>Ga0209648_10004975_pt1 | contig 11324 bp, 9 predicted proteins | sample GraSoi2013_115cm_FD_185830 | JGI IMG/M metagenome (GOLD analysis project Ga0209648, IMG submission 185830) | Grasslands soil microbial communities from the Angelo Coastal Reserve, California, USA - Sample 9_17_2013_115cm (SPAdes) (version 2) | ecosystem: Environmental > Terrestrial > Soil >...
CGCCCGCCAGGCCTTCATCCAGCAGCTTGCGGAACATTTCCACGCCGGTGACTACTTTCTTCTGCGTCGGACGGAAGCCGACGATCTCGATTTCCTCGCCGACCTTTACTTTGCCGCGCTCGACTCGGCCCGTAACCACCGTGCCGCGTCCGGAAATCGAAAAAATATCTTCGATGGGCATGGCGAACGGCTTATCAATGTCGCGCACCGGCAAAGGCACGTTCTTGTCCACCGCTTCCATCAACTGGTCGATGGTCTTCTCCCACTTCTCATCGCCGTTGAGCGCTTGCAGCGCCGAGCCGCGAATTACGGCAATCGAATCGCCCGGGAACTGATAGCTCTTCAGCAGTTCGCGAACTTCAAGTTCGACAAGCTCAAGCAGCTCCGCGTCTTCCACCATGTCGCACTTGTTCAGAAACACGACAATCGCTGGCACACCGACTTGGCGAGCGAGCAAAATGTGCTCGCGCGTTTGCGGCATCGGGCCATCGGTGGCGGCAACGACGAGAATCGCGCCGTCCATCTGCGCCGCGCCAGTGATCATGTTCTTGATGTAGTCGGCATGACCCGGACAATCCATATGCGCGTAATGCCGGTTCGGCGTTTCATACTCCACGTGCGAAACGGCAATCGTAATGCCGCGCTCGCGCTCTTCCGGCGCATTGTCAATGGAATCGAACGCGCGGAACTGCACCTTCGGGTTGTGCTTCGACAGCACCTTAGTAATCGCCGCGGTCAACGTGGTCTTGCCATGGTCGATGTGACCAATGGTCCCGATGTTCACGTGCGGCTTATTGCGTTCGAATTTCTCCTTGCCCATATTCCTCTGCCCTCTGCTTCAGATCTTCTGCGCTTCCCCAACTTCAAGAAATTTGGAGCGGGGGACGGGATTTGAACCCGCAACCATCACCTTGGAAGAGTGAGACTCTACCGTTGAGTTACCCCCGCCCACCTTTGCTATTCACCGCAAACTTTCTTCGCACCACAACCATCTAATCGACATCCTGGAGCCTGGGACCGGGATTGAACCGGTGACCTCGTCCTTACCAAGGACGCGCTCTACCAACTGAGCTACCCAGGCCGAACCCGTCCACTTCCCTTCGCGCCTGTTGCGCTGGCTGTCGCTCGCGGCGCACTTTTCCTCTGCGGCGCTGTGCCGCGAATTGCACCGCTCATGAAACATCGCGTCTGCGATTCCCTGCGGTTTATTGCGAACCAATTACCGGATGACCGCATTTGCACCCGCGGTCAATTATTTTGGTCAACTCATAGGCCAAAGAGAACATGGTGGACGGGGGAGGATTCGAACCTCCGTAGCCCGCAAGGAGCGGCAGATTTACAGTCTGCTGGTTTTAGCCACTCACCCACCCGTCCTCGAAAAAAATCCCAGCGAAACGCCAACCGCATTACTCCCAAAAACAAATCCACAGACTTAGCGCCGCAAGCGAAAACACAAAACGGACTCGTGTCAAGAGACACCAGCCCGTCAATTTTGAGTTCCAGGATTCGCTCCGCCTCACTCCCCTGCAAAATTTCTGGTGGAGCTGGCGGAGGGAATTGAACCCCCGACCCTCTGATTACAAATCAGATGCTCTACCAGCTGAGCTACGCCAGCGCTCTCAAACCGAGCAAGAATAGCAGAAGAGGCACAAGAATTGCAAGGGCGCCATACCCAATTTCCAGCACGTCCCTGGCCAAGGCTGTGGAAAACCAGCCGCTAGGTGACCTCACTATAACTTTATATCCTATCTGGTTTCTACGGCTTAGCGTATAAAAGACCGTGCCGGGAAGAACCAAATGAATAGACGCCGATGGACGCTTTCGATCGCCGCAATCTTGCTCGCTGGCTGCCTTGCTGGATTGGATGCGTACTGGCGCTGGCACGATTCCGGCGCTGCCACGCGCGATGCAGTGGTTTCGGCCATGCCGCCGGATGCGAGTGCGGTACTGTTCGCTGATCTAGCCGAGTTGCGGCGCGCGCCATTTGCCGCCGAGCTCTACAACTGGATTCCAAAGGGCCAAGCGGACGCGGAATATTCCCAGTTCCTGCGCGAGACGGGTTTTGACTATGAACGCGATTTGGATCGCGCCGCCATTGCCGTCATCAAAGGCGAAAAAGACAGCAAGTTGTTTGCAGTCGCGGAAGGCCGCTTTGATCGCAAAAAAATCGAAGCATACGCTTCTCGGTCGGGAACTCGCGAAAATCGCGACGGCCGAGAGATTTTCTCGGTGCCGCTCAGCGACAGCGCTCGAAAGATTTCTTTCGCGTTCTTGAGCAGCGAAAAACTCGCCGCGACTGACTCAGGAGATCTGGTTCCCTTCCTTGCGCCCTTGCCGAATAGCGCCGACACGCGCGTGTGGCGCGAGCGCTTCACGCGAGTCGCGGGCTCGCCGGTGTTCGCGGTGATGCGCCAGGACGCCGCGGCCGGTAGCATGCTGGCTTCGCGAACGCCGGGCGGCTATCAATCGCCGCAGCTTTCCGCGCTGCTCGATCAATTGCAGTGGATCACGGTGGCGGGTAAGCCACAAGATAACGCTCTGCGCATCGTCGCCGACGGAGAATGCGCTTCCGACCAGACGGCGCATCAGCTTGCGGATTTGCTGAATGGCGTGCTGATGCTGGCGCAAGCGGGCCTAAACGGTCCGCAAACGCGGCAGCAACTCGATCCCCGTATTCGGGATGCTTATTTGGAGCTAATCAAGGGCGCTGATGTTTCGCGCCTCGATCGCGGCGAAACCAAGTCCGTTCGCCTGGTCTTTGATGTCACGCCCAAGCTGCTTGACGCGGCCACCATCGCCCTGCCGGCTGCACCAGCACCTGCGGCGCCGGTCGTCCCAGCCCACAAAGGACGAGCGGCTAAGGATGGCGCACAAAAAGCGTCAAAGCATTGAGACCGAACGGGGCATTGAGACTGAACGGGGGATGAATTAGTCGCCGGCGGGAGTGGCGCGCATGTAGCGCCAGGGATTAATCGGCGCATTGTTCATGCGCACTTCGTAGTGGACGTGAGGACCGGTGGAGCGGCCGCTGATACCCGTGTATCCGACAACCTCGCCGCGCTTAACGCGCGCCCCGGGTACCGCGGAAAACGAAGACAGGTGCGCGTACCAGGTGGTGATGCCGAATCCGTGATCAATTACGACCAAGCGGCCATACCCTGCATGGTTTTCCGCGATGGTGATGATTCCATCAGCTGTCGCGTGTACCGGAGCACCGTAATCGGAGGCGACGTCGACGCCGGTATGAAAGGCGCCCTCACCACTGAACGGGTCGAGGCGCTCGCCAAAGCTGTCCGTGATGTGACCTAGCACCGGCCAGATGGACGGAGTGTAGCTGGAATCCGCGAAACTCATTGCTGGCATCAGTCGCAAGCCGCCGCTGGAGATGGCGATCACCGCGGCATTGCGCTTCAAGAACGTATACTGCTCGACCGAACGGTCAAACGCGTCCTGCGGGGTAACCGGGTTGTCGCCAAGATCGAAGGCGGCAGGATGATAGCGAAGCACGCCATAGGTCATGGCGACTTCGGTGGCCAGGGATTGCAAGGAGTCCAAGCGCTGGTTGGTGTCGGCGACGGTATTCTGCAGTTCTTGATACTGGCGTTTCAGGGTCTGCTGGTCGTGGCGGAGGGCGTTGTAGTTGCCAACCTTCCAAAGCATTCTTGAGTAGGAGCCTGCCGCCGCAATTACCGTGATACCCCCAATGATGGCTAGCACGGCTATGCCGTGGAGCACATAAGCGGGCACGATGAGCTTCTTCAGCTTACCGGGCGTCGAGGCGATAAAAAAGGTATAGGTTTTACCCTTTATCACAAGCAAGGCCCTCAGGCCTTAAAACCCTAAAAAAGCAACTTGTTGCGGATGCCACACCCATGTGCTCCCATATGGAACACAGAAACCGAACCGGAAAGCCCGATTCGACTGTCGCCATACTAGTTTTTGTAGGGTATTGCCGTCAACCCTGTATTTTCCTGTTCGAGGAACAGGGGGCACAAAGCCGTCCCCTGTACCAAAGGACAGGTTTGCTCGCATTTCTAACGGTAGACTAAACGCTCGACGGAAAGAGCCGGTCGCTACAGCGATTGCTTGAGTAAGGATGTAGATGAAAGCTGGAGAAGACCAACTGGTCCAGAGGATCGCGAAAGCTCTGGCCTTCAAAAGCGGCGCCCGGCTGGCTTTGGGCATCGGCGATGACGCTGCCCTGGTCGCGCCCACAGCTGGCTACGCGACCGTTCTCACCTGTGACTGGTTCCTAGAGGGCAGCCACTTTCTGCGAGATAAGCACCCGCCAGACTCGATCGGCTGGAAATGCCTGGCACGCGCCGTCAGCGACGTGGCGGCGATGGAGCCGACGCATTTTCTCCTGAGCCTCGCGGTTCCCGGGACGCATACCGGCCTGTGGCTGGACCGCTTCCTGAGGGGGCTGGCTCGCGCTGCGCGACGCTTCGGTTGCCAGCTAGCAGGCGGAGACACGACCCGGAGCGATAAAATCGTAATTAACGTTGCGGTTGTCGGCGAAGTGCGAGCCGGCCGCGCTGTCCTGCGCAGCGGGGCTAAACCCGGAGACTTGATTTACGTGACCGGACGCTTGGGCGAGGCGGAGCTCGGCTTGCGGTCCTTCAGGCGAGGCCGAAATGCCAGCCATCGAAATAGCCCGCCCGTCAAAAAGCATCTGTACCCCGAGCCCCGACTGGCTATCGGACAGTGGCTGGCGGCGGAACGAATCGCTACTTCCATGATGGACCTCTCGGATGGCCTCTCCAGCGACCTGCCCAGGCTGTGCGCGGCAAGCCGAGTCGGCGCCCGAATCGTCCCCAGCAAGCTTCCAAAGGTGAAAGTTCCTGGAGAGAAGAAGCTGAAGGATCTCGATTTGACCGAACTGGCTTTGAACGGCGGGGACGATTATGAGCTGCTATTTACTGTGCGTCCGAGCCAGGCTCGTCGCGTACCTCGCAGTTTTGGGGCGATACCTCTCAGTTGCATCGGTGAAATTACGCGCGAGCGGCGGATCCTACTAGTTAGGCCCGGAGGACGCGAAGGAACACTTTCCGCGCGTGGTTGGGATCCATTCCGGCACCGGAAATAGCCCATCATCGGAAGTCGACATGCGGTGAGCGCAGATCTCAGGGGTTCGGAGGGGGAACGCCGGGCGCATTTAGCGTCACAGTTTTTGTAGGCGGGGTTACGGCAGGCTTTTCCCGTGGTGGGGCCGGCTCGTCTTCGGTGGGCGCGGTATCCGGAGTATCCACGGTGATGCGATGGTCGCGTGCTTCCTGCTCCAGCGGGACCACATTGGCGAAATCGAGCGGCGGCATTCCGGCTAGCGCGTTCTGCATGAATTCCAGCCAAACAGGCAAAGCCGCGCGCGCACCGGTTTCTTTTTTGCCGAGGGAAATTTGCTTGTCGTCAAAGCCAACCCAGACGCCGCTGGTGATCTGCGGCGTGAAGCCGATGAACCATGCGTCGGTGTAATCCTGCGTGGTGCCGGTCTTGCCCGCGGTAGGACGACCCAGCGATCTGGCTTGAATGCCCGTTCCAAACTGAATCACTTCCTCGAGCATGGCGGTCATTGTGCGCGCGACGTCCGGCGAGACTACATCGTGCACTTCTGGATGCGCCTCTTCCAACAGCGCGCCTTCATAGCTGGTGACCTTGCGAATCATGTGCGGATCGATGCGGATGCCGTCGTTGGGGAACACGGTAAACGCGGAAACGTGCTCGAGCAGCTTCATATCCGCCGCGCCAAGCGCCAGCGGTAAGTACGGAGGCAGCGGCGTGGTGATGCCGAAGCGGCGGGTAACATCCACGACGGAGGAGATGCCGATTTTTTCCGCCAGCTTCACGGCGGGAACGTTGCGCGAACCGGCGAGAGCGCGGCGCAGCGTGATGGTGCCCTCGAATTTTTCGTCATAGTTCTTCGGCGAGTAGGCCTGGCCTCCGCTTACGGTGGTGAACGGCGCATCAAGAATGGTGTCGAATGGCGTCGATCCTTTTTCCAGAGCGTCGGCGTAGACGTACACCTTGAAGGAGCTGCCCACTTGTCGAAAAGCCTGCGTGGCGCGGTTGAACTTGGAATCTTCAAAACTGTAGCCGCCCACCATGGCTTTGATTTCGCCGGTGGGATTGTCGATTGCCAGCATCGCTCCTTGCGGAGCGGGCTGCTGCTCGAGTTGCACGCGCACAGTCGTTTCACGCAGCTCTTGAATGAAGAATTGCGCCAGGTCACCAACTTTCAGGAGGTCCGCGGGTTTCTTGCGGCCGGTCCACGAAAAATCGGAGGGTGAGAGGATGGCGCGATAAGGGCCGATCTTTATGGTGGCGTTCTTTTCTTCCACGGAGAGAACCAGGCCGGTGACGTAACTTCCCTTCTCAATCGGGTGGCGCCAGTCTTCGTCTTCATAAGAGGCAAGGTTGCCCAAATTGTCGCGAAGAATGTTGGGCAGATCGCCGCGCCAGCCATGGCGGCGGTCGTAGCTATGCAGGCCATCACGAATGGCTTGGTTTGCGGCGCGCTGCATGTTGATATTCAGCGTGGTGTAGACGCGCAAGCCGCGCTCGTGCACCGCTTCCGTGCCGTAAGTGGATTCGAGATACTTACGAATTTCCTCAAAGAAATACGGCGCGAGGTCGTTGCGCGGATACTGAATGTGCAGGCCGAGCGGCGTTTTCTTTGCCGCTACTTCCTCCGAAGAACTAATCTTGCCTTCGTCTTCCATGCGGTGCAGGACTAGGTTGCGGCGAGTTAGCGCTCCCTCAGGATTGGAGAGCGGTGAATACTTCGGACCGTTGACCATGCCGGCGAGCAGCGCGGCTTCCTGCAGCTTCAGATCCGTGACGGGCTTGCCGAAATAAAATTCGGCGGCTGCGGCAAAGCCGTAATTTCCGTGCGCCAGGTAAACCTGGTTGGCATACATCGTAAAAATCTGCGGCTTCGTGTAGCGGCGTTCGATTTGCAGCGCCAGCAGCATCTCTTGCATCTTGCGGCGGAAGCTGCGGTCGCTACGGTCCAGAAATAGATTGCCGGCAAGCTGCATGCTGATGGTGCTGGCGCCTCCGGTGATGCGGCGCTTGGCAAGATTGTGATATGCAGCGCCGGCAATGCGCGGAAAGTCTATGCCCCAATGTTCTTCAAAGTGCTGGTCTTCAATCGCCGTGACCGCGTTGTAGAGCACCTTGGGGCACTGCTCGTAGGTCATCAGGATGCGGCGCTGCAAAGCGAAGCTGCCTACTAGCTGGCCGTCATCGGCGTATATTTCGGTGACCACGTTGGGCCGGTACGTTTCCAGTGCGCGAATCTCCGGCAGGTCGCTTGCGTACACGAAGAGCAGGCCGCACGCTGCGCCCAATGCGATCGAGCACAGCAGCAGAAATGCCAGCGCCACGCGGTCAATTAGTTTCCAGCCGCGCAGGCGCAGCGTGATCGGTGGGAGACTCAGCATGAAAGGTAATTCTAGCGCAAAATCAATCCTTCTAAAGACGTTCCTAACGCTTGCCTTTGCGCTTTGGCAACACTACTTGGATTGAAGGATGGTTTTCAGGCACAAAGTGAGCAATTCTAACCTCCGTTATAACCAATCCGGGGACTGGAGCTTCCATGTTCGTAGTGCTTTTTCTTGTGACTTTCCTTCTGGCGTTTGGGATTTCGAGCGCTGTGGCGTGGGCCGGCAAAGAACCTATCGAAGGTATCCTGCATCATTTCTTCCCACCCAACGTCACGGCTGCAATGTCGAAATATCTTAGGTTGGCCATGGTGCTTATCGGTGTTTCTTCTGGCGCTCGAATCCGCATTCTAGAAGAATTCATCGGCGCCTCTGTTGCGAACAAAATCCGAATGACGGACGCGCTTACCCAAGAATTCTGGGTCGTCGAGCTGTACCGTACTAGCATCGCCACGCTTGAAGGAATACTCTGGCTCCTGTTGCTGTTCTCCCTCGTCGTTTTCATGGCCTTTTGGATCATGCGCAAGGCCAAATTAAATCAGCAACGAGCTTCCGAAAATCAGTCCGCGTTTCAGGACCCAAAAGCAGGCACAGACTAACGTCCTCCCGGCTCAATTGGCTGGTTTGTAGTAGCTTTCTCCGGCGCAGGAGCAGCAGAGGGTGCGGCCGTCGCGAACTACTTCGCGCTTGAAGTTGATGCCTTCGCCGCATACGGCGCAGATTACGCGCGGGCCTTTGAAGCCGGGCAAATCTTCCGGTTGCACTTCTACCTTGACCCATTTCTTGTCGAAGAGGATTTCATCGGAGAGTTGCGCGTAGGCTTTCTGCTGACCAGCTTCTTTCTCTAATTCCGGGAACATATCACGAGCTGCTTGCTTGGAGGATTCTCTCGCGGCGATGCGGACCGCTCGTCCCGTCTTGAGATCCACGAAAGTAGCGGCGACTTTGCCCCAATCGCGAAATTTCAATGCGCGCTTGCCCAGGCGGCAATTGGCCACGAGCGCGACGGCATCGGTTACGCAGCGATCGATCTCGACGTACGTGACCAGGCGCTTGCGCTCGGCGACCGGATCGTCGATGCCGAGTTCGCGGAGGCCCAGCATCGCGAGGCGGACTCCCAGGACCTGTCCGGCACACAGGTGACCGTGCGCTTGGGCGGCTAGATCTAAATATTCTGCTAGCGACTTCATGGCGTAAGTATACGGTATACGGAGGCGCGAATCCGACGACGCGAAAATAGCAGCGACAGCCCCCCTCCCCCGGGGGTTTTCATAAGTGCGCATTCTAAAGGACTTAGATACAAGTTTTCTTGTAAGTGCAGATTCTAAAGGGTTTAACTAAGACCAAGCAGTTTCGATGGGAGGTTGCAGAAACGATGGAAATGGATGCAGAATTACCCAAGCCAATGGTAGCCTAGCTATACTAGATTGTCAATAAAAAAGTAGCTTATCTCGGAAGGGCTGAAGATTGTGCAGGTTGAGGGGCGGACCAGGGATGGGGCTTGCGGGCCTCGATGAAGGCGAAGACGGTCATGGCCAGTGCGAGAGCGGCTAGCGCGCCGTCGCGGATTACGGTCCACAGCGTGAGCGGCTCCGGCGTGGCGAAGCAGCCGCAATTGATTTGCATGCCTGCGGCGTAGCTGCGCACGACGGCGGCGAAGAAGCCCAGAATCAGCAACGTGCTTAACACGGCCCAGATGCGCAGCTGCCAGCCGATGATCAGCAGCAGGCCGAGGGCGATTTCCGCAAAGGGCAGCGTATGCGCGACAAAATTTACTCCCCCGGGCGGAAGAATCTGATACGAGCCCACCTGCAGGGCGAAGAACGCGAGCGCCACGCCAATCGACGGCCGAGGGTGCATGATGGGGAGGAAGATCTTCGCGTATCCGGCGTAGATGAAGATGCCGCCGAGGACCAGGCGTCCGATCCAGTTGGTTGCGCGACGGAGATTTAGTGGGCTGGATTGCATCATAAGAAACGCCGAACTACTTACCGAGCTGGTCCAGGAAATTACGAAGAATCTCGTAACTCATTACGCCGGAATACGGAAACGTCTGGCCTTTTGCGTGGAATACTGTGGTGGGCGTCTGATTCACGTTGTAGAGTTTGCCGAGCGCCACATCTTTTTGAATCGCAGCGTTGAGTGTGCCACCCTTAACCAGCGCACGTACCTTGGTCATTTCGGCCGGCGACAGTACGGCGGCAACCGTGCCATCCACGTCGCCAGTCTGCTCCCACTTTTCCTGGTTCTGAAACAATGCTTCCTCAACGGCATCAAACTTGCCGACTTGCGCGGCGGCTCGACTATATTGAGCGGCGACTTGCGAGTGCGCGTGCATGGGCAGCGGGAAGTCGCGGTGGATTAGAAAGACCTTGCCGGTGCTGACATAGTTGTCCAGCACCTGGCGATTGGTGGTCATGAACAGTGTCTTACAGGCAGGACACTGGAAGTCGCTGAAGACTTCCATCACAATCGGAGCATTCTTGGAACCCGCCGTGACGTGCGGGTCGATATCCGGCACAGTTGACGACTGGCCCGCCCTCACACCCAGCGCCGGCCCAAACAGGAGCGCCAAGAAACCAGCCAAGCTTAAGGCCAGCAAACCCGCAGTTCGCAAACGATTCACGCAGTCCTCCGTAACCCTCTTAGATATAACCCGGTCAAACAAAAATATTACCTGTGATTCGCGAGGAAATGAAGCTTCGTCGCAGCCAATGTGCGCAGTAAATGCATCTGCTCTGTTATATAGGATGCGTGCGGCATTAGGAGCGCTTGTTAGCGGGGCGGCAGCGCAGAAGTGACAGTTCATGAGGGCCGGGAAAGGAGAAAACCAGGCCAAAGGGCTGGGGAAACTGGTGCAAGCCATTGGAACAAATTAGGTTATAATTAGCATCAACAAACTTGACAAGGACACACTCAACCTGTATACTGCCCCTCGAGCTTACGGTTAGCTAGAACCAGGCGCGGCGTCCCCCGGGCGCTCCACCCGAGGATGGCAAATCAGGAAGCAGCTAGTTCCAGGGAGGAAGAGTAGTCATGAGTAAAATCATTGGGATCGACTTGGGAACCACCAACTCGGTCGTCGCGGTGATGCAGGGCGGCGAACCGGTGGTCATTCCCAACCAAGAAGGGGCGCGCACGACGCCGAGCGTCGTCGCCATCACCAAAGGTGGCGAGCGCCTGGTAGGACAAGTGGCCAAGCGGCAAGCGGTGACCAATCCGGAAAACACCATTTATTCCATCAAACGCTTCATGGGCCGCCGCTACGATGAAGTGCAAGAGGAAATGAAGCGCGTGCCCTAAAAAGTGGTAAAGGGCCCGCACGACGACGCGCGCATCGAGATTTTCGGAAAGGTGTACAGTCCGCCGGAGATCTCCGCGATGATTTTGGGCAAGCTCAAGGCCGCCGCGGAGGATTTCCTCGGCGAGAAGGTGACGAAAGTGGTCATCACTGTCCCGGCGTATTTCAACGACGCGCAACGCCAGGCGACCAAACAGGCCGGCGAAATCGCGGCGATGGAAGTGGTTCGCATCATCAACGAGCCAACGGCTGCGGCTTTAGCTTATGGACTGGACAAGAAGAGCGACGAAACGATCGCGGTCTACGACTTCGGCGGCGGCACGTTTGATATTTCGGTGCTGGAAGTAGGCGCGGGCGTCGTGGAAGTGAAATCGACAAACGGCGACACGCACCTGGGCGGAGACGACATCGACCAGCGCATCGTGGATTGGCTAATCAGCGAGTTCAAGAAAGAGAACAACATCGACTTGGGCAAGGACCGCATGGCGCTGCAACGCCTCAAAGAAGCGGCGGAAAAGGCCAAGATCGAGCTTTCGCAGATGATGGAGACGGATATCAATCTACCGTTCATCACGGCGGGCCCG
>Ga0209648_10004976_pt1 | contig 11324 bp, 7 predicted proteins | sample GraSoi2013_115cm_FD_185830 | JGI IMG/M metagenome (GOLD analysis project Ga0209648, IMG submission 185830) | Grasslands soil microbial communities from the Angelo Coastal Reserve, California, USA - Sample 9_17_2013_115cm (SPAdes) (version 2) | ecosystem: Environmental > Terrestrial > Soil >...
TGAAGACCTGGGAGTGGGAAGCTGCCTTTCGCTATAATGAAGACTACCGCGTACTGCGAACCGGCGGCATCGTGAACAACTACGCCCTGCGTAATCGCTTGCTCGATACCGATCCGGCAACGGCGTTCAATCCATTCGGCATCAGTCAGAATTCGAGACAGGTGAAGAACGAGGTTTTCGTTACCACCCACGAGATCCAGGACGGCGTGCTTCTGACCGAAGACTTCACCCTCCGCGGTGATCTGTTTAACCTGCCGGGAGGCGCAGTCCGTTTCGCGATCGGTGGTCAGCACGAGGGCGATACCTTCACTGATTTGCCGGATTCTCTGACTGCGGCCGGACAAACCACTGGCTCGACCAACTTCCAGCCAACGCGCGGCAGTCGGGATGCCTGGTCGGTGTTCTGGGAGGCCCGCGTTCCTGTGACGGGACCGACCTGGAATTTCCCGGGCGCCTACAGTTTGGAATTGGGCTATGCCGAGCGTTACGAGAACTATAGCGACTTCGGTTCGACCGAACGTCCCAAGTTCGACGTGCGGTGGCAGCCAATCGATCAATCTTTGACCCTGCGCGCGGCTTATATCGAAGCCTTTCACGCTCCGTCATTATTTGAATTGTTCGGAGGAAGGACCCAAAGCTTCCCGGCAATCAGTGATAAATTCACCACGGAAGTGCAGGTCGAACAGGATATTCAGGGTAACCCCAACCTGAAGCCGGAAATCGCTTATGAGTACACCTATGGCGGCGTGCTTACTCCCGGCAAATGGTGGGGTCCGTTGCAGGGCCTGACCCTCTCGGCGGATTTCATCCACATCGACATCCGCGGATTCACCACGTTCATAGATCCGCAGTTCTTGATCAACAACGCGGGCCCGCAGGATGCAAACGGCACCCAGCACCTCGGCACTTCGACCATTTTCCGCGAATTCCAGAATGGTCCGATTACGCTTCTGTTCACGCCGGAGCAAAATCTCGGCCGCGAAATCCTGAGTGCTTGGGACTTCGAAGCGGTCGAGATATTCGACACTTCGCGGCTCGGTCATGGCGACTGGGGAACCTTTACCGCGACTTGGAACGAAACCTACATGGCTGACGTGGACGTCCAGGCTGTGCCAGGCGGACCGAGATTCACCGCTGTGGGCAAGTTCGGCGGCGGCTTCCAAGGTGTTAACGGCGGCGGCTCCTTCACCCACAATCGCTGGTACACGAGTCTATTCTACGACGGACCGTCCGGATCGTGGATGCAAGGTATCGATGCCGGTGCCGTAGTCCACTTCGTCGGGCAGTACTGGGACAACGCGCAGTTCACCTTCGATGATTTGCGGCCTCGCCCGGGTTTCCCAACGGATCCCGCCACAGGGGATTGCAGCAAGTTTGATTTCCTTGTTTTGGGCGGGGCAAGCGGAGTCCCAGGCGCCCAGATACCGGGTCACCATGGGCCCATCTCGAAGGACCCGGCCAACCCATTCTTCCCTTGCCAAGGCACTTTCGATCGCAAGATACGTGAACTCGTGACCTTGGATATGATTGTCAATTACACGTTCAACCTGCCACCGCCTGCGGCCCAGAACGAAGTGGCCGGATATGCCAAGGATGGCGGCAAGAACGTGAAGATGAGTGGCAAGGACAAGAACGTGATGCCGGTCTCCACCGCCGAGTACAATCCGTGCGGATGGAGGTCGATGCTCAACAACGTGACGATCACGCTGGGCGTAGACAACGTGACTGACGAACAACCGCCATTCGTGGCTGCTGCTTTCGAGAACGGTTACGACCAACAGACCGCCAACGTCAAAGGCCGACTCTGGTACGTCGGCATCAAGAAACGGTTCTAGCCACTTCGCAAAGCTCAAAAATTCAGCGGCCGGGTTCCTGCGTGGGACCCGGCCGTTTGTCTTTAGGCAATCCCAGATTGTTTCGTATCCGCGCGGGGATTTACCGTGTCGGCTTGGCAGCGGAGATCGCAGCCTCGAAATCTCTTTGGAAGTCTAGCTCGCTTAAATAATATCGCCTTGGATGCGTCGCCTCTCTATCACTCCGCGTGCTCTCGCCTGGCTGGGCGCCGCAGCCACGCTCGCCGCCTGGACGATTTTTGCCTATTGGCCGGCGTGGCACGGCGGATTCATTTGGGACGACGATCGATACGTCACCCACAACTATTTGCTGATCGCTCCGGACGGGTTGCGCCGAATCTGGTTTTCCCTCGACGCACCATCCCAATATTTTCCGTTGGCCTACACGGTCTTACGAATTGAGCGCTCGCTCTGGGACTTAAATCCCATGGGCTATCATTGGGTGAATATCCTGCTTCACCTTGGCAATGCGCTTCTGGTGTGGTGTATCCTTGCGCGCCTGAAAGTTCCTGGCGCATGGTTGGCGGCGGCCATATTCGCGTTGCACCCGGTTCAGGTCGAGTCGGTCGGGTGGATTTCGGAGCTAAAGAATGTTCTGATGGGCTTCTTCTTTTTGCTCACTCTGTTGACGTGGATCGAATATGTCGATGCAACGCATAAGCATCGCCGGATTCTGTATGTTGCCGCGCTCGTATTTTATTTGCTCGCTCTCTCCGCTAAAGCCACGGCCTGCACATTGCCGGCGGCGTTGCTCTTGGTTCTCTGGCTGAAACAAAGGCCGATCGGCCGCCGTGCGCTCTTGGAAATCATTCCGTTCGTTGTCCTCGCGCTCGGTATCGGTTTGGTGGCCGTTTGGTGGGAAAAATATCATCAAGGCACACGGATGCTTGTCTCCCTCGGACCGGTCGAGCGACCGCTGATCGCGAGTCGGGCTGTTTGGTTTTACCTCGGCAAGATATTTTGGCCGGCAAAGCTCACGTTTATTTATCCGCAATGGCGGATTGATCCGACGAATCCGATTGCTTACTTGTGGCCGATCGCTGTGGCCTTCGCTGTTGTGTTGATCTTCTACGGTCGCCGCTTTTTCGGTCGCAGCGTCGAAGTGGCGGCATTGTTTTTTGTGATGACGCTGGGTCCGCTGCTCGGCTTTGTCATGCTTTACACTTTTCGCTACACCTTCGTAGCGGACCATTACCAGTACTTGGCCAGCATCGGTCCGATCGCGCTCGCCTCTGCCGGCCTCGTGGCATTGAGCCGGTCGAGCAAGACCTTGCAGTGGCCCGTGGTCGCCGGATGCTTCGCGATTTTGGGTTTCCTGAGTGTGTTGACCTGGCGACAAAGCGCCACCTACCGCGACGCCGAAACGCTGTGGCGTACAACTATTGCGAAAAATCCAGATTGTTGGATGGCTTACAACAATCTCGGTGTGGTTCAATTTGAAAAAGGCAACGTTGAGGACGCGATTGACAAGTACCAACAATCGCTTGGTTTGCATCCTGATTATCCCGAAGCGCACTACAATCTCGGCAGCGCTTCATTACAAAATGGATACGCCGATGAAGCGATCCGGCAGTGCGAAGAAGCCTTGAAAATTCAGCCTAACGAACCCGACGCGCACATCGTCCTCGGAAACGCGTTCATGGCCAAGCAAGATGTCGATCGAGCGATCGCCCAGTACCAGCAGGCGTTAACACTGCGTCCAGAAGATTCCAACGCCCATTACAATCTGGGGATCGCCCTTCAAGAGAAAGGAGAAACCGACCGAGCTGCTCGCGAATATGAAAAAGCTCGCCAGTACGAGCCGCGCGATTAGACGTAAATAGACGCCGAGAGGGTTAATCCCAGTAATAGCCTTGATTCGCTCGATAAAATTCCAGTGTCTGTTTCAAGCCATTCTCAAGCGTCACCTGCGGCGACCAACCCAGCACCTCATCGATCTTGCGAAAGTCGGCGTAGTAATCGCCGATATCGATTGCTTTCCGATCATCGGGAAATGGAACCAGCTCGTAGTTCCCGCTGCCGTTGATCTCAACCAATAGTGAGGCGAGTTCTCGCAGGCTAATCTGTTCGTGATCGCCAAGATTGAATAGCTGGCCGTCGGCCTCGCTGCTGACTGCAGCACGCAGAAGCGCTTCCACCACGTCGGTGACGAAGTTGAAATCTCGCCGCTGTTTCCCGTCGCCGAAGATCTGAATCGGCTTTCCTTCAATTAACCGGCGGATCCAAATCCCGAGAAACGTTTGGCGCGCGTCTTTAACTCGCATTCCGGGTCCATATGTGTTGGTTAGTCGCAACGCGCAGGCGCGAATCTGATAGACGTTGTTGTAAAGCAAGTGGTACCACTCGCCGGCGAGCTTATTGATCCCATTTACATCGACCGGACGGATCGGGTGCTTTTCATCGACCGGCAGATATTCCGGCCGTCCGTAGACTTGTCGCGTGCTGGCGAAAACGATTTTCAGATCGCGGTTGTGCAGCCGGCAGGCTTCCAAAATGTGAAGCTGGGCCGCGGCGTTGATATTCAAATCGGTCATCGGATCCGTCATCGAGTCGAGATGGCTTGTTTGACCGGCCAGATTAAAAAGAAACTGGCGTTTCTTGATCAGCGAAGACATCGCGGCGGCGTCGCGCACATCGGTAAGATCGACCGTCACTCGATCGCGGATGTCGTGGATATTAAAAAGGTTGCCGCCGTATTCTGGAATCAAGCTGTCGACCAGGGTCACTTTTGCGCCGAGCTCGACCAGGCGCCGGGCGAGGGCGGAACCGATAAAACCGAGCCCACCCGTGACCAGGACGTCGGAGCCGGTAAAAATGTCAGGATCCCAGGGCACGGGCGAATTGTAGGGTGCTGGCGAAAAGATTTTCTATAACTTTTCGCGCTTTTTTTGACGGAATCGGGCAGCATTGCCACAAATCCACCAAACTGCAATGGCGACCGGTCCCGAATTATCGCTGGTAATTCCCGTCTACAACGGCAGTCGGACCATCGGTCCGCTAGTTGAGCAGACAGCAAAGATCTTCGGATCGACCTCCTTCGAGATCGTCCTGGTCAATGACGGTTCGGAAGACGACAGCGAGAGGGTGTGCGTGAAACTGGCGGAAAAGTTTCCGCAAAATGTGACGTTTGTGCATTTGAGCCGGAATTTCGGCGAGCATAGCGCCGTCCTCGCTGGATTCACCCAGGCGCGCGGTCGTTATGTCGCGGTGCTGGACGACGACAGTCAGAATCCGCCCGAGGAAGTCGTCCGAATGTTGGACGAATTAAAACGCAAAAACTACGACGTAGTTTACGGCCACTACATCGAGAAGAAACATTCCTGGTTCAGAAATCTTGGTAGCCGCTTCAACGATCGGATCGCGACGTTAATGCTCCATAAACCGAAGGACCTTTATCTCTCGAGCTTCAAAGTCATGAATCGTTTTCTGGTCAACGAAATTATCAAATATCGCGGTCCCTATCCCTACACCGATGGTTTGATTTATCGGGTGACGCGAAAGATCGGCCAAATTCCGGTCGAACATCGCGCCAGTCAGAGCGGACCTTCGCGCTATACATTGCGCCGGCTGGTGCGGTTGTGGCTCAACATGTTTTTGAATTTTTCGATCAAGCCACTGCGCATTTCGGTTTACGTCGGTCTACTTGCTTCCTGTCTCAGCATCCTCTCGTTGATAGCGATTTTGATCGACAAGCTTTGGATCACGCCAAATCTCACCGTCGGCATTCCCACCGTTCTTGGAAGTGTGGTATTTTTTTCCGGGATTCAACTGATGATTCTTGGCCTGGTCGGCGAATATCTCGGCCGGCTTTATCTTGATCAAACCGGTACGCCGCAGTACGTGGTGCGCTACACGATGCACGGCGGCTCCAGCGAACCGTTGCACTAGCCGTTTTCATTCCAAGCTAATGCGCCAAGATGAATACACGACGATGTTTCGCGTCGAAGAAACGCATTGGTGGTACCGGGCGTTGCACCGGCTGATTTTTCAAATGTTGGAAGCGGAGCTGCCTGATTGGCGCGAAAAGGAGATTGCCGATGTTGGCTGCGGCACCGGTGCGATTCTAAATCAGCTCGGCAATCCCGAAAGAAATGTCGGAATCGATTTGGCGCCAGAGGCGATCTCATTCTGCCACCAGCGGGGCCTTAACAATGTTCAACAAGGCGATATTCACGCATTGCCATTTCCTGACGCTTCGTTCGATGCGGTAATTTGTTCCAGCGTTCTCTATCACCAATGGGTCAGCGATGTTGGAGGCGCTGTCCAGGAGATGCATCGAATTCTTCGACCTGGCGGCGTGCTGCTGATTAACGTCCCGGCCCTTCCATTTCTGCACAGCGCGCACGATGAAGCAGTCATGACGGCGCGGCGGTTTAGAAAACGCGAGATTCGACAGCTGCTCCAGAAACAGAATTTTAAGATCCGGCGGCTAACCTATTGGACCACGTTTCTGTTTCCGCTGGCCATCGCGGCTCGGACGCTTGGAGGGTCAAAAATGGGACGGGATTTTGAAGTAAAGAAAACCTCGTTCAGCAAGCGCCTTTTTGGCAGGATCATGACAATCGAGCTGAAGCTACTGAAAACGATTTCGTTTCCGTTTGGCGTGGCGTTATTCGCTCTCGCCAGAAAACAGGCTTGTGCGGCTGGGCCAAAGCTAACGCTGGCAGGTCGACAACCGGCAGTTTCTCAAGATTGAAAAAGGTTGTTCATCGCCATTTGAACATTCGTTCCGTCATACATTTATTGCAGTGGGCTGCAATAGTACGCCGCCGACATCGTTATCACGCGGCTCGTTAATGGCAACTTGCGCGTAACTGACGCGATCTGCCAGCAGGTTGTCGGTGCCTGAAATCGATTTGGCGAGCAGGTGACTGCTACTACAACTCCGTTTCGGGACCGAGATGCAGTAAGCGCATCCAAAGTCTGCACGCAGGTATTTGGATCAATGAATGGCCGGTAAAGCGCGATCGGATCGGCATACAAACAGTTCAATCCCGTCATAAAACGCGAATCGCCCTGCAACACTCGAGCATGCTCGCGTGCTGATATTCCCCAGTAATCGGTCTCGAATAGTCGATCGATGTCGAAGAATCGGCCAAACTCGTTAAAGTACACATACTGGTACGGATATAACCGTAATTGGTCCCAGAAAAACATTCCCAACGCTAATACAGCCGCAACTAACGCCAGCCTTTGGGACGCAAAGTACATCGCGATAAATGCTAGCAAGAACAACAATGGATAAATGAAAAGGAGTTGTCTGGTCTCATCATAAAGACGCGCTCGCAGAGGAATGATGACAATCAATACATAAACACTCCCAAACAGAAGTGTTAGATAGGCGATTCGGTGGAAAGGATCCCGCCAAATCTTCTTCAATGCGAAAGGAACAAATGCGATGCCGGCTAAAATGACTATCGGTAACTTGACCACCAACCAATCCGACAAATAGGCTACGGAAGCGTATGGTTTCATGCATTCGCCCCAAGTGAGAGTACATCCGGGCTGGTAGAACCAGCCCACATATTTCATTCCTGCAAAGATTTCGCCCAGCGGATTGAGCCACACGGCCGGAAAAACTATAACTACGAGTGCGACCAAGACAGTGCCGAACCACGCGATGTTTTGCCACCGCCAAAGTCTGGCTTTTTTCAGATCGCGGTTGCAATAATCCGCAAGTGCGAACGTAAAGGCGTATTGAACGAGAATCATCAGCCCCGGGATTCGGATCGAGGTTAGGGCAGCGGTGGCAAAAGCAAGTCCCACCACACCTCCGATACACGAATCTGTGCTCGCGAGCAGACGTCGTCTCACCAGCCTAAGTGATAGGTATGTGCACATAAGGTACACTGACATGAATGGACTATCTCTCAGATTTATCATCGCGTGCCCGAATAGATATGGGCACAAGGCATACGCCGCCGAAGCGGCCATGGCGATTGATCTCTCTTGAATGAAAAATCGTGCACAGCGATAGAAAGCAACTACGGAGATTGCAAAGAGAAGGAATATGGCAGGCCGTCTCGCCAGCAGCAGTGCAGTCTCGCTATCCACGCGTAATTTGTTTACCAGGAATGGCGTAAGCAGGATCTGGAACGGGTATGCCAGTATATCAAAGCCGATTCCGTAGTACCTGTCATGATACAATTGAAGGCTATTGTATTCATCTAAGTGGCCTAAGAGCAGGCTCTTCGCCGCACCGGTGATTGTCCGGAATGTCTTTTGTTCCGTAGCATCGTCCACTGTTAAACCGGACTGGAGTGAAGTGATGCAACCGAAAAGCGTAAAAACGAAGAGCAGCAACGGCAGGAGAAGTCTTCTTCCGACAAAATGGTTCCAAAACAGTACTGCTTTGTGCATGTTAATAGCTTGAGGTGACGGCGACCGAGCGGAAATGCGAGCCCCCTCTTAGGATCTTGGAGTTAGTGATATCATGTCGTTAGCGCTCCAGCTTCTGCAATTTCTGCAGAGTCTCAACGAATCACCTTGCACTGGTGTTCGGAAAGTAAAAACAATTTTTTTTCCAACGTTGTAGCGAATTTGACAACGGATCTAGTCACTAGGCCAATCGACGCGGGCAATGCGCGAAGACGGAAACGTTTGGGTTCGAGGAAACAAATAGGAGCCGTCTGAAAACCGGTGGAAGTGGATATCTTCCCGATTTTCCCAAACTGTTTCCTCCATCTCCATCACGCCGGTGATTCGGCCGCCGCGTTCCACAATTTCTCGCATGACATCATTGATCGCGTAACCGGGGCCGGTTTCCCAAGCCGAACGCCAGACAATCCAGCGGACGTGGTCGACGCCGAAGACATATTCGGGAAGTTTTAGCTCCCGCGCTCTTTGATAAACCGGATATTCGCGAAGGATGCCCATCGCCTGGGGCAACCGGGTATAAAAATAGGTGGGCTCCATTCCGTAATTCACAATCAGGACATCGCCCGGCTTCGCGTTTTCGCGCAGAAATTTACAGCTCTTGGCGACGGTGCCCGGATTTTCCCGCCACAAATCGCGAACGTAGATGAAAAGCCCGGTGCCAAGAAAACGGTCGACTATTTTCGCAGGGACATGAGCGCCCACAGAATATTTGCCCAAACGGATAAGACCGTTGGGGTTCGCGGCAACCCAGGGCGTGAGCTGAGCGAGCTTCGTTAATCCGAAAACGAAGAGCAGTGAAAGCCAGATCAGCGCACTTCCGCGGCTCGCTTTGATGATAATTATCGCCGCGGCCATGGTTGCCAGCGGAAGGACAGCTGAAGCGTAGCGCATTCCGGCAAGCCAGAGACTATCGCTCGATTGCGTAACCGCGGTCGCTAACGCGTAAAGAAGTATCGTTGCGAAGACAGCTACCAAGATCGACATCTGGTTTGTTTCCAGGAATGCAGGCGCATTCTCGAGTGGGATCGTTGCCGTATTCGTTGTCTCTTTGCGAGGAACGCTTTTCTTCTTTGCGCGCACCAATAACGCCGCGATCAAAAGTATAATTACGCTTCCGATCAGCGGTGTTACCGACGTGCATTCGATGAACGCCTGCGCGCAGCGTTCGACAAACTCACCAGGGGATTGCGCTGCCGTGGTGTTCAGTGCAGATCCGCTGGAGGAAAGCGATGAAAGCGCGAGCCAGGGTAGAGTCAGGAGCGCGATTGCAGGCGCGGCAAACCACATCAGACGGCGCTGCGTTTTAAACGGTCGGTAAATCAGACTCAGTACGCCGAGAGCAACCACGGGTGCAATCCCATACGGATGGGTGTGAAACAGGAGGACCGCCGCGAGAGCGAAAAGTGCGCACTCGCGTACCGATTTCATTTTAAAAAAAGTCCAAAAGAGCCAACAGACCAAAAGCATGTTGAGCGCGCAGTAACGGCATTGTCTGGCATAGAGTAAGAATTGAACCGAAAGGACGAGCAACGCGGCGGCGGAGAACGCAGTCAATCGGCTTTCGGTCAGTCGCCAAAGAAAAACGTAGACGAATAAGATCGACATCCAACTGGCGAGCGCGAAGGGAAACCGCGCGGCAAATGTGTTTTGACCGAAAACAAGGAACGAGGCGGCGGTCAGGTAATACTGCACCCAGGGGTGCGTCACCATGACGAGGTCGCGGTTGAGACGCGCGCCGTGATCGGAATCCAGAAACGCCGCACCGTCCCATGCTTTTGGGACCCCAAACTTAAGAATGTTTGAAGCCAACGCCGCGGTGTCGCCCTCGTCTTCCCACAAATAATCGGAGCCGAGATTTGTGAATATCAGGATGGCCCCGATGACGGCTACAAGCGCGAACGGCCAGTGCGATCGTAGCTGGCTCAAACTTGCAACGAAAACGGAAGCATCACGTTTTCGAACGGCGGTGGAAACAGTGCCTTCGATTTGCACAGCGAGGCGGATTGTAGACTGCGAAGATGACAGCAACAAATCCGCTTTTGAATTACCGCGCTTTCAAGGTGCCTGATCCCCAAAGAAAAAGAGTTGCGCCAGTCAGGTGATACCTCAGAGCTTCATCCGTTGATCGATCAGATCAGCCAGCAAACCGATGAACAATGTTTGTATCCCGGTCAGCGTCATGGCGATTGAGAGGCCGCCAAGATAATGGTGCTGGCTATAGTCGATCGCGCCTTTAAGGATGCCCAAAGCGATTAGCAACAGCGCGGGCGGCACGAAAACATAAAGCGGCTTGAAGCAGGCACAGATCCGAATGATCAGGATCGTGAAGTTAAGAAAGTCGCGGACCGGATTGATCGACGATTTTCCTACGCGCTTGTGATAATTGATCGGCAAAAACTTGACCCGGTAGTGGTTGGTAAGCATCGCCAAGGTGATCGTTGTAGTGAAAGAAAAGCCGTCGGGGTACATGGCAAAAAAGCGCATCGCGACGTCTTTGCGGAAAATGCGAAAACCAGAATTCAAGTCGGGGATCTTTTGTCGGCTTAAGTATTCTGCCAGCTGTGTGAGGATCCATTTACCCAGTCGTCGCAGGAACGGAATTTTGACCAGATCTCCTGTGCGCGCACCGATCACCATATCGAACGTCGGTATATCTGCGGCCAGGCGTGGAATATCCGCCAGAGGATAAGTCCCATCGGCATCCGCGATTAAAATATATTCCCCCTTTGCCCGCTGAAGACCGTCCTTGAGAGACGCTCCATAGCCGCGATTAGTTTCATGCTCGATCAAGGTGACCGGTAACGTCCGCGCGACCTCGCCGGTGCGATCGCTCGAACCGTCATTGATCACGATGATTTCCATCTCGCCGAATACCGCTCGGTGTTTCTGTATTGCGGCGATCGTGTTAGCCAGCGCTCCTTCTTCATTACAGGCCGGGATCAACACACTGACCGAGGTTTGCCGAACGCTCATAATAGAAGTCTGACTGGTAGCGAAATCGGAAATGGTGGTCAAGAACAGCGCGCAGATTTGCAACCGAGCATCGCTCGACACGCGGCGACCGTCTGGCTACGCTGTGCAGTTTAATGAGAA
>Ga0209648_10004978_pt1 | contig 11321 bp, 12 predicted proteins | sample GraSoi2013_115cm_FD_185830 | JGI IMG/M metagenome (GOLD analysis project Ga0209648, IMG submission 185830) | Grasslands soil microbial communities from the Angelo Coastal Reserve, California, USA - Sample 9_17_2013_115cm (SPAdes) (version 2) | ecosystem: Environmental > Terrestrial > Soil >...
AGGTGTTAGGTTGACTTCGTGTTGACAATAGTTCCTCGAAGAGGCTAGCCTTCGAGGGGTATTCAAAATCACGGCAACCCAGAAACTCTCGAAGCATCGCAGGCGGCGAACCCCACAGTCTTCGTCTTTAAGCCTGAGATACATTCCAGTTTGAGGGGCGGGACGTGTCAAATGATGTCTCATCCTGTTCACGGGCTCCCGGACCAAGCCGAACCCACTGCTGATGATCATGCGCGGCTTTTGCGCGCCTTGAGGGATAGCGAAGACCGAGTCCGGCTGATCCTGTCTTCCGCTGCTGAGGCTATCTTTGGCTGTGACCAGATCGGCACCTGTATCTTCTGCAATGACGCCGCCGCACGTGTGCTCGGATACAACGATGCTGGCGAGTTGCTAGGAAAGAACATGCACGAAACAGAGCACCACACTCGGGCGGATGGCACTTCGTATCCACTCGAGGAGTGCCCCATATACCTGGGTTTCAAAGAAGGCAAAGGCATTCACCGAGACGACGAGATTTTCTGGAGAAAGGATGGCACGAGCTTTCCCGTAGAGTATTGGTCCCATGTCATGGTCCAGGACGATCGGACCCTATGCGTCGTAGCCTTCATGGACATCACCCCGCGTAAGGAGGCGGAAGAGGCACTTCGGAAGAGCGAGGAGTTTAAGACGCGGCTCATCGCCAGCAGTAATGATTGTATTAAAGTGCTAGATCTTGAAGGACGTCTGGTATCGATGAACGAAGGCGGCATGCAGGCGCTGGAAATTTGCGACTTGGATTCAGTGGTGAACGGTTCTTGGATTGATTTCTGGGAAGGCGAAGACCGTCAAGCAGCGCGAGCTGCCGTAGACGCTGCCTGCAACGGCGGCACAGGCCGGTTCACAGGATATTTTGCCACTAGAATTACTAAACAGCCGAAATGGTGGGATGTTGTCGTCAGCCCCATTCGAGGTCCCAAAGGCAGACCAGAATTTCTAGTCGCCGTTTCGCGTGACATCACAGAGAATCGACGGAACGAAAAAGCTTTGCGCGAGGCGCACGACCTAGTTGCGCGCAGCGAAGAGCGGTGGCGGGCGGTGTTTGAGAATTCCGTAATCGGCGTGGCACTGACGGATCTCAACGGCCGATTCCTTGCGGCGAATCATGCGTACCAAGAAATGCTGGGCTATTCCGAGGCAGAGCTGCAGCGGCTCACGTTTCTGGATGTCACTCACCAGGATTACAACGATACCAGCCGGGCGCTGGTGAGCGAACTGATCGAAGGGAAACGCGAGCAGTTTCAGATCGAGAAATGCTATCTCCGCAAGGATGGCAGTGTGATTTGGGGCAGCACGAACGTTTCTCTCGTCCCCGGCACGCAGACGATGCCTAAATTCATCATGGGGCTCGCCGAGGACATCACCAAACGAAAACAGGCGGAAGAAGCGCTGCGGGACAGCGAGCAGCGAAACCGGACGCTGCTGGAGATCAATAATGCCATCATCACCAATCTCACCCGCGAAGCGCTATTTCAATCCGTTTCGGAGGCCTTGCAGCGCGTCATTACTTTCGATCGCTCGGCTCTAACGCTATATGAACCGCTGAGAGATAGCTTCCGCTTCGTCGCATTTACCGGAAATCAGGCTCGATTGACCGCCGGCGATGAAGTTAAGCGCAGCGACAGCAGCGTGGGGTGGGTGTTCGATCATAAACAGCCCATGGTGCGAGTTGAGCTGGGGAAGGAAGCGCAATATCCGAACGAGCGGCAGCTCATCGATGAAGGAATGCAATCGCATTGCATAGCACCATTGATGGCAAGAGGTAAGTGCATGGGGACGCTTAACATCGCAAGCAAGGCAAAGTTCCAGTATTCCGCCAGGGACGCCCAGTTTCTTCAGGAAGCGGCGAACCAAGTGGCACTCGCGGTCGAGAATATGCGTTCGTACGAAGAGATTGCGGAGTTGAGGGCAAAGCTGGAGCAGGAGAACGTCTACCTTCAGGAGGAGATCCGCACTGAACACAATTTTGAGGAGATCGTCGGGAATAGTCCTGCTCTCTTAGCGGTCCTCCAGAAAATCGAACAGGTCGCGCCCACCGACTCCACTGTTCTGATCTACGGAGAAACGGGAACCGGAAAAGAGCTGATCGCCAGAGCCATCCACGACCGCAGTGCCCGTAAGAACCGTCCCCTGGTGAAGGTGAATTGCAGCGCCATTTCTGCAGGACTCGTCGAGAGCGAACTGTTTGGCCACGTGAAAGGAGCTTTTACCGGCGCCCTCGATCGGCGGACCGGTCGCTTTGAGCTGGCCGATGGCGGCACTATCTTCCTCGATGAAGTGGGTGAGCTACCTTTGGAGACGCAAGTCAAACTGTTGCGCGTTCTTCAGGAGCGGGAGTTTGAACCGGTTGGCAGCAGCCGGGCCTTACGCGTGAACGTGCGTGTAATCGCGGCCACAAACCGAAACCTAGAGGAAGCCATTAAAACAGGCCGTTTCCGTTCCGACCTTTTCTACCGTCTGAACGTCTTCCCCCTTGAGGTACCGCCATTGCGCGAGCGGCCGTCCGATATTCCTAAACTCGCGAAATTCTTCTTATCAAACTATTCCAAGAAGCTTGGCAAGACCATCGATGGCCTGGCGCAAAACACAATGGACCGCATGTTGAACTACTCCTGGCCAGGGAACATCCGGGAACTCCAGAACGTTATTGAACGCGCAGTAGTGCTTTCGAAGAGCCGGATTCTGGACCTACAGCACGAGCTGACTCCTAATCTCACCAGCGAAAGTGCTAATCGAGAAGCGAGCAAAGTTGCCGAAGGAACTCATGCCACCGCTGCGCCGGCTTCGCAGCTTCCCACCATGAAAGAGATCGAACGAAATCATATTATCGCAGCCCTCAAAATGACATCTGGAGTGATCGAAGGATCCAATGGTGCCGCAAAAATCCTCCATTTACATCCCAACACGTTGCGCAATCGAATGGCAAAGCTCGGCATTAAACGGTCTGACCTCCAGCTTTCGTAGGCGCCACCAGTAAGTTCTAACTGATGCCCACCAAATATGGTGGCGTGGGTACCCGCCCGTCCCGGCACTATTTACAAGCCCATTTATCTTCAATGACATGCCCGAAAGAGGGTGCATTCCCTTCCTGGCACACCAACTGCATTCATTCACAGGGGTCCGAAAGAGATAGATGCTACGGGTATCAATCATTCAAGAGTCGGATCACGCTGTTACCTTTCGAGTCGAGGGTGAAGTGAAGGGTCCTTGGGTAGCGGAATTACGCCGCGCCTGCGAAGACGTGTTGTCCAAAGACATCCGTCTCATCCTCGACTTGGCCGGAGTCTCATTTATCAACCTCGAGGGATCCGACCTCTTTCGTTCCCTGCGAAAGCGACAAGTGGATTTTATAAACCCCTCTTCCTTCATCACCGAGCAACTCGGAGGATCACAATGACGACGGCCATAGAAACAAGCGCACTTCGTGGAGTCGACGATGAAGCTGCGCTGGTCATCGCGGCACGGGCTGGTGACACGAGCTGCTTCGAGGCTCTCATGCGTCGCTACGAACGGAGGATCTACCGGCTGGCGACAACCATCGCCAGGAACGAAAGCGACGCAGAGGAAGTCGCTCAGGAAGCCTTCCTCAAAGCCTTCGAGCACATCGAAAGTTTCAAAGGCGACTCGCGGTTTTATACCTGGCTCGTGCGCATCACCGTCAATGAAGCGCTGATGAAAATACGCAAGCGCCGTCCCGGCCAAGTCTCGTTCGATGAACCGATTGATACAGTGGACGGTTTTGTGCCACGAGAAATAGGGGACTGGGCGCCGACCCCGGAGGAAGAATATTCGCAAATCGAGCTGGCGGGAATTCTCTCGAAAACGATTTCTGAACTTCCTCCTCGGCTCAGGGTTGTCTTTCAGTTGCGCGATGTCGAAGGCCTGTCTACCGATGAGACCGCCAATGTCTTAGATCTTTCCATTTCCGCGGTTAAGTCTCGGCTTCTGCGCGCACGCCTCGCACTCCGTAACAAATTGGATCGATTCAAGCGAAAGGGCACCCGATGCCCCGCCACGCTGCTGTGTGTGTTCGCAGCTCGAGACGCGCGACAGGTACGACGCTTGTGGATCAGCGTGCAATGACAGAGGGAAGCACGGGCATCGCTTTTGACGAAGCCGTCCTGCCCCACCTGGACGCCGCGTACAACCTCGCGCGGTGGTTAACGCGGAATACTCAGGATGCGGAAGATGTGGTACAGGAAGCTTACTTGCGCGCTTTTCGATTTTTCGATGGTTTCCACGGTGGTAATGCGCGTACCTGGCTTCTCAAAATCGTGCGTAACACCTGTTACACCTGGTTGCAAAAAAACCGGGCACAGCAAACGGCCACTCCTTTCGACGAACAACTGCATACTGACACTGCTGAAAGCCAAAACCCCGAAACGTTGCTGCTACGGAAGGCCGATGGTCAGTCGTTAGACCGGGCTCTAGAAGAATTGCCCGGAAGCTTTCGTGAAGTATTAGTGTTACTAGAACTGGAAGGGCTTTCCTACAAACAGATTTCCGAGGTGCTGGGCATTCCGATTGGTACGGTAATGTCCCGATTGGCCCGTGCACGGCATCGCCTTCGTGAATCTCTAAGTGTCCACATTTCAAATCCCCAAGAGCCGGGAGGCCCGTCGACAAATCGCGTACACCCACACGATGTGCAATCAGAGGAAGAGCAGCTCAATAGCGATGAACTGAATTTGTGAATGAGAATTTGGATTGGTCGAAACTGCCAGGCCAGAGCTTCAGGTGTCTGTCTATGCCTTCGGAAAGCAACGAGCCGGAAACGCGAGGCTGGCGATGAAGACATTCCATCGCCAGCTGTTCCACTGTTCGATGCGGGAGATCGGGCCTAGTCTCCAGTCGCAATTGTCTCTTTTTGGTGCTTATCCTGCGCAGCAGCCATTACGGTGTGGTGCTTGACTTGTGCAAGCTCCTTTTGCTCCGAGTCGGAATATACGAATTCATGACCCGAACTGAAACCGGGATAGAACCAAGTTACTAGATTCTCTGGCTGCATCGACCCGCGGTCCGCGAATGTGATCGTGGTGTTGTCTGTGAGGTTCGAACGCTCAGCGTTTACGGTTAGGATCGTGGCATACAGAGTTGACCGGTCGGCGTTGAAAATTTGAACGATGTTAGGGGTGGTGTTGGTTTCCACTATCGTGAACCAGTAGGTCCCCGCGGGCAAAACGCGCCCCGGAACCTGAACGGCTTTGTTGAAGGTAAGTTTTGTGGCTTGATCCTGCTCGCTGGCCCGCGCCACGGGCAGCATGATCAAGAATGCAAGCATTGTTGCGAAAACGACCAGCTTCTTTTGAGTGTTCATGAGTTCCTCCTCACTATGAAGAACTCTTTCCTTGCCTGCTTTATTCCCCGATGCCTTCCGGTTTGCGAAAGTCATCTTCACGGATGACCTCGCAGAATTCGACACTCTCCAGAAATGAGATGGATAGCTTCGATTCGCTATGGACGGATCGCAGAATCGGAGAGTCAGAAGACGAATTCAGGTATTGGACCTCGCAGCACCGCGTTCGCTTCTTGTGTGCGTGACGGTTCACACGGCACTCAGAGTTGGTTCGATGCTCTCCGGGATGTGATCAATTTTTTCGCGCGCCTTTATCTGCAGCAATTGGCGCAAGCGCGCTCGAGCCTTGTGCAATTGTGATTTCGAATTCCCGAGTGAGCATCCTCGAATCGCGGCGATTTCGTTGTGCTCGTAGCCTTGGACATCGTGGAGGATGAAGACAGCCTTGTAGCCTGGCGGAAGCTGTTCGAGCGCACGTTCAAGGTCCATGCGATCCACCGATCCGGCGAGCCGCAGGTCCCGGCTTCCGATGTGTTTCTGCAGTAGCCCGGCGGTCTTTTCTCCTGGTTCGAGCATCTCATCCAGAGACAAAACCTGGAAACTATGCCTACGTAGCCGCATTAAAACGACGTTGAAGGCCAGCCGATGCAGCCAAGTGGAAAATGCTGATTCGCTCCGGAAAGTTCCTATCTTGCGGAATAGCTGCAAAAACGATTCCTGGGTAAGTTCCTCAGCTTCAGCTGCATTTCCTCGCATCATCCTGAAGCAGAGGGCATAGACGCGCTGGCTATGTAACCGGTAGATACGTTCGAAACCTCGTTCGTCACCGCTCTGCGCCAATCGAATCGCTTCTGCCTCCGACAGTTCAAGCACATCAGATCGCGTCGGCGCCGCTTGCGTAAGAAGGCTGCCGTTCATAGCTGTCCTCCTCTGTCGTTACCTCACATATGCACGAACTGGTCCAGACCGACCCATCCGCGACAGCCAAGAGTAGGAGGACCAGCCTTGTGCAGTGTCGCTATCTGATCGACAAGGGAATCGCCGCACTTATTCCCACTGAGAACCAATCGCGCACGATCCGTGTGCCACCTATAAAAAACGTGGCGCCAAGGGAATCATGCCCGACAGCTCACGAAGAACGCAGACGCAAGCAGCCGCACTCAGATGAAACAAGAAATCAGTTCGGTACTTCCACGCCACTCAGGATGCCGCCAAGGTGTCCTGTCAACGCAACGACCAGAACAGCAATGAAGGCGAGTGCCCAATATCCAGCAGTTAGGCTGCTGTTATCGGCCCGGTTTTGGCGTGCTCGCCACCACGCGAGTGTCCAAATCAAAATTGCGGCGGAGGTGCCCAAACCCAAATGCAAGCGCAGATTTCCCCGAAGCCTCTCGCCATCGAGTTGCAGCTGCCACGCGAGCACCCCAGTGATGACGGCCACTAGCGCTGTTATTGCCGCACCAATCAGGTTGTAGTAAGCGGCCTTACTCAACGAGCGACTGCCTTTCCAAATCGCCAGCAGATCGAATAAAACGCTGGAGATGAACAAGGCGATCGGGAAATGAACCAGCACAACGTGTTGCGCATGCTTAGCCAAGAGCGCCGATTTCAAATCAAAAGGATTGATAGTCATGGCCGCTCACTGCACCACGACCTTGGCGGTCATCTTTGGGTGGACTGAACAGAAATAGTTGTAAGTACCTGGTTTCGTGAAGGTGTAAGAGAATTTGTCGTCGGTGTCCAGCGCCTTCGACTTAAATAGCTTGTCATCGCTGACTACGGTGTGGGGCACGTCGTCGTTGTTCGTCCAAGTGACGGTAGTTCCAGCAGTAACGGTCAGACTCGCGGGACCGAAGCTGAAATTATCGATTTTGACCGCGGCCGATGCCGGCTGTCCGGCGGCCTTCGCCGCCAATCGGGGCATCGATGCGATGCTTGCGAATGCCGCCACAACGGTTAGTGCGGCCGCCAAAATCCATCTCCTGCTCTTCATTTTGCATTCCTCCTTTGAATATCCGCGTACAACAAATCAAAATTCACACTCGGGCAATCAGGCGAGCGTCGAATCGACAATCGCCAAGCTGTGCTTGCCGCGCACGAAGTTCACATCCGTAATGCCAAGCACCTGGCGCAGCTTGTCTTCAGGCACCTTCATCGGTCCCGGTGAATCGGCCTGCCCGGGCTGAGGCTGCGGGAATGCGGTCGACGCGGCGGTGTGAAACGTGATGTTTCCTTCGATCTTTTGCAAGGTCTGGTGAATGTGGCCGTTCAATACGGTGACCGAACCGAATCGCTTAAGGTACGAAAGCGCCTGTTCGCTATCGTCGGTGCCCCAACCCCATTGCGGATAAACGGCCCAAAGAGGAATATGCGCGAAGACGACAATCGGTGTGCTGCTCTTCAGGTTAGCCACGTCCTTCTCGAGCCAGGCGAGTTGGTCGGATCCGAGATTGCCCAGACCGCCGGCCTTCAAATTCATTACATTCACCAGGCCGATGAAATGAGCACCGTTTTTGTCGAAGCTGTACCAGCCGTCGCCCATTGCGTGCTGGCCGAAGCGTTCGCGAAACATCTCGCCGTTGTCGTTCAAAACGTCGTGTTCGCCGGGTACGTAGAACACCTGGTCCGTCTTGAGGCTCTTGAGCGATTCGGCCAGGGTGTCAAACTCTTCTGCCTTTGAGAGATGAGTAAGGTCGCCGGTGTGCAGGACGAAAGAAGGAGGAGTCGCCAGTGCATTCACTTTGGCGATCGCTTCACTCAAGGTAGCTGTCACATCAGTGTTCGCCGCCTTGTTGAAGCCGATATGGCTGTCACTGATCTGTACAAAGCTGAGGTCGCCTTTGAGATCGCCAATCTTCTGGCGCATGACGTCGCTCAAAGCGAACGACTCCATAACACCACCCTGAAGCACGCAGAGTGCCCCGGTGCCCGTCCAGGCCATGCACTTCAGAAAGCCCCGGCGGTCGATGCCATCCTTGTTCAGATTTTCGTTGATGTAATTCGACATGATTTGATTCCTCTCTGTTGGCACGCTTGCGTGTGCAATGTCTCTTTGTGCCTTCACGGGAGATGACGCAGCGAGGACGAAAAATATTCCGCGGAGAGCGACAAAATCGGCGCGAGGAATAACATTGCGGAGCTAGGAGTCTGAAACTAAATGCCGCATCAGAGGAAAAAGCGTGCTTTAAGAACATTTTAGTCCGGCAGCATGTACAGAGTCTTCTTTACTTGCAGAGAGCGTCCCTACGGCATGAACAAATGCGCAAAATCGCGAAGTTCGGCGGTATTCAGATCCGAGACGGCGCGGAACTCGAATCCACCCTTTCTCCACGAGAGGATGTTGTATCCGTGAATCGTCTGGGCGCGCATCGTGGAGCTTCCGTTATCCTGCGCGGGCCAGACATAAAGATTAATGATGTGCAGCGCCCGATGATAGATGAGCACCGCAACCTTGCGGTTCTCCAGATAATCGAGACGGCCGCCCGCCAGCGGGTATCCATCCGCCGCGAAGTCCTCCACGGGCGGCGCAAAGTCCAGCTTGCCATCGAACCACGGTTTTACCGTGTGCTGATCGGTGGAGACCACATCCATCAAATGATCGGCCATCAGCGAGCGAATATGACTCGTCACAATATCCTGGTCAGGCAAAGGAACTGCGGGGCGCATTGTGACGAAAGAGAACAGCAACACGGCAGTTGCAAATGCGGCGCCACCCGCGGCCCAGATCGATCGCTGAAACCACGGCATTCTTTCGCTTCGGCTTTGAGGCAGCAGCTTGCGAAGCTTGCTTTCCAGGTGCGCAGGCGCGCGATGATACAAGTCCGAGCCTTGCATTGCCATTCGAATGTCTTTCCAGCTTTGAACTTCCGAGGAACAGATAGGACACGACGCCAGATGCGCTTCCACTTCGAGGGTGCGCTCAAAGCTGAGCTCTCCGTCGAGATATGCTTCCAGCAAATGGCGGTGGAGTGTGCAATCCACGTTAAGCCTCCCTTCCCGAGGCAGTACCAAGCTGATCGCGCAGTTTTTGGCGCGCTCGGGACAGGCTCGACATCACGGTTCCCATAGCCACGCCTGTCACCTCTGAGATTTCCTTATAAGAAAGCCCTTCGATTTCGCGAAGCACCAGGACTTCCCTGAACGTGAGTGGAAGCGCTTCGAGCGCGTTCCTCACGCGCTCACTTTCCGCCCGCGAAAGCAGTTTCGATTCCGCATTTTCGCCTGCCGTTTCGTTGCTGTGTATGGTCTCGTCAAATTCGTCGGCCAGTTGTGCGGGACGATTCTTCCTCACCCAAGAGTAGCTCGTATTCCGCACGATCTTCAGAAGCCACGCGCGACTATCTCCGCCGCGAAAGCCGTCAAAGAAACGCAGTGCACGGAGAAATGCCTCCTGCACTATATCCTGAGCATCGGCGGGGTTACCTACGAGCCAGCGCGCAAGGTTGTATGCTGCGTCGAGATGCGGTAGTACCAGCTGCTCGAACCGCTCAGGCATCTACGATAGTTCTCCCATTAGCAGTCGGGCGTTTCGGCTCTCGCTAGCAAGACTCCACAGCGACGGCTTTTATTCCCGGTTTTTATTGCGGGCTGTCATTCCAGCTCCTCCTCTCAACCCAGTCGCCCGGTGGAGCGGATTGCTCATGCGCTCGGATTCGAGGGGCACGGGTGTCTGCGCTATTACAAATAATCGATGCAACGCCGCAATCGAGCAACCCCTCGGTGGAATAAATCGAATCCTTCACGAACGCGCTGACATTTTAACCGTTGCGCCATCTCCAAACGCAATCTGTCGCACACCGGGAATAAAAGACATCACCCCGCGGTCTCATATGTTGCGACAACTCACAAGAATCGTGAGCCTGCAAAGGAGATACGACATGAAGGGTTTGTTGCCAGCTTTTCTTCTGATCCTGATGATGTCCGTGAGCGTTGCCGGTCAGGATGCCACCATGGCGCCCAAATCGAACGACACTCAAACTCCAACGATGACACAGCAGGGCGATGCGCCTATGGCGCAGCCCGCAAACGCGGCCTCTATGCCCCAGCCCACAAATACTGCTGCGATGCCGGCTTCTACGCACAAGGCGTATAGCTCGGAAGGTTATGGAGGCCGTGCCGAAGTCTTCCTGGATGGCTTTGGTTTGTTCGGCAATCAGGCCAGCGGCAACGCGATCACCCAGCAGCAAACCGATGCGGGCGGCGTCGCGGTGGGATACCGCTTCCATCTGAATTCGTCGAGCGCGCTGGAGGGGCGTTACGGTTTCAGTCGCAACTCGGACAAATACACGATCGGCGGCGCTGTTTCTTCCATTCCCTCGTACTTCTCTGAGATCAGCGGCAGCTACGTGTACACGTTCTCGATATCGCAGCACCTCCGACCGTTTTTGGAAGGCGGTGGAGGCGCGGTCATCTTTATTCCTGGGAATTACAACACACCAACGACTGTTGGGACCGTCGGAGCGTCTTCGGGCACTTCCAGCGGCCTTCTTGCTGGATACGCTCTGCCCACGCCTCAAGCCGAAGCTGTCGTTGGCCCAGTCTACAGCGGCTCCTCTGCGGGTGTCGGGACACAGGCAAGAGGGATGTTTCTGTACGGCGCCGGTCTGGATATACCCGCATCCTCCCATTTCTATTTCAGAACCGAATTCCGCGGGCTGGGGTACGAGGCACCGGATTTCAAGCTGAACGCGCTGCACACGAATGCGTTCAGTTTCACGTACGAACCCTCTTTCGGGGTTGCTTATCGCTTTTAGTTCGCCCTCAGTTGCGGCGCTGGGAACCCAGACCGGCGCTGCAACTTTTCTCTCGCCGCTCCGCAGTCTGAAGCCCGTGGCGAGTCGCAACGAATTTGGTCGCATTTGAATGACGGCAGACTTTGAGAGTTGTTGACGTTGGCGCGACAAGCGGTCGGCCGCTAAAAGGCATGCTGATCCTAACGTTCCAACGGCACCGGAGTGAAGTGCGAGGTTCATTTCTTATGTTCAAAGAA
>Ga0209648_10004980_pt1 | contig 11318 bp, 10 predicted proteins | sample GraSoi2013_115cm_FD_185830 | JGI IMG/M metagenome (GOLD analysis project Ga0209648, IMG submission 185830) | Grasslands soil microbial communities from the Angelo Coastal Reserve, California, USA - Sample 9_17_2013_115cm (SPAdes) (version 2) | ecosystem: Environmental > Terrestrial > Soil >...
AAGGAGGCCATGTTCTTCTACACCGACCTGGCCGATGCCCCGTGGACCGTGGTGAAAAGCAACGACAAGAAACGGGCCAGGCTCGAGGCGATGCGTTACGTCCTGTCCCGGGTCGCTTACCACGATAAGGACGAGCGCGTCGTCGGGCGACCCGACCCGCTGATCGTGGGCCCGGCGCCGCTGCTGCACGAGAAGGGCGAGCGCAGCGCCTGACCCCGCTTTCGCGCAGCCGCGGGAGTGTCGAGGATCTCGTCGGGTTCTCCGGCCTTGGACGATCCGGGGCTCTAACCGAGATGGGGATCAAGGAGCGTGGTGACGTGTTCCGGGTCATCGAGCCACGGCAGGTGGCCGGTGCCGGCGAAGGTGAGGTCTGCGCCGGTCAGGGCGGCAAAGCGGTGCGCGGCGTCGGGGCGGCCGAACGGGTCGTGCTGCCCCCAGACCGCCAGCGGCCGGTGCTGGATGGACCGGAGTTCATCAGCGCCGAGCGCGCAGTCGGGTCGTGCTCCCCTGAGGCGCAGTACGCGCCACAGCAGCGACCGGAAGGACGAGCTAGCCCCCGGGAGGTTCGCGCCGAGCACGCAGAGCTGCAGGAAGGCAGGCGGCAGCCGGTGAGCGAGGTTGCCGGGGTGCCCCATCATGGTCAGGGTCCGCGCCACGGTCCGCTCGGTCGCCGGGCGCTCGAGGGCGCGGCCCAGGCCGCGCCGGGAGATTATCCGCAGGGCGGCTGGTGCCGATGTTCCCGCGGCCAGGGCCGGGCAGCCGAGCAGCGCGAGCGAGCTGACCCGTTCCGGGCGGTCAAGGGCCAGCCACAGTGACCACAGGCCTCCCATGGAGTTCGCGACGATGCGGGCGCGGTCGAGGCCGAGGGCATCCAGGACGGCGCCGAGGAAGGTGACGGCGTGCCCGCGGATGTCATCGACGCTGGAGTAGTCGAACCCGTCACTGAGCCCGCATCCGGGCCGGTCGAGCGCGATCATCCGGTGGCCCGACACGTGAGCCAGCAGCGGCAGCCAGTGCCCGGCGAAACCGCCGCCCCCGTGCACGAACAGGACCGGCGTGCCGGAACCGGCCTCGATGACCCGGGCCTTGCCGACGGGCGTCCCGATCGCCAGGAACCGCTCGGTGATTGTCAGCCCGAATTCGGCCGCGGCACGCTGCTCGGCCAGCCGGAATGAAGCGACTGCTGCCTCTCCCGTCACCATCGCTTCTCCCCGCTTCTTTACACGCTGTCAACTAGTCCGCAACCTAGCCGGGCCGCAGGTTACTTGTCAATGTGTAAAGTTGGGCGGGTGAGTCCCCGATCCGCCACCACCAGGACCGACATCCTCCGGGCGGCCCGCACGCTCATCGAGACAGCCCCGTTCGCGGAGGTGACGCTCGGCCGGGTAGCCAGCGCCGCGGGAGTATCGCGGCAGGCGGTGTACCTGCACTTCGGGTCGAAATCGCAGTTGCTGCTCGCACTGGTCACCTGGATGGACCAGCACGGGCGGCTGCCCCGCTTGCTCGCCGCCGCCGGACAGTCACAGGACCCGGTGCAGGCGCTGCTGGAGGCCGTCAAGGGGGCAGCGTCCTACAACGCGGACGTGGCAGGCGTCGGGCTCGCGCTCCGCGCCGCTCGCCAGTCCGACCCGGCAGCTGCCCAGGCCTGGGAAGACCGCATGGCCGGCCGGATCAACACGATCCGCGGCTTCGTCCAGCCGCTAGCAGATGCCGGGCGGCTCAGACCGCAGTGGAATGCCGTTACGGCATGCGACGCGATCTTCGCCCTGATCTCGCTCACCGTGTACGAGGATCTCGTCAAGGAACGCGGCTGGTCGCGCCGCCGCTACGCGGACCACGTCGTGTCCATCATCCATCACGCGTTCATCGCGCCAGAACCGGACAACAAGGACCTCAGGGGCTCGCCGCCCCTTCGCGGATGATCCAGCGCCGCGAGCTGCCGCTCCGGTTGCGGGCACCGGCAGCCTGACCACCATCTGGCAACATCCGCACAGCCAGGCCAGCCAGGCCAGGCCAATAACCTACATTCGTGTCCCACACCCCCGGTCAGCTGAAGTCCGGCGGCCTCGGCTTCAGACGCTCGCTCAGCGCAGGGTGGTGCCGCGGACCGGCAGGCCGGCCGCGCGGTACACGTCGTCGATCTGCCGCATGTTCGCGACGGCGTCCTCGGGCGTCGTGGCCACCGGCTCGCAGGTGTACGTGGCCTCGCCGCGGACGCGCTCCCGCCGCGTCTTCCGGCCGGCCCGGACGGTGAGCAGGTTGAAGGCCTGCGGGGAGAGGTAGTTGAAGACGCGCATCTCGCCGCGCTCGCCGACGGCTCTCGCGCCGAGCCTGAGGAGCTGGCCGGACCAGAGGGAGGTGATGATCCGGCCGGTGGCGCCGCCGGGGAAGCGGAAGTCGGCGACCATGGCCCGGTCGACGGCCGGGCCGCGCAGTCTGGCCCGCGCGGATACGACGGCCGGCTCGTCCTGCCCCAGCAGCCGGATGCAGTTGATCGGGTAGCAGCCCGCGTCCATCGTGGCCCCGCCGGCCAGGTCGAACCGGTAGCGGATGTCGGAGAACCTGGGCAGCGGGAAGCACAGGGCCGCCTCGACATGCCGCAGCTTGCCGAGCTCACCGGTAACGACGTCCAGCATCCGGCGGGCCAGCGGGTGGTGGCGGTAGTGGAACGCCTCCATCACCACCAAGCCGGCCGACCTCGCGGCGTCGGCTACCTCGGCCGCCTCGGCCTCGTTCGAGGCGAACGGCTTCTCGCACAGCACGTGCTTGCCCGCGGCGATAGCGCGCAACGTCCACGGCGCGTGCAGCGAGTTCGGCAGCGGGTTGTAGATGGCGTCGATATCGGGGTCGGCGATCAGCGCCTCGTAAGAGTCGTGCACCACCGCGATGTCGTGCTTCGCGGCAAACTGGCGGGCCCGCGCCGGGTCCCTGGCCGCCACCGCGGTGACTGCCACCTCGGGCACCTGCCGGGCCGGCCTGATCAGCGCCGCCGGGGCGATCCGGGCGGCCCCCAGCGTGCCCATGCGCAGACGATCCACGTTCGCTTCCCTTCTGTTGCGGCGGTGCGCACCAACGGAACTACGGCGTGGGCCAGCCCAGCGCCAGCCGCGTGTGGCGCCGGTCCAGGATGGCCTGCCCGGGCAGGGCTGCTTCGGGAGTTGCCCGGGGATAGGCGCTCAGCCGCAGGCTCGATGCCCCGGGCCTGCCCAGGCCGTCCCAGGTCAGGACCCGCCCGGCCAGGTGCCCGGCCAGGCTGGCGCCCCGGGGACCGAACCCCCGCACGGCGATCTCGAATTCCCCGTGCCGACGCCTCCCGGGCGGCGGCCGCACCGGGAGGAGGGCAGCCACCCCGAGGTCGCCGGTACCGACAGCCTCGGAGGTGCCCCCGGAGGAGGCCATCGCCCCGAACGGCAGCACGGGCAGCAGCGCTCCCCGCACTGGTCCCGCGCCAGTGATCGTCAGGCGGACAAGATCGGGCTCGGTGACCGTGAGCCAGAGGTCCGCCTCGCCAAGCTCGCCCAGGCCGACCGCGTGCACGCCGGCCGGAACGTCGGTGACGGGGCCGCTGAGCACGGCGTAGAGCGCGTCAGCGTCCAGCAGCCGGCCCTCGTCGGCCTGAACGTGCAGGCCGGGCTGCGGGCCGAGCGGCACGAACGACTCCGGCCCGGCGAAAGCGCCCGCCATGCGGATGAATCCGCAGCGGCAGGCGGAGCGGCTGCGCCAGTGGCCAGCCTCGCGCTCCAGGGCCACGCAGAGCTGGATGCCCCGGACCGAGAGCGGGAGGACGATGCGCCCGCCCGGGCCGAGCTGGGCCAGCCAGTCCGGCGCGAGGTCCCAGGCGCCGACCGTCACCATGATCCTCTCGAACGGCGCGTGGTCAGGTGCCCCGAAGCCCCCGTCGCCGCGGATGACGACCACATCGGCGTACCCGGCGGCGGCCAGGTTCGCCCGCGCCCTCGTCACCAGGTCAGCGTCAATGTCCACGGTGACGACGGATCCCCGCTCGCCCACCAGGAACGCCATCAGCGCGGCGTTGTAGCCGGTGCCGGTGCCGATCTCGAGCACCCGGTGCCCCGGGGCGAGCCCGAGTTGCTCCAGCATGATCGCCATGATCGCGGGCTGTGACGACGAGCTGACCGGCATGCCGTCGTCACCCGTCTTGATCACGAAGGCCTCGTCCTGATAGGCCTCGGTGGCCGCCATCTCGGGCAGGAAAACGTGCCGGGGCACGGTCCGGAACGCGGCCTCGACCGCCGGGCTCGTCAGCCTGCCGCTGTCGCGAAGCTCATCGACGAGCCTGGCCCGGGCCGCATCGGGCCCGCCAGGACCACGGGACCGGCCGGCCCCGTCGCCATTGCCACGTGAGGTTGTGCCCGGAGGTCCTGCCATCCGCGACCACCTCCCCGAGCTTCGCAACTTGACCATAGGCCCGGGAGCTGCGGCGCGCCATCACCTGACAGGCCCCGCGGCCGCCGCCCGCCGCCTGGCCACCTCGTACAGCGCGATCCCGGCGGCCACCCCCGCGTTCAGCGACTCCGCGCGGCCGGGCATCGGGATCCGGGCCAGAACGTCGCACCGCTGAGCGACCAGCCGCGACAGCCCCCGGCCCTCGGAACCGACGACGAGCACCAGCGGCCCGTCGGCGAGCTCCAGGCCGCTGACCGTCTCCGCGCCGCCGGCGGCCAGGCCGACGGCGAACACCCCGGCCTCCTGGTAGCCGACCAGCGCCGCGGCCAGGTTGCTGGCCTGGGCGACCGGCACCCGGGCCAGCGCGCCCGCGGACGCCTTCCACGACCCGGCGGTCACCCCGGCGGACCGCCGCACCGGAACCAGCACGCCATGCCCGCCGAACGCGGCCACCGAGCGCGCCACCGCGCCCAGGTTCCGCGGGTCGGTCACCCCGTCCAGCGCGACGATCAGCGCGGGCTCCCCGGCTGCGGCGGCCCGGGAGACCAGGTCATCGGGATGGGCGTACGCATACGGCCTGACCCGCAGCGCGAGCCCCTGGTGCACGGCCCCCCCGGTGAGCCGGTCGAGCTCGGACCGCCCGGCCTCGACCACGGGGACTCCCGCGTCAGTCGCCAGCATGACGGCCTCGCCGATCCGCTCGTCCGCGTCCAGCCGGGGTCCGACGTGCAGGGCAATGGCCGGCACGGAGGCGCGCAGCGATTCCAGCACCGGGTTTCTCCCGGCGACCACCTCGGCCGCGGTCCCGGCCCCCCTGGATTTCGCTCCAGAACGCCGCGCCTCGCTCCCGCCCAGCGACGGCCCGTCAGCGTTACGGGAAGTCGAGGAGAGTCCCGGGGTGCCCGCTCGGCGCTGCGCGGGATGACCCGGGCGCAGGTACGCCGGCGGGGTGGGGCCCTTGCCCTCGAGCCTCCGCTTGCCGTGGCCGCCGGTCCCCGGGCGGGGCTTGCCCGACTTGGCGCGCCCTCCCGGGCCGGACCGCGGCTGGCCCCCACCGCGCTCGCTCACGCGTTGTCTCCCGCTCGCTTCCGGGGCGCCTTAGGGCACCGCCTTCCCTCGTCGCTCGTTCCTCGCTCCTCAGTCCAGGCGGCGCCGCGCCCCTCCAGCTCGCTCACCGGCGCAGCTCCCATCTCGGGCCGCGCGGGGTGTCCTCGACACCGATCCCGGCGGCCAGCAGCCCGTCCCTGATCGCGTCCGCGGCGGCGTAGTCCTTGCGGTCGCGCGCGGCCTGGCGCTGCCGCAGCGCCACGTGGACCAACGCGTCGACCACTGGGCGGAGGCCCTCGCCGCCGCCGGAGCCGGACCACCGCTCGTCCAGCGGGTCAAGCCCGAGCACGGACATCATTCCCCGGACGTCGGCCGCGTGCTTGGCCGCGCCGGCCACGTCGCCGGCGGCGAGCGCGGTGTTGCCCTCCGTCACGGCCTCGTGCACGACCGCGAGAGCCTGCGGCACGCCGAGGTCGTCGTCGAGCGCGGCCGAGAACCTGGGGGGCAGCGCCGCGGCGCTCGGAGCGGCCGGGCCGGACCCGGCGGAGGGGCCCGCCTCGGCGGCCCGGGTCACGAAGCCCTCGATCCGCCGGTAGGCGGCGGCGGCCTCGGCCAGCGCGTCCGGCGAGTACTCCATCTCCGACCGGTAATGCGCCTGGCCCAGGTAGTACCGCAGCTCAGCCGGGCGGACCTCCTTGATCATCGCATCCACCAGCAGGGAGTTGCCGAGCGACTTACTCATCTTCTCGCCGGACAGGCCCAGGAGCCCGTTATGTACCCAGTAGCGGGCAAAGCCGTCGCCCGCGGCCCGGGACTGCGCCTGCTCGTTCTCGTTGTGCGGGAACACCAGGTCCAGGCCGCCGCCGTGGATGTCGAAGGTGCTGCCGAGGTACTTGGTGGCCATCGCGGAGCATTCCAGGTGCCAGCCGGGGCGGCCCGGCCCCCACGGCGTCTCCCAGGCGGGCTCGCCCGGCTTGGCGCGCTTCCAGAGCGTGAAGTCACGGGGGTCGCGCTTGGCGCTCTCGTCGATGTCCTCGGCGGCTCGCATGTGCTCCAGGCGCTGGCCGGACAGCTCCCCGTAGTGGTCGTAGGAGAGGACGTCGAAGTAGACGTCGCCGTCGGAAACGTAGGCGTGGCCGCTGTCGATCAGCCGCCGCATCAGCACGATCATCTCGGGCACGTGGCCGGTCGCCCGGGGCTCGACGTCCGGCGGGAGGCAGCCGAGCGCATCGTACGCGCGGGTGAACGCGCGCTCGTTGCGCTCGGCCACGGCCCACCACGCCACGCCCTCGGCGCTGGCGGTCCTGATTATCTTGTCGTCGATGTCGGTCACGTTCCGGCAGAACGTCACCTGGTACCCGCTCGCGGCCAGCCACCGGACGAGGATGTCGAAGTCGACGCCGGACCTGATGTGGCCGATATGCGGCGGCGCCTGGACAGTGGCCCCGCACAGGTACAGCGACACCTTCCCCGGACTGAGGGGAATGAACGTGCGCACCTCGCGCGCGGCGGTGTCGTAGAGGCGGAGCGTCATGCAGCCAGGCTACCGGGACGTCCGCCCCTCGCCGGGCTCCCGCCGCCACCCGCTCCCCCGCCGCGAGCCGGCCGGGGAACAGGAGAGGGATGGCGCCGCGGCGCTGGCCGGCTCCGTGGCCTGGCGGTAGGGTCCGGAACGTGACGGTGAAACTGGTGGTCCTGTAGACCAATCCGAGCGACCCTGACGCCTTCGACCGGCAGTATCTCGGGACGCACATGCCGCTCGTCCACGCCATTCCCGGACTGCAGCGGTTCGAGGGCGGCCGGATCGCGGCCTACCTGGATGCCGGCGAGAAGACCTATTTCCGGGTCGCCGAGCTGTACTTCGCCGACCAGCAGGCTCTTGATGCGGCCTTCGGCTCGGATGAGGGGAAGGCGACGGCGGCCGACTACCAGCAGATCGCCCCGCCCGGCTCCAGGATGTTCGTTCAGACCGTGGACGAGTGACCGCGGGGGCCTGTAGCAAGCCTGGACCGCCGACCCCCGCAGGTGCCCGGCCCGATTATGCCGGGCCGGGCAACCGGCTTCGAGGTATCAGCTGTCGGCTCCTTGACCGCCGCTATTGCGCGTTCTGCGTGTTGAACAGCGGTGCCATCGGCTTGACGCCAGCCTGGGTGTCGCAGGCGTGCTGCAGGCACGGCAGCCCGAACGCGTCCTCCATGGTGAGTAGCAGCGAGTAGTGGTTGTAGGGGGTGTTATCCGTGATGTGCTGCTCACCCTGGTTGGTGATCACGATGGTGACGACGTGGCCGCCGCCCGGGTCGGCGCCGCAGCAGCCGGTCCCCGGCTGACCCGAGTCGGAGAAGTCGTCTTCGTCCCAGGTGATCACGATGGCGTTGTTGCCCTGGTCCCACGCCTGGGAGTTCATGATCTCGTGCACGGTGTTACCCACGTAGGTGTCGCCAGCGGAAATGAGTCCGTTGGTGCTCGTGCAGGTGCCCGTGCCGTGCATGTCGTGGCATTGGTCGGGGACGACGAGGCTGAAGTTCGCGAGCTTGCCGGCGGCCAGGTCGGTGGCGAGCTGTGTGTCGGGAACCATGTTGGCCAGCGCGCCCTGGGTGCCCGTGAAGTTCACGAACGGGTTGTGCTTGGAGGCGTAGAGGGCGACGCTGTTGCTGGGGGACTTGAAGGTGTAAGGCCCGTTCGCGTTCGGGCCGGTCATGATCACACCCTTGGACGGGACCGCCGGAAGGCTCTGGAAGTAGCCCTTCCAGGTCTTGCCGGCGGCGGTGAGTTGGTCGGCCAGGTTCTGCGCCGTGACCGTGTGGTCGACCGTGGTCCCCGCGCAGTTAGGGTCGGTGCTGGCGAGCGCGGGCGTGCAGTAGAACTGGTTGTCGTCCTGGACGCCGAAGAAACTGCCGCCGATGTTCGCCATGTAATTCGGCTCGCTGGGATGGGTAACGCCGAAGTAGTTCGTGGCCAGCCCGTACCTGTCTGCCAGGGCGTTGATCTGCGGGGCGTTGGAGTTGCCGATGATCGTCGCGTAGCTGGTGTTCTCCATCATGATCTCTACGATGTGCTGGTAGTGGGGAACGCCGGAGTTCGTGGTGCTCGCTGAGCTGACGCCCGCTGTGGTCGCGATCCAGACGGCCACCGGAACCGTCATCGCGCCCGCGGCAATCCGCTTCCATCTCATACGTTCTGTCCACCCTTTCGTCGGTAGCGGCGGTCGGCGGCGCGATCTCGCGGGTGGCTATTTGCCACGGCTCCCGCGTGCGCCAGGCGCCGACAGCCGCGCCGATCTTAACCATCGGTGTTGGCCGCAGAGTGCTGCGGAAGGGAGGATCAGCCGAACCGCACGTTACAGCACGGAGACGTGAGAGTCGCCGGTAGCTCACCGAAGCGGGGCATCAGGCGATGCCTGCGCCTCCGGCGAGCATCGCGGACGGCTCTGCCTGACCGAGTTCCCGGTCTCGTCCGTCGCTTGCTCAGCCACGGGCCGCCTTGGCCCAGCTCCAGGCGTACTCGGGGTCCTCGGCGCGGCGGCTGGCCGGGGCGAGCAGCAGCGGCCGGAACGTGTCGATCATCACGGCCGTCTCGTCCGTGGTCGTCCGCCCCTCGCCCAGGCCGCGGATGACCGCTTCCGCCGCGCCGGGCTGCGGTCCGTGCGTGAAGCCCGACGGATGCAGGGTGATCGACCCGAGGCCGACCCCGGAGCCGGTGCGCGCGCTGTAGTCGCCGGCGACGTAGTACATCATCTCGTCGGAGTCCACGTTGTGATGGTTGTACGGGATCGGGACGGCTTCCGGGTCGAAGTCGAGCGGCCGCGGGCAGAACGAGCAGATGACGAAACTAGGGCCCTCGAAGGTCTGGTGCACCGGAGGCGGCGCGTGAGTGCGCTTCACGATCGGCTCGAAGTCGGCGATGTTGAATGCGTACGGGTACAGGTAGCCGTCCCATCCGACCACGTCGAACGGATGGTACGCGTAGGTGAGCCGGGTCAGCCCTCCGCGGTTGCGGACGATCACCGGCACGTCCTCGCCGTCGGCGGCCAGGGGCCCCTCCGGCCCGCGCAGGTCGCGCTCGCAGTAGGGGGCGTGCTCCAGGAACTGCCCGGCGGCGGACAGGTACCGTCGCGGCGGCCTGATGTGCCCGCGGGCCTCGATGACCAGAGCGTGCACCGGCTCTCCGGCCGTGGGCGTCCAGCGGTGAGTTGTCCCGCGGGGCACCACGACGTAATCACCGGCCCTCGCGTAGATCGAGCCGTAGACGGACTCGAGCCGGGCGGTGCCGTTACGAAGGTAAATGGCCTCGTCTCCGGTTGAATTCCGGTAAAGCTCTGACGGGGCGTCGGCGGCCGCGAACGAGATCCGGACATCGTCGTTGGCCATCAGCGGCTGCCTGCCGAGCACCATGTCCCCGCCGGCGGGCAGTTCCTGGGTGCGGAAATGCCGAGGCAGCAGGGGGTGGTTCGGCACGACGCCAACGTCGGCCGCGTCATCGAGGCCCTCGCTCTTCACGATGGCCGTCGGCGGATGAGCGTGGTAGAGCAGGGAGGAATCGGACGTGAACCCTTCCTCTCCCATCAGCTCCTCGGCATACAGGCCCCCGTCGGGACGGCGGAATCGCACATGTCGCTTTCGCGGAATCTCCCCAGTAACCCGGTAGTACGGCATATCGTCTCCGTTGCATGTGAGCCGAACTCTAGTGAGCATGTTCACATGCAGCTGCCAGTTGCCTGGCAGCGGTCCCGGTCTTGCTCCCATGCGGGATGCCGGGTTCCTGGTTCACCGCCTGGCGCCTGCCACTGGCAGGTCTTACCCGGGCTCCGCAGGCGTTCGCCCCGTCACCGGGACTGGTTCCCGCCCCACTGGCGGTACCTGAAGCGAGCTTGAGCAGGTTGATCGCGGCGTTGACGTCCCGCCCCAGCACCAGGCCACACGCCTCACAGCAGAATGTCCGCTCGGACAACGTCAGGCTTGGCTTTCGCCATCCGCACTCCGAGCACGTCTTGCTCGACGGATACCACCGGTCCGCGGTGACCAGCTTCGCGCCGTGCCAGGCGGTCTTGTACCCCAGCATCCGCCGGGCGGCGCCGAAGCCCTGGTCGGCGACGGCCCGGGCCAGTCGCCGGCTGGCCAGCATCCCGGTCACGTAAAGGTCCTCGGCTGCGACCGTCTCGTACCGGCGGGCCAGGCCCGTGGTGGCCTTATGCAAGGAATCCGCTCGGACGCTGGCCACCTTCGCATGCACGCGCGTGCTGCGCTGGCACCGCTCGCTGGACCTCGACCTGGAAGGACACGAACCACCGCCCGGCGGTGCGCGACACCGTAGCCGACAACACCCGGGCGGTCCCATTCTCTAGCCGCCGCGCCAGCTTGCGCGTCGGCTCGTGGGTGCGGATCATGCCCAGCCGCGGCAACGTCACCGCCGCCCCGGCGCAGCGCATCACCCCAGCCGAGAACCGGAACGTGTCCCAGCACTTGCCGCGTTTCTTGGACCGTAATAGCTGGGCAATGCTCGCTGTGACGCGGTGACGTTCGCAGTGTGACGTGCCCCCGGCCGGGATTCGGCCGTCGGCGACTCAGTTGCTTACGCCGGACCGTCGTCGCAGACAGTGATGGCTGCATGGTCGCGGGACATGCGATATCCGCCGATCTGCGCGCCTGCTGGCCCGACGGCGATCATCCGCTGAAGGGCGCAGAACTGGTCGTTCTGGCGTGACCCAGAAGGCAACGAGTTCTGCCTCGAAGGGGCGGGCACGGAGTGAGCCGAAGGCGGATCGTCGGCCACAGCAGGCAATCCGCCTTCCCGAGGCGTAGGCGGGTTGCGTAGTCGCCGACGTGCGGGGCTTCGCGGAGGCCGGGCGGGGCCTGGGCTGCCGGCCC
>Ga0209648_10004982_pt1 | contig 11317 bp, 9 predicted proteins | sample GraSoi2013_115cm_FD_185830 | JGI IMG/M metagenome (GOLD analysis project Ga0209648, IMG submission 185830) | Grasslands soil microbial communities from the Angelo Coastal Reserve, California, USA - Sample 9_17_2013_115cm (SPAdes) (version 2) | ecosystem: Environmental > Terrestrial > Soil >...
CGCCGAGCGAGCACGAACAACACCTTCGGGAAATGCTGCCGCAAGAAGAAGATGTAAAGCTCGTCAATGAAATCCAGGCCGTGGAGGAGCAGTGGATCGCAGCGAAAGGCTCGATCCAGTAGGGCGTGCATTGAATCCCTCCGCCCGAGAGGGATCATTGAAATGGAAGGCAGTCGTAATGACTTCCGCGAATTCTGCGTCTATCGAAATAGCATCGCGGGAAAGAACGCATGAGCGTGTGTGATGATTTGGAGATAACTCCTGCAGACACGAAGCTCCGACTCGATTGCGGCGAGAAGTTGCTGCTCGTCGATGTCCGCGAACCCTGGGAGTTCGAGATCTGCCGCATCGAAGGAGCGAAACTTATTCCGATGGGCTCGATTCCGGCGAATCTTCAGGCCCTGGATAACGGCGACGAGGTGATCTGCTACTGCCATCACGGCATGCGCAGCCTCGATGTTGCTGTTTGGCTCCGAGGCCAGGGTGTGGAGCGGGCAAAATCGCTCACCGGCGGCATCGAGCGATGGTCGCTGGAGATTGATCCGCGCGTTCCACGATATTAAGAACGGACATTCAAAAGCTCCTGAAGTAAGCTGCTGCGGCCCATTCGTGGACTCGGATTTCACCGGGAACAATTTCTCGTGCAGCCGATAATCGACATTCACATCCATATCATGCCCCTGCACATGGTTAAGCCCGCTCAGCTTGAGCTCATGAAGCGCGGCCGCACGGACTTCGTGGAAATCGAACGGTACACCGCCGATCCTAAGGCCTTCCTCGCTTTCCTCGACCGGTTAGGCATTGAACGCGCCGGACTTATCAATTACGTCAGTCCGGACATCATGGGATTTACGCCCGAGGTAAATGATTGGATCGCCCGTTATTGCGGCGTTGAGCCAGCAAGGCTGCTCGCCTTTGGGTCCGTTCATCCGCGCACCGTCGCCCACTCCGGCGCCGAAGTCGACCGCCTCGCCAAGCTCGGCATTCGCGCGCTCAAGCTTCATCCCTCGCACCAAGTCATCTCGCCGAACGCCTACCGCAACGGTGATAGTCCGCTTGCTTCCATCTACGAGCGAGCTCAGGCGAACGCTTTACCGGTGATGATTCACACCGGGACCTCTATTTTTCCGGGGGCGCGCAACGTTCACGCGCAGCCAATCTTGTGCGACGATGTGTGCGTTGATTTTCCCGAGCTGACGGTCATCCTCGCTCACGGTGGCCGGCCGCTCTGGATGGACGAAGCATTTTTCCTTGTGCGCCGTCACAAGAACGCGCATATGGATATCTCCGGGATCCCCCCGCAGAAACTCCTTGAATACTTTCCGCAGATCGCAGAGATCGCGGACAAAGTGTTGTGGGGAACGGATTGGCCAGGCCCGGGCGTTCCGGAAATAAGAGGGAACCTCGAGAAATTCAACGCGTTGCCGCTGAGCGATGAGGTGAAGCGTAAAATCCTATACGACAACGCGGCCCGACTGTTTCAGCGCTGAGAGCATGACAGAAATGGAGAAATGGAGATGGAAGTCAAGACTATTGCGGTGATCGGCGCGGGAACGATGGGGCGCGGCATCGCGTACGCCTCCGCATTGGCTGGCTACCGAACAATTCTCGAGGATATTTCAGAGGCTAGGCTCGAGCAGGCCGTTGCATGGATCGAGAAAGCCCTCGATGAAGGCGTTTCGAGAGGAAAAGTGGATCCAGTGGACAGCCTCGCAGCAATGAAGCATCTCGCGACAGTAAGCAAGGTGGAAAATGCCATTCGCGAAGCGGAGTTGATCATCGAAGCTGTCCCCGAAGAAATGGAAGTGAAGCTGGAACTCTTCACCATCTTCGACAAATTCGCAAAAGCCGGTGCCGTCTTTGCGAGCAACACTTCTTCGCTTTCCATCATAGAGATTAGTGAAGTCACAGTTTACCAAGAGCGATGCATCGGAATGCATTTCTTTAATCCGGTTACCAAGATGAAGCTGATCGAGCTGATCAAAGCGCCGCAGACTTCTGACGAAACCATCGCAACTTGCCGCGAAGTTGGCCGCCGCATGAACAAGGACGTTGTGGTCGTGAAAGATTCGCCGGGTTTTATCACTTCTCGCGTCAGCGCGCTCATCAGCAATGAGGCTTTTGCATTGCTGGAAACCGACATTGCCTCGGCCAGGGATATCGATAAGGCGCTCAGGCTCGGGTTGAATCACCCCATGGGTCCGCTCGAGCTTGCCGATCTGGTTGGCCTTGATGTGTGCCTCAAAGTGCTCGAATACCTCCATCAGACGCTCGGCGAAAAATACAAGCCCAGCCCATTGCTGCAAAGGTACGTCTGCGAAGGGCGCCTCGGCCGCAAGTCCGGCCGAGGTGTTTACGACTATCCGCAGCAAGAAATCCTCTCCAACATGAAGTGAGTGTTCGTAGCCAAGGTGAGCAGGCAAATGACAAAATCAATCGCAGATAGAATTCTGATTCAGCAGGGCGACCTCACGGAGATGGAGACCGATGCCATCGTCAACGCGGCCAACAACGATCTCATCCTGGGCGGCGGTGTCGCCGGAGCCATCCGCCGCAAAGGTGGCGAGCAGATCCAGCGCGAGTGCGACGCCATCGGGAGCATTCCCATCGGATATGCAGCCATTACCGCAGGCGGCAAACTCAAGGCACGTTTCGTGATTCACGCGGCGAGCATGGCCCTGGGTGGAAAAACTACGGCAGAGGCCTTGCGCCATTCCACCGAGCACTCGCTCCGTATTGCTTACGAGCGAGGCCTTAAATCGATTGCTTTTCCCGCCGTTGGGACGGGCATCGCCGGCTTTCCCTTAAAGGAATGCGCGGAAATCATGCTGCGCGAAGCAGCACAACATCTAAGAGGGCAAACTTCTTTGGACACGATTTATTTCGTGTTGTTCGACGAAGAAGCAAAGAGGATTTTTGAGCAGACTTGGAAACGTGTCCAGGCGGATGCTGCAGGGTCAGCGACAACCGCGTAGCTCTGCTTGCCAAATAACTGTTCGCCGTGGGGCTTCTCAGGGATTTGGTTTCTTCAATACGGGCTTGTCGCTTGCAGGGGGAGTTGCACCAGGCGGCGGTGTTTTCTGGTCGGCGACAGATAGCTCAGTGGTAGTGCCGCCCTCGGAATAAGGTTTTTTCAGCAGGCGCTCGGCTTCTTCCTGCGCGCCGCCGGTGTCGTCGTTGGTCTGCTTCGCTTTGCTGTATTCGTTGACGGCCCGGGCGCGCTGCCCCAAGAGATCAAAGATTTTGCCGAGATAGACATGGGCCCACACCTCGGTCCATTTCTCTGACGGTTCGGGCACCGCCTGCAACGCTTCGCGAAAGGCGTTTGCCGCAGCCTGATAGTTCTTCTGATAGAAGAAAGCTTCGCCCATCCTGAAATTCGCGAGCGGACGGCCGGACTGTATCGCCAGCGCCTTCTGATACTGCGCAACCGCTTCGAAATAGCGCCCTTGCTCGGCAATCTCCTCCCCTCGCGCAATCGCTGCTCGTGCCCGCAGCGAGGGGGTGCCCTTCAAGATCACGTTATTCGGATCAATCTTGATGCCGCCGGGCTTTGGCCTGCCAAAGGTTTCGATTGTGAATGCCGATTCTGTTCCCGTCACGTCGACCGTCCTCAGCTCCGGATTTCCCTCCGTGTCGATGCGCAGCTCCACTGGCATCTGGAAGGTGTCCAGCGGTTGCTTGACCTTGCCGACGATCCGGAATCCTTGCGGCGTGCGGTAGACCACGTATTCCAGCGTAAACTCCGGTACTCCCGTCGAGTTCAGCCACTGCGCAAAGAAGGGTTGCAGGTTCGGCGGCGTTTCTCCTGGCTTAGCCGCGGCCTGAGCGAATTGCTGCGCGAGCTTTTCGAAGTCCTCAATGCGCGCGCTCTTCCCGCCGTAAGTCGCGTAGAAGTTGTGGAGTAATGATTTGAAAGCTGCGTCGCCCATCTGTGCGCGGACCATGTGAAAGATCATCGCGCCTTTGTTCATTACCACCGACCGGTAATCGCTTGTATACGGCGTCAAACGCGCAGCCTGCGCGATCGGGGCGGCGTCTTCATACATCAGTGCGCCCACGGCAAACTCATCAACCGCTTTCAAGCCAGCTTCCTTGCCCGCGTTCTGCTCTGCGTACATCGCCTCTGAATAACGCGCGAGGCCATCGCTGATCCACACATCTCCCGGCGTGGCCGGCAAAACCGAATTGCCCCACCATTGCGAAGCGACCAGGCGCGCGATCGTTCGATCGCCGAATTTCGGGTCCCACATGCGCCGGCTAAGCAGAAGCACCCCCGGCCCCGCGAAATCGCGCACCGTGCCGTCCGGTAGCTGGATAAGCGTAACGTCCGGATCGGGCAGCGGCCCGAACATGTCGGAAAAAATCGTGGTCGAGCGTGCCACGTCGCTGGCAAAATCCTGCGCGTTTCCGGAGGCTGACCGTGGTGCATACACTGCCACGTTAATTCCTTCCGCCTGCTTGGGATTCAGTTGCAAATTGCCCGCCACGAATGTCCCATGGGGCGCGGCATTGCCGCACTGAAAGGTGTACAACAGCCTGCCGCCCTGTGCTGGTGATTTCGCCGCCACCGGCGCTGGGGCCGACGACTTCCCGCTACCCGCAACCGCAAACGTATCCGGCACGTTCAATCGAAACGTTGCCGTGTAGCGGTTCGAGGGAAAATTTGTGAGCGGAAACCAGCGAGCAGGCAGCAACAGATACGCGCCATCCTTGTTTATAGACGCCATGCGCACGCCCTGCACGGGGCTGTTCTCTTCATTGGCCAAGATTCCCGCATACGTGTACGTAAGCGTTGCGCGGCCTCCCGCTCCCACCGGAGAAGGAAGAACAACCGTCAGAATCATCGGATTTTGACTATCACGATCAAAGGAAAGCGATTTTCCGTCCGGAGTCCTGACATCGGTCACATTCAAATTCGGATGCAGTTCCACGCGGACGCTACTCGATGCTTCCGCCGCCCTGAAGTCCACCTTCGCCACTGCGGAGATGGTCTGGCCAATCGGATCTAGCGAGGCGGAGACATCATAATGCTCGGCAAGAAAGCCAGGTGGAGGAGGTGCTTGGGCGCGCAGTGACGCGGCACCGCAGGTGAGGAACAGCAATAAAGCAAGAAGGAACGCACCGGGAACTCTGCGGCAGAGGGTCATCGGACCCCTTTCAAGAATTTCGACTCGGAACCCACATACTAGGATAGCAGAGACCTCACAAAGCGTTGCCAGCAGAGGCCCGGAGCAAGTCCGCAATGGTGTCCGCGGCGCGTTCGACAGCTCCCGGTGGGCCAAGCCGCTGGCGTACGTCCGCAAGTCCGGCCCGTAGTTCGTCTCGTGCCTGTGAGTCCCGAAGCAGCCTCAGGACTTCGCTCGCTACGCGGTCCGGCGTAAAATCATGTTGGATCAGCTCAGGCACAAGACGGCGTTCTGCAATGAGATTGACCATGCTGAAGTAAGATGTACGTAGCAGCGGTTTGGCGAGCAGCGCCGTGAGTGGCGTGACGCGGTAGATCACCACCATCGGTACATTAAGAAGTGCCGCTTCCACTGTCGCTGTGCCACTAGAAATAATCGCCACGTCCGCGGCGGCGAGTGCGTTGTATGTTTGGCCTTCCACGATGTGGGGCGCCATCTCCGAAGGCCAGCTTTCCCGGAGTTCGGCTGCACTGCTGCCCGGGGCTGCCGCGAACACAAATTGCGCCGTCAATTCCCGTTGGATCAATCTGCACGCTTCTCGCAAAACGGGCAAGTGTTGAGCGAGTTCCGCATGGCGGCTGCCTGGTAGAACGGTTACTATCGGCTTCGCCGGGTCGAGATCGTGCTCAAGGCAGAACGTTTCGCGATTTTGCGAAGTCTGGACATTTCCCACCAGCGGATGCCCGATGAATTTCACCGGCACACGTGCTTCGCCATAGAATTTCTCTTCGAAAGGGAAAATACAAAGCGCTTGCGCAAAGCGCCGCCGCACCACGCGAACTCGCCACGGCCGCCAGGCCCAGAATTGCGGACAAATATAATAGACGTTGCGGACGCCATGCCGGCGCAACTTCCTGGCCAGCCGCAGGTGGAAACCAGGAAAGTCCGTCAAAATCGCAAGCGGCGGCTTTCGGCGCCCCACCTCCGCGAGGAGATGCCGCATCGCGCGAACCAGCGAAGGCAAGTGGCTCAAAATTTCCGTAATGCCCACGACGGAAACTTCTGAATAATCCGTGGTGATTTCCACCCCTGCCGAGCGCATCCGCGGTCCGCCCATGCCAAAAATTGCTACGTCCAACCTTTGCTTCAGCGCCGTCGCGAGCCGAGCGGCGTACATGTCTCCGCTTGCTTCACCCGCGGAAAGTAAAAGCGGTATCGTTGTCATGCGTGAGTCAGGTTTGATCAGTCGTTCGCTGGCAAGGGCGCGGGGAATGCTGTCCCAGCGGCAGGATTTGCATTCACAGGCATGGGCAGCTCTTGCTCCTTGTACTGGAGCTGATAGAGCCGATAGTAGATGCCGCGTTGTGCCAGCAGCTCCTGGTGCGCGCCCTGCTCGCGCAGCCGCCCCTTGTGCAACACAAGAATGCGGTCGGCGTGCTGAATCGTGCTCAAGCGGTGCGCGATCACCAGTGCCGTCCGCCCGGAGAGCAGCCGGTCGAGGGCCTCGCGGATTTGAATTTCCGTCTTCGTGTCCACGCTGGAAGTAGCTTCGTCCAGGATCAGGAACCGTGGATTGTGCGCAAGCGCGCGCGCAAAATTGATGAGCTGGCGTTGCCCTACGGACAAAGTCGACCCGCGCTCGTTGACGTCCGTCGCCACCCCTTCCGGCAGGCCGCCAACGAATTCGCCCAGACCAATCTGTTCCACCGCGTGCTCGACGGTCGCCCGCGTAATCCCGGGCGTGCCTAGGCGGATGTTCGACTCGATCGTCCCAGTGAAAAGGAATGGATCTTGCAGCACGATCCCGAATTGCCGGCGCAGGTCCTGCATATCGAGCAGTCGAATATCGATGCCGTCGAGAAGGATCTGACCGCGTTGTATGTCATAGAAACGGAGCAGCAGGGAAATGAGCGTAGTCTTGCCCGCGCCGGTGTGCCCGACAATCGCAAAGGATTGCCCTGGCGCCACGCGGAAAGAGACGTCGCGCAGCACCCAGTCTTCGTCCGCTGGCTCTGATACATTGCGGTAACTGAACCACACGTTGCGGAATTCGATCTCCCCGCGCGGTTGTTCGAGCCTGATCGCGTTCGCAACCGAAGTGACCGTCAACGGCTCGTCCAGCAGCTTGAAAATCCGCTCCGAGGCGGCCATCGCTGACTGCAAAATGTTGAATTTTTCACTGAGGTCCTGGATGGGCCGGAAAAAACGCTGCGCATACTGCATAAAGGCAACCAGAATACCCAGTGTCAGCGAATTGGAGAGAACACGGAGGCCGCCGACCCAGAATATGAGGGCAATGGCGGCGACGCTCAATATTTCCACCGCAGGGTAAAAAAGTGCAAACGAGAGAATTGCGTCTCTCCAGGCGCGCATGTTGTCCCGGTTGCGGCGTTCGAATTCTTCTTTCGCTTGTTGTTCACGGTTGAAAATCTGCACGATGCTCATCCCGGAGATGTATTCCTGGAGGAATGCATTGATGCGCGCGATCGCCGTCCGAATGCGGCGGTTCGCGTCACGCACATATTTGCGAAAAACCATTGTAACTACGAAAATCAGCGGCAGCACCGAGAGCGCAGCCAGTGCGAGGCGCCAGTTCAGAAAAAGTAGGACTCCAACCATTACTGCGAGCAGAAAGAAATCGTTGATCATTGTCACGACGCCGGCTGCGAAGAGATCGTTGAGGGCGTCCACGTCTGTGGTGACGCGCGTGACCAGGCGGCCAACCGGGTTGCGATCGAAGTAGCTCATCGGGAGCCGTTGTATGTGCCCGAAGATTTCCCGCCGCATGTCGTACATCGTCTGCTGGCCCACGCGTTGCATGATGCGGATTTGCACGTATTGAGCGAGAAAATCGAAGATCAGAACCAGAAGGTATACGACGCTGATGATGATGAGCCCGCGCTTGGCCGCCGTGATCTCTAGGAGCTGATGCGAAGCAGGCACGAGATACTTGTCAACCGCAACCTGGAACAGTTTCGGAGGGGCCAGCTCGAGTGGCGTCACGGCGAGGGTCAGCGTAAGCGCAAAGATCACCCGCCACTTGTACGGCCGCATATACTGCATCAGCCGCCGCATCAGGTGCGAATCGTACGCTTTACCGAGTGCTTCTTCTTCGTGGGCGTTGCTCATGCTCGTTCGAGCTCTTCTTCCAACAATTGTTTTTGATATAGATCGGCATAATAGCCTTCGCGGGCCAAAAGCTCATCATGCGTTCCGCGCTCGATGATTCGGCCGTCACGCAGTACTACGATTTGATCGGCATCCCGGACTGTCGATGTCCGGTGTGAAATCAAGATGGTCGTCCGGCCTCGCATTATGCTGCGCAAGCGGCCCAGGATTCGTTCTTCAGTCTGCGTGTCTACGCTTGATAGGGAATCATCCAGAATGAGAATCCGCGGATCGCGCACGACAGCGCGAGCAATCGCCGTTCGCTGCTTCTGACCACCGCTGAGCGTGATCCCGCGCTCCCCGACAACAGTGTCATATTTCGCTGGAAATCCTTCGACGTCACCATTGAGGCTCGCGATCTCCGCTGCCTGCATCACGCGTCCCTCATCGTACTTAGGAAGCCCGAACGCGATATTTCCACCGACCGTGTCGCTGAAGAGATACGTATCTTGAGGAACATAGCCGATGGATCTTCGCAGCGTCTCGAGTGGCCATTCACGGATTGGCTTGCCATCGATCAGAACTTCACCCTCGGGAGCATCCCATAGCCGCGCCACAAGGGCGGCGAGCGTCGTCTTCCCGCTGCCTGTCGGTCCGACGATGGCCAGCGTGGAACCCGCGGGAATGCGCAGGTTTATGTCGCTGAGAACCGGATGACCACCGAAGCCATTCGCTTTTCCCGAGCCGTTCGTGCCATTCCCAGACAGTGTCGTCGGGTAGGTAAACGTGAGATTGCGGAATTCAATCTCGCCTTCGGGCCGCGTCCCTGCAACTACTCGCGCCGCGCGGTCATCAATCTGCGGCTGCGCATGGAGAATGTGCGACAACCGGCCCATTGACGCCGCTCCCCGTTGAAAAATATTTGTCACCCAGCCGAGTGCGATCATCGGCCATACAAGCAGATTCAGAAATGTGTAAAAGGAGACCAAGCCCCCCAGCGAAAGATCTCCCCGCAAAAACTGGAATCCTCCCATCCACAGGACGATTAAAAACGTGGTTCCGATCAGCGCCTGGAGGGAAGGCATAAACATGCTCCAGGTCCGAATGAGCTTCACGTTGCGGGCGACGTACTCGCGATTCGGTTCATCGAAGTCGCGAGTCTCGGCCTCTTCCTGCGCGTACGCACGAACCACGCGCACGCCGGAAAGGTTCTCTTGTACCTTCGCTGATAGCGTCGCTAGTGACGCTTGAATCTTTTCATAAAGATCATGAATTACTTTTCCAAAATGCCGAACGGCGATAGCCACAACCGGAACAGGAAGCAGAACCCACATCGTCAGCGATGGCGAAAGCTTCAGCATGATCCCGATCGCGAGCACCATCGTAACGATGGTGGTGGCCGTGTACATAATGCCCGGGCCCAACACCATGCGTACCGCGTTCAGATCGTTCGTCGCGCGCGACATTAGCTCACCAGTACGGTTGCGGACATAAAATTCTGGTTCGAGGATCAGAAGCCGCTGCAGCAGATCATTTCGCAGATCAAATTCGATATCCCGCGACACACCAATGAGAACCCAACGCGTCGAAAAGGATAAATAGCCTTTCAAGAGGACACAGAGAATTAGAATTAGACAGTAAATTCCGAGGGTATGCCGGCTGTTCGGAGCGTAGAAGGGAATCATTCGGCTCAACCAGGAAGCACCGCCCAGCGCCGCAGGGCCTCCGGAAACGCGCGCAAAAGGTTGCGGACTGCCTGCCAGTGTGTCCGTAATGATGCCCGTGGCCAGCGGAATGAGACTTCCAACAATCCCCATCAACGCCAGTGCCAAAAGTCCCAAGGCGATGGCGCCTTTGTACCGGCCCAAATACGGCGCTAGCCCCAGAAGGCCTTTCCAGGTGGAGGTGCGCGGAGCTTTCTTAGTCCCACTAGTTGAGGTGACAGTGCCGGCCGTGCTCATCGCAGCCTCGACCTCGCATTCGCAAGTGAAGGCGCTTCCAGAAGGAAATGTTCGTAAGTCCGATCCACCGACTGGTAGCGCTTTGTCGCCGGATTCCACCGCACGCCGATTGGCAACACGTGCGTGCTCCCGTTCACCTTGAGTGGAGTAAAATAAACCTGCAAACCTTTCTCCGCGTCCTGTTCATATTGAACGCGCCACCCGCTGACCCCGTTCAGGGGCGTCAGCCCAAGGAAACCCTTCTCATTTTTCAGATACTCATCGCACCGCAAGAGTTCCATCCATTTTCCTTCGCGGTTCTCCGCGATGACGGCCCGCGTTACAATTGTTCCCGGAGCGTAATTGGTCGGCGTTTTGGGAACGACATTCGCCGCGAGAAATTGTTGTTTCCCGGTTTTGGCCAAGTCGCCAAAGACGAGCACTTGGGTTTCTGACCCCAGTAAAGCCTGCGCCGCCCCTTGGACCTCCTCCGGCACAGCGGGTTCGGCAGACTTAGCTTCCGCTGCCGCGTTTGCCCCTGGTCCAGGTGCTTGTTCACCGCAGCCCGTCAAGAAAAACAAAATACCTAATATGCTCAGGAAGACCCCAGGCAAATTTCCTCGGTTTCCGCCCAGCTCCGTTCGCGCCCCGTTTATACGCTCCTTCTCTTGAAAAGACGGGGCTCCTCCAGCCTGGTTAGCTGCCAACCGTATCATTTGATGTGATTTCTCCATCACAAGCTTTACGCGGCCACGCTAATCATTTCTACACTTCCGGCCTTTGATCCTTTTCGGGGCGTACACAACATCATGCATTGCGGGCACATCCCGCCCGCCTAATCGAATGCGCCTGAAACAATTCTATCTGTTGCCGGCCCTTCGTGGAAGAACCGCGCGCGCCAGACATATCGTAATGTTGCAATACCCCCTTACCTCAATCACAGGCTCCCACTCCACAGCCCGTCATTTCTACTAACGCTGCGTCAAAATTGCGTCAAGGCGCGCTTCGAAGTTTTCCTCTCCCTCTGACCAGAGCTCGCTCCGCTCCACTGGCAGCGCACGCTCGATCCCTTCCACCCAATCAAACAATTGTTGGATGTTCTCCCGGGTCCTGGCGTGATATTCCTTCAGGTTTCCGCCG
>Ga0209648_10004983_pt1 | contig 11317 bp, 12 predicted proteins | sample GraSoi2013_115cm_FD_185830 | JGI IMG/M metagenome (GOLD analysis project Ga0209648, IMG submission 185830) | Grasslands soil microbial communities from the Angelo Coastal Reserve, California, USA - Sample 9_17_2013_115cm (SPAdes) (version 2) | ecosystem: Environmental > Terrestrial > Soil >...
CGTACTTCGGGAACTACGAACGGCAGAGAGTGCCGTGGCGACTGGTAGTGGCAGAAGTGGACGGCGAGTTGGCAGTGGTAGTGTTGCGCCAACACAGGGACGAGTGGAGGCCGGATTCTGTTGCTCGCCTCGAAGTGATCGATCAGCGCATCGTGCGCATCCTGGACTACGCGCATTGTCCGTGGGTTCTCCCGGCAGCGACTTCTGTCATCGTAGCCGGCCCCAACTAAGAAATGCATTTGGGCGCGTATCCTGGAACGCCCCAGAGTCGTAATAGAGAGTGGGAAGGCAATTCCAGGAGGAAAGAAAATGCAGACGAAAGACGCTATTAAGTTCGCGCTGACCGTTTCGAATGGAGCGGTGCTGAGCGTAATCGACGAGATGAGCGGCGCGGCAACGACGTTTCCGACGCCGAAGGGCGGGTGCCACCCGCTGTGGGTGCTGGGTCATCTCACGCTGGTTGAGGGCTCGATCCCGGCAGTACTTTTCGGAGGAATGAATCCCGCGGCAGAATGGCAACAGTTTTTCGGTGAGAGTTCGGAACCGGTCGCGGATGCCAGCGCGTATCCTCCGTTCGCGGAGGTTCGAGAGAAGTATCGTCAGTTGCGCGAGCAGAACCTGAAGCTTCTGGAGTCGCTGAGCGAGGCGGATCTCGACAAGCCGACGAAAGCGCCACCCAAGGGGCGGGAGCGGGAGTTCGCTACTTACGGGCAAAGCTTCCTCGTGCTGGCCCTGCACCAGACGATGCATCGCGGCAACGTGACTGACGCGCGGCGTGCGGCTGGGCGTGCAGCGCTCGCGACACGGGCGGCCAACTGAAGCTCTGCTAATCCGGGGCCGCTGACGAGCTTAGGCCGTGGCCTAAGCTCGTCCTTTCCGAATCCTCATGCATGACGACCCTGATTGCGCATCTTCGTGCCGTCGAGAGCCGTAAGACAGGTTAGGGAAGTATTTCGATTAAGGAGACGAGTTCAAAATGCGAAAAATTATGGCAGCGCTGGTATTACTTCTGGTCAGTCTGCAAGTTGCTTCTATACGCGGGCAGAGCGCCAAGTACCCTCCGCTCAGCGAGTACATGATGACGCCCGAAGCCGAGATAGCATTGGCGAGAAGTGCGGCGCCTGAAAACGTTTCGGCGCATGCCACCGTGAAGATCCTTACAGCCTCCGGATTCAAGGTTGCCGCCCAAGGCGACAACGGCTCCGTGTGCATAGTGATGCGCGGGTTCTCAGCGCCAACATATACCCCTGCGCAGTTCCGTGAGATCGTCTACGATCCAACCATCCGGGCGCCGATCTGTTTCACCGCGCCAGCAGCTCGAATTGTGATGCCCTATTATGAACTGCGAACTAAACTTGCGATGGAGGGGAAGGGACCGGACCAAATTGCAGAGAGCGTTCAAGCGGCATACGTCAAAGGAGACCTTCCGAGAAGAGACGGTGTCAGTTTTGCTTACATGTGGTCTGCAGATCAGAATCTCGGACCGGGAATTGGTCATTGGCACCCCCATATGATGATCTTCTGCCCCTATTACGAAAACTCGATGGTCGGCGGCAATGAGTTCGGGAGTCTACTCCCGCAGGTGAGCGACGACGCTGGAACACCGTTTACGGTAGTGGTCATTCCCATTGACGACAGGCTGGCCGTCAAAGCCGGCGCAAAATAGTAGAGGGGGCATTTCCATGTCCCACTTTTCTGGCGCACGAATTACGTCCAGCGCGGCTTGATTCCTTACGTCCGCATCCAAACGAACCTGCGATTTCGGAAGCAAGAGGTCCTAGAGTGGCTTGCAAGGCAAAGCTACGCGCCTCGGCCCGCGGGCAACGGAAATGGAAGAAGGCTTCGATGAACGGATCGCTAGCCGCACGTCTTACAGCGGCAGCGCGATCCGCGCAAGCTGGCGTTCTGTGTCGTTTGAGGGTTCCAGGTATTTTTGTGTTGTCTCGAGGGACTCGTGGCCGAGCCAGGATTGCACGGTGCGAACATCGATGCCAGCACGCAGCCATCGCGTAGCGGCGGTGTCCCGGAAGCGGTGCAGGTACCAATGGTCGGGATTCAGTTCGGCCCGCTTGGCAACGGCCTTGCACCGGTCATGAAGAAAACGATAATTCGGCTTGCCGTTCGGCGAGGGGAAAACAAGCGGACAACCATCCATGTGGGGGTGCTTCTTCATCACTTGTGCGACCTCACGTGTAAGGGGCACGCTCCGTTCTTCCCAGTCCTTTGGAGTGAATTGGTATTCTCCCTTTGCGGTAACGTAGACACGCTTTCTTGCAAGGTCCAGGTCTGACCAATGCAGTGTTTTCAACTCGCCTCGCCGCAAGCCGCTCGAGAGCGCCAAAGCAAAAAATGCCTTCTCCCAGGCGTCGCACACGGCGAAAAACTTCTTGAGTTCGGAGTCGGTGTACGCCACCGGCTTCTTTCGAAAACGCGGGAGACGCGGCACCTCTTTCACCGGATTGTCGAGCTTCAGCTTGGAGAAAAAGTTGTGCAGGATGACCCGGTCAGTGTAAAGCGTGGTGCCGGGGTCAAAGCCTTTTGATTTTCTCCAGGCGAGGAATCTCTTGACGTCGTCTGTGGTGATCTGGCGCGCGTCCGTCTTGGGCGCCATGTATTCGCAGAACAGCTCCAGAATGTGCTCGTATTTCTGGTAGGTCAGGGGTTTGCGGAATGCCCGGATGTCTTTGAGGAAGTTGGCGAGTGAAGTTTGGAGCGGGAACGTGTCTTCCTCTTCGTTCAGAACCGGGAGCTCTACGTTGGACTCGCGTGCGTCGAGCTCGAGGCGTTTCCTGCGCTGAGCTTCCAAGGCTTCCGCGGGTGTAGTTCCGCCGGCCTGTCGCCTGCGTTGCGCACCCTCATACCACTCGAGGATGTACCGGCCGGCCCCGGGCCCCCATTTGATTCGTCCCCGGCCATCACGGTCGAGCGAGACGTTTTTCCAGCCGGTAAGGGTTTTGACCTGGCGGGTGATGTTGACTCGTGCCATAGCGTCCACCTCTGGCGAACTGGACGCTATAATGGACGCTAAGCGGGTGGAAGTCAAGTTAAGACTAACAAAACAAAAGAATTATGGCGGTCGAGCCTGTAAGCCGGATTCTGTGCGGCATGCAAACGTTTCCGTCCGCACGCCGCGGCGATCATTCCTCTAGGTCACGCCTCGCGGCGTGACTCCAGCAGCCTACCCGAGGGTTGTCCTCTGCGACAGCTTGCGCCATCGCCGAGGGAGCGCGCCCGCTTGCGCGAACGCTCTCATCGAGCCGGGCCGGCTCTCCCCTCCTATTTGGCCTTGCACCACGCGGGGTTTTCCATGCTCCCGATATTGCTACCGGGACGGTGGGCTCTTACCCCACCTTTTCACCCTTGCCTAACGAACCAGCTTTGCCCGGGCGATAAACCCGGGTTTCTCGAAGACGTCTCGCAGGTTTTCCTGCGAGATGCCACCGCGCTGCTCCGCCGGCGGTATATTCTCTGTGGCACTTTCCGTAACTGAGCCGCACCGCGCCGAGCTAAGCTCGGCGCCACCCACTTACGTGGGTAACCCCGCTTTGCAGCGGAGCCTGCGTGGCCGTCCCCTGGCGTTACCAGGCGCGTTGCCCTTGATTCGTCACCGGCTCTTGCGAGCCTACGACGACGGTGTCCGGACTTTCCTCCCGCCCCGATTGCTCGAGGCCAGCGATCACCCGGCCCGCCCGCCGATTTCATTATACCCCGACTTCGCTGGGGCTAGAGTTTGCCGTGCGCAAGCCGCCGACAAGCAACTGCCGCAGTTACTCTGAGGCTACGATCGGTTGCACGCTTGAACCCTTGCAAGACATCGGGACTACACTTTACGTAACACCTTCCTGGGAAACGCTGATAATCCAAGTTCATTGGAGGACAGAATGAGTAAGGCCCCTCAGTTCCGCATATTCATGGCGCTGTCTCTCTGCCTGCTTCTGGCGCGGCCTGCTTTTCCTCAAACCGGCTTGGGGAACATCGGCCCCAGCAAAGGCCAGGTTATTGCCGCCATCGCCGGCGCTGCGGCCGTCATTACGGCAGTAGGCTTTCTTATCTATCATGAAACCCACAAGCATTCGTCGATTACGGGATGCCTTGCGTCCGTCGCAGACGGCCTGGTCCTGCAAAACGAAAAAGACAAAAAAGTCTACGTCCTGTCAGGGAATTCCGCCGGCCTGAAAGCGGGCGACCGAGTAACAGTAAAAGGCAAAAAGACCAAAGACTCCAGCGGCAAGCCTTCCCTTCAAGTCGAGGCGCTCACCAAGAATTTCGGCACCTGCACTGTCTGACCGTGACTTCCTCGAGGGGCTAGTTAACCCTCCCCCCTCCTATGTTTTTCACAAGTGTTGATTCTAAAGGGAGTTGAAGTTGTTTGTTTTGTTACACTTTTGCAAGTGTCGATTCTAAAGGTAGATAGAAGAGAGTGGCCCCTCGCAGATCAGGATAAACGAGTGGCGAGTGGCGAGTGGCCCTTCGCGAACGGCGCTCTGGGTAAACGAGTGGCGAGCCAAAACGCAAAATGACGTTGGAGGGAAATTTCAAACTCCCGCTGCGGTTTGTGTGGATCCGGTTACTCGTTCGGCGCCGTGATAGACGTTGAAGTGACCCTCGCGCAGGAAGCCTACCAGCGTAATGTCAAATTCTCTCGCCATTTCGACCGCGAGGCTCGATGGCGCTCCTACCGACACCACCATGGAAATTCCTCCCATCAACGCCTTCTGGATTAACTCGAAACTGGCGCGTCCGGAAAGCAGGAGAATGCAGTTGCGTAATGGAACGCGGTCCGCGAGGAATTCGCCGCCCAGCAGCTTGTCCACCGCATTATGGCGCCCCACATCCTCACAAACTGCGCGCAGCTCCCCGCGCTCATCGAATAGCCCTGCGGCGTGCAGCCCGCCTGTGCGGTCAAACGTTCCTTGCGCTTTGCGCAACGACGCTGGCAACGAGTAAAGAAGGCCCGCTTCTACGCGCAATGTATTCGGCCGGCGCGGCGGACACACGGCGCGAAGTGCCAACAGGGAGGCTTTTCCGCAGACACCGCAACTCGATGTGGCATAGAAATTTCGCTCAAGGCTGACCGGGTTGAGTTCAATCCCGGGTATCAGCTGCACACGCACGGTGCCGCTCTTGGCCTCTATGGGCAGCGCCGGCTTTGCGGCGTCGGCGCTCGGTTCGAGGATGTATTCAATCTTCTCTATATCGTTCGCATCGCGTACTACGCCTTCGGTCAGCAGGAAGCCGGCGGCGAGCGCGAAATCCTGGCCGGGTGTACGCATCGTTACAGAAATCGACTTAACCTGCCGCATGTCCCTCGGGCCATAGCCGAGTTGAATCTCAAGCGGCTCCTCTACGGCAAGCACATCGACGACGGATTGCTCCTCAAGGCCAACGAATCGCCTCACCTGCGTCTCGCGGATAGCGTCATGTGTCACCGGAGCGGCACTGAAACCTTCATTCAAGCTTTCCATATCGTTCCTTCATCTATTGGATGATTGTTTGTCGGCTGTTCGATACAGCTACTTTAGAGTTGCGAATGCTTGGGCTGAGGAGTGGGGTGTGGCGCAGAAGTCGAAGCTTTCTTCAGGGGCTGAAGCCCAATTTGGTTTGCGTCTGTGCGTGGCGGCTGAAGCCGCCACCTCCTAAAGAGAAAGGCAAAGGCGCCCGCGACGGTCCGCGGCCGCTACACAGGCCAACCCTTGAGAAGCAAAGGCGCCCGGCTGAAGCCGGCCGCTACGTTTTGACTTGCTCGAAGCGGTCGCGGCGGGCACGGCTTGCCGTGCCCCTACGCGTGTGGCGGCCGGGATGGCGAGGTAAGTCGGGTTGGATTTTCGACATCATCGGCGGTCAAGGTGTGGTTGTTAGGCGGCGGATGGTCAAGCCCAGGAGGAAGAGGACGGCGCCGATGACGAAGACGTGAAGGCGGGGCGGGTCGGACCAAGATTGGTTTATGTCTTTGGCTACATTCAAGAGGGGCCAAAGCAGCAGGGGGCCTGTGCCAAAGTCCTGGAGAATTTGCGCGGCTTGTGCGGGGATGGACGGTAATTGTTTGCGGTTCGCGGGATCGGACAGAGCCGCGAGATCGCTTTGGTAGAGGCCGAGGCCTTCGGAGGAACGGCGCAAGAGAAAGATGCCTTTGGTGAGGAGTGCGAGGGCTCCCAGGGCGAAGACGAGTGGGGCGGCAGTGAACTTGATTTCCTCGGGAGAGAAGAACCAGAAGGCAGCAGTGACGATGGCGAGCACGAGGTAGAGGGTGGCGCGGCGGGGATGGTATTCGAGGTCGCCGGCAAAATTTTCGAGAAAGAATTCGCGGAGAGACACGCGAAGAGTGTAGCGCAGAATTCCGGGCTTTCTTCAGGGGCTGAAGCCCAATTCTATTTGCGTCTGACGTGGCGGCTGAAGCCGCCACCTCCTAAAGAGAAAGGCAAAGGCGCCCGCGACGGTCCGCGGCCGCTACACAGGCCAACCCTTGAGAAGCAAAGGCGCCCGGCTGAAGCCGACCGCTACGTTTTGACTTGCTCGAGGACTCGCGCGGGTGCGGCATGTCGTGCCCTGACGTGGAAAGAAAAGCAGGTTCCTCGGGCAAAGACCGCCCTCGGAATGACAATTTTTTAAATCGGTCGGCGCAAGAGTGCATCAACAATCTGGGTCGCCGCATCGAAGGAAGGCATCAAAACGATGGTTGAAAGGGCGCGATGACTGACAAAGGCGGCTTACATCGAATGACTCACCTGTTTGATCCTTTGGCGATTCGGGATATTACATTTGCGAATCGCGTATTTGTTTCGCCGATGTGCGAGTACTCCAGCACGGACGGGTTTGCGAACGACTGGCATTTCGTGCATCTGGGCAGCCGGGCGGTTGGCGGCGCGGGACTGGTGCTTACCGAAGCAACCGCCGTTCTGCCCGAAGGGCGAATAAGCCCGCAGGACTTGGGCATCTGGACGGACGAGCACATTGAGCCGCTGGCTCGCATCGTGCGGTTCATTCATGAGCAAGGCAGCGTGGCTGGAATGCAGTTGGCGCATGCCGGCCGTAAAGGCAGCACGTACGCGCCAGGGGCGGGCCACGGAACGGTGCCCGAAAGTAAAGGCGGTTGGAACAATGTCGTTGCGCCGAGCGCGTTGCCCTTCTCCGATGACTATCCGATGCCGCAAGCGCTCTCGATCGATGGCATTCAGAACGTCGTTTCTGCTTTTGCCGCGGCGGCGCGCCGTGCCTGTGAAGCGGGCTTCCGTGTGATTGAGGTTCACGCCGCTCATGGATATCTGATCCACGAGTTTCTGTCGCCACTCAGCAATCAAAGAACAGATGCGTACGGAGGCTCGTTTGAGAATCGCACGCGAATATTGCGCGAGGTTGTCGCCGCGGTTCGAGATTCGTGGCCGGAGGGAGCGCCGCTGTTGGTGCGCATTTCGGCGACCGATTGGATCGATGGCGGCTGGGATATTGAGCAGTCGGTGGAACTGGCGCGCCAACTGAAGGAACTGGGAGCGGACCTGATCGATTGCTCTTCGGGAGGCAATGTAGCGCACGCAAAGATTCCGGTCGGGCCGGGTTATCAGACGCAGTTTGCGGAGCGAATCCGCCGGGAAGCCGACATCCTGACCGGTGCGGTGGGGATGATCACGTCGCCCGTTCAGGCCGAGCACATCCTCGCTACGGGACAGGCGGATACGGTCATCATCGCGCGCGAATTTTTGCGCGATCCGTATTGGCCATTGCGGGCAGCGAGTGAGCTGGGCCAGCACATTTCGTGGCCTGTGCAATATCTCAGAGCTGCGCCGGACGGGTCGCAAGCGCGCGTTCCGGTGGACCTCAAGAATCTGGAATCGTGCTTCGAGGAACAACACGCGATTCCTGAGCGCTGACGTCGGACGGAAATGTTTTCTTCAGGGGCCCTTCGTTGCCTTAGGACAAGCTGAAGCCCATTTGGGTTTGGGGTTGACGTGGCGGCTAAAAGCCGCCACGTCCTGAGGGGGGAGGCAAAAGCTAAGGAGAAGAGCAAAGGCCGCCCGCGACGGTCCGCGGCCGCTACATGGATTCAACCCCGCGACCGGAAAAAATGATGGCGCGCTGAAGGGGCGCCGCTACAGCGGGTGTTCGCTCACTTGGTGCTGCCGACGGTTGCGGCGTATGCGCTGGCCCGATTGAGTTGCTCGAGCGATTCGCGATCGAGCTTCAGATCGGCGGCACTGAGCAACTCGCGCAGCTGATCGAGATTTGTCGCGCTGGCGATCGGAGCGGTAATGCTCGGCTGCGCCAGCAGCCAGGCGAGGGCTACGCGGGTTGGCGTTGCGCTGTGAGCTTTCGCCACCTGGTCCAGCGCGCTCAGGATTTCGAAACCGCGCTCGTTCAAGTATTTTTTTACCAAGCTCCCCCGCGCGCTCTTGGCCAAGTCAGCTTCGGAGCGGTACTTGCCGGCAAGAAATCCGCTGGCCAGCGAGAAGTAAGGAATCACGCCGATGTTTTCGCGCAGGCAAAGAGGCGCCAAGTCCGTTTCGAACTCCGCACGCTCGTAAAGGTTGTAGTGCGGCTGCAGGGTCTCGTAGCGCGGCAGACCTTTTTTCCTGCTGATCTGCAGGGCTTCGCCAAGTCTCTTGGCGTTGTAATTTGATGCGCCAATCGCGCGCACCTTGCCCTGCTGGATCAGCTGCGCGTACGCTTCGAGAGTTTCCTCCAGCGGAGTATCGGCGTCATCCACATGTGATTGATACAAATCGATGTAGTCGGTCTGCAAGCGTTGCAGCGAATCTTCCACCGCGGCGAAAATGTAGCGTTTGGAAAGTCCTTTCTTTCCTGGGCCCATTTCCGATGCGACTTTCGTTGCGATAATCACTTGCTGCCGCTTCGCACCGCGCTTCAGCCATTTGCCGATGATCGTCTCGGACTCGCCGCCTTTATTTCCCGGAACCCATCTGGAATAAACGTCAGCGGTATCCACCGCGTTGAATCCTGCCGCAACGAACGCATCCAGTAATTGGAACGATGTTGCTTCGTCCGCCGTCCATCCAAATACGTTTCCGCCAAACACGATTGGGGCGATTTCCAGCCCCGAATTTCCCAGTTTTCGCTTGATAAGCGCCATTTTCTTCTCCAAATATGCTCTGTTCTCTCCTCAACATTTTGATGCCCGCGCTCCTGAGTCCGATACCTTTTTCGACGGGAATTTCGAGATGACACGCGTGAAGCCGAGTTATCAGGATTCGAAAGGAAGTTGGATGATCCATCCCGGAATTCTTGACCAAAAGGCTGGCTTCCTATAGGCTCGACCCGCATGAAGTTGTAGTTCCCTTCCAGCCGTACAGGCCCCCACCCAAATCAGGTTCTGGTTGTAAAAGAGGAGAGAAAACCATGAGAAAATTCGGCAGGTTCGTTGCTGTATTGTCCCTCGCGGCCGCGTACACGTGTGTGACGGCAGCGCAGGAGACGTCTTCGAGCAGCGGCTCCATACCCAAGGTGTTGCAGATTACTCGGGAATACGTCAAACCCGGTAAAGCAGGGATGGCTCACGACAAGTCGGAGAGCGCGTTCGTCGAGGCCATGGCGCGCGCCAAGTGGCCTACGCACTACATCGGAATGACTTCGCTTTCGGGCAAGTCGCGTGCGTTGTATCTCACATCGTACGAATCATTCGACGCGTGGCAAAAAGACACGGATGCCGTGACGAAGAACGCCACGCTTCCTGTAGCGCTGGAACACGCTGCGTTGGCGGATGGTGAACTGCTCGACTCAATGGACCAAGCCGTATTTTATTTCCGCGACGAGATGAGCCTGCACCCGCGCGCGGACCTTTCGCAGATGCGCTACATGGAACTGTTGCTCTTCCATGTGCGCCCAGGAAAAGAAAGGCAATGGACCGAGGTCGTGAGTATGGCCAAGGCCGGTTATGAGAAGGGCGTGCCCGGCGCGCACTGGGGAATGTTCGAGCAGATCTTTGGAGGGGAGAGCGGCACCTACCTGCTCATGATCAGTCACAAGAGTTTGGCGGAAATAGACAAAGGGTTCGCGGACGATAAACAATTCGAGGCTGCCATGGGTCAAGAGGGCATGAAGAAATTCGGAGACCTCTACGCGGAGTGCTGCGAACCTTCGCAACATCAATTATTCGCGTTCAACCCACACCAGAGCTACGTGCAAGAGGAATGGATCAAGGCCGATCCCTCATTCTGGAAGCCCACGCCGGTCGCTACTTCCGCGAAGGCGTATGCCCAGGAAAAGAAGCCGAATCCGTAGGAACTCATAAGCCATTTCGGTGATGGACAGGGTGTGAGAGTGTGGTTGCACTTCGCCAACTCTCGCACCCTGTCCTTTTCCACGTACGACCCACTGCGGACTGCATGTAGGATGGCGTTAAATCACAGGGGCGTCCGCCCTTGCGGAAGGGTGTACCATCGGCGACGGAGTTTGCGCGCTCCCATGATGCAGGCAATTCCGTCTGAGCGAGAGCCGGCTTTTACCCGCCATCGATTCTTGTTGCTGTTCGTTTTTCTCCTGGCGACACTGATTCTATTTCCGTATGCCGAAGCAAGCCACTTCGGTTCCTACGCATTTCGAGTTATCGGAAGCTTCGCCATTATCGTCAGCGTGTATGCAGCCAATGTTCACCGGAGCCTGCTCATCTTTGCCATCGTGCTTGCAATTCCGGCCTTGTTCGAACGCATCGTACTTCCCGAAGTCAACGCGCACTCATTTTCCGTATTCAACATTATCCTGACCCTGGTTTTTGACGTTGTGATTGTCGTGGTCATTTTCCGTCACGTGCTCGCGGAGGAAAGGCCAACGTCAGAAACCATATTTGGAGCCCTGTGCCTTTATCTGTTGGTGGGCTTCAGTTTTGCCAGCGTCTACGGACTGATCGCCGCGTTCCAGCCACATGCCTTTTATCTGGATCCGCAGACGAACCTTCATAGAGTTCCTGACCGCTTCGATTTGATTTATTACAGTTTCTGCACGATGACTTCGCTCGGCGCTGCCGGGATTACCGCTGTCTCGTCTCAAGCGCGTGCCTTTTCTATCCTCGAAGCCATCCTTGGCGTGCTGTACCTGGCGGTTTTGATCACAGGATTGATAGGAGCCTACCGCACCAAATCGAGCGCGTGATTATGTGTCTGCCCAATTGGCTTTGCGCTTGAGCGTGGTGGGTAGAACCCGCCCACGTCCTAAGAGTGAGCAAAGGCGCCCGCGACGGTCCGCGGCCGCTACATCGAAAAGAAAGATGGCGCCCTGAAGGGACGCCGCTACAGTTGGGGCATGTGCGGCGCTTCGTTCAGATGGCTAGGAGCTTTTCGAATTCGGGTTCGGTGAGGACTGGGACGCCGAG
>Ga0209648_10004984_pt1 | contig 11316 bp, 12 predicted proteins | sample GraSoi2013_115cm_FD_185830 | JGI IMG/M metagenome (GOLD analysis project Ga0209648, IMG submission 185830) | Grasslands soil microbial communities from the Angelo Coastal Reserve, California, USA - Sample 9_17_2013_115cm (SPAdes) (version 2) | ecosystem: Environmental > Terrestrial > Soil >...
AAGCGTACTGCACGACCGATTTCTAACTGCGCTGGCGCGTGGGCATGAGCACAGCGACTGGTCCGTCGTTGGACAAATTGCGGCGGAAGACGCCGGCCTGGCCCGCGCGAAAACCGCCTAGGCTGTGCCCCACTTCACGTCGACGGAGTCAACGTGAAAGACTTTATCTTTGTGTTCGTCGCAACCACTGTTGATTTCCCGACGGATGAACCGAAAACCGCTGCCGCTCGCTGTGGTACGCTCGAAACCTATTTGGGGAGACGTTAATGAGCGGACCGTGGGCTGGGAAATGGGCGCTGGTGACCGGCGCGAGCGCGGGAATCGGCGTAGCGTTGGCGCGTGAATTGGCGGCGGGCGGCACAAATCTGGTGCTGACCGCTCGGCGCAAAGAGCGACTGGAACAATTGGCACACGAACTGTCGACGGCACACAAAGTTCGTGTGGAAGTGTTCGCCGCGGATTTGGCGCAGACGGAAGCGCCGCAGCAAATTTTTGCGTTCACGCTGACGAAGCAGATCAACGTGGATCTGCTCGTCAACAACGCGGGATTTGGAGCCTACGGCGAATTTGCGACCGTGGACACACACCGGCTCCTCGATATGGTGCAGGTGAATTGCAGCGCAGTGGTGCATCTGACGCGCTTGTATTTGCCGCAAATGTTGAAGCAGCGCCGCGGCGACATTCTGATTTTGGCTTCGACTGCGTCGTTTCAGGCCGTGCCGTTCATTTCCACCTATGCCGCGACCAAGGCGTTCGATCTGCTATTTGCGGAAGGGCTCGCCGAAGAGGTGAAGCCATACGGTGTTCGTGTTTGCGCGCTGTGCCCAGGCTCGACAGAGTCGGAGTTTCACCAAGTAGCCGGCCAAGCGGATTTGATTGCGGCGAGGAAGGACAGCGAAACGGCGGAGAAAGTCGCGCATGTCGGATTGGAGGCGCTGGCCGCCGGTAAAAGCTATGTGATTTCTGGTACGCGGAACTATCTCGGTGCGCACACTCAGCGGCTAGTGCCTCGCCGGTTCGTGACACGCATCGCGGCCAAAATGTTCCGGCCTCACACCACCAAGCCTTCGTAATACCGCACGCCAAACCCTCCTGACACGCGCCAGACGCGGCTAACGTCTAACGATATGTAGCAATGACCTGATGTAGCGATGACCCATACCCCGATTCTCACGCCGCATTCCCTACGGGAACTTTTTTCCGTGCCGCCGGGAAATATAAGAGAGCGCAGGGACCGTACCTGCCGCGAACGCCGTACCCAGGAGACATGAGTATTCCCGAGCAAGACAGGGACGACGTTCTGCTGCGGCGCGCCGCAAAGGGCGACGAGGACTCGTTCACGTGTCTCTATCGCCGGCATCAGGCGGCGCTGTATCGCTTTGCTTTGCGCATGACTGGAAATTCCTGGGCGGCCGAAGAAGTAGTGCAGGACGTATTCATGACACTGATGAAGGAGCCGAAAAAGTATGACGCCGCGCGAGGACCGGTGGGCGCCTATCTGTTCGGCATCGCGCGCAATCGGGTCATGAAACATCTGGAGCGCTTGCCTCGGGAGCTGTCGCTGGAAGAGCCGAATGGCGACGGGACGCGTGCCAGCGACACGGCGGTCAGTACGTTTACTCCGGCGCACTGGGCCGAGCAGCAGGAACGCACGGAACGCGTGCGCGCCGCGGTGCTCGAGCTGCCGGCGGAGTTTCGCGAAGCTGTTGTGTTGTGCGAGCTGGAAGAGCTCAGTTATGAGGAAGCCGCACAGCTCAGCGGTTGTCCGATCGGCACGATCCGCTCGCGGCTGCACCGCGGGCGAGCGCTGCTGATGGCGAAGCTGGAAATGCTGCGGGACACGCCACGGCGCGTCAGAGTGGCAAGGTAGAGCGGGAAAGGGAAGTGCGTTATGAAGTGCGAGGAATTTGAAGCGATCAGTCTCGAGCGCGGCGGCCTTCGGATGAGCGATCTGGACGCATCTTTGCGGGCTGCCGCTGCGGAACACGCCGCCGCGTGCCCGGACTGCGCGGCGCTGCAGGAATCGTGGCAAGAGGCGCGGGTTGCATTGCAGTTGCTGCGCGAGACGACGCAAGGCGCACAGGCGCCACAGCGAGTTGAAATGCGGCTGCGGCACGAATTCGGCAGGCGCCACCGCACGGCGAAAGCGCGCTTCGCGGCGGTTTTTGCGGCCTGGACGCTCGCGGCCGCTACTGTGGTGATTGCCGGCATCAGTTGGTGGAATTGGAGACTCGCGCAAACTTCGCGAGAGCATGTTTCAGCTGCGAACACTGTGAAGACTCCGACTGCGGTGGCGACAGCGGCGGACACGCCCGAGGACGCAACACTCGTCGCGGGCAACGAGTTCGGCGACTTTACGCCGCTGCCGGGCAGCCTGCCACAGGAAATGGACGATTCCGCGATCGTACGAGTTCGCATGCAGCGCGGTGCGCTGGGCGCGCTAGGCCTGCCGGTGAATGAAGAGCGCGTGAGCGATTGGATTCAAGTGGATCTGCTTGTGGGCGAAGATGGACTTCCCAAAGCAGTGCGGTTGCCGCAATAAAGCATGTCGATTTTTTGAGCTGCGAGTTTAGTAAGCGCAGTTGAAAAAAAGGAGAAACACGATGAGGCGTAACACCTGGGCCGGTTTGGTTGTGGCCGGGACCCTGTTGCTGGCAGCGGGAGCGCTGATCGCGCAGGACCCGCCGCCTTCACCAGCATTTGAATATGCGGAAGGCCCGGACGAAGGCGGCCCTGCGGGGCCCTTTGCCGAGCGCATAGAGTTGATGGGCTTTGAAGGGCTGCATCCTGGAAAAATTGTAAAGGGCGCGCCATTTTCGGCGACGGCGAGTTCGGAAACCACGCAGACGCTGCAAGACGGCACGACCATTCACCGGACGAGCTCGAGCACACTCTACCGCGACAGTCAGGGCCGCTTCCGCAGGGAGATCACGCTTTCCGGGTTCGGACCTTTGCAGACCTCCGGGAAGCCGCGCACGATGATCATGATAGGCGATCCTGTTGCCGGCGCGCATTACTTCCTGGACCCGGAGCAAAAAGTGGCGCACAAGATGGCCCCGTCGAAGGGCAACCATGGCGAGATGTCAAACGGGAAGCCGGAGGGAATGGAGCAAAAGAGGCAGCAACACCATGCCAAAGAGGAAGCTTCCGGCGATGTGAAGAAAGAATCGCTGGGTACGCAAACGATCAATGGAATCAAGGCCGAAGGCACGCGGATCACCAGGACGATCCCGGTGGGACAGATTGGAAATGACAAACCAATTCAGATCGTGTTCGAGCGCTGGTATTCACCGGACCTGCAGGTTGTGGTGAAGAGCACGCGCAGCGATCCGCGCTTTGGGACCACGACCTATTCGCTGAACAACGTTCAACGGGCTGAACCTGCGGCAACACTGTTCACCGTGCCTGCGGATTACACGGTGAAAGAAGGCGGCCCCGGCGGTCCGCGGAATCACATGCGGAGATTTCACGACGCTCCGCCCGAGGGCGGGCCCGCTGCGGCAGCGCCGCCTGCCTCGCCGGGTGCCTGAGCAAGCTTGCAACGATCTTCTCCCCTGAAGACGAACGCGCCCTTTCTGCGGTGTCCCCAACGCTGCAGGGAGGGCGTGACCGTTTTTGGGGGACCGACATCGCTCATCTGTTACCCTCTGCTTCTGGCCTTAGATCTATTTTCCTGCGATGCGAGCTGAAGCCCGCAGCTACAGTTACAGGCGCCCGCGAAAGTCCGCGGCCGCTACATGTGCCTTCGCTGCGGTCTCGTTACTGCGTTTACTAGCGAGATAGCGCTTACACCTCGAAAGCGGCGGCAAGACCGCCGCACTCCAAATTGCGCGGTCGCTGGAGTTGTTGGCTAGAATGATGGAATGGACGAGAAGCAACTGGCGATTGAGCTTGAGCGGCAGGGCTTCCGCCATACTTATGTGTGGCAAGACGGGCCCCACGCATCTTATCCGGATCACACACATGGCACGGAGACGGCGCACATTATCCTGAACGGGGAGATGACGCTGACGATGAAGGGCGAGAGCCACACGTATCGGGCTGGCGAACGGTGCGACGTGCCAGCTGGAGCGGTGCACTCCGCGCACATGGGGCCGGGCGGCTGCCGGTATCTCATCGGCGAGCGGTAAAGGGTGCTTTAGCGGGCAGTCCCCCCTCCCCCGTTTTTTCATAAGTGTTGATTCTAAAGGAAGTTAAAGTCGTTTGTTTTCACACACTTTTGCAAGTGTTGATTCTAAAGGGGGTTGCAAGCGTGCTGGAATGAAGACTGAATTGGCTCGTCTGAATGCTGGTTATACACCGCCTCAAGACGCTGCGGAAAAGCCGCGGAGCTACGCAGACTTCGCCTCGCGCTACAGGACTCTCCTTTTCTTCCTATGCGCTGGTTCTAACCGGTGCTGGGTATACACCGCCTCAAGACGCTTTGGAAAAGCCGCAGGGCTACGCAGACTCCGCCCTGCGCTACAGGACTCTCCTTTTCTTCCTATGCGCTGGTTCTAACCGGTGCTGGGTATACACCGCCTCAAGACGCTTTGGAAAAGCCGCGGGGCTACGCAGACTCCGCCCCGCGCTACAGGACTCCCGCTGCACGAGGATTGTGTCGAAATGCGGTTGGCTAACGCCATTCAGGAGAATGGCGTTCCCGGGGCAAAACAAAAACGCCAGCAGGATGCTGGCGTTACGGATGCGGGGCGCAAGATTACCCACCACAGATGATACGAAAATAGTAACCATGTGTCAAGGAAAAACGGCGGAAGGTAGCGTGAACAGTTTTGTGTAAATTTGAAGAGCGTTTTTTTCTCTGTTCCCAGTTTGAGCGGCGTTGGGTATAGACTCTTGGGACCAGGTTATCTCGTCACAAAGCAGGAGGTGCCGCATGGCCGTTGTTAATCCGCTACCGAAAGAAAAAGCCGCGCCTGAAGTGCACGAGACCTTAGAAGGACTGACAAAACAATTCGGCAAGATACCCAACATTTTCGCCACCATGGCGCATCGACCGAATGTGCTGAAGAATTTTCTGCCGTTCTATGGCGCCGTCATCAACGAGGGCACCGTCGAAGCGCGCTACAAGGAACTCGCCTATTTAAAGACCTCGCTCGTCAACGGCTGCGAGTATTGAACCCGCGCACACACCGCTTCGGCGAAGCGAATCGGAATCACCGGCGAGCAAATCCAGGCGCTGCAGTTCTACGACCGCAGCCCGTTGTTTGACGAGAAGGAGAAAGCCACGATTTTGTACGCCGAGCGCGTCACGCGCGGAGCGGCTGCGATTCGCGGCGGTACGCTCGAAGAGTTGCGAAAATTCTACGATGAGGGGCAGATTGTGGAATTGACACTGGTGATCTGCGCCGCCAATTTCACCAACCGCTTTAACGACGCACTACGCAACGCCCCTGACCTTGGCGTCTAAGAACACCTAGAAACAGCTGGGCGTCTTTCTTCCGATCCGAAACTACGTAAAAGCGATGGGTTTGACGTGCGCCGGGGAGGTCGGAGGGACAGAATCCGGTTGTGGCTGTGGTTCATTACGTTGGGGGTTCGTGTTAGTGTAAGGCTCCACGCAGTTGCGGAGAGGCGACCATGCCCAGACCAAAGGTGCTTGCGACACGGCCTTTATTTCCGGCGGCACAGAAAATTCTAAACGCGAACTGCGAAGTGGATTACTGGACGCTGCCGGAGCGGATGTCCAAAGAAGAACTGTTTCGCCGGATACAGGACAAGGATGGCCTGGTGTGCCTGCTCACCGAAAAAGTGAACGAAGAACTGCTGACGGCAGCGCCCAAACTGCGCATCGCGGCTAACGTCGCGGTGGGCTACGACAACATCACGGTGGCCGATTGCACGAAGAGACGCGTCGTTGCAACGAACACGCCGGGCGTGCTTGATGAGACTACGGCGGATTTTGCGTGGACGCTGCTGATGGCCGTGGCTCGTCGCTTGGGCGAAGGCGAAGCGCTGGCGCGTTCCGGTGAGTGGAAAGGCTGGGACCTAGATCAGCTTGTGGGTGCGGATGTTTGGGGCAAGACAATCGGGCTGGTTGGTTTCGGCCGGATTGGGCGCGCGGTGGCGCGGCGTGCCGCAGGTTTTCAGATGAAGGTGATCTATTACGATTCGGTACGCGTGCCTCTGGACGTCGAGAGAGGTTTTCACGCGGAGTTCCGCGACTTGAGCGCGCTGCTGCGCGATGCCGACTTTGTGAGCGTGCACGTGCCTCTGCTGCCAGAGACTGCCGGGCTGTTCAATGCAAAGACGTTCTCGCAAATGAAGCCGACCGCGTTTTTGATCAATACCTCGCGCGGACCGGTGATCGACGAAGAGGCTTTGGTGGAGGCGCTGGAGAGCAAAACAATTGCCGGCGCGGCCCTGGACGTTTACGAAAAGGAGCCGGTCATTCACCCTGGATTGAAGCGACCGAATGTCGTTCTTGCGCCGCATATTGCTTCCGCATCGCTCGAGACGCGCACAAAGATGGCTTGCATGGCGGCGGAGAACGTCGTGGCGCTGTTCAAGGGGCAACGACCGCCCAACATTCTGAATCCCGAAGTGCTGAAGGCAAACTGAAGCGCGTGGCGGACCTCCCATGGCGGACCTGAAACAGCTTGCCCGCCTGATTTTCCAGGAAACGCTGGCGGCCATCGATATTTCCGCGGTGATGGAACGCAAACTGCGCGTCGAAGGCTCGATGCTGCATTGCGGGGACATTGCGGTTCAGCTGCGCGACTTCTCCCAAATTCGCGTGGTGGCCATCGGCAAAGCGGCGCATGCAATGCTGGGCGGCTTGCGCGCTTTGCTGCCTCCGGAAATAGAGTTTCGGGGTATCGCGTCCGCGCCAGCACCGCCCAACCATTCTGTGCCGGGTGTGCAGTATTTTGTCGGAGGGCATCCGACCCCGAATGCGGAGAGCCGGCGGGCTGCCGAGTCTATCCTTTCGCTGCTGGCGAAGTGCGATGAGACGACTCTGGTATTTTTTCTGCTGTCTGGAGGCGGATCGGCGCTTGTGGAATTGCCGCTCGATTTGCGGCTGACGCTGGAAGATGTACAACAGCTTTATCAAACGCTGGTTACGTGCGGCGCGCCCATTGCGGCGATGAACGCTGTGCGGAAACACCTCTCGGCGGTAAAAGGCGGACGCCTTGCTGCGGCGGCGGGGCGTGCGACAAAGATTACTTTGGCGGTGACGGACGTGCCAGCGGGGCACGAGTCCGCTTTAGCGTCGGGGCCTTCCTTGCCGGACCCCACTACAATCGCGGATGTCGAGCGCATCCTGGCGGAATTTAAGATGCTCCAACAATTTCCAGCTTCGGTGCGCCGGTGCGTGGAAGAAGGAAAGATACGCGAGACTCCCAAGCAAGGGGACTCGGCATTCGCTAATGCGCATTTTGTGCTGCTGCTGGGAATGGACGATTTGTTCCATCCCGCGCACCACGCTTCGGAGGCCAAGGGATTCCGGACCTGTTGCGATAATGCGGCGGACGATTGGCCGGTGGAAAAAGGCGCGGAATATCTGCTCGGACAGCTTAGCGCTTTGCAAGCGCAGAATCCTGGGCGCCGGGTGGCGTTAATCGCGGATGGAGAGGTAAGTTCGCCCGTTACGGGCGATGGAATCGGCGGGAGGAATTCCGCGTTTGTGCTGGCGTGCGTGGAGAAGATTTCCGGCCGGCGCATCGCGGTGCTCAGCGCAGGCACGGATGGAATTGATGGCAACAGCCCTGCCGCTGGCGCTGTGGCGGACGGCGAGACGCTGGCGCGCGCGGTGGCGGCAGGCCTGAATCCTGGAGACGCGTTTCGACGAAGCGACTCCTTTACGTTTTTCGCCAAGCTGAATGACGCGGTCGTTACAGGCCCGACCGGAAACAATTTGCGTGATTTGCGAATCCTGCTTTCCGAGCCGTGAGACCGGCTGCAAAAAGGCCGAAGGGATTCTGCTTTATTTCTTGGCGAGATGGGTCTCGATCGATTTCAGCCGGTCGTTCATTTCCTGGATGAGATGTTCGAGCCTATCCAGGCGCTGCGCGACGGCTTGCTCGCCGGAGTCGCCGCTCTTCTCGCCGTCTGGGTCTCCGGCGGTCGCTTTGCCGCCTTCTTCCTTTTTCAGGCGCGCGATTTCCTGCTTGATCGCGGGTGCCATTTCGATGCTGAGATCATCGCTTTTGAGGAGGGATTGCAGCGCGGGAATCGCAGATGCGTCGCCGCGCGCGCCTAGAGCGCGGATGGCAGCATATCGAACGGGAAAGTGTGACTCGGTCAGGTAGCCGGCGATTTGCGTGGTGATTTCTTTGTTTCCTTTGTCGAGGCGACCGAGGCTCGCAATTGAGGCCGTGCGTGTGTCGATCGCTTTACCTGGGGCCGACCATTCGCGGAGCAGCGGGACGCCTTTGTCGTCGCCCAGGAAGCCGAGCGAACGCAGCGCCGCATTGCGCAGGAAATCATCGGGCGAATTATCATTCACGGCTTCCGTCAGCACAGGAAGGGCGTTGGCCACTTTTAGTTTACCGAGGGATTGCAGCGCATTGGCGCGCGCGCGATACGAAGCATCTTCGCGAGCGATGGCCATGAGTTTCGGCGCGACTTTCGGTTCATCCTTGATATTGCCGAGTGCGGCGACGATGTGATTGCGCACGTAAGGCTGGGCATTGGCTTCCAGCGCGTCCAGCAACTGCTTGCCGGCGGCGGCATTGCCGACGGTGCCGAGAGCGTCGGCGGCAATGTCGCGGAGCTCCCACGCTTTGTCGGTGCTCAGCGCGCTGCCCAGAGCAGCCACGGCTTCGTCATCGTTCTTTAGTTTGGCCAAGGCCTGGGCGGCTTCGGCACGGTCGGCAAGTTCCGTGGCGTTCTTCAACTGGAACAACCACTCCTTCTTTTCCTTGCGGAAGTCCGCCGATTTCAGAACGTGGCCGCCTTTGTCGAAGAGGACCATCAGCGGAGCACCGTCCGAAGGCAGCGAAAAAGTTTCCGTGTCCTTCGAAACATCAATTTTGTGCGACTTCGCGCCGGATGCGGTCGTAATTTCGACGTCGACTGGCACATGGAAGATGCCCACGTGGCCTTCCACTTTCTGGGTTTGCTTCACGGTCAGCGCGAGCTGATGCTTGCTGTCGTCATAGGTGTAGCTGACATCGAATTTCGGCGCGCCGGCGCCGTAAATCCACTCGTCGAAAAACTGTTGCACACTGATGTGATTGGCATCTTCGATCGATTTGATGAGATCCGCGGTGACTACGTTCTTCCCGCGATGAGCTTCCAAGTAGTTGCGCAAGCCGCGATAGAAAGCATCCTCGCCGATTTGATGGCGAAGCATGTATAGGACGAGGCTGCCCTTTCCATAAGCGTTTCCGTCGAATTCGCTGGAGTCGTCGAAGTCGTGGCGCACGATCGGCTTGCTGTATAAGCCGGGCTGCCCGAGCCACTCTTGAACCGCGGTCCATCGCTCGTAGTCAGCCTGATCCTTGGGATAGTGGGCTTCGGTCCACACCATCTCGAAGAATGTGGCGAAGCTTTCGTTCAGCCAGATATTGCCCCAATCGTCGCAGGTAACGAGGTCGCCGAACCATTGATGGGCGAGCTCGTGCGAAATGAGCGGATCTTCGTCGCCGGGGAATTCGGGGATTAGTTTCGGATTGCGCAGGGAACTGCTGGTGTTGGTGGTGGCGCTGGAATTTTCCATGCCGCCGGCGACGAAATCGTCGACCATCGATTGCGCATATTTCTCCCAGGGATAGTCGACGCCGAGTTTTTTGCTGAACACGTCGATCATCGCGGGAGTGCGCTCGTAATTCGGCAGCAGGCGGTCGCCACGGCCCTTCGGGGCGTAATAGGTGACTGGCATGCCATGCCAGGATTGCTTCACTTCTTCAAACTCGCCGGCGACCACGGTGATGAGATAGGTCGAACTGGGCAGAGATTCACGCCAAGTCCACGTCCTTAGGTCGTTCGCGGGTTTGGTTACGTTGATGAGCTTGCCGTTGGCCACGGTGATCCAGGAAGCGGGGACGGTGAGAATCGTTTCGGTGGTGAGGCGGTCATTGGGATAGTCATAGGTGGGCAGGTAGTAGCGCGTGTCTTCCGATTCGCCCTGCGACCAGACCTGCTTGGGACGGTTGGGATACTCCTTGTCCGGAAGGATGAAGTAGAGGCCCTTCGTCGGCTTGCCTTCGTAGCGAATGTCGACATCGAATTTTTCGCCGGTGTGCGCGGCTGCTGGCAGCTGGACGATCAGCTTTGAGGCAGTGGTTTCAAATTTCGCCGACGCCTTGTTCACCGTGACGCCTTGAATGGTCAAGCCGACGGAATCGAAGGCGATGCTGGGGGTGCCGTCGCGCAAAATCGCCAGGGTGTGCGTGACGTCACCGATGACCTTCTTCTGGTCCACATCGAAGCGCAGCGCGATTTTCGAATGCTGCAAGTCGTAATCGCGACTACGCGCGTAGGGTTCGTCCGCCCGCAGGTGCATGGAGGCAACCGCCAGCGCCGCCATTGCAGCCAGCGTGAAAATTGTCCAGCGGATTCGATTCGCGACTCGGTACGATGCGATCATGATTTTTGTTTTCTCCATGACAATCCTGTTAGGAAGCAATGACGCTTGCGTCGACGCGATGCCCAGCGCCTTTGAGTGCTGCAACCGCGGCCAGTAGCTGCTTTTCGCTCACGAGCAAATAATCCGTATCGAATGTCGAAATGGCGAAGAGGCTTATCTTGGCCTCAGCCAACGGCGCCGCCAGGGCGGACAACACCCCGATTTCCGTCAGCGCAAATGGACCGCCGACCTTCAGGGCGCGCCATCCGGCTTCGGCGGCAATGCCTTTGGGGACTTGATCCGCCCGGCACATTATCGAGAGCTCGTCACTGGTGCGCGTGATCGAAAAGAAATCGCCATGGGCGGCCCAAGGTGGCAAAGTAGCCTCCGGCGCCAGGCGCACCATTGCGAAAGAGCCCGGCAACACTGTTAAGGCAAAATGGCGGTTGGAGTCGCTCATGCGCTAGAGGAGACTCCGCACCAGCCCGCCATCCACCGCGATGGACGTTCCGTTCACGTAACTGGCGCGTTGCGATGCCAGAAATGCGACTACGGCGGCAAACTCCTCGGGCGCTCCGATGCGGCCCGCGGGAATGTCGCGAGCCCAGCCGGCGAAGACCTCTTCTGGTTGGACGTTCGAGCGCGTGGAAATACTTTTCGCGAGATTATCGAGGCGTGCCGTGCGCGTATACCCTGGGCAAACGTTGTTTACCGTGATGCCGTACGGCGCATATTCGTTCGCTAGCGTACGCGCCAGGCCGGTCACCGCGGCGCGCACAGAGTTGGAGAGCAGCAAGCCGTCC
>Ga0209648_10004985_pt1 | contig 11315 bp, 10 predicted proteins | sample GraSoi2013_115cm_FD_185830 | JGI IMG/M metagenome (GOLD analysis project Ga0209648, IMG submission 185830) | Grasslands soil microbial communities from the Angelo Coastal Reserve, California, USA - Sample 9_17_2013_115cm (SPAdes) (version 2) | ecosystem: Environmental > Terrestrial > Soil >...
CGAATTGCCGATGCGGCCATACGACCGGCGCGGCTGAGAGACGCTCGCGTGTCGGACAGAGCAACGGCGGAGCCTTCGGACGGGCATAGACGCCCTTAAGCGCAGGACGGCTCGGTGGCCGCAGAGGTCTATTTGAATGTCGCGGTCAGCGGTCTTTTGACCGGCCTGGTCTATGGGCTGATGGCGGTCGGCCTCTCGGTCATTTTCGGCGTCGTGCGCGTGGTCAATTTCGCCCATGGCGAAATGATGACCGTCGCGATGTATCTCGCCATCGCGCTGTTCAACAGCCTGGGACTAGACCCGCTGGTGATGGCCGTGCCGGTCGCCGGCGTTCTCTTCGCGCTCGGCTACGTGATGCAGGCCGGCCTCATCAATCCGTTCATCACGCGGCCCGAGTACAGCCAGTTCATGCTGCTGATCGCGGTCGCGATCATCATCGTCAACGTGCTTCTGATCGTCTTCGGCCCGGATGCGCGTAACGTTCAGACGTCGTATGCCTTTGACAGCTTCCTCCTCGGACCGCTGATTATCGACGCGACGAAGGTCTACGCCGGCGCGGCGACGCTCGTGATCACGGCGGCGCTGTTTGCGTTTTTCCGGTTTGCGCCGCTCGGCAAAGCGATTCGCGCCTGCGCCGACAACTATACCGGCGCGCTGGTCGTGGGGCTCAACGTCAAGCGACTTTACGCCCTCACCTTCGGGCTCGGCGCCGCCTGCGGCTCGATCCTGGTGCTGCTGGTCGACGTGACGCCGGCGCTTGGCCCCGCGTTGACGCTGCTCGCCTTCATTATCGTCATCACCGGCGGGCTCGGCTCGATGGTCGGCGCGGTGCTTGGCGGGTTGCTGATCGGCTTCACCGAGGCCATGGCCGGCCTGTTCTTCACGCCGTCGGCCAAGAGCATGTTCTCGTTCGGCCTCCTCGTCTTGGTGCTGCTGTTTCGGCCGCAGGGCATCTTGGGCAAGAGGGTCTTATGAGCGCCCGCTTGCTCGAGGGCGTTTCGCGCCGAGGTATTGCACTTTTGGCGGTGTTGCTCGCCGTGTTGCTGGCGGTGCCTTGGATCGCCAATGACTATCTGCTCACCGTGCTCATCATCGCGCTCTATTCCGCCTATACCGGCCAGGCATGGAACGTGATGATGGGCTTTGCCGGCCAGCTCTCGCTCGGTCATGCCATTTATGTCGGGCTCGGCGCCTATGCGGCCGCGGCGCTCTACGTGCATTTTGGTATCGCGCCTTGGCTTGGACTGGCCGCCGCGATCGCCATCGCCGTGGCCTGCGGCGCCATCATCGGCTTTCTCGCCTTCCGTTTCGGCGTGGGCGGCGTTTATTTCGCCATTCTCACCATCGCGTTTGCCGAATTCGCACGCATCGGCTTCGATCATTTCCAGTGGGTCGGCGCTTCGAGCGGCTTTTTTCTGCCGGTCGCAAATTACACGCGCAACGACTTGTGGAACCTGCGCGGCGACCCGACCATGTTCTATTACGTGATGCTCGCGCTCACGGTCGCGGCATTCGCGCTGTGCCACGTTCTGCTCAAGAGCCGGATCGGCTACTACTGGCTGGCGATCCGCGAGGACGAAATTGCCGCGCGCTCGCTCGGGATCGACACGTTCCGCTACAAGATGTACGCGGCCGTCCTCTCCGCCGGAATGACCGCGGTGGCGGGGGTGTTCTTCGCGTTCTACTACAACAATTTGTTTCCGGAGCAGGTGTTTCACATCTCGCGCTCGATCGAGCTGATCCTGGGACCGATCATCGGCGGTATCGGCACGCTGTTCGGCCCCCTGATCGGCGCGTTTCTGCTGACCAGTTTGTCGGAAGCCATGCAGGAACTTTTGTCAGCGCTCGGCTTCGACGCACCCGGCGTCAAGCAGGTCTTTTATGGATTGTGCCTGCTCGTGGTGGTCATCGCGCTTCCGGGCGGCGTGTGGCCTTGGCTTGCCGGCAAGCTCCATGTCACGAGGCGAGACCCATGACGGCGCTTTTATCGGTTGAAGGCGTCAGTAAGCGCTTTCGCGGTCTGCTCGCGGTCGACAAGGTGACCTTTCAGGTCGCGCGCGGCTCGATTTTTGCGGTCATCGGCCCGAACGGGGCGGGCAAGACGACGCTGTTCAACATCATCGCCGGGATGTTCGCGCCGGACCGGGGTTCGGTCGCCTTTGCCGGCGAACGCATCGAGGCCCTTGCCCCCGATGAGATTTGCCGCCGCGGCATCGGCCGCACCTTCCAGTTGGTGCGGCCGTTCCCGGCACTCACCGTCGAGGACAACGTCGTGATCGGCGCCATGCTGCGTCGGCACGATCCCGCAGGCGCGCGCCGCCACGCCCATGAGGTGCTCGCTCGGCTCGATCTGTTCGGCAAACGTCATCAACCGGCATCCGCGCTCACGCTGCCCGACCGCAAGCGCCTGGAAGTTGCGCGCGCGCTCGCCACCGATCCGAAACTTCTGCTTCTCGACGAGGTGATGGCGGGGTTGCGGCCGGCCGAGACCGACCGGATGGTCTCGGCGCTCACCGAGCTCAACCGCGAATTCGGGCTGACCATCCTGCTCATCGAGCATGTCATGCGGGCGGTGATGGCGCTCGCCGCGCGCGTGCTGGTGTTGCACCACGGCGCGGCGATCGCGGAAGGCGCGCCGGAGGCCGTGGTGCGCGAACCGGCGGTGATCCAATCCTATCTCGGCGCGGAGGCCGTCGAGTGATGCTGCGCGTCGACAATCTCGATGTCTTCCATGGCGACGCGCAGGCGCTCGACGACGTGTCGCTCCAGATCGATGACGCAACGATCGTTGCCATCGTCGGAGCGAACGGAGCGGGCAAGACCTCGCTCATCCGCACGATCGCGGGCATGCATCGCCCGGCGCGCGGCCGTATCGCGTTTCGCGGCATCGACATTGGCGGATGGGAAAGCCACCGCGTATGCAACCTGGGCATCGGTCAGGTGGCGGAAGGCCGGCAAGTGTTTGCGACCTTGTCGGTCGCCGAAAACCTCGAAATCGGCGCGATGCTTCCGCGTGCGCGTGCCGGCCGTGCGAAAAATCTCGAGCGGGTATTCGCGCTTTTTCCCTTGCTCGCTGAGCGCTCGAATCAGGCGGCGGGCACGCTCTCGGGCGGCGAGCAGCAGATGCTGGCAATCGGCCGCTGCCTCATGGGCGCGCCGGAATTGGTCATGTTCGACGAGCCGTCGCTGGGGCTCGCGCCCGCCGTCGTGCAGCAGCTCTTACGCACGATCCGCGACCTCAACCGCGAAGGCCTCACTTGCGTGCTGGTCGAGCAGAATGTGGCGGTCTCGCTCAAGCTCGCCGCCCATGCCTACGTGCTCGAGAACGGGCGGATCACGCTCTCCGGCCCGGGCGAGACGCTGTTGGCCGACGACGGCGTGCGCCGGGCCTATCTCGGACTCTGAGGTCTCGCGGGATCCTGCGCCATCTACGCCGCGGGCGGGGCGATCGTCACCGTCAAGCGCCCCACGCCCTCGATTTCGCACTCGAGCTTATCGCCGGGGACGGTTGCGGCCACTCCCGACGGCGTACCGGTCATGATGATGTCGCCGCCTGCGAGCTCGACCATCTCCGAGAGCTTGGCGATGATCTCCGGCACCTTCCAAATCATCTGTGCGAGATCGCCCTCCTGTCGCAGCTTGCCGTTGGCCTTGAGCGCGATGCGCCCTTTGCTGGGATGCCCAATCTTGCTCGCGGGCTGCAGCGCTCCGCACGGCGCGGAGGCATCAAAGGCTTTGCCGATCTCCCACGGCCGTTTCATGTCGCGCGAGGCGATCTGCAGATCGCGCCGCGTCAGGTCGATACCGACGGCGTAGCCGTAGATGCAGTCGAGCGCGCGCTCGAGCGGGATATTTCGGCCACCCGACTTGAGCGCCACCACGAGTTCGACCTCGTGATGCATGTCCTTGGTGAGGGGTGGGTAGGGCGCACGTGCCCCGTCGGGCACGATGGCATCCGCGGGCTTGGCGAAGAAGAAGGGAGGATCGCGCACGTCTTGGCCCATCTCGCGGATGTGTTCTTCGTAATTGCGGCCGACGCACCAGATGCGGCGCACCGGAAACATCTTGTCGGCGCCGGCGACCGCGATCGCGGCTTGGGGCGGCGGCGCAATGACGTAGCTGTGGGCAGCGGCAGACATGATCTCTCCTGCAGCGATGGAGACTTCAGGCGGAGGACGCGATGGCGATCGGCGGCGGTTCCTGCTCGCGCAGCTGCAGGCGATAGAAGGACGTGTAACGTCCGCCCCGGCGCAACAGCTCGTCGTGGCGACCCGCTTCGACGACTGTTCCGTCCTCGATGACGAAGATGCAGTCGGCGTCCACCACGGTATGCAAGCGATGGGCGATCACGATGGTCGTGCGGCCCTGGCAAAGATGTTCGATGGCGCCTTGAACCTGGCGCTCGGATTCGGAATCGAGCGAGGCGGTTGCCTCGTCGAGCAGAATGAGTGGAGCATCCTTGAGCAGAGCGCGCGCGATGGCGATGCGCTGGCGCTCGCCGCCGGCGAGTTGTAGTCCGTGCTCCCCGACGGGCGTGTCATATCCGCGGGGGAAGGCCATGATGAAGTCGTGCGCGTAAGCGGCCTTGGCGGCGGCGATGATCTCAGTCTCGCTCGCGCCCGCGCGCCCGAGCGCGATGTTCTCCCGCACCGAGCCCCGAAACAGGAAAACGTCCTGCCCGACATAGGCGACCTGGCTGCGCAACGAGCGGCGCGATAGCGCAGCGATGTTCTGCCCGTCGATGACGATGGCGCCGCCGGCGGGCTCGTAGAACCGCAGCATCAAATTGAAGATCGTCGATTTGCCGCCACCGGAGGGGCCGACCAAGGCAGTCAGCTTTCCCGGTTCCGCGACGAATGAGAGATTCTTGATCACCCTCTCGCCCGGACGATACGCGAATTGCACGTTCGCGAATTCCACGCGCGCCTGCGAAAGATTCAGCGGCGGCTTGGCTGCGTCGGCCGGTTCGGTGGGCGGGTGGTCGATGACCTCGAACAGGATGCGCACTCCGACCAAGCCGCTGTTGAGGTCGAGATTGAGGCGGGCAAGACGCTTGGCCGGCTCGTAAGCCAGCATGAATGCGGCGAGGAAGGAAAAGAATTGACCGGGGGTCGCCCCGGTCTCGATCACGCGAAAACCGCCATAAATCAGCGCGCCGGCGATGGCAAACCCGCCGAGTGCCTCCATCAGCGGACCCGAACGGTAGGCGACCCGCGCCCACTTGTTCGATTCGTTTTCGAGGTCGGCCACGCGCGAGTTGAAGCGCTCGCGCATCGCGTCCTCGAGCGTGAATGCCTTGAGGATGCGTATGCCCTGCAGCGCCTCCTGCAGGGTTTCGAGAATCCGGGCACTGCCGGTGAACTGATGGTGCGCAATCGTCTTGATACGGCGAACCATCTTGCGCAGGAGCAACATTGCCGGCGGCACTACGATAATGCTGAGCGTGGATAGGACGGGGTCTTGCATCGCCATCACCGCGAAGAGTCCGACAAGCGACAGCAGATCGCGGCCGAAGGACGTGATGACGAGGTTGAGCACCTGGCTTGCGGCGGCAGCGCCGGTGGTCAGGCGAGCCATGAACTCCGAGCTGTGGCGGTCGGCAAAAAAACCGACATTATGCTCGAGCAGCTTGGCGAACATCCGTCGCTGATTGTCGGCAATGATTCTATTGCCGATCCGTGCGAGCATCACCGCCTGCCCATAGGTAGCCATTCCCTTGATCATGAAGATCACGGCGGTCACCAAGGCGAGGACGACGATTCCCGGAAGGTTTTTGTGAACGTAGGCTTGGTTGATGACATCTCCCACCAAATACGCGCCGAGCGCCGTGCTCGCGGCCGCTACTCCCATCAGCGCGAATGCAAGTGCGTAATGACGCCACTGCCCCGCCGCTTGCTGCACGAGCAGGCGGCGGACCAAAGCGGCCGTGCCGTCGGGATCCGCAAATAATCTTTGAAAATATGACTTCAGCATGCGTCGTCCGTGAGGCGGCGCGACCGGCGCGGCGGCGCTGCAGCGAGCCGTTCTTGCCCAGGCCAGAGCGCTTTTCAAGCGGGAAATCGACGGCTGCGTATGTCACCGCACGCGCGACAATAGCTTGCGTTCCCATGCCAGCGCATGGCACACGATCGTTCCCAGGTCGTCGAAATGTGGCTGCCATTTGAGCACCGAGCGGGCGCGCTCGGAAGCCGCCACGATGCACGCGGGATCTCCCGCCCGCCGGGGAGCGAACTCGACCTTGAAATCGACGCCGGAGATGCGCTTGACCGTCTCGATGACTTCAAGCACGGAGAAACCCCGCCCGTACCCGCAATTGAGCGTGATCGAGCCGCCGCCCGCGCGCAGATAGGCCAGCGCATCGCAATGTGCCTGCACGAGATCGCACACGTGAATGTAATCGCGGATGCAGGTGCCGTCAGGCGTCGGATAGTCGGCGCCGAAGACATCGACTTTCGCTCGCAGCCCGAGCGCGGCTTGCGTCACCACCTTGATGAGGTGGGTGGCTTCTTTGCTCGATTGGCCGGTGCGGCCGAGCGGGTCGGCGCCGGCGACGTTGAAGTAACGCAGGATCACGTGCGGCAGGCCGTGGGTGCTCCCTGCATCGCGCAGCATGATCTCGGTCATGAGTTTGGAGGAGCCATAGGGCGAGGTCGGCACGGTGGCGTCGTCCTCGCGCGCCGGCACGCGCTCGGGATTGCCGTAAACCGCGGCGGTCGAAGAGAAGATGAAATGGCGCACGGCGCCCTTCACGGCGGCCTCGATCAGGGCTCGCGATTTCACGGCATTGTTGAGGTAGTAGCCGAGCGGATCGCGAACCGAGTCCGGCACCACGACCGAGGCGGCGAAATGGATAATGGCGTCGATCCGATGCTCGGTGATCAGCGCGGTCACGAGCGGTTGATCACCGACGTCGCCGATGATTAAGGAGGCGTCCTGCGCCACCGCCCAATCGAAACCGGTGGCGAGATTATCAAGCGCCACGACGCGCTCGCCGGCATCCAGCAGCGCGTAAACCATATGGCTTCCGATATAGCCGGCGCCGCCGGTGACCAGGACCGTCATCGAGGAGACTCGCTCATGTGCCTTGGCGGCGCTGGTGCCATCGTTATGAACCTCTTGTCCCGGGCGTGAATGCACGGGTTCTCGCCTGGGGGCAAGCGGACCCACGACGGACGGGAGCGGTAAAGCTAAAGAATGTCAGATATCCTATTCATCAAGACCTCCTCGCTCGGCGATGTGATTCATCACATGCCGGCGTTGACGGACGCGCGACGGCAACGGCCGCAGGCACGGTTTTGCTGGGTCGTGGAGGAGGCATTTGCGCCGCTGGTTCGGATTCATCCTGCGGTGGCCGACGTGATCCCGGTTGCGTCACGCCGCTGGCGGGAACGGCTCCTTGCATCGGCGACGTGGCGGGAGATCGCCGGCTTCGGGCGCGCGCTGCGCGCACGCCGCTACGACCATGTCATCGACACGCAGGGCCTCGTGCGCTCGGCAGTTATTGCGCGGCTCGCCCGCGGCCGCCGGCACGGCTATGATGCAAGCAGCATCCGCGAGCCGGCCGCCTCCTTCCTTTACGACGTCAAGCATCGCGTCGCGCGCGATCTTCATGCCATCGCGCGCAATCGCATGCTCACCGGGCTGGTGCTCGGCTACACACCCAGTGGCGCAGTCGACTTCGGGCTGTCGCGCAAGGACCTTGCCGCGGCGACGGCATCTCCGTACGGCATTTTGGTCCATGCGAGCGCACGGTCGGAAAAGGAATGGCCCGAGGCGTCGTGGATCGCGCTCGGCCGCGCGCTGTCCGCGCGCGGCGGTTCGCTGTTGCTGCCGTGGGGAGGCGAGACGGAGCACGCGCGTAGTGCGCGCATCGCGGCGGCGGTCCCGAATGCCCGCGTGCCCGAACGACAAGCGCTCGACCGCGTGGCCGCGCTTATTGCGGGGGCGTCTTTCGTGATCGGCGTGGATACCGGGCTCATTCATCTCGCCGCGGCGCTTGGCGTGCCGCTCGTCGCAATCTTTGCGGGGAGCGAGCCCGGCCTCACCGGACCGATCGGGCACGGACCGATCGCCGTCGTCGGGGGCAAGCACAAGCAGGCGAGCGTGCCCGACGTCCTGGCCGCGCTCGAAACGGTGGCATAGCCCCGCGACGCGGTCGGCTAGTCCAGGCAGGGCTCACAGCAACGTGCGTGTCGGCGCGCGGGCAATCGCCTGGCGGACTGATAAGGCCACCCGATCGACGGAAATGCCGCGCATGCAGCGGTGATGGTCGAGCCGGCAGACCGGCTTGTGGCAAGGGCGGCACGGCAGATCGTCGGTCGTTTCAACCACCGCGGCGATCGGGTTGAGCGGAGCCCAGTGCCATGGGCTAGTCGGTCCGAAGATTCCGACGGCCGGTGTGCCGAGCGCAGCGGCGACGTGCAGCAGACCGGAATCGTTCGATATCGCGACATCCGCCGCGGCGAGCGCGAGAATGGCGTTGCGCAGGTCGGGCCCGGTGAGGTCGCGGATATCGCCTGCAGCAGCAATTTCAGTGGCGATCTCGTTTTCGTTTGGTCCGCCGATCACCCATATCCAGTGACCCTCGACGGCAAGCCGGCGGGCGAGATCGGCGTAGAATGCGGCGGGCCAGCGCTTGGCGGGGCCGACGGCCCCGGGTGCGAGCGCAACAACGGCCCGACCGTCGGACGCGAGCCCCAGCCGTCCGCGCCAATCGGCGCATTCGGCGGCCGGCACCCTGAGTTCGGGCAATGGCCATTGTGCCATTTCAGGCTCACCTTTGGCCAACGCCAACATGGCACAGCGGTCTGCCATGCGGGGCAGACGCCGCTCGCCGAAGCGCAGATCGTTGATCAAGCCGAAGCGCCCCTCGCCGACGAAGCCGGTCCGTCGCGGAATTCCGGCTAGCCAGGGCGCCAGGGCGGCCTTCCAGGTCCGCGGCATGACCAGCACCTGGCCGTAGTTTTCCGCCCGCAGTCTGTGGGCGAGGGCGCGATGATGCCTCGGGGCAAGGCGTCTTCGCGGCAGGTCGGCGATAATCCCCTTGCGTATGCCAGGCATGTAGTCGAGGAGCGGCGCGACCATCGGCGTGGTCAACATGTCGATGGGCGTGCCCGGAGAGCGTTGTTTCAACAGTCTTACAACCGTGTGGCACCGAACGAAGTCGCCGATCCACATGTAAGGGACGATCAAGATTGGCGCCCCCGGCATCTCCGCCGTGGCATTCTCAATTGGGGAAGAAATAAACGAATTTAAATTCATTTCTTACCATGAAGGGGCGTGGCGGGGTTCACGGCGCAGCGCGGCAGCTGGGCCGAAAGGCCGGTAGCTTGCCATTTGGTGCCTGTCCAGTGTGCGCGGCGCGCCAGGGCGATGACAGGGCATTTTACGCTTTTCGCGCGGAGACGTTGCACGTGCGAATGCGCTGGGGCAAAGGGAGGCAAGAACGGCGGCGGGTGAGCGATGTTGTTAGTCACGGGCGGAGCCGGGTTCATCGGTTCCAATCTGATCGCCGGCCTTAACGAGGCCGGGCGCACTGACATTGTCGTCAACGATTCCTTCGGCGACGCCGGCAAATGGCGCAATCTCGGTAAGCGGCAACTCGCCGACGTCGTGCCTCCCGGCGAGCTGATCGGCTGGCTCGACAGCCGCAAGCTCGAGGCCGTCATTCATCTCGGCGCTATCTCCGACACGACCGCCACCGACGCCGATCTGGTCCTCGCCACCAATTTTCGCCTCTCACTCAAGCTTCTGGATTGGTGCACGGCGACGCGCACTCCCTTCATCTATGCCTCCTCGGCTGCAACTTACGGCGACGGCGCCGCGGGCTTCGATGACGACTGGTCGCTTGCGGCCTTGCAGCGGCTCAGGCCCATGAATCTGTACGGCTTCAGCAAACATCTGTTCGACCTCGCCGTTGTCGATCGCTTCGCGAGCGGCGCGAAGCTTCCGCCGCAGTGGGTGGGCCTCAAATTCTTCAACGTGTTCGGCCCGAATGAGTATCATAAGGGAGAAATGATGAGCTTGGTCGCTAAGCGGTTCGACGAAGCCAAGGGCGGCAAATCGGTGCGCCTGTTCAAATCGCATCGCGAAGGTATTGCCGATGGCGAACAGAAACGCGACTTCGTCCATGTGGATGACGCGGTCGCGGTCATGCGCTGGTTGCTCGACACGCCGTCGGTGTCGGGCATCTTCAATATCGGGAGCGGCAAGGCGCGCAGCTTCCGCGATCTGATCACGGCCATGTTCCTTGCGCTTGGGCGCGAGCCGGATATCGAATACGTCGACATGCCGTCGACGATCCGCGACCAGTATCAGTATTTCACGCAGGCAAACGTCGAAAATCTGGGGCGGGCAGGTTACAACGCGGGCTTCACCCCGCTTGAAGAGGGGGTGTATCGCTATGTCACCTTGTTCCTGAACCAGCCCGACCGGTATCGGTGAAGCGGCACCGGCAGTCATCCAGGCTCATTCCCGAGCAGACCATCGTCTGTGTTGGCGATTTGATGCTCGACGATTTCGTCTACGGCGAGGTCTCGCGCATCTCGCCCGAGGCGCCGGCTCCGATTCTCGCGGTTAAGCGCAACGAGCTAACGGTCGGCGGCGCGGGCAACGTGGCGCGCAACATCGCCGCACTCGGCGCGCGCTGTATCTTCCTCGGTGTCGTGGGAGAAGATGAAGCCAGCCGTACATTGATGCGCGCGCTCTCCGCCGAGCCCTTGATTGAGCCGCATCTTGTGGTGGATGCAGAGCGTCCGACGACGCGCAAGGTTCGCTTCGTGTCGGAGCATCATTCCACCCATCTTTTGCGCGCCGATTGGGAATTGGCGAAAGCAATCAATGCCAAGACCGAGAAGGTTCTGATCGATCGCACGCTGGCGGCATTGCCGCGAGCCGCGAGCGTTGTGCTGTCTGATTATGCCAAGGGCACGCTGACGCCGCGGGTCATCCGGGAAGTCATCGACGCGGCGAGAAAGGCAGGCGTACCGATCATCATCGATCCCAAAGCCGCCGACTATTCTGTTTATCGTGGCGCAACGGTCATCAAGCCGAACCGCAAGGAGCTTTCGGAAGCAACGCACCGGCGGGCCGATTCCGACGCCGACGTGATCGCGGCGGCCTTGGAATTGAATCGCCTGCTCGGGACCGAAGCGGTCGTCGTTTCGCTCAGCGATGCCGGCTTGGTCCTGGTGTCGGCGAATGGCGCAACCATCCATGTGCCGGCCTACCCCGTCAAACTGAGGGATACGTCAGGGGCGGGCGATACCGTGGTTGCCGCCCTTGCGGTCCTGTTGGCGACCAAGCTCGGCTATGAG
>Ga0209648_10004986_pt1 | contig 11313 bp, 7 predicted proteins | sample GraSoi2013_115cm_FD_185830 | JGI IMG/M metagenome (GOLD analysis project Ga0209648, IMG submission 185830) | Grasslands soil microbial communities from the Angelo Coastal Reserve, California, USA - Sample 9_17_2013_115cm (SPAdes) (version 2) | ecosystem: Environmental > Terrestrial > Soil >...
GGAGGCGAAGTGCCTCCGGGATTCGATCCCTCCACTAAGTAGTTGTACGTAGTCGAAGCTAAGACTGTCGTATCGGCGAACGTTGTGCCCGGCACGTTGCTGGCTATCTGGTTGCCGCTCCCCGGCGTGAATGGAGACGTCGTGCTGCGGAACACGTCGTAAGTGATGCCAGAGCAAGAAGAGGTGCTTGCATTCCACGACAAATCAATCTCGCCGCCTGCCGAGAGTGCGGTTGCGGTGAGCCCACTCGGAGCCGTCGGCTGGCTGCAGGTTGGCACAGTCGCACCGTAGACAACGATGCTCGACCCAGTTGGTGCATACACCTTTCCATTCGCAATCGCCAAAAACTGAAAGCCTCCCGGGCTGCCGATCGCATCACCGGCATGCATGTTGCTGTTCCAGAAATCAGCGGCCGAGACATTCGCTGGGTTCATCGCGTGTAATACGCCCCCACCGAACGCCCACAGAATGGCGTTTCCGCTGCTGGCGTCGGCGGAGATTGCCAGTGTGCCTCCTCCGCTGAAGGAAGATGTGTGGCACGCTCCTCCTCCAACGTTCCCAGCCGCGGGGTTATAGCAAAACTGCTCTACGGGATTTCCAGATCCCCAGACATAGGCGTACTGCGCCGTGCCGGAATCAAACGCAACAGGACTATGTCCGACAGCGTTACCCGCGCCAAACGTGCCCAGCGCACCTCTGCCTAAATTCGTTGAATCGATGAGATAGAGCGACCCATACTTGGTTGGTCCCAGGAAGATCTTGCCTTGGGTGCCCGGCATCAACACCATGCCGCCGCCGTTCAGGTCCTGGTCAGCGCCGCTGTGGGCCGCGGCCCCCGCGGGAACGAAGGAAGCTTCCACGGTCGCAATGTTGGCTGGATTCAGCTTCACGACGCTCATTCCAAAGTTGCCGCCGCCCATGCTGCCGTTTCCGGTTTCGACGAACATGCTTGTCCCATCGAAAATGTTACCGTCACCGCCTCCCCAAATGCCGCCCGCATTCCCGCCGGCGCAGGTGTCGCACCAAACGCCGCTTTGCGCGAAACCAGAGCCCGTGTATTTGTAGCCGATCAGCCAGCCGTGGTAGCCACCGGAGTCCGTCATGTGGCAATACGCGGCATAAACGGTGCCATTCACCTCAGTCAGCGCCGTACGGGGATTGTGCTGGCCCGAATTGAAGGTAGCTCCCCCGGCCGAGGCCGTGATGGTCACGGGGCTGCCGGCAAGCTCGGCTCCGGTAAGCACGTCAATCGCGTGCAATCTGTTCGTACCGCCGCTATCCTTAGTCGCGACGAAAACCGCGCCGTGCGGCCCCACCGAGGGGTCCACCACGGGCGCTGCCGTACTAAAGGGGGCAGAGGTTCCCAGGGAGGTGTGCCAGAGTTGGGTTCCGGTGTCGGCGTCGAACCCGAAGGCGCTCATCGCCGAGGTCGAGTGGTTGGAAGATGTAGCCGCAACCAGAATGTTCTTGGGGCCGCCCGGAACGCCGCTGACAATTAACGCCTGACCTTTGACCGGAGCGTCGAGCGTAATCGTAAATAGCTTGTGAATGTTAGAGGTTGGCGTGAGTGTCCCCGCATTGCTATACACGGCGTCGCGTGTGTTGTTGGCGTTTTGAGTCAGGACGCTTTCTTGAGCGTTACTCAGAGAATTTAGAAAACCGCAAACCACAATCATGGTCAACAACCAGAGAGCCGCAGTTCCGGCAGTTGGGTAGATCGTGCTCGCATAGGATGGGCGCTGGGGCCGGAGCACTGTCTGAAACATACTTCCTCCTCTTTGAAATTGTTTGAAATTCTTGTTTATCGTTTATCCGTGAGTACAGCTATCCGTGAGTACAGCCTAACTATGACCCGGGCTGGGCATCTGTTAAAGCAAATGGAGCAAACGCTGTAGACCATCAGCGGTGACGAACAAGTATTTGCTTTAAAAGCGACAGTTCCTTTCTCTAAATTCATTGCGGTGTGGCCCAGGAGGAGCTCCTCAAGAGCCACAGCCGGCAGGTGGCTTTTAGTGAATCTCGATCCCGCTCACCAGGGAGTTATTGACCACCGAGGTGAACTGGATCACGTATTCGCCGCTCGAATTCGCGTTCTCCGTAAATTGCTGGATGTTCGCAGTATTTTTGGCTCCACCAGCGGCCGCGTAGATGTCGAAGCCCGTCAACACCTGCGTGCCGTTGATGCTCACGTTGAATTTCCGGGCGCCAGGCATCCCGAAAAAGGTTTCGGCAAAGTGCAGCCGTACTGTCTGACTCGATCCGGGGACAAAGCCCGCAATCGTATAGGTGAAGTTGCCGATGCGCGCGGTCTGGTACACGGCCATTGGCGCCGGGTTCGTGACCTTGCTCAGGTTGATGGTATTGGCATGGTTGATTGTTGTGCCGCCGGCGAAGTCTCTATCTGCCACGAATGTAGTCTGCCCCGCAGTCACCCCCGGTCCGCCCGCGTTGATAGCGACGAGGGGTGGCGGAGGACACAGCGGCGGCGTGCAGCCTTGTGTGGTTGCCGTGGCCTGGTTCGATGGGCCGGATGTACCCGAGGAGTCCACTGCCTCGACGGTGTAGGAATGTGTACTCGACGCCACCAACCCAGTGTCCGAGAATGTCGTGCCGGTAACGCCACTTTGGGCGATGGAACCGTCACGAATCACGGTGTAGGAGACACCGCCAGTTGTCGAAGCCGTCCAGCTCAGGTCGATCTGGCTGCTCGATACAGCCGTGGCCGTCAGGTTTGTCGGCGGCGCCGGCGGCGGAGGTCCAACTGTGCCCAAACCATAAGCGAAGATCGTGCTCGGCTTCTGCGCATCCGACATATACACCATGCCGTTGACGACAATGGGGCTCGACCAGTGATGACTGCCGTGAGGAGCGGACCAGAGGTGCGCTCCGGTCCTGACATCCGTGGCAAACAGGGTAGAAGTAGCCGTGGGGCCCAACCCACCGCCATTGGCCCAGAACGCGATTCCGTTTGCTACGGCGACTGACGACGTCCAGCCGCCAGTGATTTGCCACTTCTGTGTCACTGTGGGGTTGTGGTTGGCGTCGAGTGAATAGACAAAACCAGTGAACCCCTTCGTGCCTGGAATGAGCAACCAGACGGTTCCCGTGGCCGGGTCCTTGTATACGGCAGGGCTGGAAAAAACCTCTCCAGCATTGTTAATCTGCATGGTAAAGGCGCCACCACCCGTGTGCCCGGGCCCGCCCTGACCCGACATATTCATGCCATCAAGGATCCGCAAGATGCTGTCTTTTGCATTCACCATTACATAGTGGTTACTGTTTCCCGGGAGATCGGGCAGTGCGACTGGATTAGTGCTGCCCAGATCATGATCTGCGCTGATTTCGGCGGCGAAATTCGTGGGAGTATAGCTGTCTAACGGGCTCCCGTTGGCAGGCGCTCCCATATGAGAGCCATCCGCGGGTATCGCGAGCGCGCTCTGAGACCATGCGGTGGGAGGGGCAAAATGTCCCCATTCCGCGGTCTCTGTGTAGAGCCGGTCCGTGCCTGGATGATAAGCGAATCCACCGCGCGACCAGATTCCTGCGCCGGAACTCGAGCATGTGAGCCCGCCCGTTCCGATGATCCCGGAGATGTTGCTGCAGACGAAGTTAAACGTATTCTCCGTTCCATTGCTCAAGTTGATCGCCGTAACGTGGCCCTGAGGATGGATATTAAAACTTCCGCCGCTCGCGTAGAGGTACGTGTTGCCGTTTGCCGCGGTGGCAAAGCCCAGTGCCGCCAGCGACTTAGTGGAGTTGCTGCCCAGTGCGTTCGCCGGCCATCCACCGCCTGTGATCTCGACGCCGTCGCCAACCTGGAGCTTGTGGATAAAGCCGTCGGTGCCGTACTGATAGACAAACTGCAAATTCGGATCAATCGCCGGGCTGGAGTTGGTTTGGCAGCCCGAACAGCCGTTCAACACCTTCGACCATACAAGGGCTCCCGTGTCAGCATCGACGGCATCAATCTTGCCGTTGAATTCTGATATGAAGAGCAGGTTCCTCACTCCGGAAGGGGTGGAGACATTGCTTAGATAGACTGGCGCTCCATCCACCAGAGAAGAAGCTTTAAACGTAAAGATTTGCTTGAGATTTCCTACGTTTGCAGGCGTCAGGATTGTCTCGTTGGGATTTGTACCGGTTTTTTCCTGGTCGAAAGAGAATTGAAGCCAATTGTCTCCTCCGCCTGCCTTCGCGACAGGAATGCCGGAAAACAATGCGAACCGCACGGCAAGAAACAGACCTGCCATCATCAAGAACAGAGTCAATATATGTTTCGCCCGCTTAATGTTCATTTCATCCCTCACTGTTATTGGACCTCGATTCCGCTTATCAGCGATTTATCTGTTACTGCGGTGAATTGAATCACGTACACCCCTTGAGCATTGGCGTTGGCTGTGAACTGCTGGATCACTGCCTTGTTCATGGCGCCAGCGGCCGCGAAGATGTCAAAGTTGGTGAGCACCTGCGCGCCGTTGATGGATACGTTGAACCTGCGCTTTCCTGCGGCTGTCCAGAAGGTCTCGGCAAAGTGCAGCCGCACCGTGTGGCTCGATCCGGCGGTAAATCCAGCGATCGTGTAGCTGAAATTCCCAATCCGCGCCGTTTGGTATACCTGAGCGGGCGCTGGATTGGTCACCCCTGTCAAATTGATGGTATTGGCGTGATTGATGGTAGTGCCACCCGCAAACCCCGTATCGGCCACGAACGCGCCTACCGCTGGGCCGCCAGCATTGATAGCAATCGTTGTTGTTTGAGTACCTGGCCTGGCACTTACCTCGCTGGAGTTGGCGCTTTCGCCGCTCGCGTTCTGCGCCGAGACCACGTAAAAATAAGTTGTGCCGTTGGTCACGGTCGTATCGGTAAAGTTGGTTGCGGTCACGCCTGATTTAACGAGCATGTAATTCAAACCACTCGTGATGGTGCGCTTCACGTTGTAGGTCGTTGCGCCTGCCGAAGCCGTCCAGGAGAGAGTTACCTGATTGTTTCCCGCGATTGCCTTCAGTCCGGTCGGAGGCTGCAGCGGTTGTGGCCCGCCGCCGGGCGTCAACTTCACGACGGCAGCAGTAGCGGGTGAGAGCGTCAGCAGGAAATCCCCCCCAGATGATGTCACGGGTGTTGGCGTTCCATTCCAACTGGCGTCGTCTCCGATCGTTGCGCCACCCAAGGTCTCGCCGTCGGTCACTGAAACATCGTTGTTCGGCGCTTGGAGCAACCACACCTCACCTGATCCGTAGTTGCTTCCGGGCTGAATGGTTACATCGGCGGTGGTGGCGCCGGAATCGTGTGTCTTATTGATGATGGTTACGAAAAGACTATTGTCTGCGGCCAGAACTCCGTACGCTGTCAAATTAACCCTGCTTGGGTTGCCGATGGTCACTGGCACGATGCGTCCGTGCCCTCCAAGATCAAACGCCTTCACGCCATAGCCGATAGGATGAACGTGGTAGCCGCTCGACGAAGTCTGGAAGAGAGCATAAGAGGTTGTGGCGCCGGATACATGATCTCCAGTATGGAAATTGAGGCCGGAGGCCTGATGTGTCGCCCACCAATACATATAATCGAGGCCCCAGAGCGCCGAGGCAAAGGCGTTACTGGCGCCAGGACAGCCGCCACTGAAAAAATTGTTGGTCTCAGAGAGGCGAAAAGTAAGTCCGGTGGCCAGCACCTGGGACGCATAGGCATCATGGCTGGCTTGGTATTTGCTCACGAAAGTGGTGGAGAGCATCAAGTCCCTGGCCGCCGTTGCGCTGATGGCTTGACCGCTCCCCCCGAAATAATTGTGGCGTTGGGCCCACGCGATTCTGCCACTTGGGGCGAAATCGTTCGCGTAGTTGACGACCCAGGAGGAAGCGCCTCCGGTCACGTCGGGTCCGCAGAATTTGGCGCGCGGATTGCTGATGGCGGAGTAGTAGGCCTGCGCATCGGATCTGTACGTGGGATAACCGCCTCCGCCCAGATATACGTCGGGCTCATTGCCGACGGCGAAGCATGCCAGGTTGGGAGAATTCAAGCTCAAGATGAAATTTGCCGTGGCCGCGTTCGCCTGAGGATCAAAGGTCTTTAAGCGCAGACCATAAATGACTTTCACGTTGGCAGCATTCGCAAAATCAATCGCACTTGCGATTTGTGACTGTGAAGGCAGTGTCCCCGAGTCGGAGGTGTTTCCGCCGATGCGCAGGCTCTTGATTCCCAATTGGCTGAACATTCGCAACAGCGGTTGGTTAGAGCTTCTGAAGTAGTTGGTGTTGAGCAGCGTCGAGGTCTCATAGCTGACGCCGTTGAAATCATCGGGAATGGCCGCCCCGGGATTATTGGGGCTGAGGTTGATCGTCACCGTTGATTGTGCGCGTAAACCTGGGCACGCCACAATCAGGAATGCGCTGCAAATCAAAATACAAGAGCGAATGTACTGCTTCATCTTTAATTCCTCCGTTGACAACATCTTTAGCAGGTTCCTTCACCAATCACTGGAGAATGCCGTTGGTGAATGGCCTGCTTGCTCTATTTTTTACTTCCACTCGTCCGAACTGAAATGTGTGTCTTTCTGACGTGCCTTTGTCATCTTCGAAAATATTGGGCGTACTGGTGTTGGGGCGAGGTATTGTTTCCTGGAGCGCAATAAAATTCCAGCTCCTCACCACTGGGAGCCGAGCCTACCGGGCCATTGAAGGCATCATTCCCGTTGGAATATCTCCGTATTGCGGTTGTCTTGCTATGTATGCCGTCGAAGGATGAAAGGCGCATAAGAGGTGCACGTGATGCTCTTCAGAACCGGATTGGGGGGTAGTGTTCTACCCAGCTTGCCCAAAAAAAGCCTGCCGATCATAGTGAGTCACCTCTGGGTAATCAAGTTTAAGATGGTTAAATTTCGCCGATCAAACGGTTGAGTTAACAGACGTAACTTTGTCAAAGCTCTTAAAATGAATGCTGGGGCGGAAAAGAGGCGTAGGCGAACCTGAAGAAAGTGGAGTCGCTGTTTGCTTAAGGCCATTGGCCGACCGTCGGGGATCTTTGTTCCGATCGCTCTTTGAGAAACCCGATTGGGCGAAGGTTGTAAATTCTCCACCATAGCTTGCCCAAGAAAAGCGTGGGGAATGATCGCGGTCGAGTTTTTGGGAATCAAACGTTAAATTTCGCCGATTAAACGGTTGAGTTAACTGACCTAACTTGACTCCATGGAGCGGAGTAGCCGAAACTGCTGTGCGCAACACAAGCTTCTGAAATGACTCCTGAAGCGGAAAAGAGAGGGGCGCACGCGAACTTTGAAGAAAGTGGATTCTCGTTGCTCGCTGCTGCAGGAAACGGAAGGGCCATCAGTCGTCGGTGATCTTGTTCTGATCGCGCTCATTCTCTCCCCGCCGGCCGGCGAACAGAAGGTCGGGGCGACGGTATCAGTAGGAAGCGGGCCGGCCCCCCAGCAGTGAATCCGGAGAGTTATTTAGATTAACCATGATGATACGAAACAAGACCGCATGTTTGGCCTCTGTCATCGCGCTTCTCGGTTTTTGTACCGTCAGCGTACAAGCGCAGCGTGCGCGCGGCGAACTACATATCGAAGCGCGCGACCCGCAAGGAGCAGCTCTAGCTGCAACCGCGGAGTTGGTGAGCCAAGCCAACCAATTCAACCGGAGATTTGTGCTGGGCCCCGATGGGCGCTACGTGGTACAGGACCTTGCCTTCGGCATCTATCGTCTGAGCTTGCAAACCAAAGGTTTTGCCCCCTGGACGGGGTTGTACGAGATCCGGTCAGAGGTGCCGGTCCATGTCTTGGCAACATTCGCGCTGGCGCCAGTATCCACGCAAGTGGACGTCAGCGACTCGGCGACCCTCGTGGACCCATATCGAACCGGCGCCGTCTACTCGATTGGACAGCAGGCAATCACTGAGCATATCTCCACTCAGCCTGGGCGCGATCTTTCCGACTTGGTCGATGAGCAGCCTGGATGGCTGTACGAGGCAAATGGGGTGTTGCACCCCCGTGGGGCGGAGTACGACGTTCAATACGTGGTGGATGGAGTGCCAATTACACAAAACCGTTCGTCAGCATTCGCGCCGGCGCTTGATGCCCAGGGTGTGGAGTCGATGCGCGTATTGACGGCGGATTATCCTGCAGAATACGGTCGAAAACTGGGCGGCGTTGTCGAAGTCACTACAGACAAGACTGCGCCGTCCGGGTTGCACGCAGCAATCAGCGCAAGCGGGGGAAGTTTTGATACTGCTGCGAGCTCGGCGGCAGTCTCGTATTCCAGCGGCAAGAATCACTTTGTGGTCAGTGGGGACGGGTTTCACTCCAACCGTTATCTTGATCCCCCGGTGTTGAACAACTTCACCAATCGCGGAAATACCGGCGGCTTCTCTGCTTCCTATGAGCGTGACTTTTCCGATAGCGATCGTTTACGAATTTCGATCGCGCACAATGCAGTTCGTTTTCTGGTGCCGAATGAACTCGTTCAACAACAGGCTGGGCAGCGGCAAGATCGTGGTGATACCGAGACAGACGGACAGGTTGATTTTCAGCACGCCTTTTCCCCAAACCTGCTCTTGAGTCTTGCCGGTAGTGTTCGCGACGCAGAAGCGACTCTCTCGTCGAATCAACTAGCTACGCCGGTTATCGTTTCTCAGGATCGCGGCTATCGTGAAGGCTACGTGCGCGGAGACCTCGCCGGTCATCATGGTGTCCATGAGTGGAAAGTGGGCGTGGACAGCCTCTTCGGTCCTGTTCGCGAACAGTTGCAGTATGCGATTACGGATCCGACGCAATTCGATCCCAACACCCAGCAACAGTTTCAGTTTTCAGGCCGCCGCTGGGACGTTGAACCTTCTGGTTATTTTCAAGACCAGATACACCTGGGCAACTGGAACGTCAGTGCGGGATTGCGCTTTGATCATTACGCTTTCCTGGTCCGCGAGCCGGCGTGGAGCCCGCGGCTCGGTGTTTCCCGTTATTTCCCCTCTCTGAATCTGCTGATTCATGCCTCCTATGATCGGGTGTTTCAGACTCCAGCAGTGGAGAATCTCCTGCTCGCCAGTTCGCCGCAGCTTGATGCGGTAAATTCCATTGTAGTGCGACTGCCTGTTCGGCCCGCCCATGCCAATTTCTACGAAGTCGGTTTTACCCAGTCCGTCTTCGGAAAGCTGCGGCTCGACGCCAATGTTTTTCGTCGCGACTTTCGTAATGACTCCGATGATGACGTACTGCTCGATACCGGCGTGAGTTTCCCGATTGCATTCAGGAGAGCGAGAATCACCGGGGAGGAGCTTCGCTTGGAAGTACCGCTTTGGCATCGCTTCTCCGGTTATGTGAGTTATGCCAATCAAACCGGAATCGGCCAGGGGCCCATCACCGGAGGTCTGTTTCTTGGCAGCGATGCGGTAAACGGTCTGACGGACACAAGTCGATCTCCGGTCACTCAAGATCAACGAAACACCGCGCGCGCGCGCGTGCGTTTCCAGCCGGTTCGCCGTATATGGTTCGCCTTGGGTGGACAGTACGGCAGCGGATTGCCTGCCGAGGGCGCTCGCGATGACCCAGGTTTCCTGCTGGCACAGTTCGGTCCAGAGATTCTCAGCCGGGTCAATTTTGATCGCGGCCGCGTGCGTCCGAATTTTTCTCTCGATGCGGCGGCAGGGGCAGAGTTGTATCACCACGAGCAGCGAAGTGCCGAAGTCGAAATCCAGTCGAACGATTTGACCAACCGCCTGAATGTGATCAATTTTGCCAGCCTCTTTTCTGGAACAGCGGTAGCGCCGCAACGGAGTGTCTCGGCGCGTTTGAAGCTCACATTTTAGCTCGCGGTCCGCCAAGGAGAAATATGGAAGGGTAACGCTTAGTTTGAAAGAGGACACTTAAGCGATGCAAGAGAGGGGCTGCGAAAGATGGATATTCCAGAGCAGCAGCTCGTCAATGCCGCTGATCGGCGATACGAGTCAGTATCTCGCGCCGCCAGGCATCGCGATCCAGTTTCGCAGATTCAATCAGCTGTAAATTGCATCAGCGCGTACGCCGGGCGGTGAACGAGTCCACGAATAAAGTTCACATTGTCATTATGATGTCAACGGTTAGGAAGGTAGCGGATGAAAACCGTACTAACAAAGTCGCAAGCAGGCGAGAGGGAGGATAATCCGTGCCGTCTTTGAGGTCAAAAAGGAAATTCCAATTTAAATGCTCGGAAATTATTCAAACGCTCTTAATATTTCAAAAGAACTGGTGCTTGGATCTTCTTCCTTATTGCCTGGCCATCATGGCAAGCGAGCGCGTTCGGCAGCCTCAGGCACCTTCTCCAGGAGCCGATAGCCATGTTTGACACAAGATTTTCTACGATGGATGACGCGCAGTTGGCCAAACAGCTGTGCCAGGAAATCGATTCCCGATGGAGACAGTGGCAGATCGAACTTCTTCTGTTGGCCAACAATCACAACTGGGATGAACTGAAAGAACAGATCAAACGAGGACCTACTGTCGGCCGCAAGTCTAAAAATGGGGTCAAGCTCTAAGAGGGAATTTCAGAAAGTCGTTGATTTCCTGGACGTATACTCTTTTCCATCGTGTCTGCGCCCTGACACCAGTCAATTCACTGACATCTGCAAAGTCCAAACCCCAATTCCGCAGGCATCTGCCTAAGAAACAGCACTTTTTGTGCTAGATATAAAATAAAGGCTTTATTTTCAATTATTTGACAATGTTAGGTTAACTCTGCAATTGTTAGATTTAACCCTATGAAACTTGACTCCTGTTGGTGCCAGAAGGACAATCAGGCCCGCGTTCAAGCTATGCGACCACTTTGGTCGTACTTGGTCGTACAAAAATACAAAGTAATCGAAAACGGAGGGTGAGAGCCACGGTCTGTCCGGCATTTGGCCGAGACCTTCTGATCATCGGTTGGCTTGCGGCTCTTCAAATGTAAGCATCCACGGGCATGCAGATATTGACCAACTTCAGATATCTTCGCGGACGCTGGAGCGATAGCAGGTCAAAGCCAGCAAGGAAGGAGGGTAACCAGAAATGAGATGGGAGAAACCAAGATGGGAAGAGATCCTGCTTAATTGCGAGATCAACTCCTACGCACCGGCTGAATTATAAGCCCGTCATGTTACTTAAGACCAGGGGAGGCTATTCGAGCGGAACTCGCCAAAGCCCTCCTTTGGAATGCTCAATGTAATTACGCCGCCGCATCAAGTCATACCGTGCTGCTGCGAAGTTGAAATCTCAGCAAAAAGCTCCCCGCGCAGGTCTCAGCGCGGGAGGCTGCACGATAGCCAAGAGACCATAATATAGAAAGCTCACGGAGGGAGAGCATCATGAAAGCGCAT
>Ga0209648_10004987_pt1 | contig 11310 bp, 9 predicted proteins | sample GraSoi2013_115cm_FD_185830 | JGI IMG/M metagenome (GOLD analysis project Ga0209648, IMG submission 185830) | Grasslands soil microbial communities from the Angelo Coastal Reserve, California, USA - Sample 9_17_2013_115cm (SPAdes) (version 2) | ecosystem: Environmental > Terrestrial > Soil >...
TAGCATCACGGACCGCAGTTCCCGGCACTACCGGCCCAATTTGGATGCTGACGCTTTGTCCGGAATTGGCATCTGCTAGCGCGACCGTTAGTGTGCCCGCCCGTGACGCGGTGTTCACGGCTGTTACCTTTCCGGTGCCCTTGATCAGATAATTGTAAGGATTAGTCGCCTCCCGCCGGCCATATTTTTCTCCGGCTTGGTCTGGGTTCGCTTGTATCGCTACCAATAGCTCCTTTGCATCCACCGCTTTTTCGATAAAGGCGGAGACTATTTTACTGTCCCAAATCGGATCAACAAAGGCAGTGGCGGCGTTTGCGGTGGGTGCTCCGGCGATGGTATTGCTTCCGGGTTTGGTGCTGGCAAGGGAACGCACCACGAATGGCGGCTTCCAGATGAGGAGACCGAGGATTACGACTCCGACAAGGAAGAGCGGAAGCCGGCGACGGAATCCAGACGCGCGAAGCGCCGAAACAGGGGGATGAGCGGAAGGCACAGGCTAAAAGAGGGCGGGGTTCTGCATAAATATGCAGTATCGGTTGCTTACTCTTCGCTGCCTATCATTCGCCGAGTCTTTTGTCAAACGGCGCCCGAAAATTCGGTCGACGAATCCCTTGACAATGAGGTGGGAGACATGCAACCTGATTCATAATTACACGTGCATGCATAAACATGCATTTCCGATGGATCCTTCCCTTAACCTCCAACAACTCAAACTTAAATCGATCCAATACCGAAAAACCGTTCTCTCCATCATTAAACATGGCGGAGCCGGACATACCGGCGGCAGCCTCTCGAGTATCGATATACTCAACGTGCTCTACAACCGAATCCTGCGCCTGAGCCCGGTTACTTTTCGAGACCCGAACCGTGACCGGTTTGTGCAGAGCAAGGGACACTCCGTCGAGGCTCTTTATACGGTCTTGGCCGATCGCGGGTTCTTCCCACGGTCTGAGCTGGATACGTTGAACCGGTTTGGCTCTCACTTCATCGGCCACCCAACCAGGCATGTGAATGGGGTTGAGCAAAACACCGGTGCGCTGGGCCACGGCTTGTCGTTCGCTGTTGGATCTGCGCTGGCGGCGAAGATAGATCGCAAAGATTATCGCGTGTTTGCATTGCTGGGCGACGGGGAGCTGGCAGAAGGGTCGAACTGGGAGGCGGCTATGACCGCTGGGCATTACCGGCTCGATAATCTGGCTGTCGTTATCGACCGTAATGGGCTTCAGATTACCGGCCCCACGGAGGAAGTCGTCCGATTGGAGCCTCTGCACTTAAAGTTCGAAGCGTTCGGATTTGCCGTCCGCGAGTGTGATGGGAACAGCATTCCCGACCTTTTGGCTCATTTGGAATCGGTTCCGTTCGTTACTGGTCAACCCAGTCTGTTGCTGGCTAAGACGCGAAAGGGCTACGGCATCAGCTTCATGGAGAACTCCGTTCGTTGGCATCACCGAGTGCCGACTGACCAGGAATTCGAGCAAGCCATTCTAGAATTAGAAAAGGCGGAGGCCTCAGTTGCATAATGGAAGGGCCCTTTTCAAATCTTGATGTGTTCGCGGCGACGCTGGTGGAGGCGGCGAAAACGGATCGGGACATACTGGTAGTTACGAGCGACTCGCGCGGATCCGGCCGGCTGGCTCCCTTCGCGGCCGCGGTACCAGAGCAGATCGTCGAGGTCGGAATCGCCGAACAAAACCTGGTTGGGATTTCTGCCGGTCTGGCGGCGGCCGGAAAAAAGGTGTTCGCGGTTTCTCCAGCTTGCTTTCTGACCGCGAGAGCTCTGGAGCAGATAAAAAACGATGTTTGCTATTCTGATCGCCCGGTTAAGGTCGTCGGAATCAGTGCCGGAGTTAGTTACGGAGCACTCGGCAGCACTCACCACTCCCTTCACGATTTTGCTGCACTGCGAGCAATTCATAATATTACGATCGTAGCGCCGGCTGATAACTTTGAAACCCGCGAGGCGGTTCAAGCAGCGTTGCGGCTCGATAAACCGATTTACTTGCGATTCGGTAAGAAGGTGATGCCGCACCTGCCTCGCGTTAACTCTCAATTCGAACTTGGGCACGCTTCGTTGGTCCGCAATGGCAAGGATCTCGCTTTTTTAGCCTCCGGGGAAACGGTGGCGCCGGCGTTGGAGGCCGCGGAATTATTGGCGGCGGACGGAGTCGATTGCCGTGTCTTGAGCTTTCATACGGTCAAGCCGCTGGATGAAGCGGCAGTTTTGCGAGCGGCGAATGAGACCGGCTGCCTGATTACGGTGGAGGAACACAGTGTCTCCGGAGGATTGGGAGAGGCATGCGCTTCGCTGTTGCTGCAACACGGGCAATCGGTACGATTCAAGATTGTCGGCTTTCCGGATGAGTACACCATGACCGGAAGTCAGATGGAACTTTTTCGGTACTATGGCATCTCCGGCTCGGGCTTAGCGGAAACCGCCGGCCGGCTTCGCACGAATAAGTCCGAGTAATCACAAGTTATGTTACCCCCGCGGCTTGAGAACACTGCGACTGCTCGTACCGCGTTAGCTCCGGCTGAAGCCAAGCGCAAATTCACTTGGGCTAACTGGGTCATCGGCGTACAGGGACCGCTCTTCGGTTTGGTGCTGCTTTGCATCATCTTCTCTTGCACGACTAACGTGTTCCTGTCGGTCCGGAACGCGTTGAACATTCTCGATCAGGTCACCGTTTTGGGAATTCTTGCCATCGGGATGACTGCGGTCATCGTTATCGGCGGTATCGACCTTTCCGTTGGCTCGGTTTTGGCGTTGACCATGATGATTATGGGATGGCTTCGCGACACCTGGGACGTGCCTATCCCGATTGGGATTGCGATAGCTCTCCTGGCCGGAACTGCCTGTGGACTCGCGAACGGTTTGTTAGTGACAAAGGCTAAGCTGCCGGCGTTTATTGCAACGCTTACGATGATGTCAGTGGGCCGCGGCCTCGCCAACATTGTTACTGACGGCCGGCAGGTTGTCGGTTTTCCGGATTGGTTCACTGCGCTCGCTTCGGTTCGAAATTTCGGATTCCTTTCCGTGACAGTGGGCCTGTTCATCGCCTTGGTCATCGTCAGTTGGGTGTTTCTTAACTATCATGCCGTCGGACGCAGTCTATATGCAATTGGAGGTGGCGCCGAGGTGGCTCGACTCGCCGGGATTCACGTCCAGAGGCTGACTCTTTGGGTTTACGCCCTGGCTGGTCTATTATCCGGCGTTGCCGGGATTGCCATGGCCAGCCGCCTCGACTCATCTGAGCCAAGCGCTGGGCTCGGCTACGAACTCGACACGATCGCTGCGGTAGTGATTGGTGGCGCCAGCTTGAGTGGAGGTGTCGGTGGAATTGCCGGGACCGTGGTGGGCGTACTGATCATCGGCGTTCTCCATAATGGCCTCAATCTTTCGGGCGTCTCCCCTTTTGTGCAGCAGGTCATCATCGGTGTGGTGATCGCGTTAGCGGTCACCTTCGATACTCTGCGCAGGAAAGAGAACTGATTCTTGGTCCGAGGCGCGGAAGTCGAGTGGAAAATTAACCAAAAAAAGAAACTAACCCCAGAAAACAGCTAATGAAACTAACGTTCCTCCGGAATGCTCCGCTAGTCGCGACGATAGTCGCGAGTCTATCCTTCGGTGCGTCGCTCTCTAGCGTCGCTCAACCGAAGGATGTCACCATCGGTTTGGCCGTCGCCAACCTGCAAGCCGACTTCTTCAATCAGATCAAACAATCGGTTGAAGCGGAGGCAAAGGCCAAAGGTGTGACCGTCGTAACGGTTGATGCAAAAGGAGATTCCGCGACTCAGGTCAGCCAGGTCCAGGATTTAATTACGCGTGGAATCAAAGCGCTCATCTATATTCCGGCCGGAGCCACTGCCGCCGGTGTACCGGTGAAGGCGGCTAAAGCCGCCAATATTCCGGTCATCTGCGTCGACCGCACACCACCGGATGCTCCGGGCGACACCTTTATCGCAACCGACAGTGTATCAGCCGCGAAAACTCTAGGAGAGTATGTCGGTAAGCTAACCGGCGGAAAAGGTAAGATCGGCATTCTCCAGGGACAACTGGGAACTACCCCGGAACAAGACCGAGACAAAGGTTTCAATGAAGCCTTGCAAGATTTTCCCGGGTTGGAAGTCGTGGCCAAACAGCCAAGTAAAGCCTGGATGCAGGACGAAGGGTTCGCCATTGGCCAGGACATGCTGCAGCGCCATCCGGACATCACGGTATTTTTTGGTCGAGCCGATGCGCTTGCTTTAGGAGCCGCTCGCGCGGTCAAAGTCGCAAACGTGGATCATAAAGTCGTTGTCGTCGGCTTTGACGGCGACGTGGCCGGACTCAAAGCGGTTCGCGATGGTACTCTCCAAGCTACGATGACGCAGCAAACCCAGGGCATGGGCAGGCTTGCTTTGAATTCCGCGCTTGACGTGATCAACGGGAAAACTCTGCCCAAAGAACAGCTGCAAGAAGCGGTTCTGACAACGAAGGATAACGTCGGACCGTACATCGAAAAGCACCCATAAGAGGGTAATTGCTACCAACAGTGTCAGAAAACCCGGTGACCTCAAGCAGCCACAAAACGCCGCGACTGTCGGTTCGCGGTGTTGGCAAGAGCTTTGCCGGTCACCGCGTTTTGGCTGATATCGATCTGGCGGTTTACCCAGGCGAGGTCTTTGCGGTTGTCGGTGAAAATGGCGCCGGTAAATCAACTCTCTCCGCGATCATTGCTGGGCTGATCCCACCCGATTGCGGAGAAATGACCTTTGAAAACCAACCTTACGCTCCGGCATCTCCGGGAGATGCGTTACACTCTGGTGTCGGCCTTATTCACCAGGAATTGCGCCTCCTGCCCGATCTCAGCATCGCCGAAAACATTTTCGTGGGCCACCTGCCACGGAAAGGATTTTTTGTCGATCGAGACGAGATGAATCGGAGAGCAACTGAGCAGCTTCGCCGGCTTGGCCTGGACCTCGCCCCAAGTCGACTGGTTCGTACGCTTCGCGTTGCGGCCCAGCAGTTGGTAGAAATCGCAAAGGCTCTCACCCGAAATGCCGAGCTTCTCATTCTGGATGAGCCGACTGCGGCGCTTGGTAGCGGAGAAACAGAGCGACTCTTCAGCCAGATTGACCAGCTCCGAAGGCAAGGGGTTAGCTTTATTTACATTAGCCATCGATTGGACGAGATCGCGCGGATCGCTGATCGGGTCGGTGTTCTTCGCGATGGACGCCTGGTAGCCGAGCACCCGAATGCGCAGGTTCCGGTACATCAGTTGCTCGAAAATATGGTCGGTCGCAGCGTCGATCGAATCTTTCCCAAGATCGATTCGCCTAGTGAAAAGGAAGTTCTGAGGGTCGATGGATTAACCGGCCGGAATGGTGAATTCTCTAATGTTAACTTCTCAGTTCGAGCCGGGGAGGTTTTTGGTATTGCCGGGATTGTAGGCGCGGGACGAACCGAGCTGGTGCGGGGAATTGCCGGTGTGGACCCGGTGGCGGCGGGCAGCATCACGGTGGAGGGGAAAAGACTTCGCTTGACCGATCCGAGCGAGGCGATCCGGGCCGGTCTGGTACTTGTGCCAGAAGATCGAAAAGCGCAGGGGCTTGTGCTCGGCCACTCGGTGGCGAGCAATCTTGCGCTCGGCAACTTCGACCTGTTGATGAGAGGCGGTTGGATTTCCCCGACTGACGTCCGGAGCTTTGCGGCGAACGGGATCCAGAAACTCGGAGTGAAAGGACAAGCTGGACAGCCAGTGCGTTCACTGTCCGGCGGCAATCAACAGAAGGTGGTTATCGCGCGCTGGATCTCCCGTTCGCCAAAGGTCTTCATTTTGGATGAACCAACCCGCGGCATCGACATGGGAGCGCGCGCCGCGATCTATGAGACCATTGCCGGCCTGGCCAGATCCGGAATGGCGGTGGTAGTCGTCAGCTCTGACTTGGAGGAGGTAATTGGGCTAGCTCATCGGGTGCTTGTACTTAGCCGCGGCCAGCAGAAAGGCATCCTCGACTCGGCGGAGGCGACCAATGTTGCCATTATGCACTTAGCAACGGGATAGCGAGATCGGTAGGGACCGGCTCACGCCGGTCCGCATCTTGGCTTGGCACCGCAATAAGTCTTAGAAAACTGTAGCAGGAAGTATCCTTAGGCGATGGAATCACATCCGGACCGGCAGAGAGCCGGTCCCTACCGACACACATGAACCTATTTACCTTAGATGGAAAAACCGCGTTTGTAACCGGAGCCGGAAGCGGCATCGGCCAGCGTGTTGCTATCGGGTTGGCCGAGGCTGGAGCCTCAGTTGGATGTTTTGATTTGCCTTCCAGCGTAGGATTAAAAGCCACGCTGGAACAGATTCAGGACCTCAAGGGAAGGGCAACTTCTGTAACCGGCGATGTTACTCAAGCGGGCGACCTGGCGAAAGCGATCGAAACCGTGGAGCGTGATCTTGGCCCGCTTACCCTGGCGGTTAATTGTGCCGGAATTGCCAACGCCGCGGCGGCAGAAGAGATGCCGTTAGCGCAATGGCAACGAATGTTGGACGTGAATCTCACGGGCGTCTTCCTCTCGTGCCAGGCGGAAGGGAAGGTCATGCTGCCGCGACGGGAAGGCTCGATTGTGAACATTGCCTCGATGTCCGGAACCATCGTTAATCGAGGCATTCTGCAAGTACACTATAACAGCTCAAAGGCCGCGGTAATGCATCTGACCAAGAGCTTGGCGATGGAGTGGGCAGACCGGGGAGTTCGGGTTAATTCCATCAGCCCTGGCTACACCCTTACACCAATGAATATTAGACCGGAGGTGGCCGAACAGCGTAAACAATTTGAAGCGGATACCCCGCTCGGACGAATGGCCACGGTAGATGAACTGGTCGGACCGGCCGTCTTCTTGCTCAGTCGAGCCGCTTCCTTTTGTACCGGTGTCGATCTGATCGTGGACGGTGGATTTGTCTGTTGGTGAATAAACCGCGAATGACGTTGGCAAAACATGTCGTCGGTCCCTACCGATCTTCATTCGTGGCTCTCGCATTCTGCAATTCGCAATTCGCATTCCGAATTTCTTCCCCATGCCCGACCTGATCCTAGCTATCGATCAAGGAACAACCAATACCAAGGCGATCGTGGTTGATCGTGATAGCAGGATTTTGGCCCGCGCCTCGGTGCCGGTCGAAATCACATTTCCTAAACCGGCCTGGGTCGAGCAGAATCCGGTGGCGATCTGGGCAGGTGTTGAGTCGGTCATCGATTCCTGCTTAAGGCAGATCGCGCCAGATGTGCCGAATGTATTAGGCATCTCGAATCAGCGTGAGACCGTGCTGATCTGGGATCGGCAGACCGGCGAACCGCTCGGCCCCGCAATCGTTTGGCAATGCCGGCGGACCGCCGATTTCTGCCACGAATTACGTGATCGGGGTCTCGAACCGTTTTTGCGAGAGCGCACCGGATTGACCGTCGATCCGCTGTTTTCCGCCAGCAAAGCTCGTTGGTTGCTGAAAGCGGCCGAAAGCAAGGGAATCAGTAAAGACAAAGTGTGCATTGGCAATGTTGATAGTTGGCTGCTTTGGAAATTAACCGGTGGCGTTGTGCATGCTACGGATGTCAGCAACGCGGCCCGCACCCAATTGCTCAATCTCCAAACCGTCCAGTGGGATGATGAACTGCTGGAGCTCTTCGAGATCCCGGGTGTATGTCTCCCGACGATTCATCATTCATCAGAAATTCTGGGTGAGACTCGATCGAAGCTGCCAATTGGCAGTCTCATTGGCGATTCGCATGCGGCGTTGTTCGGGCAGTGCGGGTTCCTGCCCGGATCGATCAAAGCCACCTATGGCACCGGTTCATCGTTGATGACGCCCACGCAACTACCGCGAATTTCCGAGCGGGGAATATCCTCTACCGTGGCCTGGGGACTGAACAAGATCACTTACGCGCTCGAAGGCAATATTTCTGTGACGGGAGCGGCAGTGCAGTGGTTTGGTCAGTTTCTGGGCGCGGAAAAACCGGCCGAAAAAGTTGCCGAATTGGCTCAATCGGTAGCTGATACCGAAGGTGTCTATGTCGTGCCAGCGTTTGTTGGCTTAGGCGCACCGTATTGGGATGAAGGCGCTCGAGGTGTCATCTGTGGCGTTACTCGGGGTACCACTAGTAGGCAGGTTGCTCGAGCCGTCATCGACTCGATCGCCTATCAAATTCGGGATGTATTTGACCTGATGCAGACCGAATCGGGCAAAACGTTGGCAGCGTTGTTAGCCGATGGCGGCGCGACTCGAAACGATCAACTAATGCAGTTCCAGGCCGATATATTGGGATGCCCAGTGTTGCGGAATACTTCTCCGGATGTTTCGGCTCTCGGTGCCGCGTTTCTCGCCGGATTGGCAGCAGGGATTTGGTCGGGGCTGGATGAAATAGCTAGGTTGCCTCGCGAGTTTGATCGATTCGAACCGAAGATGGCTGAACAACAACGGCAGGACCTTTACGCGGGCTGGCAGGCAGCGGTGGCAAAGGCGCGGTGTTGATTGACAGGGATGCGCTCAATCATGCTTATCTCAATCGAGCCCGCAGGTAAAAACGGTCGCGATGGTAAAGGGTCAACTCTTGCGGATCAGCATAGATAAAGCGCCATCATCGCTTATTCCGAACTGCCTCGCTTCGTCAAGAATGGCTTCAAGCTGGCGGCGAGCTGCGCGCCAATCCCCGCTTTCTGGAGCTCCATCACGAGTTCGTTGTCTGCTTCGAGGCCGATGACTCTGCATCCCCGTTGCGTCGCCTCTTTCAGAAAGGCGCCACGTCCGCAGCCGACTTCCAGGATGGCGCCGGGTGCGCTTGCCGTGACCCTCTCGAAGAAACGGTGTTTGTAGTGAGTTCGGGTGCGTTCACCTGACCGACCATTTGGCATAATGGAATTTCCGGTCAAGCTTCGCGCGATTCGCCGTTCAGATTCTCGACCAAGCGTTCAGCGGTTCGACGATCGGTGATAAGCACGTTGATCAGTTTGCCCCGCAGAGCGCCGCGAATCGCCTCAAATTTTCGTTTGCCGCCAGCGATTCCGACCGAACGCTCAACTTTCCCAAGCTGTTCTAACTGCATCCCGATCACTCGATTATCGAGCGCATTCTCGATCGGATTGCCGTTCACATCAAAAAAGCGGAGGCACACGTCGCCGACTGCGCCCTGTTGGCGAAGTTGATCGAGTTCCTCTGGAGAAAACACGTTGCCGCTCAAAGCGAGCAGTTGCGAAGGATCGACGGAACCAATTCCGACCAGGGCGAGAGTTACTTCGTCAAACCGCTTTAGCGCATCTCTTACATAGGCGTCTTCGAGAAAGGCTCGCTGCGCTTCCGGTGAACCGGTGACGCCTGGAGCCGGCAGAAAATGACCTTCGCCGTTCACCAGATTGGCCAGACGCCGGACTAATTGGACTGCGTGGTGGGCAGCACCAGGATTGCCGCTGCCGCCAAGGATCTGAATTACTTGCGCCTTGAAATGCCGCGGAAACGGGTCCATCGCATCCACCATTGCCAGCAGCGTCGAACTCCAGGACGAAATCCCGAGAACCTCTCCCGACTTGAGGGTTGTCTCTAAATAGAAGGCCGCGGCAGCACCCAAATCTCGCAGAATCTGGTCGTCGTCACTCAGGCAATCAACGACGACGGCTTCCTTGATCGCGTAGATTTTCTCGATTTGATCTTCAAGCTCCGGGAAAGCCCCCACTGGTACGCGAACACTGATTCGAACGATCTGCTCTTCCTGAGCACGCTTCAAAAGCCGGGAAATTGTCGCCTGGGAAATTTCGAGCTGTTGCGCGATCTGACTCTGTTTAAGCCCGCGCTCATAATAAAGCATGGCAATCTTGGCCATTAACCGCAATTCATCGACACGGGCCATAGTCTACCTATGAGACATCGAGCGGAGTCATCCGTCAACGGTAGGGACGCGCTCCCGCGCGTCCGCAAATGTTTCAACGCATCGTTCGGACCAACCTTTGTAATCTGGCTAACCGGGACGTTCGCGGACCGGCAGGAGCCGATCCCGACCGAACTAAAGCCAGTGGAAGCGGTAAAGCCAGTTGGCTGATGGGTAATAGGATCCTCTCCCTCAAGTTCAGGTGCAGGGAATGCAGCCAAAGCATGATTTGCGTCAGCAAAATCAGTTTCCCTGGGCGTTGCATTAATCCAAAAATATCGCTGCAACTGGGCGATTGGGGTAGAACCCGGAGTGGCATTTTGGTCAAACAATTTGGATCATCCGTTCTTCAAGCAATAACTATCCCATAACGTCCTTTATAAGTGAATCGGATTTACGATTTAGCGGAAGGCGAACGGTCGCTCTGACCCCGGTGAGAGTGGGGAACAAAATGTTGACTTTAACGTTAAAGGAGCTAGAAGAATTTTGTTCCCCCGTGTCTCAAGATCCTTCAGTCCATCCCAGGTTGCCCATCCGTGATCGGGTCACTCTTAAGTCTTTGGCTCAGCAACTCGGCGTTTCGGCCATGACCGTATCAAACGCCTTTAATCGGCCTGAAGAATTATCTGCTGATCTCCGGCAGCATATTCTCTCTACGGCGGCCAGCGCCGGCTACCACGGCCCGCGCCCCTCCGGCAGAATGCTCAGAACCGGTCTCGCCGGCGCCATCGCGCTGTTTAATCCCGATCCCATCCCTCACCTCTTCGAGGATACCAACGCATCTGCTTTCATGGCGGGAATCTCTGAGATCTGCGAGCAGCACCAATACGGATTGACCGTCTTACCTCCGGTGCAGGATATCTCCCGAATAACGGCGATCGATAAAGTAGCCGTCGACGGTTTTATTCTCTACGCGATTCCGGACCATAGTTCGATCATCAAACGCGTCCTGGGGCGACAATTGCCGACCGTCACCGTAGACATGGGCAAACTTCCGGGAATTGCCGCGGTGGGCATCGACGATCGGGAGGCAGCGAGGAAAATCGCTGGTTACGTCCTGGAACTGGGTCATCGCCAGATCGCCGTCCTGTCTTTGGAGATGCTGCCCGACGGATTCTCCGGGCTCGTAAACGGTGACCGAGTCAAAAGATGCCGCGCCTCTGTAACGCAGCAACGCCTTTTGGGATATGTCGACGGATTGAATGCCGCCGGAATCGATCTCGCGACGGTCCCAATCTACGAAATTCGAATTAATGACGACGCGGAAGCCTCTTACTGGACTAGGAAATTCTTGAAAAAGAAACGCCGGCGACCGACTGCGATATTCTCTATGAGTGATCGAATGGCTTTCGGTGCGCTGCACGCTGCAACCCAGCTTGGGTTGAAAGGGCCAAGAGACCTTTCAATCATCGGATTCGA
>Ga0209648_10004988_pt1 | contig 11310 bp, 9 predicted proteins | sample GraSoi2013_115cm_FD_185830 | JGI IMG/M metagenome (GOLD analysis project Ga0209648, IMG submission 185830) | Grasslands soil microbial communities from the Angelo Coastal Reserve, California, USA - Sample 9_17_2013_115cm (SPAdes) (version 2) | ecosystem: Environmental > Terrestrial > Soil >...
CCGAGGCTGTCGCCCCCTTATCAGTCGCCATCCCCGACCGACATCGCCCATTCGAGGAATTGCAAGATCATCGCGATACCCGCGGCACGACCCTTCGGCTGCGCCTCAAAAGCGGAGGTCCGATGCAGGCCGACCAAGTGTCCGACGCCGTCGCCCACTACGTTCGCCACGCTCGTTACATTTGGCTCGAGAACGTTGACTCTCAATCCAGCGCACTCGTTCCGGAAAGATGGCTTGTCCAGATCTGGGACGAATCATCAGAAGTCAAGTTCGAAGGCGTTGAGAAAGGACATCTTCAACTTAGCGACGCATGGGACAACATAAACAATGGCTTTGGGGTGAGCCTCGTTTTGTGTAACGGGGGTTTCTTGGTATCGGAGACGGCCGCCGAGGTGCTTCCGCAGATGGCGATCGGATTCACAGGGGAAATTGACGTAAAGCCCGGCTCCCTCTCAATCCTCATGAATCGCGAAGGTTTTCAACACGACGAGCGTTGGACCGCTTTCGTGGGGGGATTGACCACCCACTATCGCGCTCGTGTTGCCCAAAAACTCGAGGGTTGGCTCGGCGAAGATATGAGCTCCGCTCCACTTGATCGCCTTCGCGCAATACAACGCGTAACGTTTCTCATCCTGAACACACCGATGAGCGACGTAGTAGGTCCGGAAAATGTCGAGCGCGCGTTCCGGCTAGCGCCCGACGTCCTTCTTCTGGCAAGCGGTAAAGGGCAGCGATTCGAACCTGTTGCCCAGGCGGCTCGGGCTAAACCACCTTTGTACGCGCATTCGTCAGACGATCGACAGCAGCAGTCGAGATCGTTCTCTGACGGCGCTCAAAACTTCACTTTAACCGAAAATATTTCCAGCTCAGACCTCCGCATTTCGCTGCTCCGATTGAACGGCTTCGCCGTAGTGCGGACTGAACGGCACGACTACAATATCCAGTTCGGCAACGGCAACCAAACTTTCCAAATACACGACTTCGATATACTGACGAAACTCTGCGGACGATCAGGAATTTCGCTTGCGCGCGTCCTCGACGCGCCGAGCGAACATACACTGATTGGATCTTCGGCAGATGCAGAAGCTATCGCGGATCTCATGCAGTTGACGTCTAACTTAAAAATTCAGTCGGTTGAGACGATGGCGGACGCCATCATCGCCGACTTCAACGGCTACATTCTCAATGCCAACAATGCAGACGTTCGAAAGATCCTCGAGATTATGCCGGAGGCTGTGGGCAATCCGGTTCGTAAAGCTTTGCTGGGTGTATATTTCGCGCTGTCGACATATGAAATTCGAACTGCTCGACAAACAATCCTTGAGCTTATCACGGACCCGGAGTTTGAGCTGAAGTCGCGGCGCACAACCGGTCGATATTTCCGGGCCTTCTTGCAAGAACGGGTCCAGGCTATTTTAGCGTCTAGGGAGCGGTAATGCCCCAAGTTGCTTTCTTACTCGGAGCGGGAGCGTCCTTTCCATTCGGCATTCCCATGATGCGCCAGTTCTACGAAGAATTCGTGGCGTACATTCTAAAGCAGAGAGCACACTGTGCTCCACTCCTGGACAAGATCATGGCCGGATGCGGAGAATCGCCGGACCTTGAGCTGCTTATCCAGCGTCTTGAGGAGGTCCGAGGAATCAGAAGTGGGCTCGCCGCCTTGGGACAACGCGCGGGCGACCTCGCCGAGCAGATTTCGCTCGCCGATGAGCTCCGCGGCTACCTTGACAGTTTCCTTATTGAAACGTGCGAACGCTTCGATGCGGATCTAGTGAAACGGAAGTTTTCGCGCCTAGTTGAGTTCGCGCACAACCGCGATGCTTACATCTTTACAACAAATTACGATCGTCTCGTAGAAGTGGCCGCTGCAAGCCGCGACCTGAAATGCGCCGACGGTTTCGAACCAGCGTCCACTCGCCCAGAGTCGCGTTGGACCGGCGTATTCGACGGCGGCGTACGGCTCATCAAGCTTCATGGCTCGGTGAATTGGTACGAGGAGCAGGACTCCAGCAACGTCTTTCGACTTGAGCGCGGCTATTCAATGCCGTCTCACGAGTATCGGCTTACACACGGGGAGCGAGCGTTACGTCCTCTTATGATTATTCCAACGCTCGAAAAGGCGCTCATGAAGCAGCCCTACGCAGGGCTCATGACTCAATTCAGCGATGCTTTACGGGAAATATCGGTTTTTATCGTGGTAGGCAACAGCTTGCGCGACGATCATCTTCGCAACACAATCATCCAACGCGCGAATGCCCTTGACATCATTCTGGTTAATCCTGCCGCTCCCAGCCAAGTCGACGTGGCGGCTAATAGGACAGCAACTCATGCCGTCCCTCTCGGAATTGAGCAGTTTCTTGATGGCGGCTTGGATGGGCTCGGTCGGCTATTGGATGATTTGACGGCAGTGTCGGACAGCGGCGCGCGGAGGTCGCTCGTAGCGGCTTACGCCATCGAGATGACCCAACTTGCAGCCGAAAGCATGACCGAGGCCGAGTTGGAAGTGCTTGAAGGCCTGAGTTCTAGTGAAGAAGACACCACACTTCAAGCGCTGCGCAATTTGAAGGCCCCAGTGCACACGAGGATTCTCGAAAAAGTTCGTGAATTGGCTGCAAAGCCGGGTGATGAGTCGGTTCGCGTGACCGCCATTGATACTCTGACCGAGCTCTGCGGTACTGATGCCATCGGAATTCTGGAGGAGATCGCGACATCTCCAGGCTTATTGCTCGTGCGGGCTGAAGCGGCACTAGCTCTTCGATCACTACAAGTCAGTGCGTCTAGGGACGCGATCGAGCGCATTCGCGTTGCCACAGCCGGGGATCGCTCAATTGCGCCGTTATTCGTCGGTCAAAACTAGGGTCCGGACTCATTAAATCCACCATACCAAGGCTGCGGCCAGACAGACAGAGACCAAGTAGTTTCGAGCCAACTCCTCCACCTGATTTTTCCTTCCGTTCAATCCTCAAGAAACCAATCGTTTATTCTGGGCCCAACGAGCGCGAGGTTCGTCGGTTTCTTGATCTCTGCATACGAGGCAACGAGCGCAGCTACGGACGGCCGCATTCGAAATACTGGGCGGACGATGTGCGTAACGTCGCTATCGTCAACTTTTTGATGGACGCCAATATCGTTGTCGAGGAGTCGCCGCCAAGCTGGGAGCAGTTGAAGTCTCTCGTCTCAAAGAGTCCTGGGATTGGCATAGGGACCTTTGTAGGTTTTCAGATAGCTGGCACTCACACGGAGCTGATGATCATAACGGCGGAGGGCGGCTCGTTTGCCTTTGCTCAACATCGCGGTGAGTTCACCGCGTTCGGCTTGGCTCAATTCGACCCGATAACGTACATTCATCTCGACCTCCTTGTTGGAGGACCGGACGAATCGACAAATGAATCAAAAATCAGGCGCCGCTCGCAACCTCAACGCTCAAGGCTTCACCGAAAAGCAAGGCCAGTATCTGGCTTTCATCTACACCTACTCGCACATGTTCCGGCGCCCACCCGCCGAGACCGACATGCAGCGCCACTTTCAAGTCAGCCCGCCCTCAGTCCACCAGATGATCGTGACGCTCGAACGAAATGGCCTCATTCGGCGTCAAGCCGCATTGAATTGCACACGCACGGAGTAACCTGACTCCAGCAGCAGCAACGGATAGGATGCAAGGCTGCGGATATCAATCGTTTCGGCGGCGCCAAAGTGGAGCGATGGAGCGCACGCGGCCAACACCTCGTCCGGCTGTAGTGGCAAGCTCGCCAGGCGGGGATCGACACCCTGGTCGTGCCTGATGCCCAAGTGAACCTCGCCGCGTTCCAGCAGCGCCACCTGGGCCGGCCCAAGGGCTGCCTCGGTCAGCCTGACCTGCACGTTGGGGAAGCGCACAGCGTATCGGGGCAGAAAGGTCGACAAGACACTCTCGATCATCTGCGGCGAGGCCGCCACCTTCAACACGCCGCTGTCTCCGCGACGGAGCAGCTCTGCCCGCTCGCCCAGCGAACGGACCTGGCCCAAGACGCTGCGGCAATCTCCGAGCAGCTCCTCGCCGATGGCTGTCAGGACGAGACGGCGCCCCACGCGATCAAAGAGCCTGACACGCAGCTCCTGTTCGAGATCGCTGATTTGCCGCGACAGGGCTGACTGGCTGATAGGCAGATGCAGTGCCGCCTCCGAGACCGTTCCCAGCTCGGCTACGGCGACGAACGTTCGCAGGCGCCTCAGGTCCATGCTCGTTGCTTAGCTCCGATCTGCATAAACAGTCAGGAGAATTATGCATTGGACGCCAGATTGCACCCGGGTATATCGTCCGCAAACGTCTGTCAATTCGGGCGCATCGATCGCCGAACAACAGGAGGAAGCAGCTATGCCCAGCATACATCCTGCTCGGACACTCCTGGAACAACAAGGGAGCCCCCATCAGTGCTGCTCATCGGTCTGCTCGCTGCCATTGCCCAGCGCGCCCGCGCCGATGAGTGTTCTTGCGAGGGACCCCAGATGAAATCGAAAATACGAAAGCGATGGCACCTCATTGGTTCGATGCTGGGTCTTACTTTGCTGGCCGCCGTAGACCAATGGGCGTGGGCGGCAGGCCCGCAGACTCGGGGGCCGGAGCGGATCGAGCACATTGTGATCATCTACATGGAGAACCGTAGCTTCGATAACCTGTATGGCCATTTCCCCGGGGCCAACGGACTGCAGGACGCCAGCAAGACGGCAACGCAGACCGATGCCCAAGGCCAGGTTTACGCCACGTTTCCGCCGGTAATGAGCGATCGCGCCAAGCCCCCTGAGCCCGACAAGCGCTTTCCCGCGAACCTTCCCAACGCGCCGTTTCTTATAGACCGTTACGTGCCGATCCATGAGAAGCATGCGGATGACCTAGTGCGCAGCTACTATAGGCAGCAACAGCAGATCCATGGCGGAAAGATGGACCGCTTTGTCGCCGTTTCCGGCTCAGGGCTAACCATGGGCTACCATGACAGCAGTCAGACGGCCCTGTACCGCTATGCCGAGCGCTACACGCTAGCCGATGACTTTTTCCACGCAGCGTTCGGAGGCTCATTGCTGAACCACTTTTGGCTGATCTGTGCTTGCACTCCGCGCTTCGATAACGCGCCGCCGGCCATTCGAGCGGTGTTGGATGAGAATGGGAACCTGGTCAAGGACGGCGCGGTCACGCCGGACGGCCGGGTCGTGTTCACGGTCTTCACAGTGAATGCGCCCCATCCCGCTACTGTGAAAGATGCCAATCTGCTGATGCCCCCTGAGACCATGCCGACCATCGGGGACCGCCTCACGGAAAAGGGCATCTCCTGGGCCTGGTATTCCAGTGGCTGGAACGATGCCTTGGCGGGCAACGCGGACCCGTTATTCCAGTTCCCTCACCAACCCTTTGCTTACTTCAAGCAGTACGCGGACGGCACCGAGGCCAAGCGCGAACACTTGAAGGATGAGGCCGACCTAATCAAGGCGATCGAGAGCAATAGCCTGCCGGCTGTGGTGTTCTACAAGCCGATTGGGCCCAAGACCCAGCATCCCGGCTACGCCGACGTCGAGTCGGGCGACCAGCACGTCGCCAACATTATTTCCAAGATCGAACGAAGCCCGTTGTGGTCCAGCACGGTGATCGTTGTGACCTATGACGAGAATGGCGGCTTCTGGGATCATGTGCCGCCTCCGGTCGTGGATCGGTGGGGGCCCGGACTGCGCGTGCCGACCCTGATCATTTCACCGTTCGCCCGGCGCGGCTTCGTGGATCACACGTTCTACGACACCACCTCGATCTTGAAGATGATCGAGACCCGTTACGGCTTGGCGCCGCTGGGAGAGCGCGACGCTCACGCCAACGACCTGCTCAACAGCCTCGACCTGTACGGCCCCGCCCACTGATCCGTTGGCGCCCTAGTCTGTGGCAGGGCGCGTGACGGCCTTCGAAATGAATCATGGCGACGCCATCAAGCCGGCTTTCGGCTATCGCATTGAGTATTCCGGATTGATGGTGCTGCCGATCAGGAATTGAGTTAGTCGGGATGTCTCCTAGTGGCACTTTTCGGACATGACTGGTCGAGCTGACGATGTCAGTTCATAGGGGTGAAGCGGACCTCATCACTGCGCGTCTCGGAGTCCGAAATTGACCGATGGTGTTGATAAAGTCGGCGATTAGGTCGCGGTTCGCTAGTTGAGTTTTTGACGGTCAGCCTTCGTCTTAATTTGCTCGGGGCGATGGGACTGGCGACCCTCGGCGGACGCAACCGGCACTCCATCGTTCATGACCGTATTCGCAGTCCAACCCAAATTCGTTGAGAAAAACGTCAGTATCACGATTAGGAAACGCATCGACACACCAGGAATCCGCAAAAGCAAAAATTAGTTCATGACTTTATCGCACAATCGGAACTCGAGAACGAGTTGCTAATTGCGAAAGAATGTCAGGCGGCCTCGCCCTTTTGAGGGATGCGCCGACCGGTTAGTCATGAAGTAGGGGTCCGCGTATCGAGGGCCTTTGCATCAGCGCCACATGCCGCGCATGCGGGCGCCGACATCGATACGCGGACCCTGGCTTGGAGAATGGGCTGTGGCTCCGACCGTCGGCAGGGGCCAGGTCGTCTTTTCGAACAGGTTGAGCAATCGATCCGGAATGAAGCGCGTCCGCGATGCATAGACATGGCGATCGCCCTGCGCATTTTGGCCGTGCGTGAAGAAGCGTTGCGGTAACATTAAATGCAGATCGTCCTTCGCCCGGGTCATCGCGACATAGAGCAGACGGCGCTCCTCTTCGATCTCAGCGGAGGTCCCGGCGCCGAGGTCCGAAGGCATGCAGCCGTCGACCACGTTGAGCACATATACTGATTTCCATTCCTGTCCTTTGGCGGAATGGATCGTCGAGAGGATCAAGTAGTCTTCGTCAAGCAGCGGCACGCCGGCCTGGTCGCTGGTCGCATCAGGAGGATCGAGCGTCAGCTCGGTGAGGAAGCGCTCCCGCGATGGATAGCCGCTGGCAATCTGTTCAAGCTGGATGAGGTCGGCTCGCCGGATCTCGGCATCCTCGTGGATTCGGTCCAGATGCGGCTCGTACCACAAGCGAGCTCGTTCAAGGTCGACTGGCCAGTTCGAATGACGAAGGTCCGCGACGGCGCCGGTGAACTTCTTCCAGTCGTCGCCGGCGCGCGGAGGGGCGGGCGCGTGTGCAAGCCCTGCAATCGGGTCGGCGGCGTCAGCCATGTGGTCGAGTACCCGCTGCGCCGACGCGGGACCGACCCCGGGGATCAGATGCATCAACCGAAAGCCGGCAACGCGGTCGCGGGGATTCTCAACGAAACGTAACAGCGCAAGCATATCCTTGATATGCGCTGCATCGAGAAATTTGAGGCCGCCGAATTTGACGAAGGGAATGTTGCGCCTGGTTAACTCGACCTCCAATGGGCCGCTGTGATGGGACGTCCGGAACAGGACCGCCTGCTGTTTCAGGATTGTGCCAGACTCGCGATTCTCGAGGATGCGTTCGACGATGCAACGGCCTTGGTCGGCTTCATCCCGCACGGTGACGAGCTGAGGCTTCGCGTCGGACGTTCGCTCAGTCCAGAGATTTTTGGTGAAGCGTTCCTTTGCCAGATCGATCACGCCGTTGGCGGCGGCGAGGATCGGTTGCGTTGACCGATAATTGCGCTCGAGCGTGATAATGTCAGCCGGAGGGCTGAATTGCGCCGGAAAGTCCAGAATGTTGCGCACGGTCGCGGCACGAAACGAATAGATCGATTGCGCATCGTCGCCCACGACGGTCAGCCCGCGGCCGCCCGGCTTCAGCGCCAAAAGAATCGAGGATTGCAGCCGGTTCGTATCCTGGTACTCGTCGACGAGAACGTGGTCGAAACGACCCCCGATCTCTTCGGCAAGGCCGGAATCCTTCATCGTCTGCGCCCAATAAAGCAAGAGGTCGTCGTAATCGAGCACGTTCTGTTTCTGCTTGGCCTCAACGTAGGCTGCGAACAATTCTTTCAGTTCGGCCGCCCATCCGAAGCACCAAGGGAATGATCCTCCCAAAACCTGCTCGATCGGTGTCTCGGCATTGACGCATCGTGAGTAGATCGCGAGGCACGTCCCCTTGGTCGGAAACCGGCTATCGGTCTTTGAAAATCCGAGCTCGTGCCGGATCAGATTCATCAAATCAGCGGAATCTTCGCGATCGTGGATCGTGAATGCGGGATCGAGACCGATTTGATCCGCATAGTCGCGAAGGAGACGAGCGCCGATGCCGTGGAAAGTGCCGGCCCAATGGAGAGCGTCAGTCATCACGCCAGCGTTTTCGCCGATGACTTTGCGCGCAATCCGCTCGACGCGTTTAGTCATCTCAGAAGCAGCCCGGCGTGAAAACGTCATCAGCAGAATTCGTCGCGGATCTGCACCATTGACGATCAGATGGGCGACCCGATGGGCGAGGGTGTTCGTCTTGCCGGATCCGGCGCCAGCAATCACCAGCAGCGGTGATCGTGGGCTGCAGTCATTCTCCAGCACGCCGTGTTCGACGGCCCGGCGTTGCTCTGCATTAAGATTTTCGAGATAGGCGGTTGCCGCTGACCCCTCCGAATCGTCCCCCAAAGGTCTAATGAACGATCACTGATTCCCGCCTTATTCGCAATGGTACAGCAGCGAGAGGCTGGGTTGGCTTGTGCTTTGCGCTAGCATGCCTGGGGCCTCCAATATGGGCGACTTGAAAACGATATCCTGCGCCAGGAGGGAAAAATATATCCATGCGCAACATGGGGTCAGCCCACGAAAGCGGGCGTGCCAGCCTTGGCAAATTCCTGGCCGGCACGCCAGTTCGATCGGTTCGGCCAGCGAAAACTCGCATGGCCTGATGGGCTCCGAGCGGAGTCGCCGCCATCCCCATCACCGCGATTGATCCGCCCGTGGTGCGGCTTCTCCTGCGGTTCCCGCGCTTATCGGGTCCGGGTCCCCGACGGAAACGATGCTAAGCGGCCTCGCTCGGCAGCGTTGATGTCATCTCTGCAATTTTTTGAAATTGAAGTGGGCGTTGCGCTCATTGAAATACCGGTCAACTCGCGCCACGCCTGAAAGTCGGCCTCGATTCGTTTCGACGAACAAAGGGGGAGCGGGGCTGCCCCCTCCGCTGATGACGGAGTCGTCGTCACGGGTCCCGCGTGACGATGCTCGCATGGAACTATGCCGCGCGGGTTTTGCTTTTTCCCGATCGGGCGACCTTTGCCTTTTTAGCGGATTTCGTCGCAACCAATCCCGTGTCGGTGGGCGCCGCGGCGGCAGCGTTGCTGCCTGAGCTTTCAACTGAGGTCGTGAGAATTTCAAGTTGAGCATTGAGCCAATAGATGTCCGCCTGGCCCTCGGGTTGACCATCGGCGATCCAGAGGTGGTAGGCACGTTCGCGAATGGCCTCTTCCAGATTTGGCATGGGATTCTCCTTTCATGATGCGCCCAGCCCCGGCAGGCAAAGTCTTGCTACCGTAAGGTTAACGAAATCTTAACCGCTGGTGTCGGTTGGATTGCCAGATCGGATCACGATCGTCCCAATCCAGCACGTCATCCGCATTTTCGAAGAGCCCGAATTGACCTCGCCACAAAGGCAACGCGTGAACTAATTCGCATAGGCTGGACCGATGCAGTGGGACGACGGACGGCAGAGGGGTGGACCGCGAGCACTACAGTTGTGCTGACCGCGAGCGTCACCGGATCGAACGACTTGCGGGCATCATAGGGGATTTTATCATACAGAGCCGGATTGATCACATAGCTGGGCGGAGTAATGAGGATCGTGTAGCCATCGGGCGCCGCCAGAGCCGCTCGGCCCACACCGATATTGCCGCCGGCACCGCTGATGTTCTCGACGTAGAACTGCTTTCCAACCTGCTCGGACAACTTTTGTGCGATGATGCGGCCGAAAACATCGGCGTTCCCGCCTGGCCCGAACGGAACGATCATACGCACCGGTCGCGCCGGATAGGCTTGCGCCCACGCGAAGCGTGACGAAGTCGGCAGCACGGCGGCCCCCGCTGCCACTTGCAGAAATTGCCGGCGGACAAGGTTCACGGCGTCCCTCCCGTTTCCAGGGTGACGCTCTAACGAATACGCCTCTTTCTGCGTCACCAAAAGGGAGTGACCCAGGTGACGGACAGGATTCACGAATCAGCATTTTAGTGATTCATGGCTGGTCGGTCTTTGGAGGACCGACCATGCTCACGACTATGACGGAACAGGACTGGCCGGTCATGCGGCGATGCACCGTAAACACGTGCCAACTAAAGAAGACATAACGATCCTGCTAGACATTATGGAATCGCTTATCGTGTCGATTTATGTTCATCCTCACAAAGCAAAAAAGATTACGGCGATTCCCACAAGAGAACGAAAAAACTGACTGAATAGATGACGTGAAACAACATTTGACCGGCGACCAATCACGAGCATTAAACGTCGGCGACCGCGTTCGCTGGAACAATGATGTAAACGATCAAGGCACCGTCACGGAAAAAAATTGGGCAGGCGTGATCATCAAATGGGACTATCGCGGCGAACAGCCCATTCTTCACAACGACATGATTCTGGTCGAGCGGGCGACGACGAAATTAATGTGATAGCCTATGGCGGGCTGTACGGCACAGTGGGAAAAGATTGGCGATGAAGCGATATCCCTTAATTGCTTTGGCGACTTTGATACTCTGTTCAATGCAAGTTTCCGCAAACCCGGTCGTAAAAACGCTCGATTGCGGGAAACAAGGTGTTGGAACAGCAGCCAGAGCGGAAATGGCGCTCGCCGGTTCGATCTACACCGTAAGCGTAACTTTCTTCGGTCAAGAGCCGTCAAAATCTGAAATGGATCGTGTCTTGCGAGAGTGCGTCGCTGCGGCCGCAAAAATCGATTCGAAAAAAGATATTATTGCCACGCCTTGGCTTAGAGCCAACGTGAAGGACAACCCGCGCAAAGACAGAATGCTTAGTCCCTACGGCGTTATGTCAGCTATCGTGTTTGAGTCTAGCAGTCAAAACGTTGTCGTACACGAAGCGAAGCCAACGCGCTAAGTGATCGATATTCCGAACGCCCCAAGCCCTTCTCAGCTAACGTCTTGATGCTCTGCAACAGTATCTGCAGAGCGTGAACGTCTTCCATTTCGTCCGATCCATCTACGAGACTCAGGATATTCCGAAGTGCTTCCTCTGGTGTCATGACTCACCTAATATGCGTGCGCTCTTATGCGCGGCTTCAAAGCGAGATTGCGTTTCTTTCGCACTGTAGTTTTCTTCAGATCTTGCGGGCTTCCTCATAGGCGACCACCTTACGAAAAGAACTTG
>Ga0209648_10004989_pt1 | contig 11310 bp, 8 predicted proteins | sample GraSoi2013_115cm_FD_185830 | JGI IMG/M metagenome (GOLD analysis project Ga0209648, IMG submission 185830) | Grasslands soil microbial communities from the Angelo Coastal Reserve, California, USA - Sample 9_17_2013_115cm (SPAdes) (version 2) | ecosystem: Environmental > Terrestrial > Soil >...
CATCACCCAGAATATCTTCCATACCATGAGCGACATGTGCAAGGCCAGGAAAATCCATCATCGAAGCAGAGCCACCAATAGTATGAGACCGGCGATATGTCTCCTCAAGTGCTTCCATATCGTCAGGTATGTGCGCCAAACGCTCGAGATTTGCCTCGATTTCCGGCAAGTAACTATTTACCTCTTCGATAAACGAATCGAGGACTGATAGTTTATCAAATGTATTCGACATGCTTCGCGCACCCACTCATTCTAGTTTCCTAACCACTGAAACAAAGCTTCACATGGCCGAAACTCAGTTTGCTATTGTCCCGTGTGTCCACTATTCGGGAAAGGTATCTGATCCTGGCCAAACGACGGCTGATTCTGCTGAGGATTTCTCCAACGTTGTTGAGGTGCCATCGATTGCCCTTGCTGTAATCCAAAGTTCTGCTGCACCTCACCAGGTGCCTGATTCAACCCCCCAAATGCAGATTCGGGCATAAACTGTTGTTGTCCTTCAAAACCCTGCTGGTCTTCGAACCCATTCATCTCATTAAACCTGGGTTGGCTTCCAAACTGTTGTCCACCTGCGTTCATCTGGCTCCCAAACTGCTGCCCACTAAATCCCCTTTGGTTGCCATATTGCTGACCATCGAAGCCCGCCTGGTTTCCAAACTGCTGGCCTTCAAAGCCCTGCTGGCTGCCATATTGCTGATCCCCGTAAGGTTGCTGGCCTCCATACTGAGGCATACCGGCAAAGCCCTGCTGGACCCCATAATCTTGCTGATTGTTGAACGAGAACTGGAAAGCGCCAGAACTTCCTGACGCTTGGGGTTGAGGAAGCGAGAGGAAATCTCCCGAGAAACCCTGGTTCCAATCATTGTTCATCCCAATTTCCTGCTGGTAAAATTGACCAGAATTTCTCCCAGGTAGCGCTGGAACTCCTGACATGCTTGGATATACATCGACCATCTCATTGTTGTGTTCTGGTAAGCGGAACGTAGCGACAGAGGCACGCAATTGATCGGCGAGTTCGGCAAGGTAGCTCACACTCATTGCCGCTTCCTGCGTTCCTGTATTCGTCTGCCGGGTAATTTCAGAAATCTGACCCATTGCGATAGCAACATTTTCAGAAACTTGCGCTTGCTCATTTGCGGCAAGTGCGATATTCTCAATCATTTGCGCTTGTCGTTCTACAGCAGTATAGATGGAGTTGAGAGCGCGACCGGCCTCGTCAGCGAGTTGCGATCCTTTGACGACTTCCTGTGTACTATCTTCCATAGCGACAACTGCTTCAAATGTATCTCCCTGGATACTCTTGACCAAAGTAGCAATTCGTTTCGTTGACTCAGTTGAACGTTCTGCCAGCAGACGAATCTCATCGGCAACCACAGCAAATCCTCGTCCATGCTCCCCCGCCATAGCGGACTGAATAGCAGCATTGAGTGCCAGCAGATTCGTCTGATCGGCAATGTCTTCAATGATACGCACAATTTCGCCGATCTCATTGGATCGCTCACCCAGGCGCTTAATTTTTTTCGATGTTTCCTGCACATTCTCACGAATGACCATCATACCATCAATGGACTGGCGCACAGCTTGTTGACCAGTGTTAGCGTTGCGCAATGCGTCCTGCGCCGCCTCAGCACTCAATTGCGCATTACGAGCGACGTTTTGAATGAAGATTGCCAGCGCTTCCACCGCTTCGGTCGTCTGTGAAATCTGTTCCACCTGAGTCGCTGAGGCCTGTGCAAGTTCATCTGAGCGGTCAAGAATGCGGCGCGTTGCATTTGTCACCTGCATGGCAGTGGCTTGCACCCGACCAACCACCTTAGCAAGCTCTTCAATCATATAATTGAACGAATCGGCTAGAACCCCAAGAGTGTCAGGAGTTACTTCGGCCTGGACGCGAAGATCTCCATCACCAACGGCGCTTACCTCCTGCAAGAGCTTTTCTATCTGCGCTTGTAGGGCCGCTGCATCACCTCCAACGCTGTTTGCTGCTGCTCCACCACTAGCGAAGCCCTGGCTATCAAGGAGTGTGTTGATGGACATTGATAGCATGGCAAATTCGTCATCGCCCGTGACCGGCGCACGAACAGAGCGATCCCCAGCCGCAAAATTACGGGATACATCAATAAGTCCCAGTAGCCGATCCTGGATTTTGCGTCGCACAACATAATTGACTATCAGAATTCCCAGTAACACAACCAGTGCGCACACCCCCACCATATACACAAAAACTGTTTGATCAACAATCCCTCTAAAAATACCAAGTACAATAATAGCGACGACAGGTATAGTAACTGAAGCAGTCAGTCCCATTACTAACAATGAACTTACTGTCATTCCGCCTCTATCGGTGTCATTCATCCTCCAGGCCTCCTCTCGTGTGAAGTAGCATTTTCTCTCTTAAGAATAGTGTTGCATCTTGTCGGAGAACAGCAGACGAGCCGCATCCAACAAAACAATATTTCGTTTCCCAACCAGTACACTCCCAGCAGCATAGAGAGTTAACCAGCGTGGAACATTGGCTTGACGCACATTCCTATTAATAGCGGATTGAGGGATAGGAACCATTTCACTGACACTGTCCACGACCAGGCAGATCACCAATTCATTGTATTTCACCGATAATAACCTGGTTCGCGGATTATAAGGCAAACGCTCCATATCAAGAAATGCTCGCAAATCCACTACCGAGGCAATGGAACCCCGTAAGTTGATAACACCACTGATCCATGAAGCCACATTCGGAACTGGGGTCACATCCGCAAGGCGTTCCACGCCATCTATATGCTCAGCTTTGACAGCAATCTCACATTCAAGCAGCGAGAAGACCAGGTATTGCTCTCCAACGATAACAACTTCTGCTGGTACATTAGCCAGATCCATTGGAGACATGACATTGCCCGGCAAATTGCGCAAAAAACTCTGTGGATCACTTTCCACAGACCTGGCAATAGCGGTTTCTCCTTGACGTCGCAGTCCACTCGATGTGGGCTGCGATAGTTGCCCCGAATTACGCTGCACCATGTTAAGGCTCCTAAATTTATAAGAGACGCCGGACGTTGTCCACTAACTCATCCTCATTAAAAGGCTTTGTCATGTACATGTCAGCACCTTGCCGAAGTCCCCAGGACTTATCAAGCGGAGTATTTTTGTTTGTCAATAAGATTATTGGTATGTGCCTACTCGCTTCCAGGCTCTTGAGTCTACGACACAATTGAAACCCATTCTGCTTAGGTAAGACCACATCGAGAACTATACATTGCGGATGTTCTCTGAAGACTTTCTCAAGAGCCTCATCGCCATCCACAGCCGTTACCACATCGAAGCCATGATTGCGCAATGGCGCAGCAATCATAGTCAACTCTGTCCAACTATCGTCAACTACGAGTACCTTCTGCCCTGGCATAACAGTATACCTTTCCTTTGTAGGGGCGCAACACATTTCGCCCGGTCAATGGGAAAGAATGGCTATAGACACATATCATCGTGTTCCCTAGTGAGGTTCTTAACTCAACACACGTTCATACCCATTTTATGAATGAGACTAGGCTATCCACGACGTCTCAGGCGCGTACGTATGCCCTCATGCTGTGGTGGCATACGCTGCTGCCAGCCCACAAGATGCTTTTTGACTGTCTGGACTAATTCTACTGAGTCAAAGGGTTTTGTCAAGTATTCCGTTGAACCAGCTAGCCTTCCCCGCATCTTGTCAAATAATCCATCCTTCCCACTCAGCATAATAATAGGTATTGTTCGAAACTGCAAGTTTTTCCGTATTATCTGGCAAATATGGTACCCATCCATGCGAGGTAATTGAATATCTAAGAGGATAAGGGCAGGCACTTCGTCCGCTACCGAGGTAAGAGCACTGAGACCATCTCCAGCAGTAATCACTCTAATCCGCTCGCGTTGCAGAGTCATTTGAACAATCTTACGTACAGTAGGACTATCGTCTACAACTAGAACCGTTGGTACTGGTTCTATCATCTAGATTGACCTCCTTTGCGTCTCTGACGACCGGTAAGGGTTGCCTTCACTCTGAGATACCCCACTCCTACCTGGCCCACTCTGGAACGCAGCTTCACTGTCTCGCCTGCGCGTCTGCTGTGCGTTTTGATGCGCCCGGTAGAGTTGGTACTGTTGTATTTCCTGGTCAATTTCTGTGAGGAAAGCTTTCCAGACGTAGTTGAGTTGACGGCCAGTATGCGAATTGCCCACTTCATCGCTCAACAACGTCGCAAAAACAATACGCAAAAATGTCGCAAGCCCCAGTACGGCCTCCCAGTAAAACTCCTCTAGCTTCTCCCCTTTCACCAGCTTATCCAGCTGAACGATTTCCGTACAGTCAAGTTGACCGTTAGTGAATGTTGCCGTTTCTAAGATTGGATAATGCAGCTTTGCTATTGATTGCAACGGCTGGCTAAAACGTCGCTCTAAATAACGCACAATCTCTACCACAGGGAGTTGCCCTCGGCCACGCAGGCTTTTCGCATATGTGCCGTGATGGATAAGTAATCCATTGATACACCGGGATAATGTCTTAATCAATCCGAGGAGGTGCTGTTCAGGAGCAAGGTTCTGTCGCTGCTGAGCCAATGTATGTTGACACATGATGATGATATTCGAGAGATCTTGCTGCAATTCGGCTTCTAACGCCGTATCAACTACTTCGATCAGGCGCAGGTCCAGCAGACGATTCATGATGCGAGCAACGCGCGCTTCAGGGATCATGAGTACCATTGCCATGCCTTGCAATGGCACTTCACCATTGGCAAGGCATAGGACCTCGATATGTTCCTGGCTCAATCCTAGGCTTCGCACATCGTTACTCACCTCTGGCAACCAGCGAGCAACCGTTGTGCGAGTGAGTTGGGTCTCCTCCATTTCCTCCCATTCATCAGCCTGGCGTAATGCTTCCAGCAATACGCTGTCGATATCCAGCGGCTGCATACGACTTTCCATTGTGACTAATTGTCGATGGAAAGCGAAACGCCCGTTCACCCAGCGCAATGCATGACTTATCGATTGGGTGACGGCAAATTCGAGGCGTCGTTGCATCTCTTCGGCACTCATCCAGTTGCGTTCAACCAAAATGGCAAGCGCAACCTGGAGATTGCCCTGCGAAGCTTCACGCACAACTTGAGCACGAGGAGGATCGAGTTTATTGATCAGACAGAGCATACCTAGTAAATCTGACTTGTTGAATCCCTCCTCATGCAAAGCCACAATTTGTCCCTTACGCATGCATATGGAAAGTGTTTCCGGCCCTGAGTGTACAAACAATGTACCGGTTTTCCCGCTCAGCGCGAGCATTTTCAGAACTGATTGGAGACCTAGTGTTTGTAAATCTCCATCCATAATGCGGTCTTGTGATTCCATTGTTCCTCTATTCCCTTATCCTTGCGGAAACAGCATCCTTTGTACAGCAGTGAGCCTGCAACCCATCTTACTCCCGTACTCTAATGAACCCTAGACTTCCCATTATTGCAGTGTACGACAAAAAAAGTTAGACAAGCATAAAAAATTAGGCTAATCTCATTAAAATTTTGTTAAAGTTCCCATCTTTTTAGGAAATGCCCCTCAAAAATCAGTTTTTTCCGTTTCGATGACCGTAACGGGAGAGGTGGAGGATTGTGCTTCACCGGAACTCTCAATAAGAACTTGTGGATGGAAAACATAGCCAACACCGGGCTCGGTCAAAATATAGTGCGGCTGCGAAGGTTCAACTTCGATTTTCAGGCGCAGTTGTCGCACGTATACCCGCAAGTAATCGGCCTCCTCACCGTACTCGGGCCCCCAAACCCTCCGTAGCAATGTGCGATGGGTCAGTACCTTTCCGGCATGCAGCATCAATTGCCGTAACAGTTCAAACTCTGTGGGAGTCAGCTTTACTTCTTGAGAACCCGCACGCACGTGTCGTCGCAAAACATTCAGACTTAAATATCCATCTTCAGATGTTAATATCTCAGGCTGATGCACATTCTCCCCGTCCGAAATAGTCGCTGCGCGTCTCAAACAGGCACGGACTCGAGCGAGCAACTCGTCATTGTTGAACGGTTTGGTTAAATAATCATCTGCCCCGAGGTCTAGTGCTTGTACTTTCTGTTTTTCGTCTGTGCGGGCCGATAAGACAATGATCGGTACTTGTGACCATTGACGTACCTGGACGCATACGCCGATGCCATCTATCTCACCTGGCAACCAGAGGTCAAGTAGGATCAGGTCCGGTTGATGGGCGCGCACAAGTTCTATAGCCTGCTCCCCATTTTCTGCAATCAGAACCTCGTAGCCACTTATAGTGAGATTCCTCCGCAAAATGCGCTGTATTGGCGGCTCATCATCTACCACAAGTATTCGTTTGCCTTTAGTTTTCATGAAGCAAATACTCCCTCATGAGGAAATAGGTAGAACAAAGACAAAGCATGATCCCCCATCCAGAGCAGGCTCTACCCAGATTCGCCCCTGATGAGCTTCGATAATTCCTCGACAAATAGCAAGCCCGAGCCCACTACCTTGTGAGTCTAAACTATAAAAGGTTTTGAAAATCCGCTCGCGTTCTCCCACCGGCACCCCGCTTCCACAGTCAATAACTTGCACACGTAGGTATCGATGAGCATCTGCAAACGAAACAACTTCTTCATTTCCCCCATCGATACAATCAATTGCGATATTTATCTCTGCACCCTCTGGACTATGGCGCACTGCGTTTTCAATCAGATTATGCAAAACCCGTTCCAACTGTACATAATCAACCTGAATCTGTGGCAACTGCGGCTGAAAAATTATACGCACAGGGTGCCCTGCCAGGAATCGCTCTGCACGAGAGAAAGTGCTATGCACAATTTCGGCAATGTCACACCATTCCTTTTCGAGCACAAGTGCGCCCATATCAATACGAGACATTTCAATTAATGAATTGATAAGGCTATACATGTGATCGGCCTCAGCATCAATGTCTTCAAGTATTTCACGACGCACCTGTTCATCCCAGACAACGTCTGGTTGCAAAAGCCCGGTCACCGCTGCTTTAATAGTCGTGAGTGGCGTACGTAGATCATGTGAAACGGTTGAAAGAAGTACCGACTTATTTTTTTCGTCACGCACCTGCTCAGTGACATCTTGAATCTGTAAAGCATTGGCTAAGAGTTGCCCTTGCGAATCATAGAGAGCATCACGCATAAGTTGATAGTGACGGTCTGAAGGAGCACTGTCAAGAAGTACGGTTTTCGGATCAGAAAAACGGTTCCTCGGCATCTTTGCGGGGGACATTTTGAAAGAAGCTGGCCCTCTCTCTTTTGTATAACCTTGAAATAGTTGGGGCAGCCGTCTCAGCACAGGTTCAGCGGCAACGACGCAACGCAAGGTATTCGTCAGCAAAGAATCTTTCAGACCCACATTTTGATTGTGCTCGACCGATCCCCCATTATTCATAGCAAGCTCAACGTAACTGAACTCTTGAAGGTATGTAAGTACCTCGTCAACATTGCGTATTCTTGGCAGCAATTCTGACAGAGCCTCTAGTAGAGTCAATGAAGAGGCCTGAGGGATCATAGCCTGAGAGAAAGACACGAATGTATTAAAATGTGCTTGATTCTCCAAAGGCCTCGATATATCGCGCGCCTCATCTCTTCGAGAATCAGTCTGTATCCCATTCGATGGACGATACAGGCCGGCAATGTTCCCCAGATGATCCAGGCCTAAACGTAGGCCACAAAATACTTCGGCCGCGGGATTCGCATAGATACACCGCCCCTTCGGATCAGTAACAAACCAGGGAGTTGTCATATCCCGCGTTACTCTCTGATAGAGTTGAGAAACAGCAGAAGTGTCACTTGAAAGCGCTCGAGTTGACGCAATAGCTTCGGTAAGTGCGGCTCTCACGTCACCTAGCAAACCAGTGCCATCCAATGCGGCCTCAGGCGTTTGTTCAAGAATCGCTGCTCTCTCCTCCTGAAGCAAAGGCGAAACAGTTCCAGAGGCATAGTTGAAGTCTTTTACTTCTTGTTCCTCTTGGATAGTATGCAATATATCTTGTAGGTCACGTTCGCTAGATGTAAGCAAGTGATGGCTGATAAAGTGCAACAAGCTGCCAAAACTTACACCAAAGGTACGCTCGGACTCTTCCCTTACCACTTTCAGCAGCGCAAGGTCATCTTGTTCACCTGTTCCGGCAAAACCATTCTGCTGGTGAGCCTTGTCTAACTGCTCGATTGCTTGTTGAAAACGTCTTCGCTCTCGTGCCGCTTCCAATAGCATACCGTTATGAATAGCAATCGTGGCCTGGCTGGCAAAAAGCGAAAGTATATCTAATTTGAGCGGCGTAAAACCACCTGGCTCAGGTGAACAAAGCAAAAGTGCACCATAGACCGTAGAACCTGTCACAAGCGGATAGCTGAAAATTGAGTGTATGTCAAGCTGTGAAGCAAAAACAGAACTCGCTGGAAAACGGCTATCCCGGGCAATGTCGTTTGAAACACAAGGTTGACGACGGAGCAAAGTAAAGCCAACAATACCTTGCTCAGTAAAGGCTATTTCACGTCCAACGATCTTTTTCAGAACATCTGCATCCAGACCATGCTGGGCCTCTAGCTTCAGGCTACCACTACGTCGATCCAGAGTGATGATTGCGGAGGCAACATTCAGCGCCTTTTCTATTCCCACCACGATCCTATTGAGAATCATAGAGAGGTCCATCTCTGAGGTCAGGGCGCTGGAAACATTTTTGAGTTCCTCACGTTGCCGATCCTGTATTTCTACGCTGCCACCTACCTGAGCACTCTCGATGGCAGCCGCCAGGACACGCGCAACAGCGCGGATAAGCCGTTGGAGCGTTTTATCGTCATATGCATTGATACGTGTGCTGCCGAGTTCAAGTGATCCAAGTACTCGTCCTTCAACTATAAGCGGTGCGATCAAAGTTGCGTGTAGATAAGGTTTACCACTCAAGGCATCACCACTTTGCGCAGGGGAACCATCTAACCCATTTGGATAGCCCCGTACCTCCAGGACATCCATTTCATGGATACCCGGTGAGTCCGTGGCCAATTGTAGCTCTATTGCTGCTGTGCCTCCAACTTCCTGGTTACGTGCAGTTTCCCTCCGTTGCAAGATGTGCTCCACCATGGAGTCTTTTAGGGGGTGCTGATGATAATTCGCTACCCATCCATCTGCTTCATGCGTACAGACTGCAACACGGACTGCTTCTCTATCATGGCGCAATAGTACGATGCCAAAAACGTCAAACGGGATTGCAGGTTCTAATTCTGCAGCCAAACGTGCATAATCAGGCTTCGTTCCACGCACACGGGAAACAATGCGTGCAACACGTTCAACTATAGCGGACTGTTCCTGAGTGGGTGCCTGTGTCCTGCTCTCCATCTATACTTCCTGCACCTCTGTTAATAAATACTACCCATCTTCAACCGTAAATCAACCAGACTGCAATCCCAAATATTAAAATCAGCAATGCACAATTAAACACTGTAGCATAGTGTACACTACAGCGTCATATAAATGAGATCACAGCTACGAATATGAAATCTTCATAGCCTAAAGCACCAGAAGAGTATATCATATCTTAACAAGCGACCTCAATGTAGCCGGGTGAGTTTCATAGTTTTGCACTGAGTGTGCCCACATGTGTCCCACGCCTCCCCACCGGTGGGACGCGATAAATCGGGTCCCTACGCTTCGCTCGGTCGCATGCAGACACAAACATTTGAAACTCACCCCAATGTAGCCTTCCTTGTTTATTATATTATCCCTGTATCCTTCAGTTCTCCTTTGTTAAGACAGTAGTACCAGTTTGCGTCACCCAATCTCCTGTTGGTTGTAGTTTTGAGATCTACCCATGCGCATAACCCGTCAACTCGACATAGCCTTCACCATTTACAACTCCTCCTGCACTCTGCCCTTGAATGCCTACTGCTCCTTCCCAATAACTATTACCTGTTGATTGATACACCTCGAGTTCCTGATCTTTCAATTCAGGAATCAAGGTTAACGCTGCTTGTAGCTGTGAATCCCTAATCTCGAGTTGCCAACCAGATGGATAGTTTGCTCCGGTCTTTGGGCTTCTCCAATGATCAACTACACTCACTTTAAGTTCCCTGGCCGGCAACAGCAAACTTTCGCCCCTGGGTCCGATATAGCCTGCATAGCTCGAGATCGTCTTGCCTCTGGCATCCCGGATGAGATATAGCATGATCTCAGTATTGTTGCTAAGCTGGATGCTGAACCAATCCCACCCGCCGCCGCCAAGCGAGAGAAAGTTTCCCCACTGGTGATCCATCCATGCTTCGCCAGATACTTGTAAGGGCTGGTTGTGGTCAACAACTATCCCCGATAGGGACATACGTGCACGTGAATAATAGTAAGAAAAACCACCTAGCCCATAAGTAATTAATCCATTCCCATTATGTAACGTTGGGGGCTTGAGGCCACGTAGATCAACACGCAGAACATAATTAGCCATACTTGCAGCAAGGTGATCCAACCCATTAACGCCTTTGATCGACCAGTCGTATATGTGGACATCTATGCCTCTGGTCGATGTACCATTTGGTATCACCGCATCAGGCTCTATCAGGCGACGCTGATCGAAATGGAACTCACCCCGGCTAACATCACTGATAGCAAAATGCGCCGCGTAGATAGGTGGCAGATCGTTGCGCAGAGCCTGAAAGAAGACTAACTCAAAGCCATAGTGGTGCACCCTGCCACCAGGCATAACGGCATTCATGTGCCCGGTATAGTACCACCATTCGGTCAGGTCGCGGTGCGCAGCTTCATCCTGGGGAAAGCGTATCGGCGCCAATGGCATTGCCGTAGGAGTCGTCTTCACCACAGGCAATTGAGCCGAGGTAGAAACTATCCCTGGGAAACCGCAAGAGGAAAGCAGGAGCAAGAGGGCGAGCAGAGTGAGCAGGGCAGGGTTAAATCCTATGCTCTTTCGCCCCAACGTAACAAACCTCGAACTCTTCTTCATCCCATTCCCCCCATTCCAGAATCCCTCCCGGATGCAATATATTTTCCATCTCCAAAACTTTCTTTTGGCTCTCCTACACCATAGCTTTCTTCCAAAGTGGGTGGCCGACGTCGCACACCTACAAACGGGAACCACCAGTTCAAATTGCCAAGCAGGCGCATGGTAGCAGGCACAAGCAGCCCACGTACCAATGTAGCATCCAACGCGACTGCCAGCGCCATACCCAGGCCAAGCGCCTTGACCAGGATCATGTCAGCAGTAGCGAAACATGCACTTACCACGATCACGATCAGAGCCGCGCTGGTGATAATACCGCCGCTGCGCTGCAA
>Ga0209648_10004990_pt1 | contig 11308 bp, 11 predicted proteins | sample GraSoi2013_115cm_FD_185830 | JGI IMG/M metagenome (GOLD analysis project Ga0209648, IMG submission 185830) | Grasslands soil microbial communities from the Angelo Coastal Reserve, California, USA - Sample 9_17_2013_115cm (SPAdes) (version 2) | ecosystem: Environmental > Terrestrial > Soil >...
CGCCCCATGTCCAGCTTCTCCAACGTGGACAGCTGTGACCGCATCGTCTACGGCGTCATCAGTCACTTAAACCGTTCCTGGGAAAGAAAACCGCTCTTCAAATTTACACAAAACTGTTGACGCTACCGTACCACGATTAGTATTGACAATTTAGATAATCTGTGCCACCATAGCTTGTGAACCCTCGAAAACCACCGCTCCAGGCCGCTAGGCAGCACTCCTGTCGCTCTTTTTCCCTTCTGTTTTTGGTCTATCTCCTGCCGCTCCAGCGACTTGCAGCCTCTTTGCCTTCTCCAAAAAAGTCAAAGCCCGTGTTTTCAAGCAATTCCAGCCTCTTTTTCCAAAACACCCGGGGTGGGGGGTACCCCGCTCCCAATCCACGAAGCCAAACAGCAAAGGACAAACCATGAAAGCCAAATCATCCAGCCGTCTCATCAGCTCCGCCCGTTGTCAGCATTTCACCGCCACAGGACGCCAATGCGCCTCCCTCGTCGGCGATCGCTCCTCCGGGCTCTGTCCCCGTCACGCCGCGCAAAGCCAAGCCGCATCCGCCGATGCCGTCAACTTTCGCCTGGCGCTCACCAGCGACGCCGAGGACTTCCAAAACGCTCAAGGTGTCAATAATTCCCTCGGCGCGCTCTACTGCCTGCTGTCGGAAGGCAGCATCTCCCCGCGCCGCGCTTCCGTCCTTGCGTACATCAGCAGCCTTCTGCTCCGCACCCTCCCCGCAATCGACTACGACAACGAGCATTACACTTACGTCGATGCGGAATCGGCGCAACAAAATCCGGCTCAATCCGCCGCGGTGCCAGCGGCCCAACCCGTCCCGCCAGGAAAGGAGCCCTTGCCCAAGACGCCCGAGGAATTCGTCAACGCGGCCCTCAACCGCAAACCCAACTAAGGCCAGTGGCTCGTGCTCGTCGTAGCGCTGGCATCTTGCCGGCGCGCCGTTTCTTAGGAATCAGGCGCGACATTGACACTCGCGACCGTGCGGCGTAGCGTAAATTGCAGACAAACACATGGACCTGTTTGAAGAAATCGTGAAGATGCGGCGAGCGGGTCAGCGCGGCGCCCTGGCCACCATCGTGCACACCAACGGCTCGATCCCCAGCTACGAAAGCTCGCGCATGCTTGTCCGCGAAGATGGTTCGCTGGTCGGCACCGTCGGTGGCGGCTGCGTCGAAGCCGACGTCTGGGCCGCCGCTAAAGAAGTGATGCAAAAAGAAACGCCGCGCAAAATGGTCTTCAATCTCAACAACGAAGCCACCTATGACAACGGACTGATCTGCGGCGGAACGGTGGAAATTTTCGTCGAGCCGATTCTCCCGCAGCCCATCATCTATCTCTTCGGCGGCGGCCACGTCTCCATGGCCATGGCCAAAGCGGCAAGTTCCGCGGGATTCGCCATCGGAGTTGTCGACGATCGCGAAGCCTTCGCCAATCTGCAGCGCTTTCCTATGGCGCAAGAGATTTTCACCAGCTACGAGCAAGCCTTCGAGAAAATTCAGCCCAATGCGTCGACGTATCTCGTCATCGTCACCCGCGGACACAAAGAAGATATGCGCGTGCTCGCATGGGCCGTGCGCACGCAAGCGCGCTATGTCGGCATGATCGGCAGCAAACGCAAAGTGCTCTCCGTCTACAAAGCGCTCGAAAAGGAAGCTTACCGACCGGAAGAGTTCGAGCGCGTCTACGCCCCCATGGGACTTGAAATCGGCGCTCTGTCCCCGGAAGAGATCGCCATCAGCATCGTGGCCGAACTGATTGCCGTGCGCCGCAATGCCGAAAACGCCGCGCACAAGAAAATGGGAATCGCCGCGCGCCTCGCGTCGGTGCGCTGACGAGCAAAGCGAAAGAGGCGGAGTTAAAGAGCGTGGTCAAAGAGGAGACAACGCACGATATGTTAGCCGCCGTCATCCTCTCGGGCGGCGCTTCCAGTCGCATGGGGTCGCCGAAAGCTTTGCTCGACTATCAGGGACGCCCGTTCCTGGAGCACTTGCTGGACATTACGGTGCACCCGAAAATCGGCGTGCGCCGCGTCGTTCTCGGCGCCCACGCCGAGCCCATCGCAAAAACCATCGACCTCGCCGCCGATGAAATCGTCATCAACGCCGACTGGGACAAAGGACAGCTCAGCTCGATTCAAGCAGCCATTCGCAGTCTGCCGGATGGCACCGCTGGCCTGATCTTATTCTTGATCGATCATCCGCTGATCAGCGCGTCCTTGGTCAACGACTTGATCGAACAGTTCTACGCAACGTCGTGCGCGAAGATTGTTTTGCCCGTATTCGATACGCGCCGCGGCCATCCCGTAATTTTTCCCGCCGCGTTGTACGAAGAATTGTTGCAGGCGCCGATGGACAAAGGCGCGCGCGCCGTGGTTTGGGCACACGCTGCCGACGTCCTCCCCTTGCCTACAAATGAAGAGGGCTGCGTTGTGAATTTGAACGATCCGGAAACCATGCACCGCGCCACCGGGCGCAGCGATTAGCTAGCGGTATTTCGCGGCGATATTTCGCAACATGGTCCCAACCGCGTCGGCGGCAAGCTCCGCGCCGTGAAATGTTGCGGGCGGGAGTCCGCCAAGGGATTGCGAAAGAGATTGCGCGGTAAGCGAGCGGGCTTCCGCCAGCGTTCGGTGGCGAAGTTGTTCGGTCAGGAGCGAAGCGCAGGCAATCGAGGTGGTGCAGCCGCGGCACAGAAAACGCGCTTCGGCAATGCGTTCTCCCTCCATGCGCACGGCAAGGTGCAAAACATCACCGCATACCGGATTGCTGACTTCTACTTTGGCGTCCGCGCCATCCAGTTCCCCGGCGTTGCGCGGATTTTGAAAATGGTCGAGAACAGCGTCGCTGAACATCAGCGAAAGTATGGCAAGACGGCGCCAAGTGCGCAACGCACCTCTGCATCAAATGGAAGCCTCAGCCACGGAGCGCACCGCCAGAAATCTTTGGGGCACACCGTCATTTTGTCGGCGGCAGATATTTCTTGTCGATGGCCGCGACGACCACGTAATTTGGGTCGACCATTTCGGTGAGATGAAGTTTGCCCACCTTCGAGAATAATTCGTAGGCGTCGAGTTCCGACAGCGAGTAGTCGGTGTGAATCCAGTGCACTAATTCGGTGACGGCGATACGCGCAGCGTCATCGACGGGGCGATAAATTCCTGTTGTCATGATCTCATTTTCGTTTTCGAACCGCGGCCACTCGATTCGCTTGCCCTTGATCACGTCGATTTTTAACCGCTCACGCATGGGCACTTCGACAGCGCTGCCGGCCACTTCCCCATCGCCCATGGCAGCGTGGCCGTCGCCGAAGTAAAGTAGCGCGCCGGAAACATTAACGGGCAGGTATAGAGTATTTCCGGCGGAAACTTCCGGCGCGTCCATATTGCCGCCAAACTCGGCGGGCACGATGGAGCTGCGCGCCTCGCCGTTGGCGGGACAGACGCCGATGCAGCCAAGAAATGGATGCAACGGAAATTTCACTTTGAAGTTCGAATCGAGGGCCTGAAAGGTAGCAGTATTTTTCTCGCGGTCGATGGGATAGAACCACATTTTCTCCGGCAGCGGCTTAGACTCCAGCACCGGCGTGTAGTGTGTTGAGTTGGCAGCGCCGAAGCCCGGGGAGAACGCGCCGATCCCCTGTTTGCTGTCGACCTGAAGATCAAGAATGTGGACGACAAGGGTATCGCCCGGCTCAGCGCCTTCGATGAAGAAGGGCCCGGTGAGAGGATTGTCGCCCTTCACGAGGGAGAACGAGTCGCCCGGCTTTTGCAGCGCGTTGCCGAAACAGTCGAGTGAATTCGCTTCAAGAATATTGCCGGGCCGCAAATGCGCGACTGGCGGCGCTACGCCATAGACGTACTTAACCGTATCGATGGTGGCTTTGTAGCGAACAATTTGCGGATCGGCGGATTGCGCGTTAGCGGCGGTTTGCGATTCAGAACGTGTGGCAACGCAAGCCAGCAGAATGAAAACAACGCGACAGATTGTGCGGCGCATTTAAAACACCTCGCAAAGATTTAGTCGCGAGAGTGCAACACACGCGGAGCGCGAAGTCAATGTGGAAGAGGCGCGAAACGAAAGCGGGGAGCGCTCGAATTCGTCCGTCCCGCGTAGTGCAAAGCTGGACAGCCGCAAATGGCCGTCCCATCGCGACGACTTTCAGGATGAAGAAGAGCGGCGTACTCCGCTACACTTCTTGAATGGCCTTGCCGAAAAAGCCGGAGATGCGAATTGTTTCGCTGGCGCCCAGCGCTACTTCGATTTTGTGCGCGATTGGTGGGCGACGTTTGCTGGTGGGCGTTACGAAATGGTGCGGCGACGTGGCGGACGTCAGGGGGTTGCCGCAGGTTGGCGATTGCTGGCACATGGACTCCGTTGCGGATATCGTGGCGCTGCGGCCGACGCTGGTGATTGGGTCGGTTCCGTTCAAGCAGGAGACCGTGGGGAAATTGCTGGAGCAGCGATTTAGTTTTTTGGCGATGAATCCGAGAAGCATCGAGGATATTTATGCCGACATTCGATTGCTGGGTGGAATTACGGCGCGTGCCGCACAAGCGGAGACGCTGATTCGGAACATGCGGTCGGAAGTTGCGGCACTCGAGCGCGCGGCGAAGAAATTGAAGCGGCGCGTACGCGTGTATTGCGAGGCTTGGCCCAATCCGCGGATTAGTTCGCCGCCGTGGGTGGCGGAGGTGGTGAAGATTTGCGGCGGAGAGATGGTGGTTCCGGCGGGAGAAAAGGTCAGCGATGAACAGGTCGCGGAAGCGAGGCCTGACGTGATCGTGCTGGCGTGGGCAGCTACTGGGGACAAGAGCCAAGCGAAGCAGGCTTATCGCGTGGAAGCTTGGCAGGATGTGCCGGCGATACGCAACAAACGCGTATATGTGATACGCGACGAGTTGTTGAATACACCCGGGCCACCGCTGATGGAGGGAGCGCGGGAATTGTGGGAACTGCTGTGTCCGCCTAAGACGAAGGGATAGAGCGAAGAGAAAGATAACGCGGAGACGCAAAGAACGCAGAGATTCGCAGAGAAGAATAAAGAGAGGAATTAACACAGAGGGCACGGAGTTCGGAGCACAGAGGGCGCAGAGAAGAGGATGAAAATCGTTGTGGCGGCAGTAATTGAACGAGAGGATCGGCGGCTGCTGATTGGGCAGCGGCGGAGAGACGATTCATCGCCACTGAAATGGGAGTTCCCTGGCGGAAAAGTGCAGAACGGGGAGGCGGCGGAGGCAGCTCTGGCTCGCGAGCTGCGCGAAGAGTTGGGGGTTACGTTGACGAAATGCGCGGAGATTGGGCGCGTGCGGCATCAGTATGCAGCCTCGCTGGAGGAACTGGAGATTCGATTCTATGCGGCAGCGACGGCGGACGGAGAGGCCGTGCCGCTTTGTTTCGAAAAGATCGCCTGGGTGCTGCCGAAAGAGTTGGGCGAGTACGACTTTTTGGCGGCAAATCGGGAGTTGATTGCGAACCTGGCGACGGGAAAAATCAAGCCGGGAGAGATTTTGGAGCGCGTCTGATGAGCAATATTGCGCTGGGAGTCCTACGTATCATGTAAAATGTAGGAAGACGTTAGTGTTAGTGGACACGGAGAAGGTTTCCATGGCTGGAAATGGCGAGAGCGAAAAACGCCGAGCGCACGAATTGATCGAGAAGCTTGCTCCTAGGCAAGCCTCGGCAGTCGTCGGGTTGCTCGAAATGATGCTGGACCCGGTTTCGCGTGCTATCGCCAACGCTCCTATAGATAACGAACCTCTGGACCCAAGAGAAGATAAAGCTTTAAACGAAGCCAAGGAATCGGTAAAGCACAGTAAGCCGATCCCGCACGAGCAGGTCATCGCAGAACTCGGAATCACACCAGAAGAACTCGACCGCTTCATAAAATCAACGTGAGGCGAATCGTATGGACTGAGCTCGCCCGGGCTGACGTCCGTCGCCTCGACAAACCGACCGCAATGCGTGTTCTTGCTGCCTTGCATCGCTTCGCAGAATCTGGCGAAGGCGATGTAAAGGCTCTTGCGGGCAGAGAGGAACTACGCCTTCGTATCGGCGATTATCGACTCTTCTTTGTCTCTGCTGCGCCTGACACCCTCGAGATTCGTCGCGTGCTTCATCGCAGCGATGCCTATCGATAAGCGACTACAAGAAAGAAAAAAGAATTTAACACAGAGGGCACAGAGGACGCAGAGCAGCACTAAAAGGCAGCCACAGAAGCACGCTCTCCTTTTTGCATGCAACTAAATTGGGGCGCAGCGTGCTGCGCCCCTACGGAGACTAGGAAATTACCGGATTGGCTTTTTCGGGGTCGATGCCGAGGTCTTTTATGGCTTTGGTTACGACGCTGGGCTCGATTTTGCCGTCTTGCTGCAGTTCGTGCAGGGTGGCCAGGGTGATGAAGCGCGCATCGACCTCGAAGAAGTCGCGTAGCGATTGGCGGCCTTCGCTGCGGCCGAAGCCGTCGGTGCCAAGGGTGGCCAAGCGGCGCGGCAGCCATTTGCTAATCATGTTGGGCAGCGTCTTGATGTAGTCGCTGGCCGCCACAAGAGCGCCGGGCGCGTCGCCGAGGGTTTGCGTGACGTAGGGGACGCGGGGCTTTTCGCCGGGATGGAGACGGTTCCAGCGCTCGGTTTCGACCGCATCTGTGTAGAGCGCTTTGTAGCTGGTGACGCTCCAGACATCGGCTGCGACTCCGTATTTCTCTCCGAGAATATCTTGCGCTTGCAGCGCTTCGCGGAGGATGGAGCCGCTGCCGAAGAGTTGCGCGCGCAGCTTGGATTTTTTGTTTTCGCTGGCGCGGAATTTATACAAACCACGGAGAATGCCGTCCTTCACGTCGCCGGGCATCGGCGGCATGGCGTACGGCTCGTTCATCAAAGTGATGTAGTAAAAGATGTTTTCGCCTTCTTTGTACATGCGGCGAATACCGTCTTGAATGATGACGGCGATTTCATAGGCGAATGCGGGATCGTAGGCGAGCAGATTGGGCACGGGCAGCGCGAGTACGTGACTGTTGCCGTCCTGGTGCTGCAAGCCTTCGCCGGAAAGCGTGGTGCGTCCGGCCGTGCCGCCGAGCAGGAAGCCGCGCGTGCGCATGTCCGCCGCGGCCCAGATGAAGTCAGCAATGCGTTGAAAGCCAAACATTGAGTAATAAATGAAAAACGGAATGGTGTTGATGCCATGCGTGGCGTACGCGGAGCCCGCGGCGATGAAGGAGGCCACGGAGCCGGCTTCGGTAATTCCCTCTTCTAGAATCTGGCCGTCTTTCGCTTCCTTGTAATACATCAAGGTGTTGACGTCGACGGGCTGGTAGCGCTGACCGACGCTGGAATAAATGCCGACGGTGCGGAAGAGCGACTCCATGCCGAAAGTGCGCGCTTCGTCGGGGACGATCGGCACGATTAGTTTGCCCATCTCCGGATCGCGCAGCATTTTGCGCAGCATGCCGACGTAGGCCATCGTGGTGGAGACTTCCCTGCCCTCGCTGCCCTCGAAGAATTCCTTGAAGAGCTCGTCGTGATCGGCGACGAGCGGTTGCGAACGCACGCTGCGCTTGGGCACGTAGCCGCCCAAAGCCTCGCGGCGGGCGCGCAGATACTGAATTTCAATGCTGTCTTCAGCGGGACGATAGAACGGGACTTCGATGCAGTCCTGGTCGTTGAGAGGAATGCCGAAGCGCGAACGAAAAACCTGGAGCTCTTCCTCGTTCAATTTTTTCTGCTGGTGCGTGACGTTCTTGCCTTCGCCAGCTTCGCCGAGTCCGTAGCCTTTGATGGTGCGCGCGAGGATCACGGTGGGGCGGCCCTTGTTTTCGACCGCGGCTTTGTAGGCGGCATAGACCTTGCGCGGATCGTGACCGCCGAGACGCAGACGGCGAAGCGCTTCGTCGGGAAGCGGCTCGACGAGCTGCAGAAGACGCGGGTCGCTGCCGAAGAAATGTTGGCGCACGTACGCGCCGGACTCGACGACAAGCTTTTGGTATTCGCCGTCGACGAGCTGGCCCATGCGCTTGACGAGCAAGCCTTCGGTGTCGCGCTCGAGAATGGGATCCCACTCGCTGCCCCACAGGACCTTGATGACGTTCCAGCCGGCGCCGCGGAAGGCGGACTCGAGTTCTTGAATGATCTGGCCGTTGCCGCGGACGGGGCCGTCGAGGCGCTGCAGGTTGCAGTTCACGACGAAGATCAAATTGTCGAGCTTTTCGCGCGATGCGAGCGTGATCGCGCCGAGCGATTCCGGCTCGTCGGTTTCGCCGTCGCCGAGGAAGGCCCAAACTTTTGCGTCGGTGACCGGCTTGAGGCCGCGGTTTTCGAGGTAGCGGCTGAAGCGCGCCTGGTAAATGGCCATCAGCGGGCTGAGGCCCATGGAGACGGTGGGAAATTCCCAGAAATCGGGCATGAGCCAGGGATGCGGATAGGAAGAAAGGCCGCCGCCGGGCTTTAGCTCGCGGCGGAAATTTTCGAGCTTCTGCGCGGAGATGCGACCTTCCAGAAACGCTCGGGCGTAGATTCCGGGCGCGGCGTGCCCCTGAAAGTAGACCGTGTCGCCCTCGAACTCAGGCGTGCGGGCGCGGAAGAAGTGATTGAAGCCGACTTCGTAGAGCGTCGCGGCGCTAGCGTAGGTGGAGATGTGGCCGCCGATATTGTGCTCGACGCGGTTGGCGCGCACGACCATGGCGAGCGCGTTCCAGCGGATGAGGCTTTTGATGCGGCGCTCCAGTTCCTGATCGCCAGGGAAAAGCGGCTCGAGGCGCGCGGGAATTGTGTTGGCGTAAGGCGTATTGGCGGTGAATGGGAGATCGATGCCAGAGACGGTGGCGTGGGCGCGGAGGCGCTCCAGGATTTCGGCCGCGACTTCGGGTCCGCTGGATTCCAGGACGGAATCAAGGGACTCGAGCCATTCTTTCACTTCCTGATCGTCCAATCCGTGAGGTACCGGAATGCTCGTTTCATTAGCATGGGTGCCGCCGTTCACAGATGTGTCGTTGTTCAGGAAAGTGGTCTCATTATTCATAACGTCAGAGTGGTCCCCATTCATTCGATTGGCCTGCAGCGTGAGCGTTCCCGCATCACGTCAAAACTTATTTGGCTCATTAGCACAATAGAATACACCTGAGCGCGAAAGTGTGCACGGGTTCTAAATGGGAAGGTAGACGGGTCAGTTTCCGATAACCCGACTTACGCTAAGACTTACCGGGAGTTATCAGCGGGACCACTAAGTTGAGGCTCCTCGGTTAATGCACGTTAATGCGAAGATTGGCCCTTTTGGTCCGGCCTAGCCTCGATGGAGGCCCTCAGCGCTTTCGTGACTTCGCTGGCGATGTCGTCCTGGACCATCAAGATGTCGCCGAATGGCCGGTTGTAGGTTTCGGACCAGATGACGTAGCCGTTGTCGGCGAGAATCAGGCGCGCGTCGATCCGCAGCTTGGCACTGGATTTGCGAACGCTGCCATCGAGTAAATAAGCGACACCCAGCTGCTTGGCGATATCGGTAAGGGGTATTTGCGGAGTGCCATGCGAACGCGGCCATAGCTTGCCCTTGAAATAGAACGAGGATGTTGGAGGCGGTACCCGAAGGCCCGGGATCTTGCTGAGTTTGTCGATCAGTTCCTCGGTCATCCCGTCGGCGAAGGGCTCTTGGTTCATCTCATCGGTCAGGTCGAGAAACGGCAGCACGGCGATGGATTCCCGTGGCGGCGGAGCAATGGCGCCATTGGTGGATGACGCTGGGGGATTGTTCTGAGTGACCTTGCCGTAGAACAGGAATGCAACGACGAGCGCGAGGCAGAGCATCGCGCCGGAGGCCCACATGAAGCCAATTCTGAGGTGCGCACCGGACTTTTTCGGCACTTCGGCCGCATCGTTCGCCAGTACATCGGGGGTTGCCGGGGTCGAATGTTCGCTGTTCGTAGTCCGCAAAGCGCCCGTCTGTGCGCCCGCTTGACCAGCGGACGGAGCCACCCAGGGAATGACCATCGCCACCATCCGATACCCTAGTCGAGGCACTGTCTCGATGTAAGTGGGCTCCTTGGAGTCGTCGCCGAGCAGTCGGCGGAGCGATGCTACAGCCTGGTAGACGGAGTCCGGAGAGACGATGACATCAGGCCAGACCAGACTTAGCAAGTCATCGATGCTTACGACCTCGCCGGCGTGCTCGGCGAGGCAAGTCAGCAGTCGCATCGTCCGCACCTCTACCCGAGCGGCCTCTCCATCTCGAGAAATCTGGCCAGACGCCGGATTGACGCACCAGGCGCCGATGCGAAGCATTGTCGTGGTCGGGCGTTCCATGCAGGATCGGCTAATACACTCTGCCTTCAAATAGAAAAGCCGCGCGCCGATTATACCAACACCGTGGAGAAACGCCGGCCACGATCCGGCAGGTCTGGCACCTAACGAAGCTACTCCAGCCGCGCCGACGACCGCGCCTCCTACAATGCAGCGTGCTTTCAGAACTATTCAGAGCGTTTCAGACCTTACTTCAGGACTTCACGCGTCTCACATGGATATCGTGGCATCACGGATCGCAAACAAATCAGGGGTGAAAGAGAGGCTATCGGATGATGGGAGACTCTGCACCTTCGCCAGTGGGGAGAAGGAATGCTCTATTGGCAATCGCGGTGGGCGGCGGGATCGCCGGGACCTTGGACCTTCTACAAGCTTGCATCCTGTTTGGATGGGACATTCCGCTCGTGATTGCCGGCGGGCTGCTTGGCGGGGAGGCTTTCCATGGAGGCGTCGGCACCTATGTTCTTGGTGTCGCACTGCACTTCTTTATCGCTTGCTCGGCAGCGGCCATTTACTACGGAGCGAGCCGCAGGCTGGGTTTTATGAATGAGCACCCACTTGTGTGCGGCTTGTTCTTCGGCGCCGCGGTGCAAGAGGTAATGAATCTTATCGTTCTGCCGCTCTCCGCGCTTCACTCCAGGGGCCCATATAAACTTCATGACCTGATTCTAGGGCTGGTTGTGCACATGGTCGTGGTCGGGCTGCCGATTTCCTTCAGCGTTCGGCGGTTCGCGAAATAGAGGTGTGGCTGTACTCAGCAATTTGACATGAGTGGGAGTCCGGCTTCGCAGGTTAACGTTCCAACCCGTTAACCGGAAACTGATCCCTGAGCCTCGAGGGGCCGCCGCTTTCACCGCTATGTCTGATATCAAGATAAACAAGACTGCCGTACTCCAAAAACTACAGGGTGCGGCCGCCGTCGACGACGAGGACTTGGCCGGTTACGAATTTGGCGCGGACGAGATAGGAGACGGCGTCGGCTACGTCATCGGTGGTGCCGGTTCGGTGGAGGGGGGA
>Ga0209648_10004992_pt1 | contig 11307 bp, 9 predicted proteins | sample GraSoi2013_115cm_FD_185830 | JGI IMG/M metagenome (GOLD analysis project Ga0209648, IMG submission 185830) | Grasslands soil microbial communities from the Angelo Coastal Reserve, California, USA - Sample 9_17_2013_115cm (SPAdes) (version 2) | ecosystem: Environmental > Terrestrial > Soil >...
TTTGTGGAGACACGCCATCTGGTCGGGCGGGAGGAATGGCTCGCTACGGTTGTCACGCGCTTGCAGATGCCGCTCCCCAAAAAAATGCTCATTCTGCAGGGACCGGTGGGTGCTGGGAAATCATCGGAGTTACATCGCCTCGCCAATCATTTTCTACAAGGGATTTCCCGCTATGCTGTGGTGCTTTGTGAGCCTCCGCCTATCGAACAGGAGGTGATCGGACCGGATACCGCCCTGGAACTGCTCCTGGGGGATATACTAGAGGCCGTTGGGTCACCCCTTGCCTCCATACCGACCACGAGTCCGCAAGCGCGGGTGAAGTATGTATTGGATTGTCTTGCCAGAGCAGAACGCACCGTACTGCTCTTCCTGGATAATGCCGAGCAGCTACTGAACGAGCAGGGAGATCTCGCGCCGGTCTGGCAGCAATTTCTGGTGAAATTCATCCAGTCGCGTCATGACGCCTTGTTAGTCCTTGCCACCAGGGAATGGCCAGGATCGTTCATGGAAGAGACACAGTTGGTCATGCACACGCTGATCCCCCCTCTTTCAAAAGATGAGGGATGTCAACTGCTCCAGCGACTTGGCCTCCAAGATATGCCGGATGAGCAGCTAGGCGTCGTCGTAGAGGCTGTCGGCGGGATTCCGCAATGTCTGGAATGGGTGGCAAGGCTTGTACAGGAGCCGTTGTTACGCAACGATTGGGCAGCATTTGAAGAAGAGGAAAACGAGACGAGAACACAGCACCTTGCTCACCTGCTGGGAGATGCGTCGCTGTTTGGTGGCCCTGTTGCCTTGAGACTCCAGCCTCTCTTGGAGCGGGTTGTCAAACGTCTCTCGCCAGAGGCCCAGGTTGCCTTGCAGGAGCTTGCCGTCTCACCGCTGCCCCTGGGCAGTCCTGCCTTAAAGGCCCTCTATCGCGACCCCTCGCCACTCAAGGAATTGCGTGATGCCTCCCTGCTCGTGGCCTATCCCAGGCGTGTGCAGCTCTTGCCCATGGTAGCCGCGCAGGTGCGCCAGCGTCTCTCCGGCGATCAGGTGCAAGCTGCAGAGGAACGACTGATCGGAGCTCTTACCCACTGGTTACACAACGAGATCACCAGTACGCACGAGCAGGGTGTGGTGATTACTGAACTGGCTCTGATGCTCCTCAAGCACCGTAGGCTCCTGGACGCCGCCGAGCTCCTGCTAGAAGTAGGTTGGCTCAGCAGTGGGTATGGACAGGGGTCTCGTCTAGCAAAGCTGGCCTTTGATGTGATGAGCAGTTTTGATTGGCGTGCTGCGTCTGAGACAGCATGGGGCGGAATCCTGTTACGGTATTATCTGGGGCGGTTTCATGGGGAAAAAGCGTCTCTTCCTGAGCGAGCGGAGGCGTATCAGCGTCTCCTTGACCTCGCAACTGCACGGCAGGTGCCGCTCAAGTCAGCGACAGTTGCTCATCTCATGCAACACATTGCCAATTCCTACATTGTCGGGCAACAGTTTGACCAGGCACAAGAATTGATCGATAGCTTTCTCGCGTGTATCGACCCTCAGCAGGAGAGAGATCAGCTCGATATGCTTGCGCCGCTGCTCAAAACCAAGGCACATGCCCTCAATGCCCGAGGTGAGTGGGAAGAGGAGCAAGGAAACAGAGACGGGGCGAATCGTTTGAGAGAAGAAGCTTTAGGAGTAGACCTGCAATGTATCGAGATTTTGCGCAGATGTGACGCCAGTGTTCCTCACGTAAAGCAGAGTACGGTTCGCTATCACCTGGCACGGACCCTCAATGAGATAGGCTACTTTCTGGTCAACCTGAAACGAGGGGAGGAAGCCATGAAGGCGCTCGAGGAAAGTATTGATCTCAAAAGCCGGGGCTATGTCCAGGCGGGGTCGATGGCGATGACCGTTGGCGAAATGGGACAGGCGCTCGAACTGGTTGGACGGTTTCAAGAAGCCTTGCGCTGCAATGAACAGGCGCTGGAGGAGACACAGCGACTCGCGGCGTCAGGGCATGCCACTGCGCAAGGCGATGTGTATGTCCACCTCATTAATCGGGCACGTTTGCTGCTTCGCGTCGGCAATCTGCAGGAAGCCGAGCAGCTCGTAAACGAGGCGCTACCACATATCCGCGATTCCCGAGGGGTGTATCGCGACAGGGCGCAAGAGGTGCTAGACGAAATCACAGACTGTCGTGCTGCTGCACGGGAGCTAGGGCGCGAGTACCTTGATTGGCGCTGGTACGCCCGCTATAAAAGGGCGATCGCATTTGATGTCTTTGGCTGGTTGACGCATGCCGGCCCGTTCTCCGCCGAAGAGCAGGACGAGTGGCAGCACTTGCGCGATCGTCACGATGAGCAGGCACAGGTGAGAAGAGAGCAGCTCATTAAAGCCTCGCGGGACCGTGAACTGGAAAACGCGCTTGATGAGCAACGTGAGCCACGCCTGCTGTATCCCGCCATCCAGATACGGGAGGTGCGAGCGCACCTTTCGACCCTGCTCCAACTCGCGGCGGAGATTGGTGAGCAGGAGCCAAATGCGATTGTGCGGCGGCTCTACCTTGAGGCGATCGATGAGCAAGTCGATTACCTGCGCATGGTCGAAGCGACGTTCCAGGGGGATCAGCAGGCATTCTGGGTGCACAATCGGCGCGTACACGCCGAACCAACGTCCGAGGAGATGCGGGTCACGTTGGACCATCTTCTGAACATGCTTTACAAGGGAATGCGGCAGGAAAGAACGGCGGAGATCAGCACCCGTCTGTTTGAGGACCTCAAGGGGATCTGTTCTCCCGCCACGTTACCTCGTCTCCAGAGCAGGGAGGGACAAGGCGGGAGGAATGAACTATCTGCGTCAGCGCATGGTCGGGGTGAAGATAAACGCTTGCTCTCACCGGTGGTGGCAAAGCAGTTCTTTGAGGCGGTGCTGGAGGAGTACGGGTTCTCTGGTTGGCGTGTACAGCTCGATCACGCAACCAACAATTTCCGTATCGAGGCCAATGTCCAGACGTTGTTCCTTCCTGCGTACAAGCCACTCTCCCTTGCGCGCGTACGCGAACTGTTAGGGCATGAACTGGAATTCCATGTCCTCCGTGCCGAGGCTGGAAAGAGAACGCCCCTTGCTCTGCTGGCGGAGGGGACACGGAATTTTCTCACCATTGATGAGGGGATAGCAGTACACTACGACCAGCAAACGGCACAGACGCAAAACCAGGCGCTCGATGAAGCAAGTATGTCGACCTGGATTGGAACGCTGGCTACCGGGCTGGCCGCTGGGGTCTTGAGCACTCCTCAGACATTCCTACAGCTCCATCGGCTGCTAGAGGAACTGTATCTCCTTGACCGACTGCTCTCTAAACAAGAAGGTGATCTCGGCAAAGCGAAAACTGCTGCCAGACGACTTGCCCTGAATCGGTGCTTACGAACCTATCGAGGGATTCCTGATCTCACCGTTCCTGGTATGTGCTATGCCAAGGACGCCATCTACTTGAGGGGATATCTGCAACTCCAGCAAGCACTCAAAGAAGATCCGGAGGTGCTTGACCGGCTCATGGTTGGAAAGATCGCTTATGAACACGTGCAGGATATGAAGGAACTCGGGATCACGGTCCCAGCAATCCGCCCTCGATGGTATGCGCACCGGCCAGATTTAAATGAGTATATCCTCTCATTTGATTCTTCACATGCTGGCAAAGAGTGACAGCATTCTTAACCGCAGGTGTAGAATCAAGAGATGTGGTACGACTGTCGTTCATCTTTAGCGCGTCGCTGTAGTGTTCAACCACCAAACAAGGAGGGAATATGCCCCAAGAACCGATCGAGGACGAAGAAGAGTCAAAGTAGCGTTGGTCAGTAGACTTGAGAAGAAACAGAGCTTTCCTCTTCAGCAGGCTCTGTTTCTTCGTTCCTATTTACTTAGTTTTCCCCCCCATTTAGGGTGACCAGTGGAACGGAAAGGCGGCTACTCGTGTGGCATCACACTGCCACAGGTATCGAGTTACTCCTCGTCTAAAAAGTGCTGCTTGTCCTGACTCTTCTTGTTTTGATCTTCCAGGTCGGCGTCCACAATAACCGTTGGTGGTTGCTGTGGCTGCGCTGTATCGGGCGGATTTTGAGCGGGTGCCGGCGGCTGCTTGTGCATGTGCGTCACATGATAAGGGATGTTCGCGAGATGAGCCACATTCTGATCTTCGTAGTACGGTGTCCCGACAGGCAACATGGGAGGCAATGACGACCGCAACACCAACATCGTACGCTCCGGCATCGTGCGTAGCTCTTCGGGGGTGAGCAGTCGCCGCCGGGCTTCCCCCTCTGTCCACGAGTCCTCTGATCCCCACCAGGAAGTCCCTCGCGATGTGCGCGACCAGGTACGCACAGTTGTATCGCCGATCCGCTTCGAGTAGTGCTCGCATTCTCGGGGTCCTGCCCCTGGCATGAGTATATGTGTATTGGCGTTTTCTCTGATTGTCTCGGCGTCTTCTGCCCCGTAATGTTTGTCAAGTTGTGAGAAATTCTGAATGACCATGAGCAACGACACCCGGATGGAGCGCACCGTGCTGATGAATTCGCTGAAGCTCGGGATATAACCGAGGTTAGCAAACTCATCCAGGTAACAGGCGATGCTGCGCGGCAGCGCCCGCGTTGCCTCCCGCCTCGCCCGCTTTCTCCAGACCCGAAACATCTGCATCGTCAGGCAGGCGAGCAGCGGGCGGTAGAATTCTGCTTCACCCTCGGGGATGGAGAGGTAGAGCGCTGTGGGTACGTCGACCATTGCCTCGAAATCGATCTCGTTGAGCGCCGTCACCTGGCGTACCTCCGCACTGTCGAACAGTTCGAAGCGATTGGCAGTCTCGACAAACACCGCCCCCATCAGCCGGTCACTGCGGCTGAGGCTATCGAGATAGGTCTCCATCTTGCGCCGCGCCTCTAGCGAGGGGCTGTGCGTCAAAATGTCCTTGAGGGCTTCAAAGGGCTTGCCAGTGAGGTAGTCGGCCAGGCGTGAAAAGGGGGCATGCGGCTCGGTCGCACGCAGGTGCAGGATCACCGCGCAAATGAGCATGCGTGCGCACGTATCCCAGAAGGGGTCAACCTTACTCTCTCCGGTATTCCTAACCCAACAGTCCGCCAGAATATTGGCGTCGGTGGCATCGTGGACGTAGGCCAGAGGATTATAACTGTGCGAGGCGTCAGGTTCCGCCGGGGCAAATCTCCAGACCTGGTGCAATTGCGCCATCGCGCCTGCTGTCTTGTCGAAGAGTTCCCCCTTGAGATCGCTGATGCACAGCGAACTGGTATCCGTTTGCGATTCATACAGCAAATTGCGTATGATCAGCAGCGTAGTTTTCCAGCTGCCGGTGGGGCCTGTAATCAGCGCGTGTTCCTCCTGCAGCTTTTTCGGGAGGGCGATGATGCGCCGACGATAGATGCCGAGGTGGAACATTGCGGCGGTTGCGCGAGTGCGCCGGGTGCGCGCGTTATGCGGTGCCGCGAGCAGGGTATGTATCGCGGTAGTGACCAGCGTGACCGGCGCGCGTGTGACGACCAGAAGTGCGTGAGGCAGCTTGCCGTGGGCGCGTCCAGCATGAACCCCTCGCAGATGACGCCGACCGGCTAAGCCGGATGATCCGAAGGTTACACTCTGGCTGAGCAGTTTCACATGGATTGATGCCAGGATATAGGTGATCAAGATGTAGCCAAAGATGATCCACGTGTAGGGTTGTGACAACGGACTGGCACCGAGTTGCATCTTTCTATTCACCAATTCGGTGATCACATCGCCTCCGGGCAATAAGAACTGCCGGAGATGGCTCATCCACAAGGGCATCGAGCTATGCAACAGCAATACATACATCAACGGAGCTACAAACAGCGACAGGACAATAACTGCGCACAGGAACACGGGCAGGACTAGAATTTGGGTCCATCTCATCTGATATCGCATGGGTTCTCTGCTCCTCAATTCATAACGAACAGGTACACTCATCGAACTAAGTAGTGTTGCACTCCTGGGACGCACTCCAAAAAGACATACGCCATTTTTCTATTCTTACTAGACAGAGAAAAAACGGAAACGCGCATACGTATGTTTTTCGCAAGTGGGGGAGGACCACCTATCGCTCGATCTCGTGTTCGTCTGTTCGCGCATGTTCGGGCGATTCGTGCAGGATCGTATCGCGTTCGTCCAGGTCGTACAGGGTCTCCTGGAGGAAATGGTAGTGTTCGTAGTCACTATGTTCACGGCCCGACTCGCGCATCGAGTGAAAGTCCTGCGAGGTCAACGAGATCGGTTCCTCGTGGCCGGTCTCGCGGTCGATACCGGTCCCTCGCAAGACCACGTGGACGTGTGAATCATCGGTGTTGTGGTGCTGCACGGCATACCATTCCAGGTCGTGATTGAGCCGGTCTTCGAGGTCGCGCATCACCTCGCGGGTCCACCCTCGCCAATCCTCGACTGGCTCATCCTGCGCAGGCGAGAGGATGATGCGGTGGTAGTAGATGTCTCCTGCCGGTTCGCGCATCAACTCATCGCGTGCCGCCCGGCGATCAAAGTGATCCTCCTCGTCGTTGAAGAGATGACGATCTTCGACCGTTTCCCGCGCTGGATCGCGCTCACGGTATTGCAGGTACTTCAAGTGGCTGGAAAGGGCGGACGAAGCCTGCCCCTGGCTCACCCGCGATACCCGGACATGCTTGCTTTTGACAATCATGGCTACCGGTCGTGGTCGAGATCAAGATCATGCGTCTGCTCTGGCTCGATCAAGCGCTCATCTACATCCAATGGAGGAACATCGGGGATCGCATCCCGCTCAAACAACTCCTCGGCATAGTCGCGTCCAAGTGATTCCAGGCGTTCCAGCTCCTCCGGCTCGAACTGCGGAGGCTCCAACACATCGGGATGCTCCACCAGCTCAGAGAGCGGAGTATCGAGGTTGAGCGTCTCAAGCCACTGATAAAACTCGTCTTGTTCGAGTAACTCGTCATGCTCTGCCATCATGTCCTCCTCTTACGAGACCTGTTCATCATCTTCCAGATGCACATGCTCACTCGGGGCTTTTTTCGGCAGTAACTCGCGATTGGCTTTTGCCCTGGCGTCATCGTAGGCTGCCTTCGCGAAATCGGGGCCGTGCGCTTTGGAGAGCAGCGTGAAGGAAAGCCGCCGTCCGATGCCGCTATTCCGAATTGCCATAATGATCAAGCCGGCTAGCCGGTCAACTTGTTTGCGCACCCACTCCCGGTGTGACTCCGCCTCATGCTCCCGGTCTTCGCGCAGATCGCGGCGCAACTGGGCATGTGCCTGGCGTAGCTCTGCGGCGACCATCTCACGCATAACCACCAGGTAGTTCTGTTCGACGAGCTGCCCGTTGCGTTGGGCCATATCCTGCCGGATGAGGTCAGCGATGATCTGGTTCCTGCCGCGCTTCTCCTGCTTGGCGCGTTGCGCGACATAGTTGCGTAGTTCTACGGGGAGCCAGACATTCAATTGCTTCTCGTTATCAGCCATAGGAAGCACTCCTGCTTAGTACATTACGCAACAGCATAGCAACATGCTTCGAGTATTCAGACAGTTCACTGCATAGTGGGTACAGGGTAGTCCTGCTGAAAAGAACTTCTGTTCAGCTATGTCAGAGTATAACACGGTATGCCAAAAAGGGGAAGAATCGCGCGGCATGGCAATACATATACAGGACGTACAACCAAAAGAGGTACATAAATTTGTGATATGGTCGTACCGCTCGTAGAGAGGTATGACACCAACGCTATGCAAAAATTATGTAATGGAGGGGAGGGGCTTATCTTGCTTACCCCGCCGCAGCGTGGGTGACCTGGCGGGGAAGGGGGTGTGGCAACGACGATTCGCGTTGGGGTACGCCGAAATGTTGGGGTACCCAATGCCGGGGCATCGATGAGCGGCGAGGTGGGCTACCATGTTCAGGCACTTTCTGTAGCGCAGCTGATCTACTTCAGTGGCAGTGTCCCGAATAGCGCGTGCCCATGAAACGTTTGCGTGCAGATACGGCCACGGGCGGGAGTAGCGATGCCCAACGATGTCTCAGCAGAGCGTCTTGCACTCATATCAGTTCTCCCTATAAATGAATCAAATCAGGAACACTGTCTCTTCGTTGGGTTGAGGAATCCCGACCGTTTCTATCTTTGACAGGCACTGCTCACAAATCAGGTAGATACGTACCCGGTCTTCCCCTGTGCGTAGATGCTCGTTGAGCTTTGCGCGCATCTGGAGCAGTTCTTTTTTAGTGAGGAAGCACTCAAAGAGCGAGAACTCCGTCCACTGCCCAAAGCCTTTGAGTATTTTATGGACCCGCGTGCGCCTTTTATCATCTGGAATATCGTAGGCGACAACGTACAGGCTGCTCTGCCTGCTCCCTCGACTGGTGACCCCCGCTTGTTTCATGCCGCCCTCACCTAGCGCACAGTAAACGGAATGTATTCAGCTACTTCGCCTGTCAGGTATTTCCCTAGCAGGCGCGCCTGCAGTTCAATACACCGTCGGTAGGTTACTTTGTAAGCAAAGACGGGATGGGTAATCACTTCCTGCATGCGGTCCTCGAATTTTTGCAAGAAAAGCCGTTTTGTGGCCTCGGTCATGCGATAACTATTCAACTCCTGGATGAAATCGCTCTGCACAAGCTGGCGGTTATTCAGCAAGCTGAGGACCACTGAGTCCACGATTGTTGGCCGAAACTCCTCCATCAGGTCCAGCGCTAGCGCAGGTTTGCCGTAGCGCGATGCATGGAGAAAGCCGATATAAGGATCGAAGCCCACTCCTGCTATGACGCTGGCAACCTGAGAAGTCAAGATCACGTAGCCATAGCTCAGCAGCGCATTCACGGGGTCAGTGGGCGGGCGCCGGACGCGCTTGCTGAACCCATGCGCCCAGTTGCACTTTATGAGTGTGCCAAACGCGCTGAAATACCCCGCGCTGCCCGCTCCTTCGCATCCCAGAAGCGAACCCAACCCGTGCATTCTGGTATCCATCACTCCATCGTTTTCTGAGGCATCGCCTGGTGTTTCAGCATCAATTTCGTGTACGTTCATCGCGGTCTGAACATCATTCCACTGTGTTTGCTCGGCAGCACGGATGCAGCGTTGTATGCTTTCTACTTGCTCGTTCATCGGTTGGTCTGGATATTGCCTGGCGTAGCGCATGAGAATGGTGCGCATATTGCGAAGCTTGCCAATCACGAAATAGCGAGCAATGCTGTGCCGGCGCGCTCCGTCGGCATAAGCGCTGTGTTGCGCAAGACGCAGGATACTATTCTTCGTGAGGATCGGGTTGAGACTACCCAGGTAGTGGCCATGTCTGGTCAGGTAGGTCACAGGAACTCTTGCCTCTAACAGCCGGGTTAGTGCCGGGGTAGTAATTGTAATTTCTCCCAGGACCATTACCTCTTCCACTTTGAACAGTGGTACCGTCATTTTGCGTTCTAGTTTTCCGCGCGGCTTGCCCTGCTCATCGCGCTCTGGAATATGCACAATCAAGCACTCTCCCTCTCGTCCTACCCATGCTTGCTGCTCAGTCAGATACAGAATGGTCATGCTGCCTCCCTCTCTCTTGCGTTTGTACGGTTATTACCTCGCGGGGTAAACACAGCGGTTCTAAAGAGCAATCGCGGCATTTACGCCAGTTCGTGATTGGAGGTGGGGGTGTATCCAGGACAGCGATATGGCGCGCATCAGCCAACACATGCAGCGTTGCAGTGCGCAATGTCTCATCAATCCTGACTTCATCCCGTCTCGCCGAACCGATATAAAAAACGTAGCCGTGCGCGATGCTCCCAGCCTGGAGATGCAATACTTCCTCCAGGGCCAGCGCCTGAGCGCAGAGTTGGACATGATCGGAGACCCACTTTCCCATTTTGCCTTTTTTATACTCGACAGGATAGACATGCCCTGTTTTTGCTGCTGTAGCCAGGTCAACGCCGATCTCCTCGATTTCTAACAGATCGCAATAACCCACCACTCCCAGCTGCGGCGCGCAGACGTAGAGACGATGCATCTGCACCTTTTCATCGCGTGTGCGGTTGCCAGGCAGGTCAACTCGCTCATGCAGTTGCTGCCCCTCCAAGACATGCTCATTGACAATCATCTCGCCCAGCGTGAACTCATAATAGAAGCGGCGCGGGCAGTAGGCATAGGCATTGAGATGAGAAATGGGAATATATTCAAACGATTCGCCAGCTTCTTGCATGACCTCACCTTCACTAGACTGATATGCCTGCTTACTTGACAAATAAACACAACCGGATTACGATAGGCGCGCGAGTATAGTTGAGAGAGAGGAATAGAGAACGTGGCCTATGCGCAATGATACTCCTACAGAACGAGCCAACCGGCGTCGCATGGCGCTGCTGGCCCTCCTGCACCATCGCCCTTATACGTATGACGAGCTAATCGCTGCGCTAGACAGGGATGAACTCTTTTCCTATGACCGGGCAAGCGATGTCGCAGTGATCGCGCGGCAACAGCGGTACCAGTTTCGCAACGATATTCGCGCACTACGTCTCCTCTCCTGCAATATTCATTGTGATCGTCGTACCAGATACTACACCTGGCACAATTCTCCCTTTGGCCTCTCGTTAACCCAGGAACAACTCACGACGTTTGCCTTACTGCTGAACACGTTCAACGATACAACGATCCTGCACGCGCATGACATCCAGGCATTGCTACACTTTCTGGTCGAGCGTCTACCGGCGGAGCAACAAAAAGTGATCGCCAATCAACGTGTCCCTTTCAGCATCGATTTGCATGAAACGACCGATTATCGCGATGCTGATCCACTCACCATCCAGCCTATCGAGAGGGCTATCGCCCGGAAGCAACAACTCCAATTTGTCTACCGATCTCCACGTGAAGGACAGGAGCGCCGTCATGTCATCGAACCCCAACCCCTGGTCTTCGAACACGGCCATGTCTACCTCTACGGGTGGAGTATCGATCACCAGCAGCGGCTTCAATTCCGCCTGGATTACATCATTCCCGGCAGCGCCGAGGTTCTCAACACCTCCGCCTTGCCGGGCAGACCATCCCCGGTTTCCTATGCCCTGAAATATCGACTCAGCCCGGTCATCGCCCGTAACGGCGTCAGCCAGCATTTCCCCGGCCAGCAAGTAGAGACCCATCCTGACGGTTCCGCGACAGTGACCGCACGGCTCACCAACCTGTTTGATGCGCGTCGCATCCTGCTCAGCTACGGTGAAAACTGCACCGTGCTGGAGCCACCTAAACTGGTTCAACAATTGCGTGCGGTCGCACTGGACTTCCAGAAATATCTTACACCTGATGAGTGAGTGCGATTGCACTCACATGG
>Ga0209648_10004994_pt1 | contig 11307 bp, 10 predicted proteins | sample GraSoi2013_115cm_FD_185830 | JGI IMG/M metagenome (GOLD analysis project Ga0209648, IMG submission 185830) | Grasslands soil microbial communities from the Angelo Coastal Reserve, California, USA - Sample 9_17_2013_115cm (SPAdes) (version 2) | ecosystem: Environmental > Terrestrial > Soil >...
GACTCTTTTGCTCGGTGAGCGCTCGACGACCGAGTTCATACGCCCGCCCCAGTGCGGGTTCGCCTCCGCCGGCCGCATATTCACGCAACGAAGAGCGGTACTCGTCTTCAAAACCCCCATCCGTTTTCGTCTTGCGTCGAATCGCGATCTTCATGGATTAATTCCCGTTAACCGCGAGACTAGAACGAGTGCATCGTCATTTCCGCTGCGATACTGCTCGAGAATTCTGTCTGCCGCCCTTTGCGGATTCTCCCGAGCGGAGAGGGTCACGGAAAAATCGCTTCGGACTCCATCTGTTGCGAAGAAAAGTGCATCTCCCCGCACGATCGGAAGCACGGTGGCCTGAAGGGCAGGTAACTGGGAACCGACGACGCCAGCTCGCAGGAGAAGCGACTCCCGCGCATTGCCTTTCTTCGCATCGGCGCGCATCAACACTCCTTGGACGTTCCCGACACCGAGCCAGGTCATCATGCCATGTTCAGGTTCAATGCAAGCAAGGCTCAATACAACCCCGCGAGTTGCCCGGAGCTTCTCATGGCAGCGTTCTACGAGAGAGATAATCGGTTCGTCGGCAGAGCTTCTGAGAAGTGCAGCTGCTGCCTTAGAGGCATTGGCAGCTTCTTCGCCGTGCCCTATGCCGTCAATCGCTGCAATCAGAATTCCGTTTCGGTTGCAGCAAACCAGGTGGTGATCGCCCGACTCTCCCTGGCCCGGAAGAACGAACTTGGCAACACCATATTCGACCATTGGCTCTCTTATTGTCTCCATTTCTTCACCGCCACAATCGTTCCCCGGCCGGGTTGGGAAGTGATCTCAAATTCGTCCATCAAGCGACGCACTCCAGGTAGGCCAAGTCCCAGACTTCCAGACGTGGAGAAGCCGTCTCGCAGCGCCTGACGAATATCAGGGATCCCGGGACCGTCATCGGTCGCGACGACCGAAATGCCTTGACGATTCAAGCCATTCACCATCTTTAGCGTGATTTGTCCTTTGCGCGCATAGGAGACGATGTTGCGCGCTAATTCTGAAATTGCCGTTGCAATGAGTGTGGCGTCCCCCATTGAGAACCCGAGTTCAGTCGCCATCAGCCGGCCCTTCTGGCGGGCTAAGACGATATCGTGGTCGGAGTTGATTGCCACCCGGATTTCCCCAGCCGACACTGTGGCTCACTTTCAGTTCGTGGTTTTGAACTTTTCGTTCAAGTACGCCAGACCTTCTTCCAAGTCGAGCGCGGTCGCAACGCCTTCCAGTGTTAAGCCCAGTTGCACCATAGCAAAGGCCACTTCCGGCTGAATCCCAACGATTACCGTCTCTGCGCCGCGCAGCCGGATCATCAGAGCGATCTCCCGCAAAGTCCGGGATGCGAACGAGTCCATCACGTCCATCGCTGTAACATCGACGATAACCGCACGGGAGCGAAACTTAACAACTTGTTGAACTAAACCCATGCGCAGTTGGTTGAGGTCCGCATCCGAGAGAGCGGCCTGAAAGGTCGCAATCAGGACCGCTCCCTGCTTGAGAATTGGGACTTCCACGTGGCCCTTCCTCCGCTTTGCCTAGCGCGGCTCCGCTAGCGATTCGACTTTGTAGCCTAACAGTCTTTCCGCCTGCTCGATGCCACCCTGCAGGTCGCCCACGGTGTTCATCTTGCCGAGATCCACACCGATGGTCACCAGCGTCTGCGCAATCTCTGGCGAAAGCCCCGTGACAATGACGGTCGCGCCGAGAAGCCGCGAAGCTTCAACCGTTTGCACCAAGTGGTTCGCCACTGTGACGTCCATGGCTGCCACACCAGTGATATCGATCACCACGACTTTCGCGCGGTTAGTGCGAATTCCGCGAAGGAGTTGCTCCGTTAATTGCCGGGCGCGCTGAGGATCGATGACCCCGATGATGGGAAGAATCAACAGCCGCTCGCGAACCTGCAGCACGGGAGTCGAGAGTTCGCGGATTGCTTCCTGCTGCTGGCGAATAACGCGTTCGCGCTCTTGCACGAAGCCGACTGCCACTGTGTTTGCGATGCGGTTTGCCGCTGGCTCATAAGCGTCCAAGATGCGATTCAATTTCTTGAAATCGGTCTGGTATTTCTCGAAGAGGGAACGCGCCAGGACGTCGCGCAACAACAGTACAATCCCTACGACTTCGTGGGTTTCGACGCCTCGTGGAATGATGCGTTCCGAAAGATTTCGCGCGTAGGCTTGCAGCGCTTCAAATGCTTCGGTTTCGAGAGCCTCAACGTAACTGTCGTATATCGAGGTTGCTTCCGCGAAGATCTCTTCTTTGGTCATCGCCGTGAGCAGGCGCGTCTCGGTGATGCGCACTACCCATTCTTCGCGTAATTGGGTTCGATTCTGCCGGAGGTGCGCCACAAGTTCTCGAAGCAGCTCCGACGGTTCTTCAGCTTGCTTCAGTTCGGGGGACAGGGACGTACCATCTCGTTTCGCCATGAAGATTTTCTCCTCGGCGCGAACAGCCCGGCTCCGGACCGATTCGCCGCCTGAATACGCAGAATGCTTACTTTTCAATACCATTGGAAACCCGGATCCTCAATCAAGTAAACTCCCGTAACAAGCCTCAGGTAAAGACCTTAGTTGCAGGCAAGACCCCACTACGAGAAGTCTACTTATCAGGTTGTTGTGAAGGCTTTTTCTAGGCAGGTGACGCTTTAGCTCCTCCATTCCACGTAAGTCTTTGGCACACAGATACTGCCCTAGGGGCGATACTAAATTCGAGCTCCGCGCCCGGGGTAAATTCTTCGTTGGTGATGAAGTAGATTCCACGGGCAGAGATATCCTGGATTCTGCCGTGACAAGGCTCAGATCGCTTGTGCGGAACTACACATACTACGATGGGAAGTGACAAGTCATAGCGACGAGTTGCACGTCGCTCCCCTGAGCCGAATGGAGGAGATCCCATCGGTGGTGGGCTCATTTACTGGCCTTACTTTCGCCTTCCCGGTTGGTCGGCAGCCAGGACGCTTGCTCAACCTAGTGCTGGCAGCGCGGATGCAGCATCACCAGAACCATCAGGTCCGACAGCGTGAAGAGCCACTGATCCGCCTGCTCGCCCGCTACTTCAGCCGCGCGTGCGATGAACCCTAAGTGCCGACTGCGAGCTAGGCTGCGAAGATGCTCCACGCAGATGCCCGTCAGGCTGGCAATCTCCGTGTCCGTGAAGATCTTCTGACTCGATTTGACCTTAACCACGCCTTTGCCCTCCATCCTCCATCTAATCCCGACCGGAACGCGCTCCTGAAGAGGCAAAATCATTCCTCATCTTTCGTTCTGAACACAATTCGCCGAACGACTTCGCGAACCTCGCGAACCCGCTTGCTCGCCGGTCCGTCAGGTTCAAGTTTGAGGTACGCGTCCAGGTTCTGAAGTTGCCTCGCATATGCCCGCGAAGGATTTGCCGGGTCGGTGCGGCGATGATCTGCGGCTGTTCGTGCAGCTTGTTTCGCTGTGCTTGCCGCAGCTTCCGCTGCCAGAGAAGATTCCAATGCTCAAGAGGTCGCACCACGACGGTACTCAACTCTCGGTCGGTTAGAGCTGCGATGGAGGGGCGGCCAATCGTCGGCGTTGGCGGAGGCTACAGCGCGGGCCGTTCGTCGTGAATTCGTGGCCCTTCTCGTCCGACCTCGAACTATACGCGCTGTGCGAGGGCTTTCAATCCAGTGAAGACAGCAATTGTTGTGCCGGAGGAAGTTGAATTCCATGGTCAGGTAAAGCCCTGAGACGATGAAGCCGACTCAGGATTTCCCCGAAATCCGCAGGTAATTTCCAATCAACAGGAGATCCTCATGGTGGAGTCCAGGTTCAGCGCCAGTTGTCGCTAACTCTAGTTTGGGACTGAAGAGAGCCAGTCGGTGGACTGGCTCGGATTCATTGGACGAATGGTCGGCTTCTAGGACATGTGGCTGGAGGAGCTTAGGGTCCACAAACGAGGCTGTGGGAGATATCCTCATCCAAGTGGATCTATCGCCACTGCTCGAAATCCCGTGTACCCGCCGTGTACCCGACTTCGGCGAATTCGCTGTTTTCAGCGTTTTTCGCATTTAATGAAATCAATAACTTACGTCTTATCAGTCAGGCTCAGAATTCCGACTCCCCCGCCTCCACCATCTTATCGATTGATTTTAAGACTGTTACAAATCCCCTCTCAGTCTGAATCCCGTCGGCGAGATGCGAACCATCATGCACGGAATCGTCTCGCTATTACTTTCAGGGCTCAGGAACTGATTTGTTTTGCGTTGAGGCTCCCCTGCCCAGCTTAGGGAATTCACCTGATTGTTTTGTCTAGCCCTTCAGCCTACGATCAGGGCAACGCAACCATGCTGGACGGAGGCAACGCAATGTCCCTTCCACAGCAGTCCCGATCATTTGCCAGGATGAGCGTGGCCTTCAAAAGGGTTCTGCTCCTCATGCTGGTACACGCAAGCCTAGCTCTTTCGGCGTTTGCGACGTGTACGGCACCTAAAAACCCGATCGAGGCGGAGAATTGTCTGCCAGGCACTCCGTCTAGTCAGTGGTACATTCAAGGAGCTGGTTCATCGAATATTCAGGGCTTCACCACAGATATCAGCGCGAACGTGGGCCAGACCATCTCCTTCAAAATCTCCACCAATGCGCTCTCGTGGCGTATCGACATCTATCGTTTGGGTTACTATCAGGGAAATGGCGCTCGGTTCATAACTTCCGTTTCGCCCTCAGTGTCCCTGCCGCAAATTCAACCTCCGTGTCTGACGGACAGCTCCACTGGGTTAACCGATTGCGGCAACTGGGTCATATCCGCCTCTTGGGCGGTGCCCAGCACGGCCACCTCAGGAATCTATTTTGCTAGACTGGTCCGGCTGGACACAGGGGAGGCGAGCCCCTCGATTTTTGTCGTGCGTAATGATTCCAGCCATTCCGACATCTTGGTGCAGACGTCCGACGAAACCTGGCAAGCCTACAACGAGTACGGTGGGAGCAGTCTCTACATAGGAACTGTCCATTACAAAGTCAGTTACAACCGGCCGTTCACCGTATCCAACGGGAACACGTGGCTTTTCACCTCTGAAACTCCCATGATTCGATGGCTTGAGGCGAACGGCTACGACCTCAGTTATTTCACTGGCGTAGACGCGGACCGCAACGGCGCGCTGATTAAACAACACAAGATCTTCATGTCCGTCGCCCATGATGAATACTGGTCGGGCGGGCAGCGCGCCAACGTTGAAGCCGCCCGGGCAGCTGCTGTGAATCTGACATTCTTCAGCGGTAACGAAGTCTTCTTCAAGACTCGCTGGGAACCGAGCATTGATGGCACAAATACGCCTTACCGAACGCTCGTTTGCTACAAAGAGACTTTTGTCAATGCGGTAATCGATCCCAAAGATCCCCCTACCTGGACGGGCATTTGGCAAGACGGGCGTTTCAGCCCACCCGCTGACGGGGGCCGCCCGGAAAACGCATTGACCGGCACGAAAACCGGGGTGAGTGCACCTCCAAACCCTCAAAGCTACCCGATCAACGTGCCTCAGGCCGACGGCAGAATGCGGTTCTGGCGGAACACCAGCATTGCAGCGCTCGGGCCGGGCCAGGTCGCCACGCTGCCTACAGGAGTGCTTGGCTATGAGTGGGATGAAGACGCTGACAATGGATTCAGGCCAGCAGGTCTTATACGACTCTCGACCACCACCGAGGCAGTGCCAGACTATCTCTCCTTCAATCCCTCGCCTCCCCCAGGTTCCTACTCCTTTGGAAGTGCCACTGTCACGCATCACTTGACCATGTACCGGGCTCCGAGTGGAGCCTTGGTTTTCGGTGCCGGCACGATTCAATGGTCCTGGGGATTGGACGCCATCCACGATCTTTCTGGCACGCCAACCGATGTCAACATGCAACAGGCCACCGTAAATATTCTTGCAGACATGGGGGTTCAGCCCACCACGCTGCAGAGCGGCCTGGTACCAGCGGTTGCTTCGACGGACGCCACTCCTCCAACATCAGCGATCACCTCGCCTTCTTCGGGAAGCTCATTTGCTCCGGGCTCTTCGGTAACGATTTCCGGTACTGCGGTGGACTCCGGCGGTGGTGTGGTTGGAGCTGTCGAGATTTCTGTGGATGGGGGAACAACGTGGCACCCCGCAATCGGCAGGGAAAACTGGACTTATACCACCACGTTTAATAACAACGCGACGGTCAACATCCGGAGTCGGGCGGTTGATGACAGTGGCAATCTGGAGGTTCCCGGCCCCGGCATCACTATTACGGTGGGCACGCCAGCGCCGCCGCCCGCGGTGAGTTCTGTCAATCCGAATTCCGGAACTCAAGGGCAGAGCCTCCCGAGCGTCATCATCACCGGCAGCAACTTCCAGAGCGGGACGACCTGTAGCTTTGGTGCGGGTATCACGGTGAACTCGTGCACGTTCAACTCCGCCACTCAACTCACTGCCAACATCACCATCAGCTCGGCAGCGACCGTAGGCACGCGCAACGTCACCGTCACCAATCCCGACAGCCAAACGGGCACATTGCCGAACGGGTTCACGGTAACCACCAGTGGTCCACCTCCGCCGCCCGCAGTGAACTCCGTCAATCCCAATTCCGGCGCTCAGGGGCAGAGTTTGCCCAGCGTCATCATCACCGGCAGCGGCTTCCAGAGCGGGGCGACATGCAACTTTGGTGCAGGCATCACGGTGAACTCCTGCACCTTCAACTCCGCCACTCAACTCACTGCCAACATCACCATCAGCTCCACAGCCACGGTGGGCACACGCAACGTCACCGTCACCAATCCCGACACCCAAACCGGCACTCTGCCCAATGGTTTCTCCGTGACCACTCCACCGGCCATTTCGCTCATCCAGAAAGCCACCTTCAGCCGTGAGCCTACTTCCGGCGGAACAGTCACCCTCACCCTACCCCAGGCCACTGGTGCCGGGCACACCTTGATCGTGGGAATGAGCTTCTGGCCCCTGGATATCAGCAGTGTCACCGACGGTTCCGGAGATGCCTTCACCCGCGGGCTGACCACTTCGATCTACCACAACGTCTCGGGCAGCGCCACGTACACCAACTTCTATTACGCCAAGTCCACCGCTGGGAGCACCACCTCGCTGACGTTGAACTTCAGCGGCGGCAGCACTTATCTACTGGTAGCCGTGGCTGAGGTGGCCGGGCTCGATCCCTCTGCACCGCTCGATCAATCCGGCTACCACGAATCACTCACGGCCACCGCCGCGTGGTTGTCCGCCGCAGTCACGACCACAGCAGCCAACGAGTATCTGTTTTCCTGGGCGGCCACGGAAGCAGGGAATCCAACGTGTTCGAGTCCTGCCAGCGGCTGGACAATTGAGAGTCAAACGAATGATCCGAACGGGGCAACGGTGTGCTGGCTGGACCGCATCGTCTCGGCCACCGGCTCGTACCAGGCATCTGTCACCGCCAGCACAGCACAGAACTACGCAATGGAGATCGTGACATTCAAGGGCAGGTCATCGGCGCCACCTCCGCCGCCCACTGTGACCTCTGTCAATCCTAATTCCGGAACTCAAGGGCAGAGCCTCCCGAGCGTCATCATCACCGGCAGCAACTTCCAGAGCGGGGCGACCTGTAGCTTTGGTGCGGGTATCACGGTGAACTCGTGCACGTTCAACTCCGCCACTCAACTCACTGCCAACATCACCATCAGCTCGGCAGCGACCGTAGGCACGCGCAACGTCACCGTCACCAATCCCGACAGCCAAACGGGCACATTGCCGAACGGGTTCACGGTAACCACCAGTGGTCCACCTCCGCCGCCCGCAGTGAACTCCGTCAATCCCAATTCCGGCGCTCAGGGGCAGAGTTTGCCCAGCGTCATCATCACCGGCAGCGGCTTCCAGAGCGGGGCGACATGCAACTTTGGTGCAGGCATCACGGTGAACTCCTGCACCTTCAACTCCGCCACTCAACTCACTGCCAACATCACCATCAGCTCCACAGCCACGGTGGGCACACGCAACGTCACCGTCACCAATCCCGACACCCAAACCGGCACTCTGCCCAATGGTTTCTCCGTGACCACTCCACCGGCCATTTCGCTCATCCAGAAAGCCACCTTCAGCCGTGAGCCTACTTCCGGCGGAACAGTCACCCTCACCCTACCCCAGGCCACTGGTGCCGGGCACACCTTGATCGTGGGAATGAGCTTCTGGCCCCTGGATATCAGCAGTGTCACCGACGGTTCCGGAGATGCCTTCACCCGCGGGCTGACCACTTCGATCTACCACAACGTCTCGGGCAGCGCCACGTACACCAACTTCTATTACGCCAAGTCCACCGCTGGGAGCACCACCTCGCTGACGTTGAACTTCAGCGGCGGCAGCACTTATCTACTGGTAGCCGTGGCTGAGGTGGCCGGGCTCGATCCCTCTGCACCGCTCGATCAATCCGGCTACCACGAATCACTCACGGCCACCGCCGCGTGGTCGTCCGCCGCAGTCACGACCACGGCAGCAAACGAATATCTGTTTTCCTGGGCTGCCACAGAAGCCTCTAATCCTAGCTGTTCGGGTCCTGCAAGCGGCTGGACAATTGAGAGTCAAACGAATGATTCGGCCGGAGCGACGGTGTGCTTGCTCGATCGCATCGTCTCGACGGCAGGAACTAATCAGGCATCCGTTACAGCCAGCAACGCGCAACATTACGCGATGGAGATCGTCACATTCAAGTGATAGGCAGAGGTCCGGTTCTGAGAAATGTGGGACGGTGTAGGCTACGCAGAATGGTCCCCGGTGAGCGGCCGCATCTTTGATTCAGAAGTTGTCACAACTCCGTGGCCGCGCCGCTCCTCCTTTTCGCGAGCCGCGTTCCAGATAAGTTCCGGTTGGCCGCAATCTTGCCGTTTTCTGCGTTTCTGACGTCTCGAAAAGTCAATGACTTACGTGTTTTCAATACCGCTGAATATTCCGACCCCCCGCCTCCACCATTTTCGGGATTTTGGACGCAGAAACAGGGTTAGGCGGGCACGCATGGCACAGGACTGGTATGAACAGGCGATAACGTATGGCGTCGAGCAGGGATGGATTGACCGTCCGGGGTCGGCGAAGCGACTGAATGGGCTTGAGGAAGTGCGCAAGAAGATGCCGAAGGAAATGCAGGCGGCCTTGCCGCAGAGCATCATCTTCTCACCGGGTCTTGACGGGGGGGGCGCGACGCTACGAAGAGACATACCGCTCAGCTATGCGTTCGTTTACCTGTCACCGACGCTGGAGAAGGAACACTGCATCAATGCGACATGGGCAGTCGCGCACGAACTTGCTCACGTGGTGTTGGGGCATGGTCATTACCGGCAGCGAAATAAAGCACAGGTGGATGCGGACGAAAAAGCAGCGAGCGACTTGGCTGATACGTGAGTCCCAAAACACAATCCAGAGAACAGCCGCTTCCTCAAGCTGCTCAGCAAGGGTGAAGAAGCAATAAAACTGGAATTCGAAAAATTGCAGAATCCAGACGATTGATTCGAATCAAGACTCTCAGTGACCACCTTCATCGTGCGCGAAGGATGGGAAGCCATACATTCATCTCGATTCGGATGTCGGTGTTCTTGAAATTCCATTCGACAGCGCCGTTGCGCCCATTTAGCTCCCGTGTACCCGCCGTGTATCTCAGTTGGGCGAATTAGCTGTTTTTAGCGTTTTTCGCGTTAAATAGAATCAATAACTTACGCGCTTTCAACGTCGCTTTTAGTTCGATCCCCACCTATCGTGGAACATTTTTTTAACCCGCTCGCGGTTCTGATGAAGGGTGCCAACCCGCCTTCCGCGTGGGACCAACTGTAGGACCATTAAGCGTTTCTGACCGCGCTAAATGCTACTTAGTGCTCCTGAAAATGCCTCGTAAGTTGTTGACACTCCGTTCCCTGCAGACTTGCCAAGGTTCAGGTGTCGGTTCGATTCCGATAGGCCGCTCCATAATTCTAAAAAACTAACACTGCCGCCTCATTTTCCCCATTTTCCATTTGAACCGCGCAGAAGGATTCTGAGTCCGCTTTGAGAAAATGTCGGCTTCTTGTTCCTTGAGAACTCCTGCACGACCCTCTGCATGGTCCGCCGTGCGAAGCGGGGAAATCGAGTCCAGGGCAGGCGCCAAACTTATTGCAAGATGCGCTATAAGTTTTGGTGGCGGTTCAGGCCAGTTTGGGCGTATCTTTAGAGCCTGTTAAGCCCACTCGGCCGAGGTCCTGGCCCAACCACCGCTTCGTGATGGTCACGTCCCGATCATTGCGCCCTATGTGGCTTAACGGTCTTACGGCAAAGAAATTTTGCCGCAGGGCCATGCAGTCCAAACTCAATCAGGAGGTCGCTGGGGAAATGACAAAGTCGAATCGCTTTCTTCTAACCGGTGCGGCGATCGCGGGCTTGCTCGCGGGAACCGGCGCCAGCATCCATGCTTCGAATCTGCTCCCCGGGGCGAAGGCTTCCGCCGCCGCTCAGGATGCAGAGAAGAAGCCCGACCAGAAGTCTGACAAGAAGGTGAAGGAAAAGCACGCCTGTAAAGGCCAGAACTCTTGCAAGGGCAAGGGCGGCTGCAAATCGAGCGACAATGGTTGCAAAGGCAAGAACTCTTGCAAGGGCAAGGGCGGTTGCGCAACCGACGGCTCCAAGATGCCCGAAGAAAAGCCGCCGTCCTAACCACAACATTCAACGAGCGATTCTTTCCTGACGGGGGGCTGGTGAAGATCGCTGGCCCTCCTTCTTCCTTGCTTTTGGAGAAAGAAAATGCCCGCAAATCGTTTTAACGGATTCTCCGAATACGGTATCGGGATTGGTTTGCGCGCGCCGCACTACAATCACATTTTGACGCGCAAGCCGGTTTGCGACTGGTTCGAGATTATTTCCGAGAATTTCATGATCGACGGCGGCCGCCCGCTGCACATCCTCGATCAAATCTTGGAACAATACAAAGTGGTGCAGCACGGCGTCTCCATGTATTTCGGCTCCGCGGAGAAGCCGAACCGCGAGCATTTGCGCCGCCTGAAAGAGCTGGTCAAGCGCACCAGGACGCCTTGGCTGTCCGATCATCTCTGCTGGGGAAGCGTGGATGGCCGCTACACGCACGATCTCCTGCCTATGCCTTACACGTTTGAAGCGGCGAAGATCACGGCAAAAAAGATTGGCGAAGTGCGCGATTTTCTCGAAGTGCCCGTGGCTGTCGAAAATGTCAGCAGCTATGCGGAGTTTCATGTTTCTGAAATGACCGAGTGGGAGTTTCTCAACGAGGTTGTCGAACGCGCCGACTGCGGCATTCTGCTGGATGTGAACAATATCTACGTTTCGTCTCA
>Ga0209648_10004995_pt1 | contig 11307 bp, 9 predicted proteins | sample GraSoi2013_115cm_FD_185830 | JGI IMG/M metagenome (GOLD analysis project Ga0209648, IMG submission 185830) | Grasslands soil microbial communities from the Angelo Coastal Reserve, California, USA - Sample 9_17_2013_115cm (SPAdes) (version 2) | ecosystem: Environmental > Terrestrial > Soil >...
TGGATCGCTCCGCCAAACGCTATGACCGCGGCGAGCAAAGCGTGCGATGCGAAGACCAGATTTCCAAGCGTATCGCCGGCGATGTATCCCTTGTGGAGAAAGGTGTTCTTGGTCCAAGCCTGGAAATCTCCTGTAAAAGTCGAGTGCCCGTAGAAGGCGACGATGTAGTACAAAAAAGCCCACTGGCCGATAACGGCCACGACAAACCAGAATTGCGCAGCTGCCTTCAGCGCGGTATCTGCGACGGAATTCAGCCCCAACCGGTTGCTCATTACCGCTGTACTCATACTCTTTCCCTCCTTATGCGGGCGAATGAATTTGGTACCAGCCGAATCAGATCGGTCCGCGATAGCGGCGCAGCCGGACCGCTAGGGTAAGAAATACCGCGGCGATTGCCAAGCCAATCCATAGACTTGGCGTGCTGAAAAATTGCCCCGGAGTGAGCGCTGCGAGCACATCCATCATCGTGCTGTGCGGTGTCGTGGTGGGAGCCTCCGGTCCGGTCAGGCGGTACTCCAGCAGGGCGAGAAAGTGCGTCGTGTTGAACGCAATCTTTTCGAGTCCGCAGATCACGAAGGGTGGTAGAAAAGCCCACAGGAACGGCGCTCGCCTGGCCCAGGCTGAAACCAACAGCAGCCAGCCGTAGAGTGGCGCGTACCAGAGGCCATGAACGGTCACAATATGGTAGAGCAAGATCAGGGACACGCGGAGGAGCGACGATTGTGTCCATAGCGTCGCGACGGGCAGGCCACTTCCCAGCAGTACCGCGCTGCTCAGCAGCAGCATAATCCACTGCGTGACAACGGCGATGGCGAAACTGACCAGCGGCACGATGACGAGCGGAATGGTGATCTTTGCGAGCACGGTGGTGCGATCGGAAACTGGCAGCGACTTCCAGAACAGGATGCTGCGATCGCGGCGCTCACCGTACAGCGCGTCGAGAGCGTAGAAAACTCCCACGATAAAACCTGTCGCCATGATGAGTGCCGCCGCGATCTCGTAGGGCATGGCGAGCATTTCGTGCTGCCGTTCCGGGTCGAGGGTCCATACGCCGTGCATGCGGTGCCGGAGCACTATCGTGTTGATCAAGAAACCGAACAAAACGACAGCGGCGGCGATCAGCGGCGCGAGATAGATCGCCCGGTACTCCCATAATTCGCGCCGCACCGACCAGTACATGGGCCGAGTCGCGGACATGACCGCCGGCACGATTCCTTGTGAGTCGAAGGAGCCGGGCACGACACTGGATTGACTGTTCATAGAGCCGCTCCTTGTCTTTCTCCGGCCTGATTGCCCGGCTTACGTTCCAACAGGGCAACGAACAAGTCGGCGATGCTGGGCGTTCTCACGTCGCCCAATCCGGCGAGTTGGCGGCGAGCGACATGGTCGGGCGTCAGATCGAAGAGCAGGATGCTGCGACCGAGCACCTGGCGCTCGTGAATCGGCTTGAGTGCGCGTGCTGCGGCGACCTGCTCGGGATTCACCGTCACTTCCAGATAGCGCGACTCAAACTCTTCCATGCTGCAATCGAGTACGATGCGGCCGCTGTTGATGAACATGAGATCGGTCAGGACGTGCTGGACCTCTTCCACCTGATGCGTGGTTACGACTATGGTGCGATTGCGATCGAAGTAGTCGTTCAGCAGGGAATCGTAGAACTGCTTGCGATAGAGGATGTCAAGGCCAAGAGTCGGCTCGTCCAGCACCAGCAACTTCGCGTCAATAGCCATCACCAGCGCCAGGTGCAATTGCGCCACCATGCCCTTCGACAACTCCCGGACCTTGCTGCTGCGCCGGATAGTGGTCTTGGCCAGAAAAGTTTCGGCTTTCGCGCGATCGAATCGCGGATGCACGCCGGCAACATAGTCGAGCGCCTGCCACACCCGTATCCAGCGCGGCAACACGGCGACATCGGCAATGAAGCAGACATCGCGCATGAGCTGATCGCGCTCGGTCCAGGGGTCGCGTCCCAACACTCTCAGTTCCCCCTGATAAGGGGTGAGCCCGAGAATCGCAGTGAGCGCGGTGGTTTTGCCTGCGCCGTTGGGACCGATCAGTCCGAGGATGCGGCCGTCTTCGACGCGCAAATCGACGCCGTCCAGCGCGATGGTGGTGCCGAACGACTTGCGGAGGCCGCGTGCTTCTATGCATGCCATGGCTTCAGCGTTCCTCCTTGGGGGGATTCGACTCCGGCGTTTTCGACGGCCCCGCATCCGAAGACGACCGGCCGGCGGCGCCGTTCAGGAGTTCTTCCGCCCTCAGGCCGAGCCGTTGAATGGTAGCGTGGACTCTGGGCCATTCTTCGCTCAGAAACTTCTGCCGTTCAGCCTGCAGCAACAGACTGCGAGCGCCGGCATTGATGAACATGCCGCGGCCTCGCCTGGTCTCGACCAGCCCCTCGTCCACAAGTTGCTGGTAGCCCTTCAGAACCGTGAGCGGATTGACCCGATATTCGGCCGCCACTGTTCGCACCGATGGCAGCGGATCGCCTTCCTTGAGAAGTCCGTCCAGGATCATCGCCACCACCCGGTCGCGCAGCTGGCGGTAAATCGGTTGATTGTCGTTCCACTCACGGTCCATCCTGTTTTCCAGATAACCTTTGCAAGAGATAGCCGTCCGTCATTTCGGTGGTGGATCGTTTTTATTTCGAAAGCCCACCCGTCTGATACCCGATTCATCGCTCTGCGATGAACGTCCACTGATTCGCTTCGCTCACCCAGGACCAAAGTCCTGGGCTAGGGCCGCGATTCGCAAGCGAATCGCTAGACGCTGATGCCCGGGCGTTCATCGCTACCGCAATGGACGTCTGCGTCATTTTGTCCGGTGCAGTTCTATGTGCCCGCGCTCCGCCGGCTTTCCTTCGAGGAAGAATGTCCAGTCCTCGGTGTGATGGTTCGCGTCGAGGATGGTGAATACGGCATGCTCCATGTGTCCACCCTGCTGGCTACTGTAGTTGCCGACGTCGAGAAAATTGAATTCCACTGTCTTCCCGTCCGGCGACAGCTTGCCCACCATGCGCGGCCGGTTTCCTACGTCACAATAATGCGTCAAGAGCAACCGATCCCCGTCCAGGTACAGCATGGTGATCGGATTTTCCGGGCCATCTCCTCGCATCTCATGGACGATCGCGTTTCCCATGGAAGTCACGCGAAGGGAGGCCTGCACAGGCTTGCCTTCATAGGTGCCTTCCCAGGAACCCGCCAGAGTTTTCAGCTTGTCGAAGGACTTTTGCGCGTCGGACTGAGCAAAAGCCACGGTGGCGGAGATCGACATCAGAACAATGGACGACATAAAACGAAGGGATTTCATTTTCACTCTCCTTAATAAAGGTCATTTCTTCGTTATTAAAGGTCACTTCGTTGCCTTTCGGGGCCGGCCTTCGCCGCGTGTTTGCTAATGATTGGTGCGAGTAGACATAGTGTTATAGTTAACTATAACACTATGCCTGTCAAGTGTTTTATTCCTGAGCAATCCTGGGCGAGGCGGAGAGCGCTTGAGGCCGATTGTTACCTTGGTAAACCACTAGTTTTAAATGACTTGTTTAAGACTGACCCGTTTGGGTGAAGAACCCGGTCATGCCAATGTAACAGGAGCCCGTGCGACCCCTAGCCCGCGATGTAACCGGATCTGCAGGAAGCGACCCTCGCCCATCGCCCGCCGTCAAAGCACGTGCATGCTCAAGAGGACTCCCTGCAGCGGCATGGTGTAGGACACATCCTCGGGATCCTTCGACCCTCCCTCAGTCGCTTCGGGCCCTCGGTCTCGCTCAGGATTGGTCAGGTCTTGGGGTGTTCTAGTCCGGAGTTTGATGGCAGGGTGACAGCTCAACCTTCACGCAGCAGTCGGAAAGAATCAACCGACTCGCCGATCAAAAGCAAGGACTCTCAAGCCTTGGCAGCGGCAGCCTGAAACGTTTTGCCCATCCGCGTCACTAATCCGTGAGAAAAAAATCGGGCTCCTGAAAGGCGGTGTCTTTCCGATGCCTCTCAAGTACATGTGCACGGCCCTGCTGCTGATCCCGGCCTCGCTGGGCTTTGCCCAACAAAACCTGGCCCAACAGAACCTGGCCCAACCGACGGCAGACAAACCTTCTCCCGAGTATCCCCAGTACTACGAGCCTCCCAACCCCAAGTGCGATGCCTACACCATGAAGAATCGCGTCAGTCTTAACGCGCGGGAGAAGACGTGTTACTACCGCGATCAGCTCATTTCGCCCTCGGCGATCTCGGGAGCGGCTCTGTTCGCCGGCATCGCGCAAGCCATGAACAGCCCCAAGGAGTGGCCGCAGGGCGCCAAAGGGTATGAGTGGCGGGCGAGCACGCGCTACGTCCAGGGCATGACGAAGAGCACCGGCGTCTACTTGGTGGGGCTGGCACTTCATGAGGACCCGCGTGCGGTGCGTCCCGATTGCACACTAGCCCCGTACAAGGGCGCCATAATTACACAAGAGGCTGCGCCCAGGACCTTCTGGCAACGGCTGCGCGGCGCCGTAGTAGTGAACTTTTGGGCCAAGGATGACAACTGCAACGGACGCCCGGCTTTTGCCGCAGCCGCCGGAGCGCTTTCCAGCGGCTTCGTCGGTATGGCCTGGACTCCCGACTCCTCCAACACAATTACCAAAGCGTTGGTGAGAAGCGGTACGGCCCTGGGAGGTTCGATCGGTAACCGCGTCTTTTCGGAATTTCAAGGCGACATCACGCACGTCATTACCAAGCTTGGGCACAAGCCAGGCGGAGGATCTTGATCATGAGACAACCAGGACGAGAGGCCCTGTTTTTGGGAACAGCTCTGCTGCTGTGCTCCGCCTTCACCGGCTGCGTTGCCAACCGCGCCTATCGCGAAAAGGCGCCGGTTCTGTACGAATGTGCTCCTGAACGCAAGCCCACGAAAACCAAGGTCACGAAAACCGAGTGCCCTAAAGACAAGCCCAAGTATTCACTGGCTTTCGTGGAGTTCGACGATGTGGGGGAGATGTTTGACAAGCCCAGTGAATTTCCAAAAGATGGGGACGGGAAGGAGCACGATAACAGCGAGCTGGGACAGACGATCGCTGAGATCAAGCGAATCAACGATCTAAACTCGGACCCTGTCTTCGTCGTTTTCATCCATGGCTGGAAGAACAACGCATCCTCGTCCAGCGGTAACGTTTGGGGCTTTCGTTCCGAGTTGCAGTCCTTGGCGGAAGAACTGAACGACCCGGAACATCGTAAGCCTGGCGATCTCCCTCGTCCCGTCATGGGAATCTTTGTTGGCTGGAGGGGTGAGGCTACGAGTCTTCCAGTCGCGAAGGACTTCAGTTTCTGGAATCGGAAGAACGCCGCGACACGCATACCTGGCGCTCATCTCACCGAGGCGCTGCGGCGTATTGCGATCGCGGCCAAGAGCAATCCCCGGGCCAAGTGCGTAGTCGTGGGGCACTCGTTCGGTGGCCTGGTCATGGAGCGGACACTGACCCAAGCCATGGTCGAGATGATTCTCGAGTACCGGGAAGAAAACGACAGAATCGAACGAGCCGTTACCGCGGGCGACATGAACAAGGATACTGCTGCTCGCGAAAAGCAGAACGCGGAAGACAAGTTGCAGACACGCAGGCCGGATTTGACCGTCTTGCTGAATGAGGCCGGACCGGCGACCGAAGCCAAGGAATTCTTGAACTTCCTAGTTCACCAAGATGTGGAATTCGCTGATAGCCAAAACGTCCGCCATCCTCTGTTTCTGTCCTTGACCTCAACCGGCGACAGTGCCACGCACATCATCTTCCCGGTCGGGCAGTTCCTGGGGAAACACGGACTTAACACGCGGAAATACGAAGAACCGGATGAGTTCGGAGAGACCGACCAGAACCACTACTTCCTGCACACGACGGCCAATTCTCCCCGTCTCGTCAGCCACAGAGTCATGCCTTCTGACTCGGCCCCAACCGAGTGCAAAGCCACTCTCTACAAAGATTTTCAGCTCGGAAACAAGACCTATTACATATGCCCCAGTTCCTCGGCCACGAACCGAACACCCTATTGGGTCATGCAGATTCCGACGGAGTTCGTACCCGACCACAGCACCGTGTTCAAACCGGAACTGCGAGTCTTGCTGAAAGCGTTCATGGCTCCGCACCTGGCCGTTTCAGCGCCGAGCGGTGCCGTAGCTGGCGCCGGAGAAACCCCAACTCAGAAAGCTCCTGGGATCAAACTGCGGCGCAGGGAAGAACAAAAACCGCAATTGAAACAGACCGATCAAAAACCGGGGTCATGATCGGCCTAAACTCAACTGGATTTCATCGAATCGAGGCAAGTCTATGCGATTCCCAAACCGCTGGAAGGCAGCCCGCAAGCATGTGCACGTCGTGATTAAGCTGACCGTATCCACATGGATTTTGACACTCAGTCTGGTTCTGGGTTGCGCGGCTCGGTCCGCTAAGACCACTGCTCTGGCCGCTCCCGATCAGACGAGTACATCGGCGAACGAATCGCCGAAGCAGCAAGAAAAGGACGCGCTCCTAGCCTGTGCGAAAGCTGCGTTCGATGGTGTTCGCCAGATCGCGCCAAGTCGCGACCTGCGTTTCGAAGGCAAAGTCTCCGAAGCCAACGCGCTCTGCCGCGGCGGCCAGCGTGCGCTGCAGTTTCGCAACACGCCGTGGGTGGATTGGTCGAACTATTGGGGTACTGGCGACGAATCTTCCATTCCCAAAGACTTCATTTCCAATAAGCTCGTCGCCCAACGCGGCGTTCTCGGGGCTCTCCTTGATCTTGAATACCAACGCGTGGAACTCATCAAGTTCAACCTCTTCGACAACAATGGGACTTATGAACAGTTCGTCACCGGACGCGACAGTGTGGGCGGTCCAGCGCTGAAAGTGTGGCCGGCGATGCGCCTCAAGCCTACGCATCCCAACTATAAAGACGTTGGTGGAGACGGCCAGCAGGTTTGCAAGGGAGATTTCGTTCGCTGGCGCACCGTCGATGGAATCTGCAACGATGTGCTCAATCCCGCCATGGGCTCCAGCGGCCAACTCTTCGCCCGCAACGTGGAATTTGAAAGTACCTTCCCCGAATCCAACCAGAACCAGTACACCCGCAATCGACATCGAAACCGGCTCGGCCTGCTTCAGCCCGATCCTCAAGTGATCAGCCGCCGCCTCTTCACTCGCGTCCAGTCCAATGAATCAGCTTGTCATGAGGGCTATGGTTTGCCTGACTACTCCAAAGCAGCCAAATGCGATTACAAGGCCGCTCCCTTCTTCAACGTTCTGGCCGCGTATTGGATTCAGTTCATGACCCATGACTGGTTCTCGCATCTGGAAGAAGGCCACAACGCCCAACAGTTCATGAAGGTGGGATGCGAAAAGCAGCTGGTCAACGATGTCTTCACGCAGTTAACGCCCGAGCAGATCAAGGAGCTCGGTTGCCGTCCGGGCGACCGCATCGATGAAGGCTACGTTGCCGAAGATTCTCTTCCCGGCACGTTCTCGAACGGCAACCGGCAATATCTCGATCGCGCCCCGAAGACAGTGGGGAACTTGAGCACGGCCTGGTGGGACGCGTCGCAGCTCTACGGTTACGATTCCGTGTCGATCCAGCGAGTCAAGCGTGATCCCGATGATCCGGCCAAGCTTCTTCTGGTATCGGTTCCCGAGCAGCCAGGATCAGGATATCTTCCTGTCCTTTCCCCCAGCGATCCGATGAATCCCCAATGGGCCGGGCAGGAAGCCACGGCTTTCCCTGACAACTGGACGGTGGGCCTCAGCTTTCTCCACAACCTCTTCGCACGCGAGCACAATTCGTTTGTTTCTGAATTCCGGCGCATCGCCGGGCAAACGCCGGACGCCGACAGCGGCCTTCGCAATCCGGCCGATCCGAAGAAAATAATCCGCTATCGCGACGTCAGCCCGGAGGAGCTGTTTCAGGTGGCGCGTCTCGTCGTCGCCGCTGGGATTGCCAAGATTCATACCACGGAGTGGACGCCGCAACTCCTTTATGGCGAGCCGCTCTACAAAGGCATGAATGCCAATTGGAACGGCCTGCTAGGGCAGGGCGATCCTGACGCGACTGCGGCACTGCAGAACATCGTCGTGAAAGCCTTTGGCAAGTCAGACGACGCCGATAAGGCCACGCAGTGGTATTCGGTTTTTGCTTCCGGCCCGGGAATCTTCGGCCTGGGCAGCAAGGTGCATGGCTACGACATCACCGATCCCAAATATCTCAACGGTGGGGTCAACCACTTCGGATCGCCATTCAACTTTCCGGAAGAGTTCGTGAGTGTGTATCGCCTCCATCCGTTGCTGCCGGACCTGCTCGAGTATCGGGAACTGGGCAAAGATGTCAACAAGATTGCCGCGAAGATACCCGTGGTCAGCACGTTTGAGTCCCGCGCTACGGAGTTCATGCATACGCGCGGGATGGCGAATTGGGGGGTCACGCTCGGCCGCCAGCGGCTCGGACTGCTGGAGCTGCACAACTCGCCCGCTTTCCTGCAAAACCTGAAGATCCCGCGGCTCCATACCGCGACCGGACAGATCGATGTGAACGCGCTCGACATCATTCGCGATCGCGAGCACGGTGTGCCGCGATTCAACGAGTTCCGCCGGCAATATGGTCTGCGACAGTTCACCAGCTTTGATGACTTCATCGATCACTCGCAGCCGGCCGGCTCCCCCGCGCGTGTGGAGCAGGAAGCAACGGTCAAGGCGATGCGCGAGATCTATGGCCAGCACGTATGCGACGCTTCCAAACAAATCACCGACGCACAACGCAACCTGGACGGCACGCCCATCAATGACTGTCTTGGCCATCCCAACGGAACGTTGGTGGATAACGTCGAGGATGTTGATACGGTCGTCGGCTACCTGGCCGAACCCACACGCCCGCACGGCTTCGCCATTTCTGAAACCCAGTTTGTTGTATTCATCCTGAACGCGTCGCGGCGTCTGTTCAGCGATCGCTTCTTCACATCTTCGTTCCGGCCCGAGTTCTACACGCACCTGGGCGTCGATTGGGTGAATAATAACGGGCCGGGTCATCCGCAGATGGAACAGGGAACCCCCAACGGCCACAAGCAGCCGGTTTCTCCGTTGAAACGGGTCTTGCTGCGCAACATCCCCGAGCTCAGCGCCGAACTTGCTCCGGTTGCAAATGCGTTTGACCCCTGGGCTCGCGACCGCGGCCAATATTACAGCCTGCAGTGGAAACCGCGTCCGGGCGCCGAATCCGACGACTCTTTTCAAACAGCACCCGCTGCCGCGAGCTCAGGCAGCGCGAATTCCGGTGGGCCAAATCCACAGGAGAAACAATGAGTTTGAAAGGAGTTCCATGGCTAGGAGATCGATCAACATGGCTCCGGATGTAAACCAGTTGCTGCAGATGTCGCAATCGCAGCTCGATGCACTGTTCACCAGCAGTCCGCCCGGCCCAATTCCCGACGGCGAAGCCCAAGGCACAGCCATCATTGCGCCGGGAACGAAGTTTAGCCGAGAGCTCGCGGAATTCATCGGCGTCTTCGGATGGAAAGGGAAAACCTTCGACGCTAAGAGGAGCGCGATAACCAACCAGATCTCGTTTTTTGGTCTCAAGGCGATTATCGGCAAGATCTATGAGGGCCCCAGCGTGTTCGACCATAAACAATGCATCGTGCTCGACTATTCAGAGACTTCTCTGATCGCGGGCTGGCTGCGCGATGAAATCCGCCAGATAGGACAAGACCTCTACTTGGGCAAGGCTTACGGGCACCAGAGTCCGCTGATGCATTTTGCCTTGCAGTTCCCCGCTCCGGCAACAGCGTAACGGCTTTTTCTGAAATCCCGAATCCCCGGCGTCTTTTTGCCGGGGTGAGGGATCCATATAGATTTCCAATTCGTGTCCCCATCGCCTATCGCGGCTATAGAGATCCCTCACCCCGGCTCACATCGGCCGGGGATTCGGGATTTCAGAAAAAGATCTAATTTTTTGCATCTGTAGGATTGTATTCATAATCCTACTGGCCAGCCAATCAATCACCTTGGAACGACTTCTATCCAAAGGAGGAAGTATGAGCTTGTACGGTCCCAAACAACTTGCCGATAGTATGCGCACGGTGCGCAAAAACACAATTCAGATCGCCGAAGACATTCCTGAGAACAAGTACAGTTATCGTCCCACCCCGGAAAGCCGCTCCGTCACGGAAACGTTGTTGCATATCGCGTCGCTAGCGCAATTCGATCGTCTAATACACGAACAAGAGCACCTTGCGTCACTCGAAAGCCCGGAATTCGGAGCACTCATCCAAAAAGCAGAGCTCGAGGAGAAGCGTCCACGTTCAAAAGCGGAAATCATCGATCTGCTCCGCACAGATGGCGAGCGCTGGTCGCAGTGGGTAGAGCAGCTTCCCGAGTCTCTCCTGTCGGAGCAGGTGCGCTTTCCCGGCGGCGGCTCCAAGAATCGTTTTGAGATGCTGCAGGGAACCAAGGAACATGAAATGCAGCATCGCGCGCAGCTCACGGTTGTCGAGCGACTGCTCGGCATCGTTCCCCACCTTACTCGAAACCGGCAGGCGCGCACCACAGCGACGAAGCGGGCTTCGTAGGATCGCCAATGGGTCTTTTTCTGAAATCCCGAATCCCCGGCGGTCTTTGCCGGGGTGAGGGATCCAAACACGGAAGATTTGCAATCGGGTAATTTGCAATTGGTAATTGAAAACCTGCGGTTCCACCTGTTTTCAATTACCCGATTACCCGATTACTCAATTACCAATCTCCCCCTTTAGACGCTATAGAGATCCCTCACCCCGACCCAAAACGGCCGGGGATTCGGGATTTCAGAGTCGGCGGAGTTCAGTGCGCTTTGAAGGAACAAAATCCCCCGTGGCGCTCCGGTCGGGATGACAGCCATCGAACTTCTATTCCAAATGCTCGCAGAACCATTCCCCCTCAAAATTTTTCTTGCGATGACTGTCTATTTGCCACCAGCTCGCCCGTCGTACAGGTAGCGGACGAGGAGGACCAGCACGAAGTGTCGCGAGATGTCAAACGAGATGGCCGTAAAAAGATTTTTTTTGTTCAAAATCAGCTCTTTGTGAGCCGCCAAAAAAAGGATCATTCACCAACTTTTCGCATCCTTCGAGCCGCCGCGGGCATCCGATATTTATCTTTGGACCAGACGAGCGACAGCCGTTCGGGAGTAACGAACGTTCAATTACGAACCATAACTCGGCGCTGGGCGCCGACGCACTTGCTAGTTAACCACCACTGAAATTCAGACGGTTATTGGGAGGCGTGCTTGGGACACGTGCGCCACTCTGGGTAAAAGTGTTCCCTTTTTGTGAGGAATGAATGGCGAAGCG
>Ga0209648_10004996_pt1 | contig 11306 bp, 14 predicted proteins | sample GraSoi2013_115cm_FD_185830 | JGI IMG/M metagenome (GOLD analysis project Ga0209648, IMG submission 185830) | Grasslands soil microbial communities from the Angelo Coastal Reserve, California, USA - Sample 9_17_2013_115cm (SPAdes) (version 2) | ecosystem: Environmental > Terrestrial > Soil >...
CATCATCGCGGTGCTCGGCGTCCCGAGCCTATTCGAGCGATTCCGGACCGCGAACAACCCCTACTACACGTCGGTTCCCACGGGCGCCCGTTGGGCCATGGGAGCCGCCTGGCTTGCCCTCGTTGTCTACCTCGGGGTGTTCAGCCTGCAAGCCAGCAGCCTGCTCGGTACGTTCGCCCACTAAACTTATATCCGCCTGGAGGCACAACTTTGAAAGCACAGATCCATCCCACCTACTACGAAGACGCGGTCGTCACCTGCGCGTGCGGGAACACGTTCACGACCGGGTCGACGCGCAAAGAGCTCAAGACCGAGATCTGCTCGGTGTGCCACCCGTTCTTCACGGGCACCCAGAGGATCGTGGACACCGGCGGCCAGGTCGAGCGTTTTCGTAAGCGGGCGGCGAAGACCCGCAGCAACTAGATGCCGCCGGAGGCTTCCGCTCCGGAGGCTGTTGCGCCGCCAAAGAAGGAGCAATTCTTCTACGGCGGCCAGGCGGTCATCGAGGGCGTGATGATGCGCGGCAAGCGGCACTACGCCGTGGCCGTGCGCCTTCCGTCGACAAAGCAGATCGTGGTCGACCGCGGCGAGCTGAAGGCCTCGATCTACGTCAACCGGTTCTGGAAGCTCCCGTTCGTGCGGGGGCTCGCCCTGATCGGCGAACAGCTGCATCTCGGCATGAAAACGCTGATGTGGTCGGCGAACATGAACGCGGGCGCTCAGGGCGTGGTGATCGGCAAGAAGGAGATCCGCAGCTCCGTCGCGGTCGCCGGGGTCTTCGGCCTCGTCATCTTCATCGGCCTCCCCCTGCTGCTTGCCGGCCTCGCCGTCCACCGCAGCCGCGGCTTCGTCTTCGTTCTCGTCGAGGGGATCATCCGGGTGGGCCTCGTCCTCGGCTACCTGTCGCTGATCGCACTGCTGCCCGACGTGCGCCGAGTTTTTCAGTACCACGGCGCCGAGCACAAGACCATCAACGCCTTCGAATCGGGGTGGCCGCTGGAGGTCGCCTCGGTCCGGCGCGCAAGCCTGCTTCACCCCCGCTGCGGCACCGGCTTCCTGCTCGTCGTCCTGGTTGTGAGCGTGATCGTGTTCTCGGTCGTGGCTCTGTTCAACCCGAACTGGTTCTGGCTGATCACGAGCCGTGTGCTCGCGATCCCACTCATCGCGGGTGCGGGATTTGAGCTCATCCGCTTCATGGCCCGCAACCGGACGAACCCGGTCGTGAAGGTCATGCTGCTGCCGGTCCTCGCGACTCAGAAGTTCACGACGCGCGAACCATCGGACGACATGCTCGAGGTCGCGATCGTCGCCTTCAACAGCGCCCGCGAGGGTGAGGAGGACACGGCCGGAGCAGCGGCATGAAAGCGCAAGGTTGATCGATCGACTCGAAGGTATCGCCAAGCGCTATCACGACATCGAGTCGGAGATGGCGAGGCCGGAGGTCGCGTCGGATCACGAGCAGCTGACCAAGCTCGCGCGCGAGCAGCGCACCCTCCGCGAGATGGTCAACACCTATGAGGAGTACAAGCGCGCCCTCCACGAGGCGGAGTCGGCGCGCGAGATGCTCAAGCACGAGAAGGATCCCGAGATGCAGGAGTACCTGCGCTCTGAGGAGCGGCGCGCGGCTGCGCAGGCGGGCGAGGGCGGCGAGCGGCTGAAGGTCCTACTCCTGCCGAAGGACCCCAACGACGAGCGCGACGTCATCGTCGAGATCCAGGGGGCGGAAGGTGGGGAGGAGGCGGCGCTGTTCGCGGCCGACCTGTTCCGCATGTACACGAGGTGGGCCGAGAAGAAAGGCTGGAAGGTCGAGGTCGTCGAATCCTCGCCGAGCGAGAAGGGCGGCTTCGACAAGATCGTGTTCGAAGTTCACGGCCAGGGCGCCTACTCGCAGCTCAAGTACGAGGGTGGCGTCCATCGCGTCCAGCGGGTGCCGAAGACGGAAGCGCAGGGCCGCATCCACACGTCGGCGGCGACCGTCGCGGTGATGCCGGAGGCGGACCCGGTCGAGGTTGAGATCAAGCCGGAGGACCTCGAGATCAAGACCTCGACCTCCACCGGACCTGGCGGGCAGAGCGTGAACACGACCTACTCCGCCATTCGCATGACCCACAAGCCGACTGGTTTGGTCGTGAGCATGCAGGACGAGAAGTCGCAGCTGCAGAACCGCGAGAAGGCTTTGCGAGTTCTGCGCGCTCGGCTTTATGACCTGAAGCTGGCCGAACAGCAGGCGGCCATCGGCGCGGAGCGCCGTTCGATGGTCGGCACCGGCGGCCGCTCCGAGAAGATTCGCACGTACAACTTCAAAGAGAATCGGGTGACCGACCACCGGATCAAGCTCACGCTCCACAGGCTCGACTCGGTGATGAACGGCGACCTCGACGAGCTGGTCGCCGCGCTTGTCAACGCCGAGCGTGCGGCGCAGCTCAACGGCGCGAACCCTGCGTGACCAGCCCCGGTGGTTCCTTGCATCTTCGCGTCCTAGACGGCCGGGCGCCTACGCCGCTGAAGCCAGCGTCGCCTCCTGCGCGCGCTCGGTCACGCATCAACGCGATGCGTTCCCTCGCGTGCTCGTCGTCTCCTTGGCTCCGGCCGTCGATGCCGCGAATCTGCGACGGAACCCCGGGTCCGGTCACGCGCTAGTTGACGGTCATCGAGGTCCTGAAGGCGGCCTCAGGTCATCTTCAGAAGCACAGCTCTGACTCGGCGCGGCTCGATGCTGAAGTTCTGCTCGCGCAGGCGCTGGGCTTGCGCCGGCTCGACCTCTATCTCCAGTTCGACCGGCCCCTTTCCGACGACGAGCTGACCCGCTACCGCGGCCTGGTCAAGCGGCGCGCGCACGGCGACCCTGTCGCCTATCTGGTCGGCCACAAGGAGTTCATGGCCCTGGACTTCGAGGTGACGCCCGCCGTCCTGGTGCCCAACCCCGACACGGAGGTGCTGGTCCAGCGCGCTGTTTCGATCGCGCGCCACGCGGTCAGTCCCCTGCGCGTTGCGGACATCGGCACCGGTAGCGGCTCCATCGCGATCGCGATCGCGCACTATGCGCCGGGAGTCGAGGTATGGGCGAGCGATGTCAGCCGCGAAGCTCTCGAGGTCGCAGCGCGCAACGTCGCGCGGCACAACCTGGGCGGCAGGGTGCACCTGGCCTGTGGCGACCTCCTCGATCCACTGCCGGGACAGTTCGGCCTGATCTGCGCGAATCTGCCCTATGTGGCGCCCGGGACGGACCTGCCCGCCGAAGTCACGGCCCAGCCGGCCGGCGCGCTCTATGCGGATCGGGACGGCGCCGCCATCGTGCTGCGTCTGCTCGAGGGGGCCCCGGCCCGCCTCAATCCCGGAGGCCGGCTGCTCGTCGAGGTAAGTCCCGAGATCGCCCCGGCGATCACCGAGGCGGCGGCCCGCGCGTTCTCCAACCACGAAACGCATCGCGACCTCAGCGGCCACGAGAGGCTGATCGAAGCGTGGTCCTGAAACCCACTCGCGCCGGCCTGACCCGGGCCGCGAAACTGCTTCGAAGCGGCGGAGTGATCGCGTTTCCGACCGACACCGTCTACGGGCTGGGCGCGGCCGCCGACGACGAGGTCGCCTGCCGCCGGATCTTCGCCATCAAGGGCCGGCCGGTCGGGCTGCCGTTGATCCTGATGGCGGCCGCGGAGTCGCAGCTCGAGGGCTGGGTGCACGTGGACAGCCGCGCCGAGGAGTTCATCCGCCGCTTCTGGCCGGGTCCGCTCACGGTCATCCTTCACGCCAAAGGCGGCGGCACGCTTGGCGTGCGGATCCCCAAACATGAGGTCACGCTCGAGCTCCTGCGCGCCGCCGGGCCGCTCATGACCACGAGCGCGAACCTTCACGGCAAGGAGCCGGCGATGAATGCCGAAGAGGCTGCGTCCCTGACCGGGGTGGCGGCGATCCTCGACGGCGGCCCCGCTCCCGGCGGGCTGGCCTCGAGCGTCCTCGACCTGACAGGTCCGGAGCCGCACGTTCTGCGCGAGGGAGCGATCTCGACCGCGTACCTCCTGGGCCCGCCGCCACCCCGCGCGGGATAGCCAGTACGATTCCGAACATGGCCGCACCCATCACCACGATGACCTTCCGGGCGCTGGACCGCGACGATCCGGAGGTCGCCAACCTGATCCGAAAGGAGTACAAGCGGCAGTCGGAGACGCTCGAGCTCATCGCTTCCGAGAACCTCGCCAGCCCCGCCATCCTCGAGGCCCTCGGCACGCTGCTCACCAACAAATATGCCGAGGGCTATCCGGGCCGGCGCTATTACGGCGGCACGGGCGAGGTGATCGACAAGATCGAGTCGCTCGCGGTCGATCGGGCCCAGCGGCTTTTCGGCGCCGAGTACGTGAACGTCCAGCCGCACTCCGGGTCGCAGGCCAACGCGGCCGTCTACATGGCCGTGTGCGAGCTGGGTGACCGGGTCATGGGCATGGACCTCTCGGCCGGCGGTCATCTGTCACATGGCAGCCCGGCCAATTTCAGCGGCAAGTTCTACGAGATCCACTCGTACGGCGTCAGCCGCGACACCGAGCTGATCGACTACGACGCGATGGAGAAGCTCGCCGAGCAGGTGCGGCCGAAGATGATCATCGGCGGATTCTCCGCGTACCCGCGCATCGTCGACTGGGCCCGCATGCGGTCGATCGCCGACTCGGTCGGGGCCACATTTATGGTCGACATGGCCCATGTCGCCGGGCTGGTGGCGGGTGGCGTGTACCCGTCGCCCATCCCGCATGCGCCCATCGTCACGACCACGACGCAGAAGACTCTCCGGGGCGCATGGGGCGCGATCATCCTGTGCGACAACGCGCACCAGAAGGCGATCGATTCGGCCGTCTTCCCAGGTATCCAGGGTGGCCCGCTGATGCATGCGATTGCAGCCAAGGCAGTCTGCTTCGGCGAGGCGCTCAAGCCCGACTTCAAGGTGTACGCAAAGCAGGTGGTCGTGAACGCCAGAGTGATGGCGGGGCGGCTGATCGAGCGGGGCCTGAGGCTGGTGAGCGGCGGCACCGACAACCACTTGATGCTCATCGACCTCCGCCCGCAGAAGCGCACGGGCAAGCAGGTCCAGGACATCGCCGACACCGTCGGCATCACGCTGAACCGGAACTCGATTCCGTACGACGAGGCGTCGAAGTTCAATCCGAGCGGCGTGCGGGTCGGCACTCCGCTTGTGACCACGCGCGGCATGCGCGAGCCGGAGATGGTGACGATCGCCGACTGCCTCGCAGACCTGGTCGAGCGGATCGACGACCCGGCGGCCCTCGACTCGGTGCACGAGCGCGCGCTGGAGCTGTGCCGGAAGTTCCCGCTCCCGTACGCATTCGATTGAGGCACTAGTTGTCCGACTTTTTCAGCATCACCTTCCTGGAGACCCTGCGCGACAAGGTCCTCCCTGGACTCTGGCCGCTGCTGGTCGCGTTGGCTGCCTGCGCTCTGCTGGTGCCGTTGGCAATCCGCGTTTCGAGGCGGACGGGCATCGTAGCCGTGCCAGGCGGACGCCACGCGCATTCGACGCCGACACCGCTGCTCGGCGGACTGGCCATGTTCGTGGGCTTTGCCGTCGCGGTCTTGATATTCGTTCCGTCCACCACGACCAGGACGGGGGTGCTCGTGGTGTCGGGCCTGGCCGCGGTGCTCCTGATCGCCGACGACCGTTGGTCGGTGAGCCCGGGCATCAAATTCGCGTTCCAGCTGCTGGTCGCTTTGGTGGCGGTCGTGGGGTTCGGCTTCGTGATCAGGTATTTCGGGTTGCCGGGATCGGGAGGCTACGGCAGCACGACGGTCGTGGACCTCGGCTGGTTCGCGATCCCCGTCAGCCTGTTCTGGCTGTTGGGAATGCAGAACACTGTCAACTTCCTGGACGGCGTGGATGGCCTGGCTGCGGGGGTCGTGTTCATCGTCGCCCTGACATTGCTGATTGCGGCCGCCGGCAAGGACCAGATCGAAGTGGTCCAACTGGCAGGCGCGCTCGCGGGCGCATGCGCCGGCTTCCTTCTGTTCAACTTCCACCCCGCGCACATCTTCATGGGCGACTCCGGCTCCCACTTCCTGGGCGCGGCGCTGGCCGTGATCTCGATCCTCGGGGTGGCGAAGGTCGCCGTCGCGTTCGCGCTGGCGGTCCCAATCCTCGCGCTGGCGCTGCCCATCGCGGACACCGCCTGGGCCATCGTTCGGCGAAGGCGGGTGCGCATGTCGGTGGCGAGCCCCGACCTGCAGCACCTGCATCACCGGCTCCAGGCCTTCGGGCTCAACCCGAGGCAGACGTGCTACGTCTTCTACGCCGCCACGGCATTGCTCGGCACGATCGGCCTGATGTTTTTCGGCCACCGCCGGATCCTCGGCGCGGTGGTGGTCGCGGCGCTGGTGCTGGCTTCGACCGTGGCCGCGGACCGGCTGCAGAAGTCCGGCGTCCGCATCCCCGCGCCATTCCTACGCCGCCTACTGGCCGAACCCAGCAGACGGTAGGATTAGCTCGGGCATGGCGCAGCCCTCAAAATCTGGCCCGACCGGCGGTGACATGGCTGGAATCGGGGTCTATTTCGCAGGTTCAGTTCTGCTTCCGCTGCTTGCCGGCGTGGGGCTCGACAGCTGGTTGCACACGGGTCCGGTGTTCGTTCTGATCGGGTTGTTCGTCGGCCTGATGGCGGGGGGGCTTGCCATCTGGATAAAGGTGAGGGAGTTCACGAGGTGATGGTCAGGCTTGGCCGCTGGCGCGCAAAGCGCGGCGTACCTGATGACGCGCTTGCCGGGTCGATCGCGCTGGGCGCGGCTGTGATTTTGCTGGCGACTGCCCTGGGGCATGCGACGGCCGGACTGGGCATGGCGCTGGGCCTCGTTATCGGTTCGGCCAACGGGTACCTGATCGTTGCCCTGCTCGACCGCAGCTCCTCTTTTCTCTTTGCAAGCCTCATGCGGCTGGCATCCCTAACTGCGCTCGCCATCGGTGCGGCGTTGCTCCTGCAGAGCTCCGCCTGGACTGTTTTGCTTGGCGTAGGCGCGGCCCAGCTTGTGATGGTCGCCGCAGGCGTACGGCGAGGCCTGCGCTCGTGATGTACCTCGAGTCGAGCGCGGGCACTCATCCGACCATTGACCTCGGATGCGGCACCCTCTGCACCTTCAACTACGACAGCGTCATCTCGAGCGCCATCGCTGTGGTAGTGACGCTGGTGGTTGCGTTCTGGCTTCGCTCTCAGCTTCGAGAGGGCGAGCCGACCAAGGCTCAGGCGATCTTCGAGTGGGGTTACGACCAACTGCGCGCGCTCATCAAGACCAACGTATCGGAGGACGCTCTTTTCGTCATTCCGCTGGCGATGACGCTCTTCCTCTACATCCTGATCGCCAACTGGATCGAGATCTTTCCGTTGGCGTTCTTCCCGTTCCTGCACGGTGCGAATGCCGACCTCAACCAGACCCTGGCCATGGCGCTGGTCGTCATCGCCGTCGTCCAGTGGTACAGCGTCCGCACCCTTGGGTGGCGGGGCTACCTCCGTCGCTTCACCAAGCCGTTCGAGTTGCCGGTGCCTGTCCGGATCATCTTCACGCCGCTCAACATCCTCGAAGAAGCGGTCAAACCGTTGACGCTCTCTCTTCGGTTGTTCGGCAACATCTTCGCGGGGGCCGTCATGATCGGCCTGATCGCGAGTCTTGCTAACCTACAGCTCCCGCTGGTAGGAACGATAGGAGCCACAGTTCTCGGCTCTGTGGTCCTCGTCATCTGGAAGGCGTTTGACGTCATCTTCATCGGCTTCATCCAGGCGTTCATCTTCATGCTGCTTACGGTTATCTATTTCGGGGCTGCCCGAGAGGGTCTCGAACATGAACATCATTAGGAGGGGAAATGACTGACCACGGAATAACCCTTGCTGGAGCGCTCATCGGTTTCGGCCTTGCCCTCGGACTGGGCGCCATCGGCGCCGCCGTCGGTGACGGCCTCGCCGGCAACGCCTTCATCAGCGGTGTCGCCAGGCAACCTGAGGCGCAGGGCAGGATGATCCCCTGGCTCTTCACGATCGTCGGACTCGTGGAGGCGATGTACTTCATCAACCTCGCCTTCGGGTTCGTATTCATCAGCCAGGTCGCGCCGAAGTAATGCTGTTTCTGGCGGGCACGGCCGGCGTCATCGACATCAACGGAACGGTGATCGTCGAGTTGATTACTTTCCTGGTCATGATGGCCATCCTCGCCCGCTACGTGTATCCAGAGGTCGTCCGGCTGGCGGAGGCGCGGCAGCGCCAGGTCGTGGAGCAGTTGAAAGAGGCCGAGAAAGCTCGTTCTGATGCCGAGGCAACGCTTAAGGAGGCAGAGGCGAAGCTGAACGAGGCGCGAAAGACGGCCCAGGCTGTGATCGACGCCGCGAGCAAATCAGCGGAGAAGCTCCGCCAGGACCTCAAGCAGAAGGCGGAGGAGGAAGCCCATCGCATTCGCGAGTCCACACGCAAGGAGATCGAAGGCGAGCGGCTGAAGGCGATCCAGTCGGTCCGCACCGAGATGGCGAGCCTGGTCGTGGCGGCGACCGAAAAGGTCATCGGCGAGACGCTCGATGTGGCCAAGCACAAGCAATTGATCGACAGGGCCATCGAGGAGGTCGCGAGTGGCAACGGCAGCCGCTAAGCGCTACGCGCGGGCCGTCTTCGAGCTTGCCTCGGACGAGGGGCGAGTCGAGGAGTGGCTGCGTCATCTCACGGCGATCAGCAATCTCATGAGCGATCCCACCGTGGCCGCGGTGCTGGAGAACCCGACCATCCCCGCTGCGCGCCGAATGGAGCTGATCTCGGCGCCGAGATACCTGGACCCTGAGGCGACCAACCTGGCTCGGATGCTCATCGAGTCGAGCCACGTGGATCAGGCCGCCGGCATCCGCGACGAGTACGAGCAGCTGGCTGATGAAGCCGCCGGCCGCATTCGCGCCACCGTGACGGCGGCTGTCGAGCTGTCACCGGATGAGCGGGAACGCCTCAGCCGGCAGTTGTCAAAGCGCCTCGGCAAGGAGGTGCGCGTCACTGCGACGGTCGACCGCCGCATCATCGGCGGGCTCAAGCTCCAGTACGGCGACCACCTGGTCGACGCCAGCCTCGCCACCCGATTGCTGCAGCTGCGCCGCCGCCTGGCGGACGCGTCCTAGGAGGGGCTAAGAGAAAGTGGGCATCAGCACCAAAGAGATCTCCGAGGTCATCAAGGCTCGCCTGAAGGACTTCGACGCCACCCTTGTGGCGACCGACGTCGGCCGCATCGTCGCCACCGGCGACGGCATCGCTCAGGTCTACGGGCTGCAGAACGCGATGGCCGGTGAGCTGTTGGAGTTTCCGCATGAGACGTACGGGCTGGCCCTCAACCTCGAGGAGGACCAGGTTCGCGCCGTGATCCTGGGCGAGTACGGGCACCTGCATGAGGGCGACGAGGTGCGCACCACTGGGCGGCTGCTCGAGGTCCCAGTCGGCGAGGAGCTCATCGGCCGTGTGGTCAATCCGTTGGGCGTGCCGATCGACGGCAAGGGTCCGGTCAAGACCACGAAGACGATGCCGCTCGAGAAGATCGCCCCTGGTGTCATCACCCGGCAGCGCGTCGACAGCCCCGTCCAGACAGGGATCAAGGCGATCGACACGATGATCCCGCTCGGGCGCGGCCAGCGCGAGCTGATCATCGGTGACCGTTTCACCGGTAAGACGACCGTCCTCCTCGACACGATCATCAACCAGAAGGGCAAGGACCTGATCTGTGTCTACGTCGCCATCGGTCAGAACGCCTCGTCGATAGCGCGTGTGGCAGCCACCCTGGAAGAGAACGGCGCGATGGGATACACGATCATCGTCGCCGCCACTGCGTCCGAGCCCGCTTCGCTCAACTTCATCGCCCCGTACGCCGGGTGCGCGATGGGCGAGTACTTCATGGATCAGGGCAAGGACGCGCTCTGCTGCTACGACGACCTGAGCAAGCAGGCTTGGGCATATCGTGAGGTTTCGGCGACTCTTCGCCGGCCGCCCGGCCGCGAGGCCTACCCCGGCGATGTCTTCTACCTGCACTCGCGGTTGCTGGAGCGCGCGGCGAAGATGAACAAGGCGCATGGCGGCGGCTCGCTGACGGCGCTGCCCGTGATCGAAACCCAGGCCAACGACGTCTCGGCCTTCATCCCGACCAACGTGATCTCGATCACCGACGGCCAGATCTATCTCCAGTCCGACCTGTTCAACGCCGGCCAGCGCCCCGCGCTCAACGTCGGCATCAGCGTTTCGCGTGTCGGTGGCGACGCGCAGACGAAGGCCATGCGACAGGTCGCCGGCCAGCTTCGACTCGACCTCGCCCAGTACCGCGAGCTGGCGGCCTTCGCGCAGTTCGCCTCCGACCTCGACACCCAGACACGCAACCAGCTCGAGCGCGGCGCGCGGCTCACCGAGCTGCTCAAGCAGGACAAGTACCAGCCGGTCCCGCTGGCCGAGCAGGTGGCCGTGATCTACGCGGGGACGCAGGGATATGTCGACAAGGTGCCGACCGCGCGGGTCCTGGAATGGGAGGCCGCGTTTGTGCGCTTCATGCGGAGCGAGCGCCCGGGCGTGCTGGAGGCGATCGACAAGCAGAAGGCGCTGGACGACAACCTGTTCGAGCGCTTGAAGGCCGCTATCTCGACGTTCAATCACCAGTTTGGGGTCGAGGGCTACGGCGACGTGCCCGATCCGGCGCCTAAGGCTGAAGCCAGCTCAAGCCCCTCTCCCGAGCCCTCCCCCCGGAAGGGGGAGGGGGATGCAAAGCCGAAGGCAGCACCCCGGAAGGCAAAGGCGAAGTAGTTGCCCGCTTACAGAGACATCGTCCGCCGGATCGACAGCATCAAGAACACGCAGAAGATCACCAAGGCCATGCAGGTGGTGGCCGCGACGAGGCTGCGCCGCGCGCAGGCGGCAGTGCTGGCGACGCGGCCTTATTCCGAGAAGATGCTCGAGGTCCTGCAGACGGCCGGCGAGCGCGCCACCGAGTACAAGCACCCGTTCCTGGTGCGGCGCGAAGGCACGCGGGCGGTGATGATCCTCGTGACCACAGATAAAGGGCTCACCGGCGCGCTCAACGTCAACAACATCCGCGCCGGCACCCGCTACATGACCGAGCACTACCCGGACCAGCAGAAGTACGTGACGCTCGGGCGCAAAGGCCGTGATTTCTTGCTGCGCTTTCGCAGGAATGTGATTGCCGATGCGAGCGGCCTTCCGGATCGGCCGTCCATCGCCGGGATCCTCTCGAGTGTCGCCGTCGCCCTCGACGAATACACGAAGGGCGATGTCGATGCCGTCCTCCTGTGCTATGCGAAATGG
>Ga0209648_10004997_pt1 | contig 11304 bp, 12 predicted proteins | sample GraSoi2013_115cm_FD_185830 | JGI IMG/M metagenome (GOLD analysis project Ga0209648, IMG submission 185830) | Grasslands soil microbial communities from the Angelo Coastal Reserve, California, USA - Sample 9_17_2013_115cm (SPAdes) (version 2) | ecosystem: Environmental > Terrestrial > Soil >...
GCCGTCTCAAATTTCAATGTGGGAGTGTCTGCGCGATCGGTGCTAATGGTCTTGCGTGTCCGGATTTGACGATCGTTTTCCTGGAGAACCTGCTCATGCGCATCTTGCAACCGGCCGAATGGTCAAAGCCACGCGGCTTTTCGCACGGCGTCGCGGTCGATGGTCCCGGCCGATGGATCACCCTTGCCGGCCAGACCGGAGGCGACGAGAAAGGCGAATATCAATCCGATATGGCCGGGCAGGTCGGGATGGCCCTGCGAAGGATCATCAAGCTGCTTGCTGAGGCCGGGGGCGGTCCCGAGCACATCGTTCGTCTCACCTGGTATTTGACCAGCCGCAGCGAATACGAAGCCGCCGGTGCCGGTATCGGTGCGGCCTGGCGCGAGACGCTCGGACGAAATTTCCCGCCCTCGACGCTGCTCTACATCGCTGGCCTAGTCGATGAACGTGCGAAGGTCGAGATTGAAGTTACCGCATTCGTACCGGCCCTATAGGACGTCTCCCGATGACAAAGCGATCCACATCTGCGGATTTTGTGACAGCCTTCGCTACCGGCTGGCCCGAGAACCAACCTGAAATCATGGTGCTTTCCTTGACCACGCACAAAGGGGTTCAGGATTTTGCGCTCAACAAGGAACAGGCGCTGTTGATCGCAAAGACCATGAAACAGACCGCCGCTCGCCTGGCCGAGCCAAAAGCAAGTTAGCTGGAGCCGGACCGCGAGGAACCGAGCTACGAGCGGGACAGCGAAATCGAGGCGCCCCTGAACTGGCTATCGGATCTGATCGCGACGGATTGCCTGTTGCCGCGCGTCGCCAATGAAATGTTCGCTGTGAATCCGGCCGAGCTCGCGACGACCTGAAAATTGCCGTTGCTTCCGCGTCCTTCCAGGTTTCCGTTGATTCCTCGGCTGCTTTCGCTCCACGTTCCCGAAAGCGCTCCGCGCTCCGCGACCACATTGCTTCGGAGATCGAATTTGTAGCTGTCGCTGGCGCAGATAAGGCTCAGATTGAGGCCGTTACCGCCTGCGCCAACGGCGTAGGATGCGCGACACCGAATTCGTTCGGTTGAGCCGTCGTCGAGCGTGACGGTGCCTCCGCCGGACCAGTTGCCGGCCATGCCGGCGAATGGCCCCGATTGCGCGTAGCTAGCGGAGCCGGAAACAGATGCCACGAACAACGTGACAACAGCGAATATCAGCCGTTTGATCGCCGCGAGGCTTCCGGCCATCCGGTCTGGTTTATTGCCGCGACGCTTCCCATCGACCGCTGCACGGTACGCCCGCAGATGCCCCATTCCATTTCCCCGATCCAGCATTGCCACTGAGTTGGCCATTTGCATACGCACCACGGATCGAGACCCGTACAAGTCCTTCCCGTCCGATGCTGCCGGAAACGTCTGCGCCGGCGGCAGAGACTTTACCGTCCGTGACGGTAAGTGTTGAGCGCGTCGAAGGTTCGCAAGAACCTGCCTTGGTCACGATAGTGACATTCCAGAGACCGTCATAGGGGGTCTGGGCGGTTGCGGGAGCGGCGGCGAGGGCTGCCGTGGCGGTGAGGGCGGAAGCAAACATAATGCGGATGCGATTGTGGCGCATGAATCAGATCCCCGATGTGTGTGATGACGCGGCTTATTCACGGGACATTGTGTTCAAAGTTTGCTGCGCCGCGGCAACACTGAAAGTTCCCTGAAAATCAAACATTTGATTTCAGAATAGGTTCCGCATCGGGAACGGCATTTCGTGGACGCCGCGCAACCGGCTCAAAAATGCATCAGGCCGGCACATCCTTACTTCGGATGGCTCGGCGCCTGCGTCGCGAATTGCTCGTCCTGTGGCTTCGCCGGCAGGCTTTTGTAGGTCTTGGCGTAGTCGATGACTTCCCCCAGAAGCTTCTGGCCGAGCGGCACCAGCGCGCGCTCCCACAACTCCCGGGCGGTTTCGCCCTTTTTCACGAAGCACCACTCCTGGGCGGCGATCACGCCCGCGTCCATGCGGTCGGCAAGATGGTACACGGTGCCGCCGGCGATCGGATCGCCCTCCCGGATCGTCCATTCGACGGCCGCGATGCCACGGTGCCGCGGTAAGAGCGAGGGGTGATAGCCGATACCTCCGAGCTTTGCCGCGTCTAGGGCCTCCTTGCTGATGCGGGCGTGGCTGTGAGCCGTCACGATCAGATCGGTACCTTCGGCGATTTCCGAGGCGACAACGAGCTTGGGATCGGCCTGCACGGTGACCTCGATACCGGCGGCACACGCTGCGGCGGCAAGCCGGTCTTCGGCGTCGGCAACGACGACCCTGACGATTTCGACGCCGTGTTGGCGCAGCATGTTCAGTGTCGTCACGCCGAAATGGCGGGAACCGACGAGAGTGATCCGCATGTTGGTTGTTCCGTCGTGAGCGAGGGTATCTCGTCCGTCGATAACACGCCGCGGGCATCTGTCACGCCGGGAGGCAGCGGGTTATCAACAGGACGCGGCGCGCATCCGGAGTCAGCCGAGACGCCGGCGAACCTCGTCGCGCATCTTTTCGCGGAGGGCTTCCCGGTGCGCAGGTCTTTCCTTCTCGTCGATATGGAACCGGTCGAAGACGTTGAAATTTTCGAGGATCGGGTGACGATCGCTTGCCATCGCCAGGATGCGAAGCAGCTCGGCCGCCGACCCGCTGGGGCCGGTGACTTCCCATTTACGCATCGTATCGGCGCCGTTGCCCGGCGCGAGGCCACACAGCTTCACCATTTCAGCAGCCGACAGGCTCCTGCCGATCGCGTCACCGAGATCCTCGCGAAGCTGTTTCAGTTCGGGGCCGGTCACTGAGACTGATCCATCAAAGAAGAGCACGTAGCGGAGACAGAAACCGCGGCGGTCGCGAACCAAAACACGGAAGCCTGCGCAACCACCACGGTTCATTTTTGATGTCGGCACTCAAACCGATGTAAAACGGCAAGTTCGGATTGGACTTTCGCTATGCTTGGGTTGTATTTCTTGGCATCATCATCTTTGCTCGTAAAGACTCATTCCGAATAAACCTTTGGTACGGACGCCGACGAGCACGCGACGTGCGCGGGCTTTTTCTTGTGTGCCGAGTATGAACGACAGCTTGGAGGTGGAAGTCCTCTATCCAGCCTGATGACGGCGAAGGATTAGCGAAGCGCAAGGGCGTCATCGCGAGATGGGGTCTGAAGAAAGCGTGGAGCAAAGCCGCGACCCGATGGACAAACACCGGATAACGAGGCCTACCCGGCCGGACGAGCGAGCAAGTGATCGCGAAGTCCATAGTCATCAAGGACCGGGGTGGTAAATCCGGCGGGCGTGCGGTGAAGGCGGTCGATCTTACCTCGGGAGGTCTGCGTTGTGTCCCGGCTTCGGGACTGAGGTCGTCGCAAGGCGGCCTGACCGCAGCGCAGAAGTCAGCCGAGGGCGTAGTAGGCGGCAGCGCGCCGCCGAAGGCCTGAACGGTGGAAGAGGCCAGTAGAGCGGCAATCTCGAGCGAGCCATGCGGCAGAAGAATCAGGTCGAGCTGAACTTGAGCACCGGGGCGGAGGGTGAAGCCCGAAGCGCCGCCGCCCAAGAGCCCGAAGCGCGCGCGGCGAAAGCCTGTCTCGAACGTCCGGCGGTCGCGGGACCGTCGATGGAAGCATTGGTCGGGCGTGAGAATCTGAAGAAAGCGTTGGCGCAAGTGAAGCGCAACAAAGGTGCGGCGGGCGTCGACGGTATGACCGTCAGCGATCTGCCGACCTACCTGAAGGAGCATTGGCCTGCGATCCGGGCTCAGCTGCTTGATGGCACCTACAAGCCGCAGCCGGTGCGGCGCGTGGAGATACCGAAGGCGTCGGGCGGCGTGCGGTTGCTCGGCATTCCGACGGTGCTCGACCGCTTTATCCAGCAGGCGGTGATGCAGGTGCTGCAAGCCGACTGGGACCCGACGTTCTCCGAGACGAGCTTCGGCTTCCGGCCGAAGCACTCGGCGCATCAGGCGGTAGAATGGGCGCAGACATATATTGCGTCCGGGCACGCCGTCGTCGTGGACATCGACCTGGAAAAGTTCTTCGACCGGGTCAACCACGACATCCTGATGGGGCTCGTTGCCAAGCGGGTTGCTGACAAACGCATCCTGAAGCTGATCCGCGGCTTTCTGACCGCAGGCGTGCTGGAGGGAGGCCTTGTCAGTCCAACGGAGGAAGGCACGCCGCAGGGTGGGCCGCTCTCGCCGCTATTGTCGAACCTGATGCTGGATGTGCTGGACAAGGAACTGGAGAAGCGCGGCCACCGCTTCGTGCGCTACGCCGACGACTGCAACATCTATGTGCGCAGTCGACGTGCGGGCGAGCGGGTGATGGCCGGCATCGAGAAGTTCCTGGCCAAGCGCCTCAAACTCAAGGTCAACAAAGCGAAGAGCGCGGTCGCCAAACCGAGCGTCCGCAAGTTCCTGGGCTTCAGCTTTACGAGTGGAAGAGAGCCACGGCGGCGCATCGCGCCGCAGGCGATCGCCCGCTTCAAAGCCAAGGTTCGGGAACTGACGCGGCGCACGTGCGGACGCAGCCTTAAGCAGATCGTCAAGGAGTTGTCCGTCTACCTCATCGGGTGGCGTGGCTACTTCGGCATCTGCCAAACGCCTTCGGTAGTGCGTGAACTTGATCAGTGGCTCAGGCGGCGGTTGCGCGCCATCGCCTGGAAGCAATGGAAGCGTGGACCTGCTCGCTTTGCCGAACTGCGACGCTGCGGCGTCGGCCGGGACCTGGCGGCGCAAACCGCCGGCAGCCCACATGGCCCTTGGCGGCTCGCAAACAGCCCCGCGCTTACCAAGGCACTGCCAAACAGCTTCTTCGGTTCACTCGGCCTGGCTTCCGTCGCGGCACCGCGGTTCGCATAATCCGCCGAACCGCCGTATACGGACCCGTACGTACGGTGGTGTGGGAGGGGAGGAGTCGTGAGGCTCCCCCCTATCCCGATTTTCGCCATCCGCAGCAGACTCACGCTGCCTTCAGCAAGCCTTCCATCTTCAGCGCAGCTTGCACGTTGGGCCGCGCCGCAACGCGGTCCTTGAAGGCCATCAGATTGTTGAACGCGGACAAATCCATACCCGTGCGCTCCGCCCATTTCAGCATCACGAACAGATAGCCGTCGGCGACGGTGAACTGCTTGCCCATCAGATAGTCCTGGCCGGCGAGCTTGCTGTCGGCGTATTTGAACTTGCCCATGATGCGGTCTTTGAAGAACGTCTTCACATCATCTGGAATCACCGGCTGGAATAGCGGGCTGAAATTCTTGTGCAGTTCGGTGGTAATGAAATTCAGCCATTCTTGCAGGCGGTAGCGCTCCGGACTGCTGGCGGCGGGCGCGAGGTTCTTGCCGGCCGCCTTGTCGGCGATCATCTGCAGGATCACTGGGCCCTCGGTCAGTATCTCGCCGTTGTCCAGCAGCAGCGCCGGTACCTGGCCCTTCGGATTGATGCTGGTGAAGTCGTCGCCGTTTTCGGTCTTTTTAGCCCTGAGATCGACCTTGACCAGTTCGTGGGCGAGACCGGCTTCATGCAGCGCGATGTGGGGGGAGAGCGAGCAGGCGCCGGGCGAATAATATAGTTTCATCGGAATTTTCCTTCCTGTGGATTATTGGTTGTGTGCGGCGAATGACTAAATGCATCTGCATGAAATAGTCAAGATTGATGCAGTTGCATTTAGTGCGCTACAGTGATCCCATCATGTTGTGGCTAGTGCCGCCGATTTGAAGTTCCTACGCCGGTTGCCGCAAGCTCCAGTTAGGAACTTCAAATCGAACAGCGGCACTAGAAACATAGAGTTGCTAGTGCCCTTTTGTTTCCGAAGTTCGTGTCAGAGGGTGCAACAATGTATTACGAACTTCGGAAACAGGGCACTAGGCCATGAAACGCAAACCATCGACCGAGGCGACCGCCGCTTGGATTCGCCTGATGCGGGTCCAGAGCCGGGTGCTCGACGCCGTCGAGCAGGATTTGAAGAAGGCCGGTTTTCCGCCGCTAGCCTGGTATGACGCGTTGCTCGAACTGTCGCGCGCGCCATCAGGCGAAATGCGCCCCGTCGAGCTGGAGAAGCAAATGCTGATCCCGCAATATTCGACCTCGCGGCTGATCGACCGGCTGGTGGACGAGGGACTGGCGGCACGCCGCGAGTGCAAGATCGATAAACGCGGTCAGTTCGTCGAGATTACCGAGGCCGGACGCGAGCTGCAGAAGAAAATGTGGAGCGCGTATTCCGCCGCGATCGAAAAGCACATTGGCTCGAAACTGTCCGATGCGGATGCTGTAAAGCTCTGCGGTCTGCTCGACCGGCTGGGCTGCTCGTGCGGCGAGGCGCAAATGTCCGCCGCAAGAGATGGCGCACCTGCACGATGATACTATTTTCACCTCAAGCATCCCCGGACCGGTCGGTTCGCGGATGGCCCCGACAACGCGTGCGTTCGGTCGAAACGCCCCACATCCGGAATCTTCATGGCGCGTGACCAGATCGATATGACGCCGCTGCAATCGCGCGACGAGTTGGTGGCGTGGCTGGAAGCGGGCGTGAAGCCGGCTTCCGAATTCCGGATCGGCACCGAACACGAAAAAACGCCGTTCACGCTTCAAGGCCATCATCCCGTTCCTTACGAAGGTGCGCGGGGCATCGGCGCGCTGCTCGAAGGCATGAAGCTGGCGCTCGGCTGGGAGCCGATCATCGAGCGCGGCAACATCATCGGGCTGTATGACGTCACCGGCGGCGGCGCGATTTCGCTGGAGCCCGGGGGGCAATTCGAACTGTCCGGCGCGCCGGTCGAGACCGTGCATCAGACCCAGTCCGAACTGATGGCGCATCTGGCGCAGGTGCGCGAGATCGCCGCTCCCCTCGGCATCGGTTTTCTCGGGCTCGGCATGACGCCGTCATGGTCGCGGGCGCAGATTCCCGTCATGCCCAAGGGCCGCTACAAGATCATGACCGACTACATGCCGAAGGTCGGCCGGTACGGCCTCGACATGATGTATCGGACCTGCACCGTGCAGACCAATCTCGACTTCTCCTCGGAAGCCGACATGGTCAAGAAGCTCAGGGTATCGGTTGCGCTGCAGCCGGTGGCGACCGCGCTGTTCGCCAATTCGCCGTTCACCGAAGGCAAGCCCAACGGTTTCCTGTCGTTCCGCTCCGAGATCTGGCGCGATACCGACAATGCGCGCGCCGGGATGATTCCATGGGCGTTCGAGGACGGCATGGGGTTCGAACGCTGGGTCGATTATGCGCTGGATGTGCCGATGTATTTCGTCAAGCGCGGGGAAGCGTATATCGACGTCGCGGGATCCTCGTTCCGCGATTTCTTTGACGGCAGACATCCCGCTCTTCCTGGCGAGCGTCCGACGCTGTCGGATTGGGCCAACCATCTTTCGACGATTTTCCCCGAGGTGCGGTTGAAGCGTTATCTGGAAATGCGCGGCGCCGACGGCGTGCCGTGGGGACGGCTGCCGGCGTTGCCGGCGTTCTGGGTCGGATTGCTCTACGACGACACCAGCCTGAATGCCGCATGGGACATCGCCAAGCACTGGAATGCGCAGGAGCGGCAGGCGTTGCGCGACGACGTGCCGCGCCTCGGCTTCAAGTCCAGGATCAGGGACCGCTATCTGTTCGAAATCGCCAAGGAATGCCTGACGCTGTCGCATTCGGGGCTGCGGCGGCGCGGTCGCGTCGATCACCTCGGCCGTGACGAGAGCCGTCATCTCGAGCCGCTGCAGCGGATTATCGACTCCGGACGCACCCCGGCCGAGGAGATGCTGGAGAAATTCCATGGCCCGTGGGGCGGCTCGGTGGAACCGGCCTATGAGGAATACGCGTTCTAGATCAGGCCGTTGATCGGCCTTAGTTAAGAGCCTTTTGCGCCGTTCATCCACCGTACAGGTTGTTGGCGATCAAATGGCGTCCCGCGAAATATGGCGCGTCCAACTCGAGCGCGATCAGCAAAAGTGGAATCCGGTTTTGCGTCCGATCGCGCTCTAAGCTATTGAAAGAGCGCATGATCTTTTCGCCAAACCGCTCACACTTTGGCGGATCATGCGCTAGTCGAAAGCAATCGCGTATGTGGAGAGGCCGCCTGCTCAGGGCGTGTTTGGTGACATCAGCTTTTTTAGCGGCCGCAACGGCCGCGCGACCGGCACAAGCCCAGGCCAATTTCGATCGTCCGGGTGGCGATTATCAGAGTTCGCCGGTCGCTTCGGGCGATCCGGCGGATTGTGCGCTGGTGTGCGAACGCGACCGGCGCTGCCGGGCGTGGAGCTTCAACTACCCGACCGATACCGCCGGCGGCGCGGTGTGCTGGCTGAAGAGCAACGTGCCGGCGCGCACTCAGGACAATTGCTGCGTCTCGGGCGTGCGTGGCGCCGGCGTGGTCGAACCGCGCAGCGGGGCCGAGGAAGTTTCGATCGACCGGTTCGGCGGCGACTACCGAAATTTCGAACTGAAAAGCAGCGACGGCGACGATGCCTGCAAGGCGGCTTGCGCTGGCGACAACAAGTGCCGGGCCTGGACCTATGCGCGGCCGGGATATGTTGGAAAAGACGCACACTGCTTTTTGAAAAAAGACATCAAGCCGCCGCGGCGCAAGGCCGGGTTCATCTCGGGCGTGGTGAGGTAGGGCGGGCCGCCCGCGGCGTCATATGGCGTCGGCAGGCAGTACCGTGAGTTCCGGCCACAGCATTTTCCAGCGCCTTGCCTTCGCCTTGTAATTTGCCGCCGAGAAATTCGGTCCGGGGTTGGGCCGGACGACCAGGTTGGCGATGTCGTCGAATCCATCAGGCGCGTAGACGTCGTGACCATCATGCGTGCGACGGATTCCGACCTGGGTGTTCTTCGTCAGAAAGCGGTCGATGCCTTGCGTCGAAGATTGCAGCGCAGGGTAGGGCAGGCCATGCTTTTCCGGATACCAGAGATGGACGCGCGCCTGATTGCGCACCTCGATCTTGACGCTGAGGTTTGCCAATCGGCTTTGCAATTCGCGGATCACGGCGTCCTCGGCCTGCCATGAGGTGTCGGGATCGAAATAGAAAATATCGTAGTCGTTGATGCCGTAGTCGACCGCGCGCGTTGTCTGCACATTCCATGCGGTCTGCACCAGGCATCCCGAGACGATCCACGCATCCGGCAGGGCAAGCCGGAATAATTCGCCGGCAATTGCTTCATTGACCGGATTGCGAAGCGCGGCGGCGAGAAATTCGTCGGTATCCATGGGCGGCTCGTAGGGTGGGCTGAGCGAAGCGAGCCCACCATTTTCAAGGCGAAGTCAGAAGTCGGTGGGCACGCTTGCGCTTTGCCCACCCGATTTTGCTACGATTTTGCCTGCGATTCGGCCTCAAACGCCCTGATCGCCGCCTTCGAGGCCAGAGTCCGCCATTGCCGGCGCAGCAACGGTTCGACGGTGACGCGCCTCGCCTTCGACAGGCGGATCAGCACCATCGGATAATCTTTGTAGTGATCGGTGAAGTAAAACACCCTCGGCTGGCTCTCCACCAGCATGTCGCGCTCATCGGGCGGAACGCCCGGCATCACCACGCTGTCGCCGTCTTCCTTCAGCCGCACCAGTGATTTCTTGCGCACCTTGAGCGCTGATGTGCCGTAGGAGGTGCCGTCCTCGACCTCGGGCCATACAAGCGACTTTTTTCTGACGTCGTCGAAGGTCATGTGCGGCGCTTCCTCCTTTCCCCTCATCCTGAGGAGCGGCGTCTTCGCCGCGTCTCGAAGGATGAAGAATGCATTGTGACCTCATGGTTCGAGACGGCGCTCACGCGCCTCCTCACCATGAGGGTCTTCCCTTAATGCACCGCGGTGAAGAACCGCGCGACGCGGAAACCGGACAGCCAGGTCCATACCGGCTGGCCGCGGATGCCGAGGTCCCATGATCCGACCACGGCGTCGGCGCGGCCGACCAGATTATCGATCGGCAACAGTCCGACCCCGCCGTCGCGCACCGGCACGCGGCTGTCGGCGGAGTTGTCCCGGTTGTCGCCCATCACGAACAGGTGGCCCGGTGGCACCGTCACTTCAGGCGTGTTGTCGAGCCGGCCATTGTCGCGAAGTTTGAAAATCGCATGCGCGACGCCGTTGGGCAAAGTCTCGACGTAGCGATATGCCGGTTCGACTCCGCCGTTGCCGTCTTCCGCTTCGCCTGTCCCATCGGGCTTTAGCGACGCAGCATGATCGTTGATGAAGAGCTGGCCCTGCCGCATCTGGATGCGATCGCCGGGCAGGCCGACGACGCGCTTGACCCAGGCCTGCGACCGGTCGCCCGGCCAGCGGAACACCACGACATCGCCAAGCTTCGGCGTTTCGCCGAACACCCGCCCGGTCTCGGGCAGGTTGATCTGTATCGGCAGCGAGGCGGTGCCGTATCCGTAAGGATATTTCGACGCCAGCAGCGCATCCCCGATCAGAAGCGTGGGCTCCATGGAGCCCGACGGGACGTAGAACGGCTCGGCGAGCGCACCCTTGGCTACGAAAACGGCGAGCACAATCGCCGCAGCCGTGCTTCTTCGCGGCCACAGTTTGATTGTCGACGCTCATCAGCCGGTTCCTCCAACCGTAATGCGCTCCATCCGCAGCGTCGGCTGGCCGACTCCGACCGGCACGCCCTGGCCGTTCTTGCCGCAGGTGCCGATGCCGGAATCCAGCGCGAGATCGTTGCCGATCATGGTGATGCGATGCAGGTCGGTCGGCCCGTTGCCGATCAGCATCGCGCCCTTCAGCGGCGCGCCAAGCTTGCCGTTTTCGATCTTGTAAGCCTCGGTGCATTGGAACACGTATTTGCCGGAGGTGATGTCGACCTGGCCGCCGCCGAAATTGGCGGCGTAGATTCCGTTTTTGACCGAGGCCAGAATTTCGGCAGGGTCGCGGCTACCCGCCAGCATATAGGTGTTGGTCATGCGCGGCATCGGCACATGGGCATAGCTCTGGCGGCGGCCGTTGCCGGTCGGCTTCATGTTCATCAGCCGGGCGTTCTGGCGGTCCTGCATGTAGCCGACGAGGATGCCGTCCTCGATGAGGACCGTGCGGTTGGTCGGCGTGCCCTCGTCGTCGATCGACAACGAACCGCGCCGTGACGCGATGGTGCCGTCATCGACCACAGTGACACCCTTGGCCGCGACCTGCTGGCCCATGAGGCCGGCAAAAGCCGAGGTTTGCTTGCGGTTGAAGTCGCCTTCGAGCCCGTGACCGACGGCTTCGTGCAGCATCACGCCGGGCCAGCCAGCGCCGAGCACGACATCCATTTCGCCGGCGGGCGCCGGTACCGAATCAAGATTGACCAGTGCTTCGCGAATCG
>Ga0209648_10004998_pt1 | contig 11302 bp, 10 predicted proteins | sample GraSoi2013_115cm_FD_185830 | JGI IMG/M metagenome (GOLD analysis project Ga0209648, IMG submission 185830) | Grasslands soil microbial communities from the Angelo Coastal Reserve, California, USA - Sample 9_17_2013_115cm (SPAdes) (version 2) | ecosystem: Environmental > Terrestrial > Soil >...
TCCTTCCGTGACGATGTAGGTGCCAGGACCCAGGTTGCTAAACGTTGCGCAGCTGCCATCACTAGAGCTCTGCTGCACCGGAGCGAAGCTGGAGTCGGTTACCGAAGTCAGGCAGAACGGCCAGGCCAAAAGCTGCTCGCCTGTGTCTTTGGTTCCGCTTGCGTTGAAGTCGTAATACTTGCAAGCGGTGATTGTTGCTCCCGCGCAGCCGCCTTGACACGTCGTATCATCTCCTTGCGCGACGCAACTGCCGTCGAATATGGTCGTGCGTAAGTGACCTTCGTGGCCGCCCGCAACGCCGCCCACATTATCTTGAGCGAATTTCCCGGTACCCGGGTAATTGCCCGGCGCGTCAGGCGTGCCGCCGTGCGTACAATACTCGATCGGCATCGTCAAGCACTGAGTCGCCAAGGTGATCGTGAATTGATACACGCCTACTTCGTTGTTCACCTGAGTGGCGTGCTGTTATGGACAACGACGCCAATCGTCGGGTCGTTACCCAAATTGCACGCGTCGACGACGCCGCTGAGGGTGATCGTGTAGGTGCCTTGGGCTTGAATGTCCCAGAACTGCACGCCGCCACCGTTCGTGTCGGAGAAGACACAGCTCCCTCCGCTACTGGTGACATTGGAGACGTAGCCGGCGCCCAGATTGCCCGGGGGAGGACCGACCGCACTCATTGTCATACTCATACACATTGCCATGGCCGCGATACAGGCGGTCCATATACATTTGCTGATATTAGTTTTCATTTGGCTTGTTTTGTTTGGTTATTGGTTTTGGAGTTTTTGTTTGCTTGGTTTTGGTTTGTTTCCCTTGTGGGAATTCATTTGCCGTTGAGACCTCCTGGGTGAGCAGACGCCGTCGCGGCAGAAATGGCGTCGAGAAGAGTGCGGTCGAGCACTGGTTTGCGAAGGAAAGCTGATGCGCCGCCCTGCATGGCGCGCTCGCGGGCCTGCGGCAAATCGTGGCCGGTCATAATGATGACGGGGAGTGCGGCGTATTTTTGGGCTAGATGCGCTTGCACGTCGAACCCGTTCATGTGTGGCAGGTGCAGATCGAGAACGACGCAATCCGGCAGGCGCGTCTCGATGGATTTCAAAAACTCCGGACCGGAGGCGAATGTCTCCACACTCAGGCCAACGGAACGCATCAAGCGCATCAGCGCTTTGCGAATGGGTTCTTCGTCGTCAATGATAGCAATGTGCGGACTAGCTTTGGTCACGGAAGCGAGAGTAACCCGGTAGAGGGAGTCCGCGCTATTAGACCTTAGGTTACTATACCTAAGGTTAGTATACTTGAGGCTAGTATGAAGAAGGCCCGGTGATCAGCAGCCAGCAGCCTTAATCTACTGATTAGTGAGGCTGATTACTGGCTACTTCCTTTGATCCCGCAACGCTCTGCCAACCGCACCAAATCGGCGACTGCCTGCACCTTCATTTTTGCCATCACACGGGCGCGATGCATTTTGATTGTCGCTTCAGTGACGCCCAGGTCACCGGCAATTTGCTTGTTCAACTTGCCGGCGACGACATGTTCGAGCACTTCCCGCTCGCGCGGTGTGAGCGTGTCGAGACGCGCGCAGATTTCGGAAAGTTTGGCCTGTTCTCGGCGGGCGAGAGCGTCTCTTTCAATCGCCACGCGAACGGCTGCAAGCAGGTCTTTATCGTTCACGGGCTTGGTGAGGAAATCACTCGCGCCGCGTTTCATCGCCTGCAGGCTCTTCGGAATATCACCGTGACCGGTCAGAAAAATAATGGGCAGGACACTGCCTTTTGTGGCGAGGATTCGTTGGAGTTCGAGACCATGGACGGCCGGCATATCGAGATCGAGCACGAGACAGCCCGGTGTGCGCGGATCATACTGCGCCAGAAATTTCTCCGGCGACGCAAACGCAGCCACAGCGAAGCCAGCCGCACGCAACAGACGCGAGACGGCGCTCCGTACCGGCGCGTAATCGTCCACAACAAAGACGGTGGGGCTGGGAGGAGCAGTCATTAGTTTATCAGCTATTAGTTATCACTACCTCCTTGTCTGACCCGCCAATAGGCAGGCTGAAGTGGAACGTCGCGCCACAGTCGGCATTGTTCGTGGCCCAGAGTTTTCCTTGATGCGCGACAATGATGGTACGGCAGACCGAAAGGCCCAGCCCCATCCCCTTCGCTTTCGTGGTGAAGAAAGGCTTGAAGATTTGTTCCATTTTTTCCTCCGGAATGCTGCCACCCCGGTCGGTGACGGATACATTCACTGCGCTGTTGCCGTTCTCCATTCCAGTACGAATGAGCAGCCGGCGCTCCGGAGTGTCGCAATCAGTCATCGCGTCACAAGCATTGACCACCAAGTTGAGTAAGACCTGCTGAAGCTGCACCGGATCGCCGGTGACCATGGGCAAATTCTGCGCGAGTTCAATATCCACGATGACGTTTTGATTCACGAGATCGCTACGCATCAGCTTCAAGACATCCTGCACAACTTCGTTGATACCGAGAGAATGCTGTTGCACCTCGCCTTTTTTCAGCAACAGACGCAAGCGGCGGATGACTTCGCCAGCGCGCTGGTCTTCGCTTACGATCTCACTAAGAATTTCGCGTATCTCGGCGAGGTCGGCGTTCCCGTGCGCGAGGAACCGCTGCGCAGCCTGCGCGTTGCTGAGGATGGCGCTGAGCGGCATGGCAAGCTCATGCACAAGCGAGCCGGAAAGTTCGCCCAGAATCGTCACGCGCGAGAGGTGCGCCAGCTCGTTGCGCTGACGCGCCGCCTCCAGTTCTGCCCGCTTCCGCTCACTGATATCAATAATAGAGGCCAACACGAACAATCCTTCAGACGTGGAAATCGGGTTTAGACCGATTTCGATCGGAACCTCGCTGCCGTCTTTGCGTCGCCCAAAAAGTTCCCGTCCTGCGCCCATCGGCCGAGCCCGTGCGTCGCCAAAGTAACCGTGCCGATCGCCTACGTGATGAGACCTGAATCGCTCGGGAACAAGCATCTCGATGGGGTGGCCAATGAGCTCGTCGCGGGGGTAGCCGAAGACGGCCTCTGCCTGCGTGTTAACCAAGGTGATACGGCCTTCTGAATTAACCATGGCCATGGCGTTGGGTGCCGCCTCGACTACCAGACGAAACTGCTCTTCGGCCCGTCTGCGCTCCGTGATGTCAATTGAAGCACCGCGCATCTGAGCCGGCTGACCGACGCTGTTGAACTCGACGTGGCCGCGTCCGGCCATCCAGCGCACTTGCCCATCCGGTAGCACCACCCGGTACTCCGCTTCATATCCTGCGCCGGTGTGCAAGGAGTTCTCCACAGCCTGGCGCACCAATTCACGATCCTCAGGATGTATCGCACTTCGGAAGCGATCGATGTCGAGCTCCTCCGACGGTGCGAAGCCAAAGAGGGCGCGCCCTTTGTCGGTAATCCAAATTTCATTACGCACAATATCCCACACCCACACGCCGAGTTCGGCAGCGCTAGCTGCGAGCTCCATGCGCTCCTGCGCCTCGCGCAAGTCAGCTTCGCTCGCCTGCAACTGCCGCGCGAGGTCCGCCCTCCGCACCAGGTCGCTGCTAATCTCGTAGCCCATCGCTGTTATCACGCCAAGATATGCGAAGCAGGCCAAAAATGGGGCCTGGATAATTCCCCAGACCACTAGCACCACCTCTCCCACGGCAATCACGCTAAAGAAGATCAGAGCGCCACCGACGACCAACGCACGCTGCCTGTCCCCCCGCCGCCAAGCGGTGATTGTGGCATCCACGAAAAAGATGATGAGCAAGAGCAGACTCAGTTGGGCGACTAAAACCCAGGGATTCGTCACGCCCACCGGAACCGAGACCGTCTCTCCTCCCCACCACGAAACCTGCTTCAGGCTGGTGATTTCCCGGTAGCTGAGATTGGGTATGAAAATAAAATTCAAGATCAGCGCCAGTGTCCGCACGCCGCAGACACTCCATGCGAGCCATGGTCGCCCGGCACGGAGATAGAGCCGCACGAAAACCACGACTGACACGACGAGTAGCCACACCGGAAACTGCACCCAACGCAGGAGCGCGCCGTACTGTTCGCTGGTCTGCGCGTGCAATTGCGCCAGCTCGAATCCGGTAAGCGCCGCCCCCGCAACAGCGCCGCACGACAATACGAAATACACCCAGTCTTCACGCTGCCTGCACCAGACCAGCAGGTATATCCCCGCCAGCGTCAAACACGCGGCCGCATTCATCGACCAGACAATGGTAATCCAACTCATCGGATGCCAGCGGCTGACTGTAGTAATTTCTTAGTTATTGGAGCGCGAGGTTAGCAGAAACTTGCCCTGATCCGGCCACAGCTTCTCCATTACCGTCGCTACGTCCCTCACCTGCCCTGCTACCTTGAGCTTCCTATCGCGTTTGGCTGCTTCCTCGCTCGCTTCCTCGACGCAGTTGCTCAGGTGCAAAGTGCGCAGGCGCAAACGCGGTTTGTCTTTTCGCTCGTTTACTAAGGTGATCGCCAGCACTTCGGCCACCTATTAACAGTATTCGTGCCAACGGGGTTGAACGCTATAAACTCTGCTTTGCTTGGTCTTTGTAATCAAGCGCTTACGAAACAAAGATTCATCGCGTCACAAAATCGAGATCGTGACAGTGGCCTAATCTTGAGTCCATCGTAGTCTAATGTTGAGACCTCCCATGCGTTGATTTTGAGCCGTGTTCCGGAGGTGCCACGCGAGCGTGGCTTGCGGGTTAAAACAGCAGCTCATGCCACGCGAGATTTGCACGCGAAATCACGCATCACGAGCTTGAACCGTTGCGCAAGGCCGTTGGCGTTATACCCTCACTCGGACTCTGATTCTAGTTTCTTGCTGTCTATTGAAATCACTGTGTTCTGGCTCAACACGCTCAAGTTGAGCGGACTTTCTGCCTTGGCCTGATCCGGCCACAGCTTCTCCATGACGTTAGAGACATCTCTAACGTTACCCGCTATCTTCAACTTGTTGTTGGCGTTAGCCGCTTCCTCGCTCGCTTCTGCTACGTAGTTGCTCAAGGTGTAAGCGCGACTTGTCTTTCCGCTCATTTAGTGTGGTAGCCAAGGCTTGAATCGGTGTGATTGCGTTTGAGTGCATCGGGTTTATCCCTTGCGTCGCGGCTTGAATCTGTTGCGTCCAGCCTTTCCGCTTTGCGTGCGCGAGCACTGTTCCTTCAGGAATACTCATTCTGCGTGCGATTTCACGTAAGCCAGCGCCAGGGGCCCCCGCTGTCGGTGGTTTTCGGTGTGAAATGTTCCGTTGGCTCAATGCGAATAACGCCAGCAGTCCAACGGACGGCTTGCCATTGCAGCTTGTCGATCTCGTTGCGCCGCAGACCGGCCATCGTTGCCAGAAGGAAGATTTTCAACTGCTCTTGCGGCAGTTCGCGAACAGCGTCCTGAATCAACGCCTCAAAGTCCAACGTGCTATGGTAGCGCATAGATTCCCGCTCGTAGAACGCCAGGCCATCAAATGGCAGTTTGTCCGGCTTGTGCATCGCAACATGGGCCAGCAACTCCCTAGAAAAAAGGCTCTTGGCTTGGCGCATCAATGAATTGCAAGTGATCCGCGCCCGCCGCTGCTTCACACGGTTTCACCTGCCTTTTTCACGAAGGCGATGCGCCACTTGTTCACCTTGTCCGGGGTCACGTCCCCCAGCTTGATCCGATCAATCTTGGCAACCCATGCATCCCGCCCGCCGTTGACGTAATCGAATTTCTCGCGCCCGCCTTTGATACCAAAAATCTGCGAAAGGATTGTGTGGAAACTCCGGCAATAATCCTCGAATGTTTTAGGCTTGCCCGACCAATGCCCGCGCAACTCAGTCAGAAAATCGCCCACCGTCGAAACAGCCTTGCGCTGCATCTCCGGCTTGAACTTTTCCAGGGCCGCATCCCACCCCGCACCAACAAGCGTTGTGTAAATCTCTTTCGCCTTTGCAGCGGCAGCGGTCTTGTTGGGAGTCTTCAGGTTGAACAACTCGCGGCGGCCTCGCCATTGGATTCGTGTTGCCCAATCTTCAACGCAGTGCGTTTTCCCGTCCCGCGTGTAAATCGGCTTGAAAATCACGGCCTGCCAGTACTGGGCATCGGTCTTGCCGAAATTCTGCTTGGCCACTTCTTGGCCACTTTTTTTGTTTTATAAGTGACTGGATTTGCTTTGACCTTTTCATGTTTGTATATCCGTAAGCGTCTAGTTATCAGTGTGATAATCGGAGCACTTGGGGGTTCGAATCCCTCCAGGCACGCATTTTTTTAACGGCGCTGCTGCGGGCGAGGCTTTGCCGGTGAAACCATTCCGGACAACGATGTTTCTGGTCGCCACTGTGGCGATCGCTTTTGGCTGGCTTGCTTGGAAATGCGTCCGCGATCCAAAAATTAATTTTCTACCGCGAGACGGACGCGCCGAGTGGATCATTTTTCCCGCCGCGGTGGATGCGCGTACGCATCGAGTTGCGACGATGGACGCGACGTTTCGGCGAACATTCACGCTCGATTCTCAGCCGAGATCGGCTCGATTGTTCGTTCGCGCTGCAAAACGGCTCGAACTGAAAATAAACGGCGACACTCTGCAAGTTAGTCCGCGTAATTGGAAACAGATGTCGACGTTGGATGTGTCGAGTTTCTTGCGGAGAGACGCAAACACGATTGAAGCTAGAGTTTTCAACGATGATGCACCGCCGGCGCTCTGGCTCGCGTTGACCGCAGACTCCTCCACGTTGCGGACCGACGGCGAATGGGAATCTTCGCTGGGCGGCTCTTCGTGGCGCAATTGCGCGCTCGCTTCAGTTCCGCGATATCCCGGTCCCGGGAATCTTCTCGCCGGCGGTGAAAAAACATTCGATGTGCTGCCCAAAGTTTGGCGCACGTGGATCGCATTTGGAATTTTTGCCGCACTCCTGACCTTTGCTGCAGCTAAGTGGCTGGAACAGCTTACTGCAAAACCGAACGTTTCCGGGGTTGAGTTCTCGCGTCGGCAACTCTTCATTCTACTCGGATTATGTATTATCGCGTGGCTAATTCTTTTTTCGAACAACGCGAAAATGTTGCCGTTTCATTGCGGCTACGATTTCAAAGATCACGTCGCTTATATTAAGTACATCCAGGAGCGAAAGGCGTTGCCGTTGCCAAACGAGGGATTCGAAATGTTTCAACCCCCGCTCTATTACGCTTTGTCTGCGGGCTTTCTCTCAATGTGCCGGCTCTCGGTTAGCGACGACGCAGCCGTTATCGTTTTGCGTTCGCTAACGATGATTTTCGGCATCGCGAATTTTATTTTTGTTTTTCTCAGTCTCCGATTGCTCTTTGCGGGCAGACTGGCTCTTCAATTGATTGGACTGCTCATTGCCACGTTTTTGCCAATGCAGCTTTATCTCTCGCATTACGTAACTAACGAGACACTGGCGGCGACCCTGGTCACCGTGGCGATCTTTCTTGGCCTGCGTGCGCTAAAAAGCGAACGCGAATCCGTTTTGCAATATCTTTCGCTTGGATTCTGCGTCGGTGGGGCAATGTTGACCAAGGCCACGAGCCTGTTGCTGATCTTCCCGCTCCTCGGAGCTTTGACGATCAAACTCGTCCAACAACGAGCTCGAATTTTCAGCTGGTTTCGGGCGTTCGGAATAACAGTTGGCGCGATTTTCGTCACTTGCGGATGGCATTACATCCGGATTTGGCATCATTTCGGAACGCCAATTGTTGGCAACTGGGACCCCGCTTTAGGATTTCCCTGGTGGCAAGATCCGGGTTTTCACACCGCGAGCGATTATTTTCGTTTTGGCAAATCGCTCATCGGCCCACTCTTCAGCGGCTTCAATGGTTTCGGAGACGGAGTTTATTCAACACTTTGGGGCGACGGACTGGGAGGAGGACTATCCGACATGCTTTCGCGTACGCCTTGGAATTACACTTTAGTAATCGGCGGTTACTTGTTGGCGTTAATCCCGACGCTGTTCATCGTCATTGGTGCCGCAGCGGCGGTTTATCAAATTGTTCGTCGGCCTTCGCCGGAATGGTTTCTCCTGTTTGGCCTGTCCGCGGTTGTAATGATCGCATTGATCTTCATGACCTTGCGAGTCGCGTCCTATGCGCAGGTCAAGGCGTTTTACGCCCTATCGGCGGTCGCACCACTTTGTTCGTTTGCCGCGATGGGATGCGAGAAGCTTGGGTCAACGCATCGATTTCTGCGAGTTGCCTTGGGAACGTTTCTGTTTTTCTGGGCCGTGAACAGTTACGCCGCAGTTTGGATTCGCAGCTCCGTGGCCCAACATATTTACGCGAGTCACCGGTTCATTTCAGAGCATCGTTTGGAGTCCGCTGTGGTCGAGGCGAGGCAAGCGCTAAGAAATGAGCCATCCAATGCGACGGCACAATGTTTTCTCGCCGCCGTTTTCGATGACACCGGCCAAATTCAGGAAGCGCTCGAGCAAACCAAGCACGGCATTGAGCTCGATCCGACAAACGGCCAATGCCAGCTCCAGATGGCGATCAATTTCGCCAGGCAAAGCGACTTCGAGCAAGCAATGGCGCAGGCGCGACGCGCGATTGAGTTGGAACCGGAAAATTCCAGCGCATACGACCTTTTGTTCAGTTGCGCAAGGCAATTGTGGCGAACAAACGAAGCAATCACAATAGGTCGTGACGCACTTGCAATATCCCCATTCGATTCCGATTTGCATTACCGAATCGGACTGGCCGCGGGCGAGATGGGAGATTTCACGACTGCCGCCCATCAATTCGGCTATGCCTTGTTGCTTCGGCCTAATCGCTCCGAAATTGCCGATAAACTTCATCTTGCCCTGCGTTTCGCCGCCCAAAGCTCGAATGCTTCCTCGCAGTTAAAGGCGATTGCTTCTTCACCGCCAGATTCTCCTCCATTGTTAAACCAACTGGCCTGGTTGTTCGCAACTCATCCCGATGCCGCGCGGCGCGATGGCCCGCGAGCTGTTCAGCTCTCCGAGCGCGCGTGCGCATTGACCGAACGGAAACAGGCTGCGTTTCTCACAACGGCTGCGGCCGCTTACGCCGAGGTAGGAAAATTTGTCGAAGCGATGGCCACTGCTCGAGATGCGATTTCTCTCGCGCGATCGAACGGCGACATGAAAACGGCTGGACTGGCCGAAAGTCTTCTCAGCGCGTTCCAGGCGAATCAACCTTATCGTGAGGAACCGGCTCGATGAAATTTTCAGCGGCACGTTCGGACCTGGACGCGATGGTGGTCGAGATCGAACTCACGCTTGTCAGTATTATTCAAGGTGTGGCGTTAACGGTTTTGATTGAAAACGCATATCGGGCGATTGCCGAGCCACAGCTTTTCTTTTGGCCATATGTGATTGCTGGTCTGCTCGTCATTTTCGTTTTCTGGTCGCGCGCGGTGCTCCACATCATCACAGTGATTCGCTGGCCGCTTGAATTTGGCCATAATTTTCTCTACATCGCCTGCGCGTTGGTCGAGGCGGTTCTCTTCGCCCAGCTCGGCAAACCGCTGAGCTGGTTTGGTTTCGGAGCCGCATTCATTGGGATCGGTTGGACGCTATTTGTTTATGATCTTCGCCTGATTCATGCACGCATGCGCGACAGCCCAGGTCAGGCCAGTAATCGTTTATATGCACAAGTCCGACGCGATCAGTGGTTGAACATCGGTTTGCTCTTGCCGGTGATGTTTTCTTTAAACTTGCTCGCCGCAATTTTTATTCGGACCCGGCCGGACGTTTTTCTGGCGCGGAATGCGCACATTTGGCTGATCGGAGCCCAGCTGCTTGGGTTTGCCGGCTATCTGGTCTACGTCGTTCGGTTCTATCTCGATCTTGCCCCGCTCATCGTGCATGCGCGCCATGAGTGGCGAAGCTCGATTAGTGGCGAAGAATCTTGATTCGGCAACGGTTCACAGCCCGGTCAGCGCTTGGCGCGCTTTTTCAACATCGGACGGCCGGAGAATGATCATCCCCTTCGGAGAAGTCCCATTCGAGGCGAAATAGGCATATTCGATATTCACTTGAGCGCGAGACAGTGCCTCGGCAATTTTTCCGAGCACGCCACGTTCGTTGACCGCATCAATGCAAAGGACATCGTTCTCGAACGCGAGCACGCCGCGCTCGCCCAGCAGCATCAGTGCTTTGGTTGGATCGCTCACAATCATTCGAACTACCGAATGGTCCACCGTGTCCGAAACTGTGAGCGCGTGAATGTTGATGCCGGCTTTGGCCAAAGCTTCGCACACGCGCGCCAGCGTTCCGGGGCGGTTTTCAAGAAACACTGCTAGCTGCGTTGCCGTTTCCAGGGAGACAATTGTTTTCATCTTGAGTTTAGAATGACGCGCGCGGTCGCTTCTGACAATAGAGATCGTTGAGCGAGTAGCTATTCAGACGCGCAAATGCCATTGTCGACCCCAACATGAACAAATCCTCCGAGCCAGCCGCGTCGCATTTGCGATCTCCTCGGCGAACGGTCGGTTTTTTCACGGCCTGCGGGATTGTGATTGCGAATATTATCGGCACTGGCGTCTTCACCAGTCTTGGATTTCAAGTCGCCGACATCCATTCGGGTTTTGCTTTGCTGATGCTTTGGATTGTCGGTGGAATCGCCGCGCTCTGCGGCGCGCTCTGTTACGGCGAGCTCAGCGCCGCGCTCCCGCGCTCGGGCGGCGAATATCATTTCCTTTCCGAGATTTATCATCCCGCCCTCGGCTTCATGGCCGGATTTATTTCGGCGACTGTCGGCTTCGCTGCGCCGATCGCGCTGGCGGCCATGGCTTTCGGAAAATATTTTCACGGCGTCTTCAACTTCGGTTCGCCCATTTTGCTTTCATTCGTGACCGTGTGGATCGTCGCCCTTTTCCATTTTGGAAATCTTCGTCTCGGCAGCACGTTCCAAAATGTCTGGACGCTCGTGAAACTCTTGTTGATCGCCGCGCTGATCGGAGCCGGTTTGCTCATTGAAGAAAAACAGCCGATCACCTTTTTGCCGCACGCGGCCGACACGATGGCGATCTTCAGCGGCGCATTCGCGGTCGCCCTGGTTTACGTGATGTATTCCTACTCGGGCTGGAATGCGTCCAGCTACATTATTGGCGAAGTAAAAAATCCGGAGCGCAACGTTCCTCGCTCACTCCTTGTCGGAACGACGATCGTGATGGCGGCTTATGTTCTTTTGAATGCGGTTTTTCTTGCGACAGCACCGCAAGACGAAATGCGCGGCCAGCTTGAGGTCGGTCTGATTGCGGGCAAACATATTTTCGGAGAAAACGGCGGCCGCATCGTCGGAGCCGTGATTTGCCTCGGCTTAATTTCTGCGATCAGCTCGATGA
>Ga0209648_10004999_pt1 | contig 11301 bp, 10 predicted proteins | sample GraSoi2013_115cm_FD_185830 | JGI IMG/M metagenome (GOLD analysis project Ga0209648, IMG submission 185830) | Grasslands soil microbial communities from the Angelo Coastal Reserve, California, USA - Sample 9_17_2013_115cm (SPAdes) (version 2) | ecosystem: Environmental > Terrestrial > Soil >...
CCTCGCGGGTGTAAGGTGCTCCTCGCGGCTGTTCAATGGGTTTGTCACGGCATATACACCTTCGGCTTTCGCTTCCCCTTAATATATGCCCACAGAGCTTGGAACTAGAACAACATCCCAAGGTGTGATAGCCCATCGAACTCCTGCTTCCGAAGAAGCTCGCTGGTAGCTCCGTGAAGCTCACCAATAAATGGTAAGATTTTTAGGAACTATTCACATGACACTCCACACGCCACATATCTCACAAAAGGCTATGCCAACCTCGCCAAAGGTTTTGCTACGGGTGTTCCAACGTTCATAGACGATGGCGATAGAGCCACAATTCCAACAACGAGCACGTCCACCAGTTTTGCTTTCTTCGGCCAGTTGATTGAGCAACACACTGCGCGCCTCATCAGCTCCTGTATAGCCGGGATTATATGCCAGGTGAAGTAAGTTGCCCAAAGGCAACGAGATTTCGTGCGTGGGCGGCTGTAAGGGAGGCTGCGAAGCATAAGCCGGAGCGGGCGGTACGGGCGCTTGCGGTGGGCGACGAAATAGTTCGCCGCGAGCAGTACGTCGCCCACCCTCTATAGAGGGCGTATAGTCCTGGCGCTCGATGCGATCACCGTTTGAAACCGGCGCAGGCGGAGGAACAGCGGGTGAGAACGGCACATTATCCGTACGCTCGATAGCAGGTAGTCCTGCATTTTCTTTGTCTACAGGCGCTTCTGGAGGCTGCTCGGTATCAGGCGAGGAGTCCACAGCGCTTTCATTCTGATCGCCAAGATGATTATTATTTTCCGGCTGATCTGGATTAGGACGTCTACGACGTGTAATTGGCATAGGGGCTTACTCCTTGGAAGTAGTGTGCGCTGTGCAGATGCATTGCGTATTATATCACAATTCATGGAGCAGGTCTACAAAATCAGCGGAGAACGGCTGACGAGATCTCTGGTTTGGGCGAGTTGGTATCCTCTGCTACAAAGATACTTGCCCGCCCTGACGCCTGTTAAGGAAGGCTTTGGCCCAGGTAGAGTGATACTAGACTTTGAAGAAATCGGCGTTGATCTTGATATAGTTTTTCCACTCTTCGGGAGTTGCCGACTCTTCAAAAATCGCCGTAACGGGACAGGCCGGTTCACACGCGCCACAGTCAATACACTCATCGGGGTTAATATAGAGCATCTCAGCCGTATCGAACCCCTCCTCGCTCTGCGTAGGATGGATGCAGTCTACAGGACATACATCTACGCAAGATGCATCCTTCACGCCAATGCATGGCTGAGTAATTACATAAGTCATTGTTTAGCTATCCTCCTCCTGGCACGCCATGCATAAAACAAGGATTACACGGCGGCAAAGTTATGTTTCGGCCTTCCCCAGTATAGAATGTCGAGCAGAGAATGTCAATTCTCCGGTTGCAGCGGAAGCACGTTGCAGCAGCTCAAAGATCAGACCTTGACAGGCTGTATGACCATTCTGTATAGTTGTAGTGTTACATATTACACTGCTTAGACGCGACAGCCATGAAAGGAGACACATATACATGTTATATGAACATTGCGTCTTCGTCGCGTCATCTAATAGTATCATTCCCCCACCCAGCCTGGTTCAAACCTTTCCGGCCCAGGGCCCCAGTGTGCCCATTTTCAGGAGGAGCGATAGCGTCACGCACCCGACCTGACAAGCGGGAGTAAGCGTCATTCCCCACCGTGGCACCTGGAGGACTCACCCGGTACCACGGTTTTTTATTGGCCTTTTTCTTATTGTGCAACCAGGAGCATAAACAGAGCATGATTTCACCTTCATCTCATGAGCAGTACCGGTTGACAACGAAAGGATTTCAACGATGTCAACGTCTATGGCAGACCCGGCTTATCGTCGTGATTTAGGCAATGGCCTCATCCTGCGCTGGTCGAGTGCAAGCGACGCCGAAGAGATAGCACAACTGGAGAGCATAGTTTTTCGCGATCACGTCACCGACCCGCCTAATATCCCTCTTGCGCACTTTATGCGCGAGACGATGAGCGGTGAGCATCCATTGATGGGCCCTGGAGATTTCGCACTGGTCGAGGATACCACGCAAAAGGAAAACCCCATTGTTGCCTGTACCTGCCTGTGGCGGCAACAATGGGAGTATGAAGGGGTTCCATTCGAGATAGGCCGTCCTGAATTTGTAGCTACTCATCCAAATTACCGCAACCGCGGACTGATCCGGGTGATCTTTGAACTCATCCATGCCCGCAGCGAAGCAGAGGGACACATGGCTCAGGGTATTACCGGCATCCCTTATTATTACCGCCAGTTCGGCTACGAGTATGCACTCGACCTGGATGGCAACTGCGTCGTATACCTGCCATTCGTCCCTCAAGCCAAAGAAGGCACGCCCGAGTCATACGCCCTGCGCGACGCCACCATAGAAGACCTGCCTTTTGTACTGGAACTCTATGACCGGCAGCGGGCAGCCTATAGTGTTTCAACAATCATCGATCAGCGCTGGTGGGGCTACCATTTCCAGACATGGCATACGTCGGAAACAGGCCACGGTGAACGCGTCCAGATTATCGTCGATGCTGCTGGCTCCCTATGTGGCTACTTGATTATACCAAACGTGCGTTCTGGGAAATATATGCCAGTCTGGGACCTCACGGTGACCCCTGGTGTGAACCTGCAGGAGGCTATGCCACCGCTCTTGCGAGCATTACACGCCCTGGGACTGAACATTCCCACTATCTATGATGCGCCAGCAGTGAGCGGCATTCGCTTCATCCTGGGCGCGGGGCATCCTGTATACGCTGTGCTGGATAAGTCTCTGCATCCCAAGTACGAGCCACCATACGCCTGGTACGTGCGCGTAGTAGACCTGGCAAAGTTTATACAGCATATCGCCCCCGCGCTGGAGCGGCGGCTTGCACACTCCGTGCTGGGAAACTACAGTGGCGAATTGAAGCTGGACTTTTATCGCGGCGGCTTGCACATAGTGTTCGACAAAGGTCACCTGGCAAACGTCGAACACTGGCAGCATCCCGTCTGGAACTCTGAGTCAAACGTGGATGGAGGGACCCCGCCTCTCGTTTTCCTGCAGATGCTTTTCGGTCACCGCAGCCTGGATGAACTGCGCTACGCTTTTCCTGATGTATGGGTCAAGGACGAGTCGGAGCTACTGCTGAAGACGCTTTTCCCGCGCAGGCCATCGTGGGCGGCGCCGCTGGGATAGACCGTTGAGCCTGTACCCTGTCATCCATAAAATAATGCGGGCCGGAGTCGAACTCTGGCCCGCTAACACAAGTGCTCCGACCTACTCTACAATGTACTACTGCCCGCTACTACTGATAAGTTGCCTACCTGGTTCGGAGGCTACCCCTACTTCGATATCATCATAGCGCTTTACCTTGTAGATGATAGTTGAAATGGCCCAACTGGCAATGAAGATGCCGATGATCAGGTAGCCGATTGTACCAAAGTTACTGCTCAGGTTGGTTACTGAATCCCAGAAAGCGCCGCTCAGATTCAACTGACCTCCAATGATACTAAGGACCTCGATACCACCCACTACCAGAGCTACTAATATCGAAACCAGTGTAATATTCATGTTGTAATAGAGCTTACGAACTGGCTTCATAAAGGCCCAACCATAGGCTCCAAGCATCAGGATACTATCGGTGGTATCCAACAGGCACATACCGACGGTGAATAACGCCGGGAACAGCAAGATATACCAGATAGGTAAGCCTTTCGTTGCCGAGGATGCCGAGATACCCAGAATGCCTACCTCGGTGGCGGTATCAAAACCAAGACCAAAGAGGATACCTATCGGGTACATTTTCCAGCTACTGCTCACCATCCGAATTAATGGCCGGAAGAAGCGGCCCATGAGCCCGCGCTGATTCAAAAACTCGTCCAGAGTTTGCTCGTTGTACTCGCCACCATTTTTTACTCTGAGGAAGGTCTGGAAGATCTCCCATAGGACAAGGATATTGATAGCTGCAATCACGAAGAGGAAGAGAGCCGAGACGGAGGTACCGATCAATCCACCGATATTTTGCAGGCCAGGGAAGTTGTGCTGAATAGCGGTGGCCGTCAGAGCAATAGCGATCGATAACGCTACCACAATTGTAGAATGACCAAGCGAGAAGAAGAAACCAACTGCGACGGGCTTTTTGTCTTCCTGCATCAGCTTGCGAGTAACGTTGTCAATGGCTGAAATATGATCCGCATCGACTGCATGGCGCAGGCCAAAGGTGTAGGCCAGCAGCGCGGTACCCAGTAACAAAGGATAGCGATAAAACGCAAGAAGGGAGAGCGCCCAGACGAGGATGTTGGCAGCAATCAGGAACACATAGATGCCAACGACTTTACCCCGTAAATCACTCGAGCTATCATTGAAAACACGTGTGAGCGCGGGAATGCCGAAGTTACTGCTCATGAGTCCTCCTGAAATCAGGTGCTGAAGGCATTATAAAACGCTAAGTAGGTTCTATTGGAACAATGAGCAAGTATTTCTGCCTTGCTCGGTTCTATTTAGCCGGGTATTTGGTAACGTAGAAACCGGATGGAACCAGAAGAGATAACTTTGTACATGTTATAGTAAAAGCATATCATCTATTTTTCCTAATTGCAAGTCTTTTGCAATTAGCATAGCGCATCAACTAGCGTTGTTCAACTTTTGTGCTTTTTTAACGTACAATATGACAGTATGATAAGCTATTCATCAGATATTACAATCAAGCAGGGAGATGAGGAATTTTATGGAGGAGCCACGTAGTATGAGCGGCGGCGAACCTACAGACAGGGCAACCGGCAAGCTTCCAGCGGAGAATAGCGGCAGCACTACAAACCAGGCCGCTACCAATGGCAACCAGCAAAGCCAGGAACCTGTGATTGATAACAACCTGCAACTGGTGGTTATCGAGGGTTTCCAGGTCGGGCGCGGCGTTGCCCGCGTAGATCCAAACGATATGGCGCGCCTGGGCTGCCAGCCCGGCGATATTGTCATGATTACCGGCAGCCGCACTACAGCTGCTAAACTCGTGCCCAGCGCTATCGTAGATCGCGGCCAGCAGACCATCCAGATGGATAGCCAGGTGCGCCAGAACAGCTCGTCAGGCCTGGGTGAGCGTGTCACAGTGCGCAAGGCAAAAGTAAGCACGGCAGAAAAGATAACATTGCTGCCTCTGAGCGGCGGCGCCCCAATTCAAGAGAGTGATTTGCAATACATCGCTCGCTACCTGGTGGGTCTCCCTGTTGTCATTGGTGATTTACTGCGCGTGGGTACACCGGGGACGGCGCCGCGCGAATTTCTGATCATTGGTACCACTCCTGCTACTCCCAACTATACCATCCGGAAACGCACGACAGGTGAATTAGAAGCGATGGTTCCCCCGCTACAGCCCGAACCGGTAACAGATGTCGAGGCAGTGCTGGTACAGGCCGGAACGATTGTGCGCGCCCAGGCCCGAGGGGCTACCAGGCCTGGAACGCCCGGGCGAGTTGGCTACGAAGATATTGGCGGCCTGGGCAAAGAACTCCAACGCATTCGCGAGATGATAGAGCTGCCGCTGAAGTACCCGGCCGTTTTTGATCGCCTGGGTGTTGAACCACCTAAAGGCGTGTTGCTCTACGGACCTCCCGGCACCGGTAAAACGTTGATTGCTCGCGTCGTAGCAGCCGAGACTAATGCAGCCTTTTTCGTGATTAATGGTCCTGAGATCATCAATAAATTCTATGGTGAGAGCGAGTCACGTCTACGCGCTGTTTTCCAGGAGGCGCAGCGAAAAGCGCCCAGTATCATTTTTATCGATGAATTGGACGCGCTGGCCCCCAAACGAACTGAGACAGGGGGCGAGGTTGAACGGCGCATTGTGGGGCAGTTGCTGGCGCTGATGGACGGCCTGACATCGCGTGGACAAATCGTGCTGATCGGCGCTACCAACCAGCCCAATGCCCTCGATACCGCTCTGCGCCGCCCCGGTCGTTTTGACCGTGAGATTGCCCTGCGCGTACCGGATGTACGCGGGCGTACCGAGATACTGCGCATTCACAGCAGAGACGCAGCGCTGGCAAATGATATCGATTTTGCGCGCCTGGCGCAGCTCACTCCTGGATTTGTTGGCGCCGACCTGGAGGCGCTCTGCCGTGAGGCAGCCATGATCGCTTTACGACGTGTGCTGCCACACATCGATTACGAGCGCGGTTATATTCCCTATGAGACCCTGGTCAACCTGTATATTACCATGGCCGATTTCCAGGTCGCCCTGCGCGAGATCGAGCCCTCAACGACACGCGAGGTCTACGTTGAGGTCAGCGAGACGACGTGGGATGACATCGGAGGGTTGGAAAGGCCCAAGGAGTTGCTCACGGAAGGGGTAGAGTGGCCATTACGCTACCCGGAGGTGTATGCAAATGCGAAGGTAGAGGCGCCACGCGGCGTCCTGCTGGCCGGCCCTCCAGGATCGGGCAAGACGCTGATTGCACGGGCGCTTGCTAATCAGTGCGAGGCGAATTTCATCTCTATCAAGGGGCCGGAGCTGCTCTCGAAGTGGGTCGGTGAATCGGAGAAGGGTGTGCGCGAGGTCTTCCGGCGGGCAAAGCAGGCCGCGCCCTGCATTGTCTTCTTCGATGAACTCGATGCCATCGCCCCACGCCGCAGTGGGGCAGATATAGATGGACAGGTAGGCAATCGCGTAATCGCCCAACTGCTCACGGAGATGGATGGTATTGAGGGGCGTGCGGGCGTGATAGTACTGGCTGCTACTAACCGGCTCGAACTGATAGACCCGGCATTGCTGCGACCTGGCCGTTTCGACATGGTTGTCGAGTTGGAGTACCCTGACGAGAACGCGCGCCGCGCCATCTTTGCGGTGCATACACGCGGCAAGCCGCTTTCTCCAGAAATTACGATGGAAGAACTGGCCAACCTGACGCCTGGCCGAAGCGGAGCAGACATTGAAGCTATCTGCCGCCGCGCTGCTCTGCTCGCTTTACGCGAATGGATTGCACCCAAGCTCGGTATGGCGCGGGTGCAGATTACCGAGGCAAAAGAGGAAGCGAACACAGCAACACAGCAGGAATCCCAGCCTGCAGCGGAAGAGGCCACGCAGCAAGTTCCCCCCGCACGCTTCCAGATTCGCCCCGAGCATTTCGCCCAGGCCATCGATGAACAGCGTGAACGCTACGCTGTTCAGGATGAGGCCGAAGATGCTGTAGTACGCAGAGAAGAGGGGCGCCAGCGCTTGCTTGAGATGGCGGCGAATTATAACTCTGATCGCAAACCACCGAGACGCGGGTTTCGCTACTGGCTGGCACGCCTGCTAGGGCTTGCTTCCTAGTGTATAAAAAGGGGAGATTTCCTAGGCGAGGTCGTCCTCCTCCCCAGCGCCATAAATGTCGCGGCTACGCCCCTTTACGTAATGCCTATGGGATACCCCTATTGCCCTGGACTTGATGATAAGTTACCAAGCTTGTTATGTTCCGTTACATTGTTGTAACAAAGTAAGTACAAGTTTTGTACATTTATTGTCCTCGATTCGTTACCAAATGACTAGCCACTTACATTATGCAGCTATACTATGATATAATAAGAGGTGGTGAGAATAGATACAATATTGAAGGGAGTAACTATGTCCGATATGCCGTATATGTCTGACAACTCCTCTTCTCTCTCTCATGAGCAGGTTGTCGAAGCATACCTGCAGGCTATGCGTCTGATTGATGAGCGGGTCACGCCTTTCCTGGGAAAGGCCACAACGCGTGTCCTGGTACAGGGTGCCGCCAAACATATAGTTGATAGCTATCCATTTCTTCATTTTCTCGTGAAAATGCCCTACACTGATGTTATCCCAGCAGTGATTGATGAGCAACTGCATGCTGTCAGTAGCCAGGAACTGGCTGCAGGGTTGAACATGCTACTCCAGGAATGTTTCGCCGGTCTGAGAGAGCTTACCGGTGATCTCATCGCGCCCCTGCTGTATGACGAAGTGACGCGGCAGTTGGGGCAGATGCCGTAATTAAAATTGAAGAACAGGGAGGGTAACGTGCAGCCAGAGTCACAGATAACCGATAGCGCGTACCACTCCTTGGCAGGACAAAACGGGGATCGCCTGGCTGCGATTCGCCGCGAGATGGAATACCTCAATACCATAGGAAAGCGCTTTGTTGCTGCCATCGATCGCTTTCAGGTTCATCATGCATTACTGGCCGCCTTGCAAGAATTGTATAGTTTCGCCGCCTGTTCTATCTTGCTTAAAGGTGATCCATTTGAACTCTCGATTATCCCTCGCTACCCCCTGAGCGAGGTCTTTTTGGGAGCCATGTTCCAGAGGATAGCGCGGGCTGCCAGCGTCATCGGCTTTCCGCAGATGACCGCTGACGAACTGGTTGCTGCTTCTTACCTGGATGCGCCCGATGAACTGGCTCAGTCCGAGGCCAATGCTCCTGTCGGAGGGGCCGAGATCGGCGATTTCCTCAACATCCCGCTCACAGTGGAGAACCGTATCATTGGCATGCTCAGTCTCTTCGACGACCGGGCGGGGACGTTTGATGCCGAACTGCTGCAATTGACCACGATGATCGCCGACTACGCCGCCGTTGCACTGGAAAACGTGCGCCTGCGCGAGCGCGAGATAGCGCTCTGGCGACAGGCCGAATTGGAACGCAGTCGCCTGGAATTAATTATCAGCAGCATGACCGAGGGCTTGTTTATCACGGATGCCCATGGCGCGATTACCTTGCTGAACCGCTCAGCACAACACTTGTTCGCACAGGCCGGGGTGGAACTCCAACTCGGGGTTCCATTACGCACCTGGGCCACCACTAGCAGTGCCAGCTGGCTCTATGACCTGGCAGTCGCCGTGGACCGGGCACTGGCTGGTGAGGTGATGATGAACCAGGAATTGATTGCAGGTGTGAGCGGTGAAACTATCCCTTTGACCCTGAGTGTCAGTGTGGCGCCCCTGACTGATGCCAGCCAGATGCACGCCCGTTCCATTGGCGTTGTCGCAGTTCTCAATGATATTACCTCTAGCAAGCAGGTCGAAAAACTGAAGGACGAATTTGTTTCAGTTGTCTCCCACGAGCTGCGCACGCCCTTGACAGCAATCAAGGGCTACACACAACATCTTGTGCGACGTCTCGAACGACGCTTACAGCAGATGCGCAAAGGGAAATTACCCCTGGAGCCTCCTACAGTTGAACCGCCTGAGAGCTACGATCTACGCAGCCTGCATATCGTGCAAAGCCAGGCAGAGCACCTGGAACGGTTGGTGAACGACTTGCTCGATCTCTCACGCGTGCAATGGGGACAACTGCACCTGCAATACTCTACTTTTTACCTGGCTGACCTGCTGGCTGAGTGTGTACACCATTCCCAGGTCAGTGCCGAACTCCATGCCATCTACCTCGATATTCAGACACAGGACAGCACGATCGAGGCCGATTACTTGCGTATAGGCCAGGTGGTAGGAAATGTCCTGGATAATGCAGTAAAATACTCGCCTCAAGGTGGGCAAGTGACGGTGCAGCTCCAGGAACTCTATGGGGATTATCTTGTCAGCGTGATTGACCAGGGTATCGGCATCAATCCCGAATACCTGGATCATATTTTCGAACGCTTCTATCGTGTACGCAACATGGCCAGTCGCCAGTATTCAGGCATTGGACTGGGTTTATACGTGACGAGAGCCATCGTCGAGAGCCACGGAGGCCGTATCTGGCACACCAACAATCAGGGCCGTGGCAGTACTTTCCACTTCACACTGCCGAGTAAAAAACCTCGAACTGGGCCACTGCACGCATAGAAACACAGACCAGCCACCTGTCAAAATGCCCGAAGCATGTCGGCTGGGGTAAAGTTGAAGTGATCACGCAGGTAAGAGAGACCAAAGGGCGTAAAGTGGATTGCAGCCAAACCCGAACGCAGGTACTGGATGCTGCGTAATATGCGCGCCTCGCCCCACAAAGGATAGCGCAGGTCACGGAACATGTTGAGAAAATCTTTCGTACTCGTGACAAGTATACCCACAGTCATTATGGCGATCTCAATCCATGGATAACGTGGTATAGCTACCGGGCTTGTCAGGGATGTAAAAAGCCCGACATAGAGGATGCTGCCCGACACAACAGCAGGGAAGAAGGTATCGAGTAAAATGTATAGCAGTGAAGGTTCATGCAGGAAAAGCGTGGTTACACCTATGGGGCTGATAGCCCAACCAATAAGCTGGTCGTTACGCAGTAGTGTTACTAACAGGTGAGCGCACTCAAAGAGCATAATCCATAAGAGCAGGAATCCAAACAGGCCAAAAAGGTTGATAATATGTACGATTGGTGTGCCTGACATGCTCATCCCCTTCGTATGCCGACGCTTTCCCTGCGAAAGGCCTTTTTCTCGATTACTACTAATTATAGCTATTTTCGTCCAATAAGCAACCGTCGACAACTTTGATTTACTGGCTCCAGCCCTCTATGCCAATCAAAGGAACAAAGACACAGGCGCCAAGGGAGCGTACGTCTATGCGCCCCGGAGTATTGCGAACAACGAGTAATTCTTGCCGCTCGTGAGAGCCCACTGGAGCTACCAGTACACCTCCTGGCACGAGCTGAGCTATTAGCTGCGAGGGCACTTCAGGCGCGGCAGCAGTCACGAGTATGCGGTCGTAAGGCGCCTCATCTGGCCAGCCAAGCGAGCCATCACCGACATAGAGGGAAACGTTTTGGCGGCCCAGGTACAACAGGCGCTTTGCGGCTTTGTAGGCGAGTTGCTGGTGACGCTCGACGCTGTAGACATGGCGAGCCAGGTACGACAAAATTGCCGCTTGATAACCCGAACCGGTGCCTATTTCTAATACGCGCTCGCGGCCACTCAGCCCTAATGCCTGCGTCATGGTAGCCACCATGAGCGGCTGCGAGATGGTTTGGCCCTCGTCGATGGGTAAGGCACGGTCAGTATATGCCAGTTCACGCTGTGCCTCGTCAACAAAGATCTCCCGTGGCACTATGGCCATAGCAGCCAGGACGCGTTCATCTCGTATACCACTACCACGAAGCAACTCAATCAGTTGTTGGCGTTGATTTTCTGGGTCCATAAGTGAATACAAAGAAACACTGTAGTATTCGATATACGGAAAGTCTCACCTGTATAGGAGATCTGTTACTAGTGTATTGCGTGGAGCGCGGGACGTCAAGTTGAACATGTGGTGAATGGGCGCTACTGGGCTCGAACCAGTGACCTCTTCGGTGTGAACGAAGCGCTCTCCCACTGAGCTAAGCGCCCTTATTGCTGACAGAAGCAACTATAGCACCGGGGTTATGGAATGTCAAGCATAC
>Ga0209648_10005000_pt1 | contig 11300 bp, 10 predicted proteins | sample GraSoi2013_115cm_FD_185830 | JGI IMG/M metagenome (GOLD analysis project Ga0209648, IMG submission 185830) | Grasslands soil microbial communities from the Angelo Coastal Reserve, California, USA - Sample 9_17_2013_115cm (SPAdes) (version 2) | ecosystem: Environmental > Terrestrial > Soil >...
GCCTGGATTCCCATGTTAGGGGATTGAGTTAACACCACGGAGCCCGAGCCCTACCCGAAGACCAAGCGAAGTCTTTTGTTCCCGAGCCATGGGACGCGTTGATCTACACGATCGAATCCGGCCGCCAGCAATAAGGGATTGTGGGCGCGTTTCTGAAAGCGAACTTCAATCGCGGATTTCTCAATCGTGACGAGGGCCGTGGCATCCACGAAGTCCCGGAAAAGATGACGCGAACGGGCACGCTGATATCCGTTTTTAACCTTGAGGGCCAGAAGTCGATAGAGGCTGCTGGCCATCAGCGTGAGCTGGAGATCACAGTCAACCTTCATGGCCACGGCCGAGGACAGGGCATCCATATGGAAGAAGTCAATGCCATCGGCGATCCCATTTTCAATGATCATGCGTTGCGCGTAGCGACCCACCAATTGGGGGGCGGAGCGGCGGAGTTGATTGGTCAACAAGAAGGTGGGTTCCTCATGACCAAGATCCGCGATGATGATCTGACGAAGGGAGCCCTTATACCCGCTGAGGGTGATGGTTTGATCTAGGATCCGGGGCGTGCGGTATTCCCGCGTCACGCTGGTCAATTCAATGCGGCGCCAAGCCGAGAGGGGGACGCCATAGACTTGTTGCAGCATCTCAAAGGAGCGTCGACGAAGGGTTATAAAATCGATGCCTCGTTGGGTGAGGCGATGGAGATTGGCGTGGGTGGTGAGCTTGGAATCAAAGATCAATTCCTGCGGCCATTTCCCGGTCCGCTCTTTCCAGAACTCGGTGAAGCGTAAGATTTCATCGGCTTGATCCTGCTTTCGAATGCTGCCATGGGCATAGCAGAACACGCGAGTCTCGGCGTCCTGAGCCAGGAAGGCGAGAATCCCCTTTTGTTTGCGGCTGCGCTTGGACACATAGTGTTTTTCTACCAGGGCATCGTCTCCGTGATAAGGAATGGTGTGGAAATCCAGATCAAAGGAGACGCCGCGATCGATTCCCAGTTGGTTGATGGCTGCAAACCAGCGCTTCATGAGGGCGGGATAGCAGGAGGGAGCAATCCGGCAGCTATATTCGGTCAGGAAAGAGCGTTTCGGAACCACATTTAAACCGGCGAACAGGGCCAGGCCTTCGTCGAAGACGGAGCTCATGACGTGACTGTGCCGTGCGCTGCCAAACAACTTCAACCCCAACAAAGAGCGCAGGGCCGCGCCGGCCGGAATCATGCGCGAGCCGGGGAAGTCTGTTTCGCTGAGGAGTCTGTCGAGAGGAATCTGAGCCAGCAAGGGGAGGAAGAGAAACAATCCGCCAAAACGGGTGCGCAAGGACCGGGGCGTCAGATCCAACTGACGGATATCGGCGACGTCGGCGGCGGTGGGGCGTAGGGTGGGCGGCCGTTCCTCATCGGCGCGTCGGGGTAGGCGGGCAAATCCCTCCTCCCGAAGGGTCTGCCAAATAGCGGCGAGACTGAGTTGGTGTCCAGACTCTTCCAACACCTGATGAATGTCATAGATGGAGTGGTTTTGTTTTCGGAGAGCAAGGATGCGCTCTCGGACGGCGTCGCGTTTGGGGGCGCTGTGCGGGCCTCTTTGCGGTGTCTGGAAAAACTCTCGTTTAGGATTTTGGCGGAATTCATGGCACAGGACACGGAAGCTGCCGTAGGTGTAACCGAAGCGTTTGGCGGCCTCCTGTGCGGGCCAGTGATCGACGAAGAAAGAGCGGAGGGCTTCGTATTGACGGTGAGTGGCATTGGAAGGTTTTAGGAAGGGGCGGGTTAGTTCTGTTATCTTATTTCGTATACTGTCAGCCACGCACCCACTATATCTAGTTACAATTCCTTGTCAAGCACAATTTCCTGTGGTCCAGTTCCGCTTCGGAATGGCCGTCCAATCCGCTGATCTCTAGGCCCGATTGTTAGTCAAAACAGCTGAAATAACGGGGGTTTTGCAATGGAGTGGGTTTTAATTGACCCTTATGACATGGTGGATACAAGATTTACATTTCTAGAACATCTAACACACATCGCGGTTTGATCAAGCTAGAACTGGAATTTCGCTTTTCTCCTGTTAACCACCGCGCTCACATGGGAATCCAGGCTTGTGTTGTGGTGCCAAGATAACCGCAAAGCACTTGTCCGGCAATGGACGGGAGTTGATACAACCTAGAGGCCGCGGCATGAGCCGTGACAGATGGCGTCTTCCGCCTGGCTCTCGCACTTGGCGCAAAAAAAGCGGGACGATTTCGCGTCCCGCTTTGCCTTGCAGAAGGGTTCACGTCTTAATGGCGACCGCCTCCGCCATGAAAGCCTCCACCACTATGAGACCCTCCACCGCCATGAAATCCCCCGCCACCATAGTGCTCGCCACCGCCGTGGCCTATGCCCCCGTGCGGGCCGCCATTTGCTCCATGATAGACGCCGCTGTGTCCATAGCCGCCAGGGCCATGATAGAAGCCGTGATCGTTGTGAGCAAAGTAATGATCACGGTCACCTCCGCCCCAGCGATGCCAGTCGGGATCGAAATGATGGTGGAAATGGCCATAGTAGCCAAATGGAGCCCCACCAACGAAAAAGGGCGAATAGAAACCCCAGCCGAACGGGCTGTAGAAGATTCCGTCTCCCGGAATGTAGGTGTAACAGCCGAAATACGGATCCCAATCCCAACCCGCAGCGTACCAGCCGCCCATCGTATAAGTTTGAGCCCGATCAACGTTGGCTTCCGCGGTATACGAGGACCGCAGGCTGCTCCAGCGGTAGAGATCGTCCTGAGCCTGTTCTTTGTTGAATTTCTCGGCTTTCGGCGATCCGCTGGCGCCGAGCACGAGCTGACGCTTGCCCTTGACCGTGATATCCCGGTTTCCTTGCCGAACGACCGCCTCGCCCTCGTAAACGCGGAAAAGGTTGCGATCGGCGTCGAAATCGTACAAGCCGGTCTTGAGAAGACGCTCTGTTTCGCCATGTTGCACGACGATGAGATTGTTCTGCGGGTGAAGCTCCGCAACTTCGACGGTGGCGCGGCCCTTGTCCAACCGAACTTCCGTGTCGGTCAGGCTGGGCGAAATCATGGTCACAGAGCTGTTGTCACCGAGTCTCAAGAAAGCACCCGGCGCCAGAAGAATCTCCGCTTTACCAATCTGAGTATCCAGCGTTTGACCCGGCTGCAATTCAGCCGAACCTATTGCCTGGGCGTCGAGGGCCTGGCCTGCGATAGAGGCATGTCCTTCGACATAATTTATACTTCCTGGGCGTGCAGGGTTTGCGCCATAGGCGGGCGTAGACAGAGACGCAGCCAGGATGAAGCTCGAAACTGCTATCAACCTTGACTGCCACATATTTTTATCCTCCAAACCATTAGATGCCGAGTCGTGAATGCCCGTTATTGAGCATCGGGCACGCCACTAGCAGCGGCTGAGAGACGCTTCCTCACTCCATCAGCCACACGCCGTCGAACCGGGCTTCTTATAACAACTGGTAGCAGGGTTACCGTCAGCAAATGAACACAATGTCCGGTAATCCGACCACACAGGCATTGGCCCTAGGCATGTAGCCTAGAGTCGTGTAAGTTCGCCCCGTGCTCGTTCCGGGGCGAATCACAGAATACTTTTGGGGAAGGAGATAAGAAATGAATGGATTCTCTAAAGCCTGTCTGGTGATTATTATCCTGCTGCTAGCGGTCATTGCTCTCCGTCCAATTGTCAATCCACAGCCAGCCCTCGCGATTAGCCACTACCAATACCTCTACGAAACAGCGAGCTGGCAACCCGAAGTGATACAAGGAGAGTTGGATAAACGTGTTGCGGAGGGATGGGAACTGGCTACAGCATTGTATATAGAGGGACGATCCTCGGTTAGTCTGATTTTCCGAAAAGAGGCGCGCTGACTCACGAGCCACCATCCAATCGGACGTATACGCGCTAATCGGAAAAGTTCTACTTCACATCTCCGGTAATATGTTATCTAAACTTAGGAGATGGCCTCTGTCAAACCAATTCCATTTCATTTCCGCGCCAGTTCCAAGCCGTCTTCCATTTGCGCCGCGCTTGGCAGGTCCTCGTCGGACCCTAGTGTGCTATTTTGCGGTATTCATCGTACGCCGCCAGGAACCGGTCCACGTCTTTCCACAACAAGTAGTATGGCGTCGAAAGCCGGATTTTCGAAGGTCCGCCGCCGCGGATGCGAATTTTCTTCGTCGTCCACATCCAGTTTTCGATCTCCGTGATCTGCATCGGCGCAACGTTGACCGACGCAATAGCGCAGCGCAGTGCCGGATCGGGCGACGTCCAGGACTCCGCGCCGCGCTGCACCATCTCTTTCAGAATATGATCCGCCATCTGCCGGTGGCGCCGTTCGATCCGCTCCATCCCGATCTGATTTGCCAGTTGCACCGCCGCGCGCATTCCCCAAAGCGAGGGCACGTTGGAGCTGCCGATGCGCTGGAAGCGTTCCGCGCGAAGCTTCGGTTCGTCCCAGCCGGCGGTGACGATGGTGTTCCACAGGCGGTCGATCACCGCGTCTCGCACGTAAAGAAACCCTGTGCCCTTCGGCGCCTGCAGCCACTTGTGCGGGCTCGATGTGTACATGTCGCATCCCAACTCGTGTACGTTCAGCCGCATCATTCCGACGACGTGCGCGCCGTCCACGGCGGAGAAAATTCCCTTCGAACGCGCCAACGCGCAGAGTTCCTTGGCCGGCAGAACCACGCCCGTGACCGTCGTGATGTGGCTGAAGAACAGCACGCGCGTCCGCGGCGTGATCGCATCATTGATAAGATTCAGCGCCGCCGCCGCATTCGGCACCGGCTTCGGCAGCGTGATCTTTTTCACCGCAATCCCATATCGTTTCGCGCGCAGGTTCCAGGGATGCTCGCCTCCCGGATGCTCCTGGTCGGTCATCAGGACTTCGTCGCCAGGCTTCATGTCCAGGCCGTTGGCGATGTAGCTGTTCGCTTCCGTCGCGTTGCGCACCAGCGCAAGCTCATCGCGCGTGCAGCCGACAAACTCCGCCAGGGGGTCACGAAACTCGTTCCAAGCCCCATAACCCCAGATCGGATAATCTTCCGGATCGCTCTGCGCCATTTTCTCCGTATCGTTGTAGCCGTCGAAAACCGCACGCAGCACCGGCATGGGACACGATCCCACCGTCCCGTTGTTGAGATAGACTTCATCCGCAGGAATCACGAACTGTTTGCGCCATTCGGTCCAATACGCTTCTTCGTTCGAACCATAAAGCGCGCTGTCCGGCAGCTTCGGCGCTTCCTGTTCGAGCAGTGCGTTCCACTTCGGCGGCAATCCGAGCACGCCGGCGGCGCCGGCAACGCCTGTAATCGAAGACAAGAAGCCACGGCGATCGATCATGATTCCCTCCACAAGGCGAGTTGCGCGGATTCTACGCGGTTACTCCGCCCGCAACAACCTTTGACTCAACACCTCCGCTAACCTTGCCCTTTCGTTCACCGCCATGGCGGCGAACGAAGATACTTCTTATTGCGCGTAGAACTTCAAAAAGCCGCAGTTCTTGCATCGATTGGCCTGCACGGGAACGCAGTTTTTCCTGTCGACTTTTAAACCGCCAATCCATCTCTTTTGCGGGACGCCCCTCACCCATGTTTGCTGCAACACAGTTGCCTCGCTCACGTCAGCAATGAATCCGGCCTCCATCTCTCCTCCGCACTCCCAACACTGAGTACGCTCAGATCCCATATATCCTCCTCGACCGCTAGAGTCATGGACGCAGCATCAACAACGACAATCAATTTCACGGGCGTCTAAGGTCCATATTCCTATACCTCCTTTGCCGGCCACACCTTGGAGAACGCCGCCGATTGCCAAGAATGTGCTGTGGTCGCCGTCTTACTTCGCCGCATCCTGTGGCGGCGCGCCGCTCAACGTAATCAAACGCGACATCGAGCAGCAGGCCACACCGCTAGAGTCGTGGCTTACCCCGGCCTGAAGAAGTCCCGGGCTTGCGCCACTCACTGGGGGTCAAGTTCGGCGAGCAGCAGAGGATGGGTGTCCCGATCGAGCGGTGTGCCCGGCGGTTCGAATTTTTCGCCCCGCGGCACCAGCGACCACAGCATGGCCCCAGCGACGAGAATGCCACCAAAAAACAAAATGGCGAGCTGCACCTGGGGATGTTCCACGCTTTGCACAATGGGGTACGGCCAATAGACGCACGCGGCCGCGATAGCGATCACAAACCTGTAGGAAACAATCACCATGGCAATGGACAGCAGCGCATACAGCGCGACAGAACGTCGCGGAGTGATGGCGATCTTTTCGCGCATAGATTTGCGCGCCATCATACACCCGGAGAAGTGGCCGGTGGCAGCCCTCGCGAAGAGACTCCGTTACGCCCAATACTTGTGTCGAAGGTGCGGCCCGAGGAGGGTCCCGCCGGTTTAGAGAAGAGTGCCGGGAATCGCAGAAGTATTGAATCTGGGCGCCTAGCCCTTCCAGACGTAGTTCCCACACGGGCAAGGCACCGACTCCGTGGGATGTTTCTTTGCCAGCGGTTGCCGGCAGACGGGACAGTTTTTACGCCACATATTGGATCAGCCTTTTCCTCAACAAACCGGTTGCGCGCAGGCGGAAACGTCAAGCTGATCGATCATGGCGTAGAATTCTTCCAGCTCTTGCATTGCTGTGAGAAGCTCGAGCGCTTTTCCGTAGGCGGCTATCTCCCCGGTTAGACTGTGAAACTCCGGAGAATCCTTAACCGTTCCCCGTTTTCGTATGTGCGCATCCGCCGAGAGTTCCAGGATTCGTTCTATGCCTTGGTTCGCAAGACCCTCGCTATCATTCATCATCGCTTGGGCCTCCTTTCTATAGGTATGGGTGCGAGCCTCCGGGATTTTGGATAAGGTGAAGCCTCGAGTCTGCTGGCGGATTATCATGGAGGCGGAACACGCGTGGGCGGCCACCCTTATGTCATGAGATGTCATGAGGAGGTATTCGGGTCACCTGCCTTTTCGAGTTTGGTTCTTGAAAACGTGGGTCTTGCTTTTCTCTTCGAGCGGGGTGCCCCAGGTGCTGAATGTTCACGTCAGAATCTTGAATTTTCGCCCACCGGCTCACGCCCGCAGCCTCACCCCCCGCCCACAACCAGAAGCGCTAAGTAGCCACATTTTCTTCAACTTGCGGCCCTTCCAAGGGCTCAGCGTCCCGGGAGCTCGCCGCCGCTTCCCGGTAGGTTCGGGAGCCGCGAGGCTCGAGCATTTCCCATTGGGAAACATAGTGTTCGATCCGGCTGACATCGGGCGTGAGGCCCTGAAGGATTTCGGCCACCACCACGTGTGTCAGCGCAAACGGCTCGGCGTCCCGGATCATTTTCCGCAGCTCATCGCCCGCTCGCCCCGGTGCGGAGATGAAGAAATCGATGCACACCGAACTATCCACCAGCCCTCAATCTTTCTGGCGATCCCCACACCCTAAACCCTGTCGCATCCATCTTTTACAAAAACATAGGGGGAGAGGCGCCATGATCCGCACCGGTCGTACTTCTATACCGGTACGTTGCCTCGACTTATCTCCTTTGTTTGCCACTCTTACGCAAACTGCCAAGTGTGTACCCGAAATTCCCATTCTGGAAACTGGAACTCACCACCGTCACCGGCCTGCCGCGACCTTGTCGGGGTCACGAGTCACGCTTTTGTCGGAAACGTTACCTGTCCGGAAGGCGTGCATCGAACGTACTATTGGAAGCGGCAGAGTCCTCCCGCCAAACTATTCTCAGGTCACAGTTCCGTCGAATACGATTACGGGGAGGGTGCGATGGGTAAGTTCTCTCGCAGTTGGCAGCTCGTCATGCAGAGCTTCGCCATTCTTCGTTCCGACAAACAATTGATGCTGTTTCCGGTGCTCTCGGCTGTTTCGTGTTTTGTTGTCACGGCCATGATTGCCACTGGCGGCGCGTTCCTGCTGCTGCCGGCAAGGGCCGCGGCCATCGCTGCCGGCGAACGGTTCAATCCGAACCAGTCGCCGATGTTCCTGCTCGGCATGTTCACTTTGTACGTTGTGAATTATTTCGTGATCGTATTCTTCAACGTCGCCCTCGTCGGCGTCGCCAATAGCCGCTTGATGGGCGGCACGTGGACGTTCCGCGACGGCATCGAGCTGGCCTGGGAGCGCAAGGGCACCATTCTTCAATGGGCGCTCGTTGCCGCCACCGTCGGCGTCATCCTACGCACTCTGGAAGAGCGCCTGGGCCTGATCGGCCGCTTGATCATGCGCATCGTTGGAATCGTCTGGACGCTGGCCTGCTACTTCGTGGTACCCGTGCTGGCATTCGAAGACCTTACCCCCATCGAAGCGGTGAAGCGCTCCTCCAAGCTCTTCCGCGACACCTGGGGAGAAAAAGTCGTCGGCGGCTTCAGCCTCAGCCTCGTTTCTATGGTTCTCATGTTGCCCGGCATCGGTTTGTGGCTCGCTGCCATGTTTCTCGGAGGCATCAAGGGCCTGCTCGTCGGCACGGTGTTGATGATTCTTTACTTCCTCGTGCTCTCGGTTTTCATGTCTGCAGTGGGAGGCATCTTCAACGCGGCGCTATATCGCTATGCCTGCTTCAAGCAGGTGCCGCCGGCTTTTGATCATGACTTGGTCGCCTCAGCCTGGGCGCCCAAGAGCTAACCTTCTCCGTGGTGGGCACGCCGAACAGCGGGGCGCCCACCACGAATTTCTGAGCAAGCCCGCTGTAACTCGAGCCGCATTCGGCGCATCTTAAGATTCAACCGAGTGTTGGCCTTCCTTTTTTTGCCGGGTTTTCGACCGGAGGGGTGGACGCGACAGCACAAGCAGCCGCGCGCTTAGAAATGAAATTTCAAGCTGCCGCCCACCGTGCGTGAGGGCGCGTACTGGATGGGAATCTCTTCGCTCTCTTTGGCGATTTTGTAGATGCTGTTGCTGACGTTGGTGAGATCGAACTCCAGGTCAAAGTAGCGTGGCTCGGTCTTCCAAAGCGTCAGTCCCGTCGCCAGGTCTGCTGTAAAATGTTGCGGCAGCCGCGGGCCGTGCTCGACGATCGTGCCGCTGCCGTAGCGCATCGCGCTCCCCGCCCAAAATCCCCGCCACTGGTTGTGATAAAAAATCTGCGCTGTCCCCGTGTGCGTCTGGTCAAAAGCCGGAATGATTCGCTCGCCTGCGACCAGCGGTGCATCGCCGGCGAATCCTCCGGTGATCGGACCGTAAAAATAAGTTTTCGCCAGCGCATACTGGAATCGCGCTGAAATTCCCAGGCGCTCGAGTTGACCCATGTTTGCAACGAACTCGATGCCTTTCGAACGAGCGGCATCGAAATTGATGGGCACAAAAGTCCGCGAGATCGAAATTTCGTGGTTTTCGAAACTGTTCCGGCCGGCGTGCAGATAAGCATTCAGCTCCAGGCTTACGCGCGGCGCCACCTCCTGCGCCCAACCCACTTCGTAGTAGTGCTGCGTGTACGGCCGCACGTTGCCGACACGCGGGCTCGGATTGACGGCGTTGTGCCCGATAAAGCTGGCGAGCAGCGAGTATTCGATTGGTGGCGGCGAAAACAAGCGATTGTAGGCCGCGTGAATGACCGACTTCGTTTTGTGGATGTGGTAGGCGATGCCGAGGCGCGGGCTGGCTTGCTGGTCCGCGTCCACGAGGTCGAAATGGTCGTAGCGAGCGCCTAGGTCGACGGTCAGGTTTCGAATGGGCGAAAAGTGGTCCTGCACGTAGAAGCTGGCTTGCCCGCCCTTGCCCCAACCTTGGAACGGAGGGAAAACCTCGGGGCCACGGCCGTCGAAGAAAAAGCTTTCCCCTTCGCGCAGCCGGAGGAGGTCGATTCCCGCCTTGAAGAAATGGCCGCGCCAGGAGTGCGAGAGGTCGCTCTTGATGCCGAGCGTAAACGATGAGCGCGACGCCGACGAAAGTGGCGTGACCGGGTCGCTTGTCGGCAAAACCTGATCGGAACTCGTGCGCTCGTAAACTGAGGTGTGCAGCAGCGTTTGCGGAGAAAACGTGTGGAGCCATCCGAGGATCGCCGTGTACTGGCGAAGATGCCGCTGCGCATCCCGGCCGACTGCCTGGTCATCGGTGATATTGGGCTGCTGAAAATTCGCGCCGGAGCCCATCAGCAGAAGTTTAATTGAGTCGTTGTTTCCGAAGCGCCAGTCGAATTGCGCGGTGGCGCGAGAGCCTGTACCAAAATCAAAGAGCTCCTTCGGCTCCGGCGGATCCAGGTAGCGGCCGGACGTGAACCCGTCTACGAAGAAGTAGTAGCCCAATCTGCCTGTTTGCCCGCCGTAGTCCGCATTGAGATCATAATTATCTACAGTGGCGCCGCGGAAATTCACGTCGCCGTGTCCGGCGAGCTCGGCGCCAGAGCGCGTCGTGATGTCCAGCACGCCGCCGAAGCGGTTGCCGTATTCGGGCGTGAATCCCCCGGTCAGCAGGTCCACGGTCTCGAAGATTTGCGGGCTCACGCCGGGGGAAAATTGCGGTTGCGCGTTATCCAGGAAGGATACTCCGTTGACGAACTCGTGCAGAGAGAATTCGGTTCCGCGGACGGCCAAAAAATTGTCGTGGCTGTCGCTGGCACCAGGCATCAGATTGTTGACGAGGTCGTTCGTGTTCTCCAGCATCGGCTCAGGCAGCCGCTCGAGGTCCTGCCGCGTGAAGGTGTAAGAACTCCCGGTTTTCTCAGGATCGACGGTCAGGTAGTTGGACTGAACTTCGACACTTTGCCGCACGGTTTGTTTTTCTTGTAAATCCACGTTGAGAGAAATTGGCTGACGCGGACGCAGCACAAATTCGTAAGTAGCCTCGAAGTAGCCCGCAGCCTCCACTCCCAATCTGTACGCCCCGCCTTCCACGCCTGAGAAACGAAACCTTCCATCGCTGTCCGAGACGGTGGTCAGAGCAGTTCCGCCATCCTGATGTTGCAGAGAGACGGACGCTTTGGCTACGACGCGGCCCGAACTGTCATGCACCGTGCCTTCGATAGCGGTTTGGCCGTAGGCCGTTCCAGAGATGAGCAGGATGAGACAAACGACGCGCAAGCACCAAAAAAACATACAGAAAGTGCCTCCCTACGATAATCTCGGTCCCATGCGGGCAGGACGTGCGCGAAAAGCGATAGTCTACCACAGCCTTGCGCGACCTCACCGCGGCCTTGTGCGCTCCTCGTTCGAACGTCGCGACGTTTCAACCTGCTATGCTTCATTTCCACTGTGATGTAGGCCGATCGCTACCATGACTGACAACCGCAATCCCGAAGCCGCTTGGACTTATCACGACGCAACAAAGCATTCCTACACCAGCATCCGTACTAACCCCCATTTCATGGACTGGTCCAA
>Ga0209648_10005001_pt1 | contig 11298 bp, 8 predicted proteins | sample GraSoi2013_115cm_FD_185830 | JGI IMG/M metagenome (GOLD analysis project Ga0209648, IMG submission 185830) | Grasslands soil microbial communities from the Angelo Coastal Reserve, California, USA - Sample 9_17_2013_115cm (SPAdes) (version 2) | ecosystem: Environmental > Terrestrial > Soil >...
TCTCCTGCTATGTCACAAAGAAAACCGTATACCGCGCCTCGCGTTATTCGATACAAATGCGAGGCAGAGTATCCCGATTGGACTCGGAGTACTGTTAAATCTCTTCGCCAACAATCAGAGCCCAAGTATGCTCGCAATTTATTAAAATGGCTGTGCCTACCAAAAACTCCATCTGCCAACCATTAGTGAGGTTAGCCGCGCCCGAACCTCGTGATGTCCCGGATCAAACCTCGCGCGACAAGCGTCTTTCCACCGAGAAATGAACTTCGCATGGCAAACGAGCACACGGCTCGTTCTGCGTTCCCGCGCGAGCGTTGGGAAGTCTTTTTCGGTCAGGCAGCTTTACGAGTGTAAAGATGATGAAGGCCGCCGACTTTTGGAGTCTCGATCACTTGTCCGAGCGACGGAGGCTCGACTGGTCGGCTGAAAGGCGCATCTTTTTCGAGCGACAGATGTGTGCGGCACTTTTCGTAGTATTCGAAATAGTCTTTCAGGATCCGGCGCAACCCGGCCTCATGGAAGACGATGACGTGATCCAAGCACTCTCGACGAACCGATCCGATCAATCGCTCAATGTAGGCGTTCTGCCAAGGGCTCTGCGGTGCAGTCAGAACTTCCCGAATGTCCATCCATTTCGCTGTCTCGCAGAATTTCTGCCCATACGCGCCGTCGCGGTCGCGCAGCAAATACCGAGGGGCGTTGAAGTCTCACACGCGACCCTAGGCCCTCTCGCACCACCCGAAAAAGCTGTGGGCCACGAGTCCCAAATAGAACCATGGTGAGCACCTGACCACCGAACTGCTTGATGGTTTCAGAACTGACTGGCCTCGCCGCGAACGAGCGATGAAAACCATCGGGAGAGGAATCCAAATGGTGCTACGCAACTCCGCGTAGCCAACCGAGTTCATGGAGCGGAACACTAGAACAAATCCTGCTCAACCACATGGGCTGGAACACAAGAAAAAATCCGGCCGAGGGCGAAATGTTTTTCTTGAGTGAGCCCTGTCTCAGTGTTTCGGCGGGAGAATGGCACTGCGTAATGTCGAGTTAGACTTAGCAACTATTCGCTGGGTACGCCGATCAAAGACGACATATTCGCCAGGCGACAGCGCTTGTCGTTCTTCGATCCGAGATTTGGCGCTTTGCAAATCTTGCGCGGCTTCCAGCCATCGGAAATTCACTTCGTCTATTTTCTCTAGAATGTCGAAGGGACATTTCATGGTGGCACCTCCTTGAGACCAAATTCAGGCAAACTGAGGAGTGAAAAGGCTGTCAGAAAGAGCGGGGAATTCAAGAGAGGGTAGCGACAGCTTAGAGACCATTAACCACATTTTGGACGCCCAGGCTGGCGCGCCGCTCAGACATCAGCCGCTTGTAGCGGCGGCGTTCGGGAACAGGAAAGCTGGGCATTCTCTCGCCCCCTGGTCTAGAAGTAGTGATGGTGCGCCCGGATTCGTTTCATCCCGGAGTTACTCGTAGCGGTAGGCTGGATCGAAACAAGAAACGGCTTTCCTGCCTCGTCTTCGATTCCTCGAAAGGAGCTGTTCCTCGCCAAAATCAAAAAATGCGTTTGAAATGAATAACATGTGGAGAGGCCTGTAACATTGTTACCCGGACGAGATTTATGGCCTTGCGGAGTTTTGGCGAACGACAGGCAGCACGGTGGCAAGGACATGACAAGCAACTGGAGAAACGTTACTCGTCCCAGAGCGAAAGACTCTGGAGCAGGTTCGACCTATAACCGGCTAACCCCGGGAAAAGGAAGGAAGGCGAGAAGGTGGCGGAAGGGTTTGCAGTAGCGATGAACTGGGGTAACTCCCAGGGAGCGAAGGAACCCAGCTGTTTCGTAATTCCTCTGGCAATGATGGGAGGCAGGGGCGTCTGATAAAAACGCTCGGCAATCTGCAAGACCTGAGACAGAGGATATACAGGAAGAGGAAGGCGGAAGCGGTTGGATGGTGTGGAGTAGATGCTGGTGACCTCATCGGATTGAAAGCACCTCCAATTGGCTGCGTCTCATAAACCTTTCTGCAAAGCGAGCAGGAGAGCGGAGTGCGGGAAATCTGCATGCTCCGTTCGACGTGGCGGGGAATGGAAACCAGCTTACGGTTCGGTTAGTGAGGCACTCCCAGAGGAAACGGGGAGCACCCGATAGATCGACCTACGGAGTATGGCGCCATTCCTCGACCCTACCAGGATGAGCAACGGTCCTTAGAGCTTATAGAACGTCCACTGCCTGATCTCTTCGATATAGCTCACCTGCAACAAATTCATCGTTATCTCTTCCAGGACCTCTACGAATGGGCGGGACACTTCCGAACGGTAGACATCGCAAAAGGGAATTCATATTTTGCACATGTGCCGTACATCCAGTCTACTTTGGAGGGTCTGTTTGAGAAATTATCTGAGGAACAGCATCTTCGCGGTGTGAATCAAGAAGCGTTCGTGAGCCGCGGAGCAGAGATTCTGGGAACATTGAACGCCGTACACCCATTTCGAGAAGGCAACGGGAGGACCGAGCGAGAATTTGTCCGAGAGCGCGCATACAAGAACGGGTATTGGGTTGATTGGAGCAAGGTGTCACGCGAGGAACTGTACAAAGCAAGCGACGAGAGTTTCATGCGCGCAGAGAACACGCTTTTCGAGGAACTGCTTAAGAAGGCAATCGAACCGATTGACCGGTTTTAGCTAAATGTAAGTAGCATTTAAGGCCCGAGTGAGGCAGGCCACAGAGTCGTTGTCCGAAGCGTCGTGGCATATTCGTATTGAGCCAGCAGTAGGAGTTCCGAAGACTGCCGGGTCCTTCCATATCACCATCAGCCCTTCCCGGTAAGGCATCGAGATACCTGGGCTCCTGGGTTCAAGACCCACCGCCTTCCCAATACATTGCAGGCGGTGATTCGGAGTTTCGTAACCTGGAATGGAAATCGCTCCCGATAATTTCTAGCCAAGGCCTCTGCCCTTGCGAAATGATTTTCCATCTGGTCTTAGACGATTTCGATGCCAAAGCAGAGGTCGATGGGAATCTATTGCTTTTCGAGTTCAAATTATCCGATCACCGTACTCACCGGCTAAAGTAATGAGGTTGGCCTAAGAGCAACGTAGCATGGAACTAGTCAGTCAGGGCCGAGGCGCTTGGTCGCGTTAAGCTGAAACCGCCTGTACCAATTTTTGCTTCGAGAATATGAACGGGATTCTTTCTTGTTCCAAGAGAATCCCATTTTCGGCCAACCAGGTATAGAGAACCTGCTCCTCGCAAGTCAATTCCAATTGGTCTCTAACTTGAGCTTTAGTTGTGCGAACCGCAAAAGTCGAATGCTTCTCTAGAGTATCGCTGTCCATGAGTACGCTGCGAATGGCACGAAAAGCCTTACGAAGATGCGCCAGTGTCTCGAAGCCATGTGAATCCAAATCTCCCCAGTAGAGAAGCCTGCAGGATGCGAGCCAAGTAACATCAGACAACAGTGCGGCAGCATCTCCGGCTCCGAAGAGCGCGACTGTGCTTGCCAGCGGTGGCAGCGAAAGGAATGTCATCTCGTTCTCGACGATGAGTATCGTGGTTCCAGCCAGAGGAAGATTTCTAAATTGATCGAGTGGTGCTGCAAAGTCATTCATCGGGAATTTGGATCCGTTAACAAGAATTTCGTCCAGAAATCGGAGCCGAACCAAGGGTTGTTTAAAGCGAAAGCCAAATCGTGCCTCGAAACGGCTCTCATGAGGTCGAACGCTCATCGGAGCTACAATCGGTAACAATTCCATCAAAATTCCTGCGTGGCGCTCCACAAACTTTGTATCGACTACTACTGGAAGTTCACGCACGTAGCAGTTAGGTTGCGGGTTTTCTTTGAGGTGAAGCGAGACACTGAGGAGTCCCTGCCAAGCTCCAGCATTAGCGATGACTTTGAGCGGTTTTGTTTGCATCCATGATATGAGCTCTGGACAGCGCTGACGAATTAATTGGCAATCGAGTTCAAACTGTTCCACCTCCGCGGTCTTATCAAGAAATCTGAGATAGTCTCCTCGTGTGAGGAAACTAACCTCGCTCGGGACTTTTTGCGCTCCAATTCGCCGAAAATTCCGCTCCTTCCAACCGATTGCGTACCCGAAGCCGATCTGCTCCTTAGAACCTTTTTGTAATGCTTCGATGGCCAGACGATCGCCCCGGAAGTCGGATGGTCCTGGAAAACCTGCGCCAAAAATGGCCAACGGAAAGAACGATTCGTCCTTGCATAGTGAGCGTAGAAAGTCCTCATATCGGTTTATCGCTCGGCGGCGAATCTGCTCAGGCGTTAGCATGGACAGGAGGAGGTATTTGCCTAGCCAAATGCTCCTTCACTTCTTCCACTGAAATAGTACGAACGGTTGAGTATTGCGTGCTGGGATTTAGCGTTAGGTGATAACTGGAAACGAACGGTTCGACGACTCGGGCGCGCGCATCAAAGGGACACACGATGAGCAGTTGGAGATGAAACTGGGCAAACAAATGAAGCGCGTAACGAGAGTTAGTTTCATCGGAACGTGAAAACATTTCATCCACAACCACAAATCGAAATGACTCGGGATTCTCGCGGTCCTTGGCGATACCGTATTGATAGGCGACCGCTGAGGCCAAAATGGTGAATGCGAGTTTTGCTTTCTGACCTCCCGATTTGCCGCTCGTGTCTTCGTATATATTTTCCTGTTTTCCAGTCCCCGTATCACGCTCTTCGACGGCGAACGAAAGCCAATTGCGGGTGTCTGTGACCTTGGCCGACCAGTCCAGTTTCTCTCGAAACAGGTCGATGAGATCGCTAATTCTTCGAAAAGCATTCTCGCGTGAGGCGCCGTCGGGAGCGAGACCGTATTCTAAGCAACCCTTGAGCCGCGCCCGGAAATTGCGGATGTCCGGATCTGTCGTCTGATTGGCTCGAATAGTAATGTATGTGCGGGAGGAATATTCAATTCCTCTTAAGGCCACATTTAGATGGGCGATCTTGCTCTGGATTTCCTCGCAGTGATCGTCCAGCGTATCTTGAAATTTCACCACATGCACCAATACATCGCGGCTCATTAAGTCCTGAAACTTCTGGTCATAACGAGGCAAATCGTCACGCCGGACATTTTCTTCAAAACGTAGAAAGTCTGGGACAAATTCCTCGCCTGGATTCAGATCAGTTTTGAGATTCGGGAACTCACCGAGGAAAGTTCCCATAGCTCTGGTAATCAGATCGACTTGCTTTCCGCGACTCTTTTGGAGTTCTAAAAGTCGATTACTGAGGATAGTTTCGGCCTTATTTTGTAGGACAGAAGCATTGCCGATTGTTAAGCGCGTCGCATCCAGAAGCTCCGCCAGTTCGATGTCTACGCACGAAAGATCCGGCTGTTTGCTCCCGGTAAGTGCTGCCTCGCAATCCACCAAACGCTGACTATATTCTTCTTGTCGATTTTTGAAGCCCCCGCGCCGACCCGCCGTATCTGTTTTCGTCTCATCTGTAGTTTGAATGTGTAACTCGACGTCACGGAGCTGCTCTTGAAGCTTTTTGATTTTATCGGAACTTTGCTCCAGATCTCGCCTTCGCTCTTCGAGTTCTTTTCCCCGTTTTACGGCCGAACGCCAGTCAATCTCGGCGAACGTGCGAAAGCTCTGTACATGTCCAGCTTTCTTAGCGCGAGCTGTGGCGGCGTCTTGACGCTGCGCGGACACGGTGATAACGGTTGCCTGGTTCTGAGCGGTGATTGCAACTTGGCGTTGCTCCTGCTCTAGACTCTGGATCTTCTCGAGGTTGGACCAGCCAAGGATGTAGTGGCGGGGATCGTGGATAGCGGTGGAGTCGTCTTTAAGGTGGCGAGTTCCTGCGGACCTAATTAGGCCCTGCTTGGTGATAGCAAAGCCGGTCGAATGCTCGAATTCGTCGATCGTTTCACAGCAGCGATGGTTGAAGTGAGTGCGCAACTCCCTTTCCACCCAAGGTGATAGTGCATAGTCCTCCTTCAACTTCATTCTTTCGATAACTCGCCCTTTGTCATGAGATGGCTGAAATGGGGGAATTCCCGGAGGCACACGATGATAGACCACACGCCCACGTAGGTCGTGGTCATTTATGAAATGATTAACGCGCGAGTAGAAGCGCTCAGGGACGAGCAATGAAAGCCCAAAACCACGCAATAGGCGCTCCAGGGCACCACGCCACTGTTCACTGTAACTGTCCTTCACATCCATGAGCTCGCCTGCAAACGGCAACTCCTGAACTTCAACACCTGCTCCATTTGCGATAAATAGGCGCATCTTGCGTTCGCGTTCAGGTATTAAGTCGGGCCTTTCGCGAAGCGACTTGAGCTCGTCTTCCAAACTTTCGTGGTCTTTTCGCAACTTAGCAAATTCCTGTTCCGCGACGGCCTTTTCGTTCGCAGCGGCCGTGATGATCTTGCTCTGCTCAGCCTGTTCGCTTTCAGCCCATTGCCGCAGTTCGAGAAATCGAGGTTCATCCGTGATCTCTTCCTTCAATCCAAGGTCCGTTATACATGATTGATATTGCTTCGCAAGACTTCGCCGCTGCTGTTCGCTTTGGCGTACAGAATTCAATTCCTCCTGAATCCGTGTCAGCTCTTTTCCTACCTCATCATTGTCAATCGCCTGCTTCAGTGAGAACCGTTGCTGCTCGAGTTCAGCGCGCCTAGCTGTCAAGGCGTGAATCTCTGCGTCGAGCACTTGAATCTGTTCGCCGAGCCAAGTTAGTTCCGTTGTAAGAAGCCCTTTGAGCTGCATGGCGAAGAAGGCGGGCAAGGCATCACGAAGTTCACTTGCTTCCCGCAGGCGTTCGTTACATAGCGAGATGTCTTTCGCTTTTTGGACAATCGGCTCAAGAAACTGCAATTGTTTCTTCGCGTCTTGAATTGCTTCCCAGCAATTCTTGAGATCCTGATAGTGACGCTCCAGGCGGTCCACTAGATCTTTCGAGTCAAGCCTTTCCAGCATGTGGTCCCGGATGAAGGTACTAACGTGGGTGATTTCTTTGATAGCAACCGTCTGGCTGAACAAGGCGAGTGTGGTAACGGACTGCATTCTAAGATAAAGAACGGCCTTCTCAGCGTACTCGGTGAAGCTGTCTTCCACCTCAAAACCACGATTCCGAAGCGTTTTCTTCCAAGTTCTCGATTCACCGAGACCTTCAAAGTCTTGCGAAATACAGCGCTCTCTCCTAGATACCAGGAATAGTTTCTTGACGTCATCTTCTTGGAGCCACAAGATTTGGGCTAGGCTAACTGCCTCGCAAGTCGCGGCATTCACAAAGCAGGCAAGCAGGATTGAAGGTTGGCCGCCTGCCTTGCGCAGGAACTTTGTTTGAGCGCGCGATTCCTCGGACTCGCTTTGGCTCCCATAAGCGCCGAGCACATATGTTTTCTCATCACGCTCCTTTTTCTTGGCCCCACCTGCCGAGAGGTTATAGTTTCGCTTTGCTCTAGGGACGAGGAGCGTGAGCAACGCATCTACGAGAGTCGATTTGCCACTACCGTTCTCACCTATGAGCAGCGCAGTCCGGCCGCCGGCGTCCAGAATGTGGATGTGCTGGTCGAAGGTTCCCCAATTTCGGACCTCCAATCTGTGGAGGCGAAATCCCGGCGACACGCCCAAACTACTGGCTGTCGCTGGCACTGGCATGGAATTCAAGTTGCTCACGAAGCTCCTTTAGAGTTTCGATAGGAAACCGAGCCTTCACAATGCGCCGCACCTCATAGCGTTCGTCGCCTTCACTCGTGGACAGCTTGTGCAGAAGTCCCATATCTCCCGCTTTTGTGATTGCTGCTTCAATACGCTTATCCGCACGAATTTGGTCATTGGTCTCCGGGAAAAAAGGGGCGACGAGCTGCATGATCTCTTCCTTGCGAAGAATGAGCCGATTCTCATCGTGTAACTTCTCATCGAACTGAAGAAGCTGTTCCCGCAATACCAAGCCAATTACAGCTACTCCCTTCGTCAACTTATCTCGGCGAAACAGCCGGGGGATGCTAACGGCATCTTCGTGGGGCGCCTGTTGAAGATACCCGAAGCCATCCTCTTCGTGAATCACGAGCTCCAGGCCGATTTCAGAAAAATAGTTTTGAATGTGAGAACGATACCGCAGCAGTGTTAGCCACAGATCAGTATCTTCCGCGTAAACTGCGTCTTGCAGTAGCCGGATCTTGACAGCAGCAGAAGGGAAGGATTTGGGCGCAGTTGGAATCATGTGTTGGAAAAGATAATTTGAGGTACGCGAAAGGAACGCGCTTCGCCGGGAAGCTTGATCAGGTCAAGGGATTCGAACACCACGTGGGGGCCATCGGAATCCGCGATAAGCAGGTACGCGAGCAATTCAAGAACGCCGTTACGCGGCGGGCAAAGGTCGAGCAATTCTGGCAGCGATATCTGCACGCGCGTTTGAAGGCAATCGCGGATGTTCTTGCGCAGGCGCTCGAAGTCAACTGGGTGTAGACGCAGAAAGGCCGCGAGCGTTTCTCGATAATCTCCGCCCTCGCTCACTTGAAGACCTTCGCCAAACTCAATACTCGTCGCGGGTGTCCAGGGGGCCTTCGACATAACCGATGAGATCTCGATGTTTGTGTCTACTTCAATCAATTCAAGGTGCATGGGTAAATCTCGGGTGCGGTGAGCTAGTGTTTTGATTTCTTGAATGAGCCGCCCTACTTCACGCCGTTCAGCGGATTGTCGTACATCGAGGACTCTCCGTAGCTGTGCCACCAGGCGCTCGTTAGACGCAACAACCTTGTTCCCCTCGGAGCGAAGGATAAATTGGAGCCTTCGTAGCAGCACATCATTGCGCAATTCGTCAGCCAAATTCGGCAGGGCATAAGCAAGCTCGATTAGTTCGCTAAATTCCCTCCGGCGCTCAGGCGCCAGGAGGAAATCCCAAAAGGCGTAGAAACTTTGCCCTTGGCTGGAGTCTCGAAGCTGTTCCTGTGCGTCAAGCGTCCGTCCGACAATGGCTCCGCGTGTCTCCGCTGAAGACTGCTGGACGGAAATGTTCTCAGTGATTCGCCGGAAATGGCGTTCCACCTCACGGAAGTCGCCTAGCAGCTTGCGGGCCGTTTCAAGCAGTGAAGCAAATCGCTCGTTGATTTGAGTGGCAGTATAGACCGTTGCCTTGCCAGTTCGCTCAATTTCCTCAATTTCATCCTGGAGTTTAGACTGTTGCCTCTTTAAGGTTTGTATTCGTACATTCACTTCGCCAGTAGAATTCTCGACAATGTCCTTAAGGGTTGCCGCTAGGCTCTTGAACTTGGACTCTGTACCGACGTGAGTCTTGGGCTTCAGCATGTCGAGCCACTGAAACACTAGCTCGGCCTCGGGCGTCAGTTCACAAACTGGTTCGTCTTCGCCATCGGGTTGATGCCGCCGAAGATATCCATGGGATTGATCGCACCACTCTTGGAGGTAGTCTCTGGCTCCCCTAGTAGAAGCCGGCTCTTCCACATCCCGCAGTTCCCCCAACTCCGCTTCCAGGATCGCGCGTAACCTACTTTCGTTGACGCTCGGGACGTTGTCTCGTTTGAAGGCTGCGAATAGTACTGCCAATGCGAGGGGTGCGTTATCAGCACGCAACAACCGTAGCGATGCGGACTCGTGGAACTGCAATTTGAGGTCGGCGTAGTTCACGGTTTAATACGGGCCCTATGCTATCCCACGTCAGGATAAGGCCATATTAGCGGAAAGATTACTCAATGATGCGACGAAAATAGCGGACGGTTCCTTTTATCGCAATTCCGCGACCGAAGGGCTTGAGCGACGTCCTGGCGAGTCTGCGCTTCTGGAGCCTGAATGTCATACCCCACGCCAAATGCCGCTTGCCAATGCACTATGCCGCTACGCGAAACGCACAGCGACCGCGCAATTTCCATTGCCCAGTTGGGTCTCACCATAAGATCCGCGCGCAATATTGCCCGCTGACGGCAGGTGCACAAAACGGGCTTGCAGATTGCGTGCCTTAATGTCCCGTCAGCGTCACGATCTCTACGGGTCAATCAAAGTAAGGCGGACCAGGCCCAGATCCGTAACCTCCTGCGCTTTGGCCGGCGGATCAGGGATTCGACAAATTTGCCTTAGTTGATTGCAGGTCGAGAAGAACCTTGATGGCAGTTTGATGGAAGTCGGCAAAGCACCAAGAGCGGACAAAGAATAATAAGCCCTTTAGTATCAATCACAGAGCAACCGATTTTCGAGTGGGTGCTCCTCCTGTTGTCTGAGTGCCCTCCAACAACACGCCAGACCGTTCTATCGACGGGCGACGAAACGAGCCGTTCATATTGCAAAGCCGATCATGTATTTAGCGCGCGACGGCGCTGCTGCGGCGCGCTCAACTGTACTCTCACTTGTGCTTTGTCCATTCTCACTCTTTGGCGGTAACTGTATTCGACGACAAGACTTGCGAAAGGAATAAGACGAAGCTAGAATCAGATCACCGCATCATCTGATGCGCAACCTGAGACGTTCTTGTGTCAGAATCTGCGAAGGGTCGCAATCCGGAAAGAGTCATCATGGAAAATTCGGTCGTTGGAAGGCGCTTGCAATGCTTCGCGGATTCACAGTTTTGATCGCCGGGTTGGACAGCGTTCTGGGAAAACTGGAAGAGAACGATGAATGTTTGATGAATATTGCAGCGAGGTAGGTCCAAAACTCAAATAAGTCCTTTGTTTTCAACGGGCCGAGGTAGCTCAGTGGTAGAGCAGCCGATTCGTAATCGGCAGGTCGTGGGTTCAACTCCCACTCTCGGCTCCATCTTCGCTAGGGTCCTACCCGGACACATGGGTTACAGAATGTACCGGCTACATCGGTAACAATCTCGGGACGAACGGGTTGTCAAGCAGTTCCAGCATCCCGGTATCGAGATCGAAGTGCCCCAGATCACAATCCATAAAACTGACCAGCCAGGTACTGTCGTGAACTTCTTTGATGCCGACCGCCTCCGGCAAAGACGGTGCTGAAGCTAATCTTTTTGCGGACCAGTCCGAGATTTACTTAGGGAGCCGATTTTGTTGGAAAGACGCGAACGCCGACGGAATGCGAGCATTATGCTCGCGCGCCCACTGTCATTGCCCTTGGAGAGATGGGATGCAAGCGCCTTGCCCGCAGATTCACCTATCGCGACCACGGCTTGTGGCCAATAGTTATCTGAGGAAATCACCTTCGACGTCGGCACTCGCGTTTTCTAATCCGTTCGGTTCTACTCTCTCCCACGTCGAATCCGGATCGAACTGGGTCATGGCCGTGGCCAGATCGGCGGTTTTCGCACCGAGATCCTTCTGATAGACAGTTCCGTCCTGGCC
>Ga0209648_10005002_pt1 | contig 11298 bp, 10 predicted proteins | sample GraSoi2013_115cm_FD_185830 | JGI IMG/M metagenome (GOLD analysis project Ga0209648, IMG submission 185830) | Grasslands soil microbial communities from the Angelo Coastal Reserve, California, USA - Sample 9_17_2013_115cm (SPAdes) (version 2) | ecosystem: Environmental > Terrestrial > Soil >...
TGCCTTTGTTGCCGCCGCCGGTGACTTTGCCTTCCGAATCCGTGGACTCATTGCCGCCAGAATCCGCGCTGCGCGGGGCGGCCCGAAGATCGACGGTGTAGCCATTTGGCAAGATCAAGGTATCGATGCGCAGCCGGAATTCGCCGCGACCCTTGATTCGGCCGGGGCGCTTGGCATCCAGCAGTTCGCCGCGAAGATACGAACCGACCGGGATTACGATGCGGTTGTTCTGGGTAATCGGAAAGGAGGTTTGAAGATAGACGGAGTCGCCGGCCTTGGCGCTATGAGTGGAGATGCCGTTCTGCAGCACGACGCCGACTCGCGTTCCCGCGGGAACGGTGATTTTTTCGTTGGAGCCGGGTGGTTGTTCCTGAGCGGGCTTGGAGGCTACGGGAGAAGGTGCGTCGGACTGCGGCCCTTCGGGTTGCTGCGCGGTGCAGGATGCTCCCCCCGCCAGCATGACTGCGATTAAACACAGGTTTTGGCGAATGCCTCGGCGCAGATTCTCTCTCATGGCAACCTCCGCAGCACATGATGCGATGCATCAAGCAACGATCTCGGATGCCTGAGTATACCGCGAGCTAAGCTTCAAGTCGTCTGTATGTAATGGACGGAACTCTGGTATTTCGGCGACGGTTTGACCTTCAAGGGGGCGAGGGCTACGCTGAAAGCCGAGTGAGGAGCATCGCATGGCGAAGCTGGCGCTGATTTACGGGATGAGATTGCTGCCCGAAGAAGATCTCAGAGAGTTGAAGGACGCAACAGTGGTGCTGAAGAACGGCCGAACGGCGCGCGTGACCATGCACTTAATTGAAGGCAGCAAGGAAGAGATCGAGAACACGTTTCGGCAGTCCATCGAAGCCTTCTTCGATATGTACCCGGAGATCTAGAGGTTTGAACTTAGAGACTACCGCATCGCTGGAGAATATCGCATGGCTTATCAACCGATCGAAAATTACGGAATCATCGGCAACATGCGCACCGTTGCGTTGGTGGAGATGAATGGGTCCATTGACTGGTATTGTTTTCCGTACTTTGACTCCCCCAGTGTTTTCGGAGCGATTTTGGATGAGGAAAAGGGAGGCCGATTCCAGATTTGTCCTTGCGCCGAAGGCGTAAGGCACAAGCAATTTTACTGGCCTTCGACCAACGTTCTGATCACGCGATTCCTGCACGGGGACGGCATCGCCGAACTCGTGGATTTCATGCCGGTGGGCCTTCCTTCCGATTCACCTTGGTACCACCATCTTTATCGCCGAATCAGGTGCGTCAAAGGTTCTGTCCGCATCGGCTTGACTTGCCGCCCGGCTTTCGATTACGGACGAAAGCCCCATGAGACTATGGTCGATGCCAATGGTGCTGTGTTCAGGTCGGAAGATTTGAGCTTGGCTCTCTCCTCGGCCCTGCCGCTCGTCCAGGACGGAAAAGGCGGAGTCACCACTGATTTCATCCTCAAGGAAGGGGAATCCCAGACTTTTACTTTTAGGGGCGACTGTGGCGAGGATACCGGCCCCTGTCCGCCTCCTACGGGCGCAGAAGCGGAAGAGTTGTTTCAGTGCACAGTGAAATTCTGGCAGACTTGGCTTTCTTCCTGCACCTACCGCGGCCGCTGGCGCGAACAGGTGCACAGATCTGCGTTGGCCCTGAAGCTTCTTACCTTCGAGCCTACGGGCGCGATAGTTGCGGCACCGACCACGAGCCTCCCCGAAGTTGTCGGTGGCAGCCGGAATTGGGATTACCGCTATACGTGGCTTCGCGATGCCGCGTTCACCGTTTATGCTTTTCTGCGAATCGGGTTTCGGGAGGAAGCTGCCGGGTTTATGCGCTGGATTCGAGATTACACCACGCGACAGCCGCGCACTGGAATGCAAACTCCGGTGATGTATACAGTCGACGGGTCGAGCCAGATTCCCGAGATGATCTTGGACCATTGGGAAGGATATCGCGGATCCGGACCGGTGCGAATCGGCAATGGTGCAGCTACGCAATTCCAAATCGATATCTACGGCGAGCTGATGGACTCTTTTTACCTCTACAATAAGTATGTCAGCCAGATCTCGTACGACTCTTGGGTAAGGGTTTGCCATCGACTCGATTGGATCTGTGAGAACTGGCAGACACCCGACTCAGGAATTTGGGAAATGCGCAATCGCCAGGAGCACTACGTCTACTCGAAGGTGATGAATTGGGTTGCTTTGGACCGCGGTATCCGCCTTGCCGATAAACGCGCGTTCCCAGCCGACCGCGCGAAGTGGATTCGAGAGCGCGACCGCATTTACGCCGAAGTAATGACCCGCGGCTGGAACGAGAAGCGCCGCGCGTTTACGCAATTCTACGGCAGCGATGACCTGGACGCGTCGCTTCTGATTATGCCCCTGGTTTTCTTCATGGCCGCCACTGATCCGCGCATGATCAGCACGATCGATGCAATCATGAAAAGCCCCCGCGATGGCGGACTCGTGAGCGACAGCCTGGTGTACCGCTATCCGCCGGATCCCCGCGTTGATGGACTTCCGGGCGAGGAAGGCACGTTCAATATGTGTTCGTTCTGGCTCGTCGAAGCGTTGGCGCGGGCGGGTCAAGAAATCCCCGAAAAGCTAGATCAAGCCAGGCTGATCTTCGAGCGCATGCTGGGATACGCCAATCACCTCGGACTGTTCGCAGAACAAACCGGCTCGCAGGGCGAGGCACTCGGCAATTTTCCACAAGCCTTCACACACCTTGCATTGATCAGCGCCGCGTTCAATCTCGATCGCGCGCTCAGCAATCGGAATTGACGGCACCGGCCGCCCAGTCGGCGGGGACGTTTGGGCATTGCCGCAATCGAGCGCACACGCCTCGAGCGAGAACCAGCATCGATTTCCACGACTCCAACTTGGATGTGAGAAACCAGAAGAGGGGATTAGCGATTGCCGAAGTTTTCCGGGTCGGCGCTGGGATCGCCGAGATTGTCGTTGATGAGCACCGTCGACTGGCCGGTCAATTCGAAGCGCTTGCGGCACTTGTAGCAAGCCACCAGATCATCCAGCCGCACCATATACGAACTGGCCTTCGCAAACTTTTTCCGATCTTCCTCGCCGATGCCGCGTGGCAATTCCTTTTTCTTCCGGCAGACTTTCCAGCGCACGGGAGCCTCGAATTCACCGCGGCAGCTCGGGCAGATCAGCTTTACTTTGCGGGTTTCTTCTTTTTCAGTATAAAACGCGCGTTCGTCCATGATTAGGGAGCGGGCTTGCTCGCCGCTTCTCCGATTGTAACAAATTCGAGCCCGAGGTCGCGCCAGCGCGGCAGCCAATGCTCGAGAGCAGCGAGCGTCCGGGAGCGGTCGCCATTCATTTCGCGATGTGTGCCGTCGTGGAGACAGAGGACATCGCCGGTACCAGCAGCCACGGGGCCGGAGCTTTTTCCCAGGCTTCTCTGCGCATGGCCGGCGATCGGCTGCATGCGCGGAATCAGCCACTCCGCGGGTTTCTCCCGCCAATCACCGGGAATCAGCGTCCACATCACGGTGCGGTAGCCGAGTTCGCGGGCCGCTGGAATGACCCAGGGGTTTCGCAACCCAAATGGCGGACGAAACCATTTTGGCGGCGACCCCAGGGCATTGGAAATCGCTTCATGGCAGAGGCGCAGCTCAATTCGGATCTCTCTGGGAGTGAGCCGGAAAAGATTCGGATGTGTTTCGGTGTGGTTGCCGGCGAGGTGTCCCCGCGCGATGGTTTCTTTCACCAGTTCCGGGCATTCGCGCACGTATCGCCCAATCAGAAAAAATGTCGCCTTCGCGTTATAGCGGTCCAGCAGATCGAGCAATTTAGGAGTGACGGCTGGATTCGGCCCATCGTCAAAGGTAATCGCCAACTTGCGCGGTGAATTGGTACAGCAGATCGTTTTTCCGAAAAGCTGCGCGCGGGGATAGGCCGCACCATAAGCAATGGTCCCAGCAGCCGCAAGGGCACCAGATCCGGCGATGAAGATCGGATTCATTCTGGGAGCCTCCCCCGAAATTCCCGACGGCGGCAACCTAGAATACAAGAATACAGTTTTCCTGGGAGTACAAAGGTGTTCCTGAGACGCTAGGCGTCTCAGCGTGAGACACACGGGTGGATTCCGGAGAAAGGGCTTGTTCTTTGGCATGTTCCAGTCTGGAACATGTGTAACCTATAGATTATGAACATCTTAGCTTAGAAATCCGGGCGACATTTTTGCCCTCAATGGCGGCTCTATTGCTATCAGTCCTCTGTGCTTGTGTGTCTACCATCTCCGGGGCTCTATCGAGAAAGCTGTGGGCCTCGCACGGCATCGGGTTCTCGTTGCCTCTCGTTCTTTGGACTGATCCTTGGGGTCACGCTCATCGTTTTCCCGGCTCTAGGACAAGACCCTGCACCTGAATGGCGAGCGCAGGTCCGTAAATATGCCGAGGCGCAAGATTGGGATTCGGCGATGCGAATTGTTGAGCGCGAGGTTGCGCGAGCGCCTCAAGATATGGACGTACGAAGCTGGCGTGCGCGCGTTCTGGCCTGGTCGGGGCGTTTGACGGATGCGGAAAACGAATACCTCGAAATCGTGAAAGTCTCGCGAAATGATCCGGACAACTGGATGGGGCTTGCAAGCGTGTATTTGCGCGAAGGAAGAACGGAAGAAGCATTGCGGGCGCTGAGCAGGGCCTTGGAACTCGATCCGAAACGTGCGGACATACACGCGGCGCGGGCGCGCGCACTGCGTGGCGTGGGTGAGCGAAGCGAGGCTCGAAAGGAATTTCAGCAGGCTCTGAATCTGGACCCCGCCAGCGCGGAAGCGCGCGCCGGGATGATTTCCATGCGCAGCGAACCAAAACACGAACTGCGGTTCGGCCAGGACAATGACCTCTTTAATTTTACGAGCGCCAATCACGACGGATCGGTAAGCCTCATGTCGACGTGGACGCCGCACTGGACCACCAGCTTCGCGGGCAGTTTCTACGAGCGCGCAGGAATCAACGCGGGGAAGTTTTCCGGCGCAATTACAGGACGCCAGCCCCGCTGGGGAGCTTTGACGGTAGGTGGCGCGGCAGGGCATGACAATGCCGTGATCCCCCGGAGCGAAGCTTTTTTTGAGGCCGACCACGGATGGAAAATCAGTGAAAGCAATTTCGTGCGCTCCCTGGAATTTGTTTACGGACAGCATTGGTATTGGTATCAGCAGTCGCGGATTCTGACGCTGAATGGCACGGCTCTTCTGTACCTGCCGCGCGAGTGGACGCTCTCGCTGGGAGCCATCGGCGCGCGGAGCGCGTTTTCAGGAACAGCGGCAGAATGGCGGCCTTCCGGAATTACGCGACTGGGATTTCCTCTGGCGGGATGGGGCGAGAGGCGGCTTTCCGGGAACGTACTCTTCGCCGCAGGCACGGAAGATTTCGCGCGGGTGGATCAGATCGGAAGATTCGCTTCGCAAACCTACGGTGGCGGACTGCGCTTGCAGATAACGTCGCGGCAGGACATTTCGGGCTTCGCCTCCTACCAGAAGCGCACGCAAGACAGAACGGACACCAGTTTCGGATGGAGCTATGGAATCCGCTTTTGAAAAGCTGTGGAGGCTCGGACCGGCAGCGTTTGTGCTAAAGGCTATCGTCGTGGCCATCGTAGCCGACGCGCTGCTGCTGGCGTTCATTTTGCTTCGGAGGACTTACCGGAAGCGGTACTTCGCGAAGCGCGACGCGCACGTCTTCGAACTACGGCAAAAGTGGGACGCGCTGATTTCCGGAAAGATTCCCTTCGAAACGTGGCGTAAGAACTCCTTCGACCGGGGAATCATCGAGACAATCGCGCTGGACGCATTCGAAGCAGCAGGACCGGAAGAATCGGCGCGCTTGCTGAAATTCCTGCGGGCAAGCGGGCTGATCGAAAAGCGCATCTTTGAAGCACGGCAATTCACCGGGTGGCGGCGGATGAAAGCGCTGGTGGCGCTGGGGCGAACCCGCGCTCCGGAAGGCATTCCCGCGCTGGCCGAAGGTTTGCGTGACCGCGATCTGGAAACGCGGCTGGCGGCGCTGCGCGGTTTGGGGCGGATGGCCTGCCCACAGGCGGCGGAGGAAATCCTGGCGTGGGTGGGCGAAAGAGGACTATGTGTGCCGGCGCTGCCGCTGCAAAGCGCGCTGGTCCTATGCAGCGCGGAACGGCCGCAACTGCTGATTCCGTACGTGCTGCATGCTGAAGGCGCGCTGCGTGAAGTACTTGGCCGGGTGCTTGGCGAGGTGGCGACTCCGTCGCTCGGGTTGGACCTGTTGGAGCTCGTGGGAGACGAGCATGAGGAACTGCGCGCCGCTGCTGCACGGGCCATGTCGCACGTGGAACCGGGCCTGGCATTCGACGCTTTGAACGAGCTGGCGCGCGACCCCGTATGGTTTGTGCGGTTGCGCGCCATCATAGGTCTGGGCACGCTATGCAATCCCCGCGCGATTCCCGTTCTCCTGCAAGGGCTTACGGACTCGAACCGGCTCGTGCGATTGCGGGCGGCGGAAGCGCTGGTGGAATTGGGGACGGAGATGGTCTCGATTTTCCAGCAAGTGACGCGGACACGCGATCGCTACGGCCTGCACGCCTACTTGACGGCCATTGAAAATGCGGACCTGCGAGGAAAGCTGGAGAGGGAAATTCAAGCCAGCGCGCAAATCACTGAAGACGAGAAGAAGCAACTGGAAAAAATATTGCAGTCGGGAACGCTGGAATTGGAAGAGCCCGCGATGGCGGGAAGCGCCCCGGCGCAAGGCGCGTTGCTGCCATGATCCGATTCCTGGACATTTCGAACCACACGCTTTTCTGGTACTACCTGGCCAGCAATTTAGCCTACCTGGTGATGCTGATTGTCGCGCTGAAGACGAGCACGGCGCACCAGCGGAGGCTGGAAAGCCATCGCTTGCCCTGGATCAAGGAATCGCCGCTGGCGCCGCCCATCACCATCATCGCGCCCGCGCACAACGAAGAGAAATCCATTCGCGTGGCGGTGCGAAACCTCCTGGAACTCGATTACCCGCAACTCGAGGTCGTTATTGTCAACGACGGATCAACGGACCGCACTCTTACGGAGATTCAAGAAGAGTTCCGCCTGCGGCCGGTCCGGACCGTGTACATCCCGGAAGCGAAGAGCGCCGCGGTGCGGGGATTGTACCGCAGCGACGTGGACGAGAGGCTCGTGGTAGTCGATAAAGAAGCTGGAGGCAGCAAAGCGGATGCCGTGAATGCGGGATTGAACGCGGCGACCTCGCCCTATGTGTGCATCGTCGATGCCGACTCGGTCCTGGAGCGCGACGCGCTGCTGCGCATCATGGTGCCGATCCTGGCGGACCCAAAGCGCGTCGTAGCGGTCGGGGGAATCGTGCGCGTCTTGAACGGGTCAGAAATCGAGAGAGGGCAATTGCGGCGCGTGCGTTTGCCGCGCAAGAGCATTGAAGTGATCCAGGTCATCGAGTATCTCCGCGCGTTCCTGATCGGCAGAGAAGCTTGGGGGCAGGGAAACATGCTGATGATTATTTCCGGGGCCTTCGGCGTGTTTCGAACGGATCTGGTGCGCGCAGTTGGCGGCTATCGGTCACGCGCGATTGGCGAAGATTTCGATCTGGTGGCGCGCTTGCAGAGACACTTGTTGGAAAAAGGCGCCGACTACCGCATCCATTTTGTGCCTGATCCGATGTGCTGGACGGAAGTTCCCTCCGACCTCAAATCGCTGGGAAGGCAGCGGGCGCGCTGGCAGAAAGGTTTGCTGGATGTGCTGTGGCCAAACCGGGATATGCTTTTTCGGCCGCGCTACGGCAGGATCGGCTCCTTCGCGCTCCCTTATTTGTGGCTGTTTGAACTATTTGCGCCTGTCGTCGAGATCGTGGGCATCGCCACGATCATTCTCGCGGCGTGCCTGGGCGTGCTGAGCCGGGAATTTTTCTTGCAATTCCTGATCTTCGGGTATGCGTTTGCCACGGTGATTTCCATCGGTTCCGTCTTGCAGGAAGAAATCACCTACAAGCGCTACAACGACTGGCAGGACGTAGTTCGGCTCGTCAGCTACTGTTTCTTCGAACATTTTCCTTACCGGCAATTGCACATGATCTGGCGGCTGCAGGGACTCTGGCAGTACCTGCGCGGAGACCTCGCTTGGAGGCCTCTGAAGCGCAAAGGCCTCGCCTCGGCGCAAGTTCGCTAGCAACCGACCCGCACCTCTACCGTCAGGCAGGCGTAGGGGCACGATATATCGTGCCCCTACAGTCGATCCGTTGTTACGGTCTGCACCACGCGCAAAAAATCTTGCAGCCGCGCAAAATCTCTCGCTTTTGCGCCCGAATCTCCAGCCCGCGAGCGCTGGAAATCCATGACGCTGTCATGCTGGCAATCCTCGTCGGGCTTTCAGGTCGGCGAGGAGGCGATCCACCTCGGCGTCGCGATCCAGGCGCGTCAGTTTCTCTGCGACATCGTCGGCCAGGAGCTCGACTTCAGCGGTGGCCACCGCTTCGGTGTGATGCACGCGGTCCTTGAGCCGATCGAACGCAGCGCTCTTGGAATTGTCGCCGAGCACGGTTTGTGCGTGCGCCGCTTTGCCCAGGGCGATGCCGCGCCGATGGCGAGCGAGAAGCAGATCGCGCTTGGACTTCGCCTCGTCGAGTTTTTGTTCCAGTTTCATGAGCGCCCCCTTCAGTGTTTCGACCTGCGCCTTCTGATCGTCCACCTGTTCGCGGTAGCTTTGCGCCAGCCGCTGCGAAGTCTGGAAGCGGTCGAGCGCGGCGCGTGCCAAATCATCCTGGCCCTTGTCCACCGCGGTTTCGGCCTTGCGCATCCAGTCCTTCCCGGAGTCCCCGTTTTCACGCCATTTCTTTTCCAGCATGTGCTGGTCGGCGATGGAAACCGCCACCTGCGTCTTGACCTGGAGATACTGATTCTCCATGTCGAGGATCACCTGCTTGATCATTTTTTCGGGATCCTCCGCGCGATCGACCATGTCATTGATGTTCGCGCGAATCAAAGTGCCTACTCGTTCTAAAAGTCCCATGATGAATCTCCTTTCAAGAACCACATGATGCGAACCACTCAAGCCTTTCAAAGCCAATCGAGAGTGCCTGCCGGCACCGCATGCTCAATTAGGGGAGCAAATGCGCGGCGCAAATTCCGCAGACTAATTTCGCAAGGCCCAGCAAAGAAACCATGTTCAGCGCGGCGGCCCTGCCGAGCGAATAGACCGTGCTTGCCCAAAAGTGGTGGAATACAAAACTCAACGCGACCACCACAATGACCCAAACGAAGAGAGATTCTTCTTTCACAGTCATGGCCATCCCCCCGAGAACATTGGGCGTCCCGGTGGGTTTGGGAAACCCGCCGGGACGGAAGCGATCGTTATGACTTACTGGCTGACGGCTGTTCCGGCCGCGGCGCTTTGTCGCCGATCAGCCGCACTTTGCTGAGCAGGTCGGACATCTGCATGCCAGAAAGCGCCTCGAAGAGCGCGGGCACCTGCGCGGCAATCCTGGTGACGTCGCCGGTCAACTTGTAAGCGCCGGCGGCATCGCCATTGCCCGTGGAAACGATGGTCACCTTGTCCACCTTGCTGAGCGGCTCGCTGAGCGCGCGCACCACTTCCGGGAGTCCGGTGATGAGTTTGTCGAGCACAGCGGCTTGGTTGTATTCCTGGAAAGCCTCCGCCTTGACGTTCATGGCCTTGGCTTCGGCTTCGCCCTTCTTGAAGATGATTTCGGCTTCGGCTTCACCCTGCGCGCGGATCGCGGAGGCTCGGCCTTCGGCTTCGGTCATCAAACGCTGACGCTCGGCGCTGGCGAGCGTTTCAATGCGCTGGCGCTCGATCTCCGCCTGCTTCAGTACGGTGGCGATAAGCTCGCGTTCGCGGCGCGCGATTTCCGCTTCCTGCACTTTTACTTGAGCTTCGCGCTCGACTTGCTGCACTCTCACTGACTCCTCAACCACCTTCTGCTGCATGACGTTGGTTTCGATTTCGTAGGCTTTGTCGGCGGTTGCTTGCGCCTTCTTGGTCATCTCCAGATAGCTGGCCTTCTTGATGTCCAGGTCGCGCTCTGCTTCGGCCTGTTTGGCCAACGAAGCCGTCTCGGCAGCCACGCGCTCCTGGTCGGCTTGCGCCTTCGCGACTGCCGAGGCGCGTGCCGCTTCAGCGCGCTTGATGGCGATGTCGCGGTCGGCTTCGGCGGCGGCCACTTCGGCGTCCCTCTTAATGCGGGCGACGTCGGGCCGCCCCATGTTGGTGATGTACTCGCTCTTGTCGCGTACTTCCTTGATCGTGAAGCTGATCACTTCCAGCCCCATCTTGCTCATGTCATCGGCGCAGGTGGAGCGCATGCGGTCGCCGACCATTTCCGGCTCCTTCACGATTTGCTCCACGGTGAGCTGCCCGATGATTCCCCGGAGATGGCCTTCCATCACCAGGCGAATCAAGGCTTCGCGCTGCTCCGGCCGCTTGGTAAGAAACTGCTCGGCAGCCGTCAGGATCGACTCTTTGTCGTTCTTCACCTTGATTTGCGCAACGGCCTCGACTGTCACCGCGACGCCCTGCTTCGTGTACAGATTCTGCTGCGGGGCGACGTCGAACGACATCAACTCCAGCGAAAGGTCCCGGCAGGTCTGCACCATCGGAAAAATCAGGGCGCCTCTCCCGCAGTAGACCTCGGTTCCTCCCATGCCATACCGGATCAAAGCTTCATTCGGCCCGACTTTTCGATACATCTTGGCGATCACGATCATGATCATCAAGATGCCAAGTACGAGAAGCCCGGCAATGACCACGACTTCGTTTGGCAATCCGAACATAAAGCCTCCTTTTCGACCCCTCCGGACTGTTTGTGTCGAACGCCAGTCCGGGAAAACTTTTACTTCGCAAATTCTTCCCACTTCTTCACGTAGGCAATTCCCTTTTCGTAGCGCTCGATGACGACTTCGGCCCCTTTCTCGATTGCTTTGCCGTCATCGCTGCGCGCGCCGGCGCAGCGCCGAACTCCTGCTAGGGAAAAAATGATTTCACCAGTGCCGCTTTCGCGGATCGGCATGCTGATGGTCCCGAGCGAACCCTCCATTCGGTAGTCTTCGCTTTTCATCGGTGCGTCGGTCGAATTCATGAGTTTCACCATGAAACGGAAGACGACCCACCCAGCAGCCAAGCCCGCGAACGTGGAAAGCAAAAGACTGACGACCGCAAACAAGTGCGAATGGCGCGTAAGCAGATAGCCTGTGCCCCCAAACCACGCCAGGAAAGCCATCGCCGACGAGGCGTTGAACCAGGAAATGTGCATGCCGCCTCTGAGCCCGCCGTGAGAAGCGCCAG
>Ga0209648_10005004_pt1 | contig 11296 bp, 11 predicted proteins | sample GraSoi2013_115cm_FD_185830 | JGI IMG/M metagenome (GOLD analysis project Ga0209648, IMG submission 185830) | Grasslands soil microbial communities from the Angelo Coastal Reserve, California, USA - Sample 9_17_2013_115cm (SPAdes) (version 2) | ecosystem: Environmental > Terrestrial > Soil >...
TGCGCAGGAGGGTGACAAATCAGCCGAAGTAGCTGTGACGCATCAACCGAAAGTGTGTAACGCATCAGCCGAAGGCCTTTTGTCGTCTTTCAGCCGAAGTTCTACAAAACATTGGTGCTCGCGCAGGTGTGTGGTTTCACCACATAGTGGACAGATGTCGCAAGACATAGTGGACACCACCAATCTCGGAGGTGGTCCATGTCCAACCGGGGTCGCTACATCGTCGAAGCCGTCGTCGTAGAACACCGAAGCCCCAGCGAGCTTGCTCGGACCCACAAGGTGTCCCGCAGCTGGATCTACAAGCTGCTCGAGAGATTTGAAAAGGGCGGGTACGCGTCCTTAGAGCCGCGGTCGCGACGACCTCGGTCGTGCTCCCACCAGGTCGAGGCCAAAGTCCAAAAGCTGATCATCAAGCTGCGCTGCGAGCTGGCCGCTGCCGGCCATGACGCCGGCCCGCACACCATCCACTTCCACCTCTCCAAGAAGGTCAGCGAGCCGCCATCAGTGGCCACCATCTGGCGGATCCTCAAGCGCAAGGGCCTGATTACACCTCAGCCCCAGAAACGGCCCAAGTCTTCCTTTATTCGCTTTGCGGCCAAGCTGCCCAATGAAACCTGGCAGGCCGACTCCACGCCCTGGACGCTGGCCGACGGCAGTCCGGTCGAGATCTTGAACTTCCTCGACGACTGCTCTCGAGTCGCCCTCGCCTCCTACTGCTTTCGCACCGTCAAGGGTCACGACGTCGCCCACGTGTTCCATGCCGCTGCGAATACGTTCGGACTGCCCGCTTCCCTCCTCACCGACAACGGGGCCGTCTTCACCGGGCGACAGCGAGGAGGCAAAGTCATTCTCGAGCTGGAGCTCGAACGCCTGGGCATCGTCCCCAAACACTCCACTGCCTACCACCCGCAGACCTGCGGCAAGGTCGAACGCTTTCACCAGACCCTAAAGCGCTTCCTCAAGAAGCAGCGGCCGGCCAGGTCGCTGGCCGAGCTGCAGCACCAGCTCGACATCTTCCGCGCCTACTACAACAACGTCAGACCGCACCGCGCCCTTAACCGGCAGACCCCGTCGGTGGTCTTCAACGCACTGATCAAAGCCAAGCCCCTCAACCAGCCAGCGCCCGTCGACCACCGCGTCCGCCGCGACAAAATCGATCGCTTCGGCGGGGTCACCCTGCGCTACCTCAGCACGCTCCGGCACATTCGCGTCGGTGACGCGCACAAGAACAGGAAGGTCCTCCTTCTCATCGCCGACGCCGACGTCCGCATCGTCACCGAGGACGGCGAGCTCCTCAGGGCGCTCACTCTCGAGCGAAATCGAAACTACTACGGTCTCGGAGGCCGCTGGCCTGTGCACAATGTCTTGCAACAGGTGTCCTCGATGTCCTGAGACAGGACATTGGTGCTCGCGCAGGGAATCGAACCCTGAACCTTGGGATTAAGAGTCCCCTGCTCTGCCAGTTGAGCTACGCGAGCACGCCTGCGATGGGAGCCGAGTGTCGATTCTAAGGGCATTAACAACCTGAGTTCCGTCCGCGCCATTTGCGCCGTACGTTGGCCGGGATGCTTGCTCGGGTGCCGCTCGACGTCGACCTCGAGGACAGGTTGCTCTATGGCCTGACCCCGCTTCGCCTCGCCTACGCGGTGGGCGCCCTGCTGGCTGCGTTCGCGCTGTGGTCGACGCCGTGGGGCCCGGGCGTGTTGCGCGGGGCGGTTTCGTCGTCGGTCATCGGGGTAGGCGCGATCATGTCTTGGGGGAGATGGCGCGGCAGGCCGGCCGATGCCTGGGTCGTAGACCTCTCGATCTTCATCTTTAGGACGCATCGATTGACCTGGACTGGGCCACGCGTACGAATCCGTGGGCGATTCGCCTCACGTAGGGCGTGATCTCGTCGCTAAACCTCGGATGGCTTCGCGTGACGCACCGGCGGCCGGCGGTGCTGCACCAAGGTGCGTGCGACATCGCCGTGATCAGAACCGGCGCGCTCGGTTTTGCCGGCGCAGCCGAAGGCGACCGATTGCGGTGGATCAACTCTTTCCGACGCCTGCTCGACGGGCTGGATGGTCCGCTGCAAGTCGTTATCGAAGTCGTGCCGGGAGTCGGGTCCACGAGCTCGCACGAGGTGATGCCGCTGGACTTCGATGACATGCGCGGTGCTGACACATCTTTCGTCGAACGATTGGCGGAATCCTCGACGTCTCACAGCTTTGGCACTTCGTTGATCACGCCCACGGCTTATGCCAGACGCCTCGAGCCCGCGTTGCAAGAGCTCGGTGTGTGGTTCGAAACGACGGCGCCCACAGGCCAGGTCTGCTTCGGCCAGGAGTTCGTCAACCACCACCGCCATGCCGGTGGATTCAGCCGCACCTGGTATGTGGAGCGCCTGCCTGGAATCGAGCTGGAGGCTGGGTGGATATTTCGGCTCCTCGCACCTGAGTTGAACCTGCGCCTCTCCTGGCATGCAACGCCGCTGCCGGTCGCGTGGATCGTCGACTATTTGCAGCGACAGCTGGTCAACATGCGCGCGACGCGCCTTGTCGACCAGGACGCACACGGAGCTGCGGATCCGCTGCTGAGCGGCGCGCTGCCAAATGCCGAGGACCTGCAGCGCCGCTTGGCGTCGAGCCAGGACAAAGCGTTTCACGTTGCGATGTACCTGACTCTCACTTCGGGGAGCAGCGAAGAGCTTGAGGCCGGAGCGCTTCGTGTCGAGTCCGCAGCGCGCGCGGTGCTCTGCTCGCTTCAGCCTTGCACCCTGCGGATGTTCGAGGGATTTCTCTCCACGCTTCCATTCGGCGTCGACCGTCTCGGACGCAAGCGCGTACTGGACACCTCCTCGCTCGCCACGTTCTTTCCGTGGCTGGAACCAGATCTTCAGCAGCGAGGCGGCCTGGTGGTCGGGCGGAACGGCGCGACCGGGGCGCCCGTGTTGGTCGACCCGTTCGAGCAGCGGCGCTACTCCAACGCGAACATCGGGGTGTTCGGGCACTCGGGCGCCGGCAAGACCTACCTTCTCTCGTCTCTTGCGCTGGGCGCGCTGGGCCAAGGCGTCCAGGTTTTCGTCATCGACCCCGAGCACGAGTACGGAGCTCTGGCCCATCAAGTCGGTGGGATCGATGTGCAGCTGGCCCTCGGTTCGGGGCATGCGCTAAACGTTCTGGACCTTCGGCCGTCGGATCGCCGCGACGAGTCCTGGCTAGGGCCGGCCGCCGCCGACGCAGTCGACCTCTGCGCTGCCATCTGCGGTGGTCTGGATGAGGCGGAGCGAGCGCTGCTCGAGCGCGCGGTGCGAGCCGTCTACAGCGACCTGGAACAACCCGTCTTGCGAGACGTGGCCGGTCGGCTCTCGAGTGGCTCGCGGGTGGCCACCATCCTTCAGCGCTGGGTCCACGGCAGCCTGGGCCAGATGTTCAGCTCGCCCACCAACGTCGACCTCGAGGCGCCGATCGTGACCTTCGGGATGCGCGAGCTGCGCGATGAGATGGTGGCTCCGGTGCACTTTCTGCTGGCAGAAGCGCTATGGGCCCGCATCAAGCGCAAGGACCGCCGCCGCATGCTCGTGGTAGATGAGCTCGGCCTGCTGTTTGAAGACGCAACGATCCGCCGGTTCGTGGTCAGCCTCGCACGCCGGATCCGAAAGTACGACGGCTCGCTGGTCTTTGCGACGCAGAACCCAGGCGATCTCCTGAGCTCGGACCAGGGAACCGTGGTGGCAACCAACCCTGCGGTCGTCTTTTTCGGCGCCCAACGACCAGGGGAAGCGGCCAAGCTGCAGGAGACATTTCACCTGAGCGCACGCCAGCGGGCCTTCCTCGAGGGCGCCCGGCGGGGCGATTTCCTACTCGCCGCGGGGCCCGACCGGCTCGCGGTCCAGGTACAGGCTCCGCCCTGGCAGGAAGAGGTCATGCGGACCGCGCGAGCGGCGGCTCGACCCCCACCCTGAACCGGTAGGCTTAATCGCGAAAGTGCGGCGAGTTGTTCATTACCGATTAGAGGGGCTTCCGGAGCATCATCTCGAACGGCTCCACGCGCAGTTCGAGGCGCTGGCGAGCGCCCGATCCTGGCGCTGCAACCCGCCGTGGATCGCCAGCCCGTACTCGCGGGGCTTGTTCGAGATGGAGTATTTCCGGCACCTGCGCAATGAAGAACCGAACGTCGCGGCTGCCGGCTTCGTGAAGATGGCCGGAGACGAGACCGACGCGCTCATCATCGCCATCTTCATCAGGGACCTGAGCGCGGAGTACGGGATCACTGCGTCCATGCGGGACGACGATCATCCCCTGGCAAAGCTGCGCCGTCTCGAGTTCACGACTGGCCGGTTGCCGACCGGCCAGGCGCTCGAGGACGTGCTCGCCAAGAGACCTGTGATCAAGAAGGTCGAAGGCGAGCGCATCTTCTTCTATCCGCCGACGTTTCGCCTCCATTCGCAGGGCCCGCCAAGCCCCGAGTGGGCGTATGCGCTGTGCGGCATCCGGGCCTACGCTCCGACCCTGATGGAGGCGGAACAGGAAGCTCTCAAGATTCTCAAGGGCTTCGGGCACCTCGGTGGCTGAGAGCGCGATCGCCGGTACCGGCTCAATCAGGTCGGCTGATGGAACAAAGCTCGCCTACCGGGCATGGCCGAGAGCGGGCGCGGACGCCACGTTTGCAGTGGTGCACGGGCTCGGCGAGCACTCAGGCCGTTACGCGCGTTTCGCGGAAGCGATGGCCAGCCATGGACTGAGCACGTACGCGCTCGACCTCAGGGGTCATGGCGAGAGTGATGGACAGCGAGGGCATGTCGATTCCTGGTCACAGTGGACCGACGACGTGTCGGCGTTCGTGAGTCATGTAGAACAACTCGTCGGAGCTGAGGTTGTTCCGCTTGGACATTCATTTGGTGGTGCGGCGCTGCTGAGCACCGTGCTTGCGGGCAGGCTGCCGAGCAGCAAGCGGTTTGCTCTCTCCAGCCCGGCCCTCAAGCTCAGGCTGCAGGCACCTGCGTGGAAGACGGCGGTAGCCCCACTCGCTTCGAAAATAGTGCCTCGCCTCGCCATGGACAACGAGGTGGACCCGGGCGCGGTGTCGAGAATCCCAGAGGTGGTCGCGGCCTACCGCGACGACCCGCTTGTTCACAGCAGGATCTCGAGCCGGATGTACACCGAGTGGCAGAACGCGACGGTGGACATCCTCGCCCGCTCTGCTCACATCAAGATTCCGTTCCTGATACTCGCCGGCACGGCCGACCCACTCATCGATCCAGAGGGCAGCCGGCGGCTGCACGAGCTAACGCCTTCGCTCAGCCAGCTTCACATGCTCGAGGGCCGGTATCACGAGCCGTTCAACGACCTGGGCAGCGATGAGGTTTTCCAACTGGTTGCGGACTGGGTGCACCGCTCGTGATCCTCGCCTCGGTGCTACTCGCCTCGCGACTCAACCTCGATCCGGGATCGTGGCTCTCGTGGATCATCGTCGGCCTCATTTCGGGCGCGATCGCCGCGCGGGTCGTGGCCGGCCGCGGATTCGGATGCATCGCGGACATAGTGGTCGGCGTGGCGGGCGCGATCATCGGCGGTTACCTGCTCGGGGCGCTGTTCAACGCCGGCGGAACGGTCGGCTTCTGGGGCAGCATCGTCGTGGCGTTCATCGGCGCAGCCGTGCTGCTGTCGGTGCTGAAGCTGATCTCGGGCGGACGCCTCTAAGGCCTAACCGGCCGCGGCTCGGACCTCTTCTTGCGGAGCCTCGACCTGCTGGGCAGGCGGTCTCCTCTTGATCAGCAGCGTAGTCAGCGCTGTGAACGCAAGGAAGGCGATGGGAATGACGAGGGTTGCCTTCATGGCGTCGATGAAGCCGCTGACGAAAACGTCATGAGCGAGGGCGCTGAGCTGGCCCGCCACGGCGGGCGGAATGCCCGGGGGTAGCTTGGCGCCGCTCTGACCTGTACCGATCTCGAATCCGTTCGAGGCCACGGTGCTGAATGCGGCGATGAATTGCGCCCTGAAGGCAACCGGCAGCGAAGCCGCATGGCTTACGGCCTGGTCGTGGAGGGTAGTAGCAAGGTGGTTCTGAAGGAGCGCGCCGACGACGGCACTGCCGATCGCCGCGCCGAGCTGGCGCGTGGTGTTCAGGACTCCCGAGGCCGCGCCCGCGACGCGAGGCGCGATGTTGCGCAGGGCGATGGTGGTCATTGGGGCGAAGGTCATTCCCATCCCGGCGCCGGCGATGATCGCGGGGAGCAGGAAGGTCAGCCAGTTCGAATCGGGGCCGGCCACGAAGGCAAATGTTCCGAACCCGATGGTGAACAGCGAGATGCCGGCGGTCAGGATGTATTTGCCTCCAATTCGATCGGCCATACGGCCCGCGAACGGAGCGAAGACCATCGAGGTCAGCGACATCGGGGCGAGGGTTAGCCCCGCGGTCAGCGCGGAAAAGCCGCGCACCGACTGAAGATAGATGGTGATCGGTAGGAACAAGCTCAGCATGCCGAAGCTGATCGCCGCCGCGATCCAGTTGGCCACGGCAAAGTTGCGTTCAGCGAAGAGTGAGAGTGGGACCAGCGGCTCGGCCTGGAATCGCTCCCAAATGATGAAGACGGCAATCAGTGCCACGCCCCCGACGATGATTTCGGGAACTGTGACGCCGTACGCGTACTCGCCCCAGTTATAGCGCTGGCCCTCGATCAACCCGAAAACGATCCCAAACAACCCCGCTGTCGCGAGGATCACGCCAACTATGTCCCAGCCGTGATGGCGGCCAGGGCGCAAGTCCGGAATGATCGCGAAGGTTGCTATGAGAGCGGCCACGCCGATTGGAACGTTGATGAAGAAGATCCAGCGCCAGTTGATGTAGGTGATGATGGCGCCGCCGACGGTCGGCCCGGCCAGGGTGGCCAACCCTGCGACACCGCCCCAGACACCGAAGGCCGCACCGCGGCGCTCGGGCGGAAATAGCGATGTGATGATCGAGAGCGTCTGGGGAGTCAGCAGCGCACCGCCGACCCCCTGGAGGATGCGTGCTGCTATCAGCTCGCCGACGTTCTGGGAGAGGCCGCAAAGCGCTGAGGCGAGAGTAAAGACGAAGAGTCCGATGGCGAACAAGGTCCTCTGTCCGAAAAGATCGCCAAGCCTTCCGGCGGTGATCAGCAGAACGGCATAGACGAGGATGTAAGCGTTCAGCACCCACAGGATCTGATCCAGCGTGGTGTTGAGCCCGGCGCTCATAGCCGGAATCGCCACGTTCACGATCGTGGTGTCGAGCAGGATCATGAAAAATCCCGTGGTCAGGACGACCAGTACGAGCCAGGGGTTAGTGCGCGCTTGAGCCATGCCTTCTCCTCAACACTTCATGCCCGGAACCAATTCCGGCCTTCCACTCCAACGTGCCTTCTGCGATCTCGCGTTCGAGCTTCCGGACCCATTCGCGCTCGGCCTCGAGCATCGCGATCTTGTGCTCCAGCTCGATGAGAGCCAGTCTCGTCACGCCCGCTGTGCGCAGGTCACCCATGACCCGGTTCAGCTTCTCTGCCTTGGCGCCGAGGGCAACGACGCGCTCGCTGAGGAGCTGTGCCGCCTGCCCTGCCGGGAGGTGATGCATGAACATGAGCCCCGCGGCGAAGTTGGTGTACTCGCGGGTTGGTTGCGCCAGGATCTCGCCGACGACTTTTACGAGCAGCTCGCGGCCGGACTCAGTCAGCTCGTAGATGGTTCTTTCCGGCCGCCGGCCCTCCTTCTCGCGCTCGACCGAGACGATCAGGCCGCTGCGCTCGAGGACCTCGACCGTGTGGTACAGCGTGCCGAAGTTCAGCCGGATGAACTCGTCGTGATGGCGCTCGCGCATCGTCGCGGCGAGCTCGTAGGGATGCATCGGCCTCTCATCGAGGAGCTCGAGGATGGAGAGAGCAAGGGGCGAGACGCTAGGCGCAAGCTCCGACATATTCCACACAGAATATACGTAACTGGGCATCCGAAGTCAAATAGTCCGCCGGTGAACGACTTAACAAGCTGGGAAGGCGTCCCTCGGAAATCGATCTAAATTTCAGTTCAGGTGTCGATGGCTGGGGGAGGGAGCCAAAGAGGAAGGGAGGGCCCCGCCAGGGGTGCGCCTATTCTTCGGCGGGTTCTTGAGGCTCCGCCCCGAGTGGTTTCTCGTACCAGGCCACGTCCCAGTACCGGTCGAATTTGCGGCCCTGCTCAGTGAAATGGGCGACGCGTTTGAAAGCGAACCGCTCGTGGAGCGCGATCGATGCCGGGTTCGGCAGCGCGATCCCCGCGTAGGCGCGATGAACGTCCTCGCCCTCGAGAGCTCTGAACAATCCTTCGTAAAGCCGCGATCCCGCGCCCCGGCCCACTGACTCGGGCGTGAGGTAAACGCTGGTCTCGATCGACGTCTCGTAGGCCGGCTTGGCGCGGAACCGGCTGCTGCTCGCGTAGCCGATGACGATGCCTTCGGAAACCGCGACCATCACCCTATAGCGGCCCGCGACGCCGTAATGCGTGAACCACTCGTGGCGCGCGTCAACGGTCATAGGCTCGACATCGAACGTGTAGTGCGTCTCGGTGACGTACTGGTTGTAGACGTCATTCACGGCGGAGAGGTCGCTTTCAATTGCGGGCCTGACCTCGACCTTCGTGTTGATCACGATGCCAGTCTATTGCGGACGCCGGAATCGACTCGGGTCATCAGCCCACAATTGCGGCGTGGACCGCATCGTTCTCGAGGGCATGTCGTTTCAGGGCCGTCATGGTGTGCGGCCCGCGGAGCGCGAGCAGCCCCAGGAGTTCAAGGTGGACGTCGAGGTTGACTCCGACCTGAGCGCGGCCGGAAACAGCGACCGGATCGAAGATACGGTCGACTATCGGCAGGTCCGCGCGATCACCAAAGAGGTAATCGAAGGCGAGTCGCAAAAACTTCTCGAGACACTGGCCGCCCGCATTGCCGACCGGGTGCTGCAGCTGCCGCGCGTTGGCGGAGTCTCCGTGCGCATCTCCAAGCGGCCCGAAAGCATGCAACCCATCGTTGCAGCAGCCGTTCGCATTAATAGGACGCGCGCATGACAATCGCTTACTTCGATTGCTTTGCCGGAATCTCTGGCGACATGGCCCTCGGCGCCCTGATCGATTCCGGCGCCGATCGCGCGCTGCTCGACGCCACAGTCGAAGCTCTAAGGCTTGGCGACGAAGTCAGCATCGAGGTGCGTCACGAAACTCGCGGCCACGTCGGTGGCATCCGCGTCCTGGTCAAGACCGTGGACAGAGTCGAGCGCACAGTGCCCTCCCTACGCGCGGTCGTTGAGGACGCCGACGCTCCCGACGTAGTCAAAACGCCGGTGATCGACGCCATCAACCGGCTCGCCGGCGCCGAGTCCCGCCTTCACGGTGTGCCGGAGGATCAGCTGCACCTCCACGAGCTGGGAGGCGCCGACACCCTTGTCGACCTGATGGGCGCCTTCTGGCTGCTTCACGACCTGGACGTCGACCAGGTGTACTCGTCACCGCTGCCGGCGCCTCGAGGACGCCTGGACCGCATGCCGCTTCCCGCGCCCGCCAGCATCCGCGTGTTGGAGGGCACTGGCGCAATCTTTGAGCCGATCGATGAAGGCCGCGAGCTGGTGACTCCCACCGGCGCGGCGATCCTGGCCGCGGGCGCGAGATTCGAGCGTCCGGCGATGGTGCTTCACTCGGTCGGGTATGGAATCGGAACCCGAGAAACGCCGGGCAACGCGCTCGCGGTATGGATCGGCGAGCGAGTCGAGACGAAAACCTCCGTGACCATGATCGAAACCAATGTCGACGACATGGCGCCGAACCTCATCGCGCCGCTATGCGAAGACCTCATGGAGGCCGGGGCCCTGGACGTCAGCGTGACCTCGACCCTGATGAAGAAGGGCCGCCCGGGCCATCTTATAACCGTCGTGTCGCCGCCCGAGCTCGCCGCGCAACTGGTTGATCACCTGCTCCGGCACTCGACCACCCTTGGCGTGCGGATGACGAGCGCACAGCGGGTGATCGCCGCACGGAGGACTATCGAAGTCCGGACAGAGCTCGGTGTCGCGCGGGTCAAGGTCAAGGAAATCGGTGGCAAGCCGGTCGACCTGTCGCCCGAGTACGAAGACTGCCGCCGGATCTCGCGAGAGACCGGCCGGGAGCTCACCGAGGTCATGCGACGCGTCGGCGACGCGGCCCGCAAGGAGCTCGGCCTCGTCTGAGCTCGGTTTGAGGCCAGTTTGTTCGCCCTCCGTCGCGCGTTCTCATATATGATCGGAACCTTCCTGTCCGTAGTGGTCGTATTCGGCATCCTGGTCGTGGCAAGCAGATCGTTGGGTTACCTGCGAAGTCGACGCTTCTCGGTCGCTGACTCTGACGTCGCGACAGGAAGCGACGTGCGCCGCTCAGCCGCGGTGGGAGCAGGATCCGGCCTGTTGGTACTCGTGCTGATCGCCGCGCTGTACATCGGGATTACCCGCTGGGATTGGCTCGGCCACGCGGCCGTCAGCCACAGCGCCGTCGCCAGCCCGATTCCGATTTCCAGCCCTGGATCGGGAGCCGGATTCGGGGTCAAAAGCCCGCCGGCCGCCGCCTCGCCTTCCGCCTCCCCTTCCGCGTCTCCGTCGCCGTAGCCCGCGCCCCCGAAATCCACCCGCGACAATTAGCCGGTGACCGCTCGCGTCCTCGACGGCAGGGCCGTCGCGAGGCAGATCTTCGACGAGGTTTCTCAAGCGGTTTCCGCACGCGTCGGAGCGGGCGGCTCGCGACCAAAGCTCGCGACCGTGCTGGTGGGCGATGACGCGGCTTCGGCGCGGTACGTCGAGCTGAAACAGAGAAACGCGAGACAGGTCGGCATCGAATCGGAGGATCACCGCCTGCCCACGAACACGACGACCGAGGAGCTTTTGGACCTCGTCAATGTCCTGAACGCCGACGAGAACGTGAGCGCGATCCTCGTCCAGCAGCCCGCGCCTCGACAGATCGACATGCGACGTATCGCCATCGCCCTCGACCCCGTTAAAGATGTCGACGGCTTCCATCCGATGAATGCCGGGCTTCTCGCAATCGGGTTTCCGGGTGGCGTCGAGCCATGCACGCCCGCCGGCATCATCGAGCTGCTCGACCGCACGGGCATTCAGATTGAGGGCGCCGAGGCGGTCGTTGTCGGTAGAAGCAATCTCGTCGGTAAGCCGACCGCGCTTCTGCTTCTGAAGCGAAACGCAACGGTCACCGTGTGTCACACCCGGACCAGGGATCTGGCGAGCCACACAAGGAATGCGGACATCCTGGTCGCGGCCGCCGGAAAGGTGAACCTGATCACCAAGGACATG
>Ga0209648_10005006_pt1 | contig 11296 bp, 5 predicted proteins | sample GraSoi2013_115cm_FD_185830 | JGI IMG/M metagenome (GOLD analysis project Ga0209648, IMG submission 185830) | Grasslands soil microbial communities from the Angelo Coastal Reserve, California, USA - Sample 9_17_2013_115cm (SPAdes) (version 2) | ecosystem: Environmental > Terrestrial > Soil >...
ACCTTTCTGCGGTGGCTGACCCTCATCGTGCGTTTCAAGAAGAGGCTCATACTTCGCATCCCACGCTGATAGGAACTTCGAGCCGCGCTCCTCGATCCATCCCTCGAAGTCTTTCGAGGTAATCGTGTTGGGCCACGTAAACAAAGGGTTTTTGGGATCGAGAATAGTCACAATAGACTTTTCGTCTGTGACCTCTTCGGGGTCGTTGGTCATGACGTAAGGATATGGGCCGAAGTTGTGGTCGTATTCGGGTGTGTTGTATTGCACCATTACAACACCGCCGTCTTCCACATACTTCAACAGGCGGCTATTGTTCGCGATCAGATCAGGTCGAACCGCGTAGGCACGGACACCAACGACGATCGAGTCATACTTGCTAAGATCGGCGCTTGCGAGATCCTGAGGGGAGAGGAAGGAGACATGGACACCGAGAGCCTCCAGCGCAGCCGGAACATCGTCACCGCTACCTTCTATATAGCCAACGTTCTGCGATGGCGCCATCTTTACGTCTGCGCCCATCGTCTTATAGATCGCCGGACTATATAGGAAGTAAGGTCGCAGGCCGGTATAGCCTACTGAGATGTAACCTTCCTTGTACGATCTCCCGTTGTAGTCTGCTACAGCGGTGATCTGGTAGCGCTTCTCTGCGATGGCCGTAGGGAAGATGGTGAAGGCTACCGCACGTTCTTCTCCAAGCTGGGAAAAGTTGACTGCGATGAACTTCGGCTCTGAGATCCAGCCATCAGGAAGTTCGAGTCGAACGCTTTCCTTTGCTTGACCCTCGACGTTGTTGTGGAGACGTACGCTGAGGGGGAAGGACTTCTGACCGAGCGGAACGATTCCTGCGCTGGGGCTGAGCGCCAACGAGACTGACGGACCTACCGGCATGGGGTACCGTAGGGTTCCTGGACCATTGACCTTGCTGATGACCTGCACGACATTGATGGTTTCCAGTGTCAGTCCATCAAAGCGCAGGCGGACCGAAGCCTCGAGCGGATAAGGGGAGAGCGGCATATTCAGGAATTTGTCATGAGCAATGTCATAGTAGGACTGATCCATTCCTGGGCGCGTGAAGTATGGACGGGTGAAGGGCTCATCTTCCGGAACGGTTGCGGTAAAACGGACGTCTGACGCCTTGCCAGGATCAATTTGCTTTTGTGCCGCCGCTTCAGACTTTGCCTTCCACGATTTACCCGAAGGGGCCGTCAGATCAACTGCCTCAATTTCGACGGGAAGCTTGCCGCCGTTGAAGAGATGAACACCAACGTTGAAGCTTCTGGATGGCGTTGCCATCTGGAAGGTCTGCTGCGCGCCTCGAAACTCCGGTGGCAAACCGCCCTGTCTCGCGGGCGGTACAACATCTGCCTCAACGGATATGCCAAGTGACGAAAGCAGTGCTGCGTTGAATTGCTTTTGCTTCGCTGTGAGCTCATGGAGAACGTTATATTTTTCCTCTGCCTTGAGTGAACTCTTGGCTACCTCGGCCGCAAGGGTATCTGTCGCTTTCAGACCCTTTGCGAGTGTTCCAGCGATTGCCGATGGCTCCTGAGCAGAGAAATTCGCAATTGCGCTCTCGACGGCGTCACTTATCTTCTTCAGGCCATCCTTGAGGAAGGCAGGAGGCGTAGCACCGGCGAGATTAGCTATTCCGGCGAGCGAGACATCGATACCGTCAAAGAAGCTTGATTCCTTATCCTGCGCCGGGATGTGCGAACCGAAACGATGGTAGTTCCCAGCTTGCTCACCTGGCGAAGGAACATCGGACCCGCCGTTCTGCGATTTCTGGAAGCCTAGGCCTTCCCGCGAGACCTGAGGATATGTGAGGCCAAGCATGCTGTCATAGGTTCCTACTGGAATGGCGACGGTTGTTGAGACGGGACCGGGCTCCCAGGTGTTGGTTATGTGGTTCTGTACGCCGAGTGGTCCCCAACTGTGATTCGCGTAGTCGTATGAACCTTTCTCTGATGTGCGGAAGAACGGTGTCCGAGCATAGTCCTTCACCGGGCTCCACGGCAGAAGGCCTGACTGAATCTGTTCAGGAAACATCTTTGGATCGCCAGCCGCTTTGAAGACCTCCTGGGCCATTAGGCCTGCAGTTGCATGATTCCCATGCCCATCGGTTGGGCCGCCGACAAAGACCGAACACACAATGAGCGGACGCACCGTCCTGACAACTCGGACAGCTTCAGACAACACGCGATCATGGCCCCACTTATCCAGAGCTTCTTTTAGTGACTTTGAGAATCCGTAGTCCGCTGCGGTTGAGAAATATTGTCCGTCGAGACCGTAGTAACGGCCCGCCTGCAGTAGCTCTTCGGTGCGGACCAGACCAAGAGCGTCCCAAAGATCGGATGACATAACGTTCGCGCCACCCTCACCACGATTCAGTGTCATGAGGTTGGTGCGGACGCCAAGGCCGCGGCCTTCGTAGGCGAGGGTTGCTCCGTCCTCGTCGTCGGGATGAGCGACGATCATCAACAAGCTTGCGCGAGTGTGAAGTTTTTTCAGAAGCTGCCAGGTCTCCGCCGCGCCGCGATCAACTGGAATGGGCCGGGCGTCTACTATTGGCTTGGCAGGCGCAGCAAAGCTATATTTGGCAGCGAAGAGGGAGGGCAACGCGAGAGTTAGCGCTATGCCCAACAGATTCCTAGATCGAAAAAGCATGGTTCTCCATCTCTCACGGGATGTTCCGGTTAGTCGAAACATCCCGCGTGTCAGTTGTACTTTAGAAGTAGAACTTGCCAGCAAGTTGAATTTGCCGCGGATCATTCACCGTTGAGGTGATTTTGCCAAAGGTGGTTGTGTTAGCAACGCTTGAAGCGGGATTCGAAAAGTTTGCATGGTTGAAGGCATTGAACGCCTCAAAGCGGAGTTCGATCTTTCTTACGTCTCCAAGAGGAAACTGTTTGAACAGGCTGAAATCGATGTTCTCGCGGCCCGGCCCATGGTACATGCGAGGCCTGCAGCTGCCGAACGTGCCTGGCGTTGGCGTCGCAAATCCGTTTGGATTGATGAAGATGCCACTCTGTGATGCAACGCTTGCGCGATCGGTCGTTGTCCCGCTGAAGGGATTGCCCACACAGTTCGCGTACGCAGCGTGGTTGCCGCCTGTCTGACTGCTGTCTGGCGCCGTAACATTGAACGGATTGCCCGTCTGCAGCGTGACGATAGCGTTGACCTGCCAGTTACCGAGAAGCCGTGACGCTAAGGAATCGCTGTTCAAGACCCAACCGCCTTTGCCGATAGGCAACATCCATTCGCCGCTCGCAACGAAGCGGTGACGCTGATCGAAGGGAGAGTTGCTGCGTTCATGAGGGTAATCGTAAGCATTCTGTGGAGTCGACCCTGCCGTCAAATTGTCGGCAAAATCCGACATGGCATGTGCCCAGGTGTAACTGATCTGGTAGCCGAGACGATTCACCAGCCGGCGCCGCAGGCTTGCCTCAAGCGCCTCGTAGCTGGTATTTCCATCGTTTGTCGCCAACTCCAGGAAGGCGTGCTGTCCGGCACCGTTGAGATTGGCGTACGGGAATTGAACGGAGGGAACGCTTGGACTGGAGAAGCCCGTTATCAGGCCCTGATTGGCGTTGCGCAGCCTGTTCATCTTATGACCCCAGTTGCCGACCCAGTTCAACTCCATGACGGTAGATGAGGTGAGCTGCACCTGTGGGCCGAAGCTGGCCTGCTGCACGTAGCTGGTACGCTGATTGGGGTCCTGCCAATTGCTCTTCTGCAGATAGAGCGGGACCACCGAGGCAGCGTAGGTCGCACCTGGGAAGCCATTCTTCAACTGGAAGACCGGGGTTACGCTACCGCTACTTTGGGAGGTATTGATGGCCTTCAGAAAAGGTTGATTGAGGGCGAGGGTAGACTCCGATCCAATACGATTGATGAATTGATAGAAAACACCATAGCCACCACGAAAGACCACCTTCTCAGAGGCCTGATAGCTGAAGCCCACACGAGGAGCTATGTTGTTCTTGTCGGGGTTGATGAGGGACCGATCAGCCCAGCCTTTCGCATTCGCTGTCGATGGAACGAGTGAACCACCACCCGCCGCAGAGAAGTTCGCGACCTGATTTGTCCTATTCAACATGGGCGCGTAGAGCTCGTAGCGTGCGCCGTAGGTCACTGTCAGATTTTTTGCAATGCGCCAGGTGTCCTGCCCGAAGAAGGAGTGGCCGGGGAGGAAGTTATGCACCGAGAGCGGCGTGTTGTAGATGGTCGAGGCGACATCGCCGAGCAGGAAGTCTGCAAAGCCGAAGCCGGACTTGTTGGAGTAGATACCGGTGGATTGAATGAAGCCCTGCGGCGCCTGGAGATCGAGGAAGGTAAAGGTACTACGATGATACTCGTAACCGAACATCAGGCTGTGGTTGCCCTGCAGCTTGGTGAAGATGTCGATGAATTGGAACACCTGTGCAACCTGGAACTGCGGCCGAAAGCGATCGACACCAAGAGTGACCAGGCCGGAGATATAGATTGGCGGCAGGCCGGTGGCGAAGGGCGATTGGGGAATGCCAGTCAGGCCATAGTCGGCGGCGTTGGATTTGCCGGGCGTGAGTCCGATGGGATCGCTATGCGCGTTGTCGCGGAGGAAGCCGTAGCGAGCCTGATTGACAGCAGAAGGAGACAGAATGTGGGTCCATCCCAGCGCTAAGCCCTGATTGCGGATCTTGTAGTCGGTAGCGAAGCCACCATTGCCCGCAATCGGGTTCGAAGTCCACGGAGGGTCCTGCCGATGCTGTTGCAGGAAGCTGTAGCGGCCAAAGAGTGTGTTCTTCTCGCTAAGCTTGTGGTCGATGCGGATGTCGGCGGAGTCTACTTTTGTCGGGACACGGTAGACAAAGTTGTAATTCGGATTGCCTGTCCAGGTCGGCACTGTTGAGTCATTAGGGTCGGGGAAGAGAGATGCGAGTTTGACTCCCACAGGATCGAGGCAGCCAGGTGCAATGACTCTGTTCGTGATGCAGCCTGCCTGGCCAGTGGCTACGGCGGTGAGCGGATAGGCGGCGGCACTGAGTTCGCTGAAGTCGCCCTTCTTCATAGCGGCAGAGGGTACGACGGAGGACTTGGTCGTATCCTGACTGCTTCGTAGGCCCTGGTAGTCACCGAAGAAGAAAGTGTGGTCGCGATAGATGGGGCCGCCAAAGGTTCCGCCAAACTGATTCTGGCTGAATACTCCCTTTTTGATTCCCTTTTGCCTATTGAAGTATGTGTTTGAGTCCAGCGCACTGTTGCGAGCGTACTCGAAGGCGTTCCCGTGAAATTTGTTGGTGCCGCTTTTGACGGAGGCATTGACGACGGCTCCAGCAGAGGTGCCGAACTCGGCCGAATAGGTTCGGGTCTGGAGACGGAACTCTTGAATCGCATCCGGCGGAGGCTGCACATTCTGCACAGAGCCCTCCTGCAGGTTCGTGGAGCCGGAGTTGTTATCTACACCGTCCAGGGCGAAGTAGTTTTGCGTCTCCGAGTTGCCGTTCGAACTGAATCGATCAGGCGCAGCATTCGCGACAGAAGGATTCTTGAAGATGCCGGGAGACAACAGCGCCAGGTCAGCATAGCGGCGACTGTTCAAGGGGAGATCGTTGATCTGGGACGCGCCAATGACGACGCCGACATCGGCCGACTGCGTCTGCAACTGTATGCCGCTTTCACTTACTTCGATCTGCTCCTGCGTGGCGCCAACCTTGAGCGTGAAATCCACTTGCGCGCGAGTCTTGACGTGAACCTCTACCGAAGGATTCTTGGCCGGCCCAAATCCTTGAGCCGTTGCCTCGACAGAATATGTGCCCGGGATCAAACCGAGCGCCTGATACGTTCCATCATCGTTGGCCTTGGTGGTCGTAGCGACGCCCGTGTCCACGTTGCGAATGGTCACGGTCGCGTTTGCTATCACAGCGCCCTGCTCGTCATGCAGCACTCCGGTAACCGTGCCCGTATCCATCTGCGCCCATGCCGCAGGCACTATGAGAATGAGCACGAGGAGCAACACGCTGCCGATGACCTGGCTCTTCTTCTGTCTTGCGAGATTGATTCCAGTTCTAAGCAGATCCATGCGACTCACCTCTCTTGCGTGTGCGTTAGCACCGAGACCAACACAAATCCTGCCCTGCGAAATGGACCGAACTGGGACACTCATATTCGCTTCTTTGTTTCCGCAGTTCGATGTCATTCTTGGCGATTCCGTTATCGGTAACGTAACTAGCGTTCCTAAGGAAATATCAGCCACTCATTGGCCTGTCAAGAAAATTGTTTGTCTGTACTCAGGAACGTCACATGCAATCAATGTTGCCGCAAGGCAGGAGAGGAACTATCGAACGACCATCCCAACACAAAGCCGGAAAGATATACCGCACGGTCTCAATCGCGCAAATCCACTGCGAGCTTTCGGCTTGCGCCTTAGTCCTGACCCGGAACGCTCCTTCAATCCTGTCAAGTCCCGCACAGCATAATCAAAGGCCTATCCAAAACGGAACATGCACAAAAAGAAAGACTTACGATCAAGAAAATTATTTCGGAAATCTGGCGTAGCAGTTAACCCCAAACCGTTAGAATAGAAACAGTGGACAAAAGGAAAGGCCCAGCGGCAATGCTGGGCCTTATCTCTTTTAGATTGAATATTTTACCCGCAAACCCAATGAATGCAATATTTTACGAGGACAATTTTTGCTATCTATATGTAAACATGACGCTTATCGAACCACCCCCCGGGGGTACCCCCTAAAAGGAGGCCCTTATGCCTTGACTCTCAATTGGCGCATATACCTGGCGAACTCCGGGTGAGCGGGGAGTCCTTGCGAGCCGCCTGCTGCCATCGCTGCGAGACTGCCGCAGATATTCCCTGCACGCAGGCAGTCGTCCCATTGAGAACCGCGCAGGAACTCATGCAGGAAGCCACCGTTGAACGCGTCGCCTGCGCCCGTTGCATCGATGACGGTGCCAGGCAGAGCGGGCTGCTTGTGCAGCTTGCCGTCGTACATCAGCATGGCGCCTTTTGCGCCGAGCTTGACGATTGGCACGCGAACCCATTCGCCCAACTTCTCAATTGCGCGCAATGCGCTTTTTGTCCCAGTGACAGCGCATGCCTCATGCTCGTTCGGAAAGATGAACTCGCAGTGCCGGATGATCGACAGCAGTTGATTGATCGAGATGTCCGGGTTCCATCCAAAATCAGCCGAGATGGTAATGCCTTCTTCCCGCAGAGCCTTCAGGACGGGAATCCATTTTTGCGGGCGGCGGAGGGCGCAGGCCAGGTGTACATGGCGCGCCCTTCTGAGCTTGCGTTTGACCTGATCCTTGTCGAGCAGATCTTCGAGGTTGCGGTTGATGGGCTCGTGGGTCACCATCATTCGGTCGCCTTTGTAGGCGATGCAGACTGTCAGAGCCGTCGCGGCATCCTTTCGGACTTCGCAGGCGGTGACGTCCAAGCCTTCGTTCAGGATCGATGCCCAGGTGGGTAGGGTGGGGGCGTCGGCTCCGACCCTGGTCACAATTCCGGTAGAGGTGCCCAGCTTGCTGGCGGCGAGGGCGGTGGTCGCCAGTCCGCCACCGGGAGCGATGAGGAAGTGGTCGGTCTTGAGCTCTTCGCCTAGGCGAGGCCGGTCGGGGAGGCGGTAGAAGACGAGGTCGGAGAAGAACTCTCCAAAGACGACCAGATCAAAGGACTTTACAGCGTTTCGCTTTGAGAGCATCGCAGCCTAGCCTGAGATCGTGCCGAAGACGCTCTCAGCGTTCGCCTCTCTCAGAGATTGCCATTGAATTTCGCTAACGATATCGGCAAGCCGGAGCGGTGTCAAGAATCCGTTGCGCTCTCAGCTTTCGCTTGAACGTCTTACGATCATTTTTGGGGAGAGCATGAGATCGCGATTGGGGGCCACCCCGTCAGCGGAGAGCGCGCGCAGGATCAGCTTCGCTGTCCTTTGTCCCAGTTCCAGACCGGAGAGGTCGACGGTCGAGAGGGGAACCTTCATCTCGCGGGTGGACGGGAGGTTGCCGCAGCCGACGACGGCAACGTCCTCGGGCACCCGCAGGCCCTTGTCGAGTGCGGCGTCGATCACGCCGATGGCGAGGAGATCGCTGTAGCACATCACCCCGTCGGGGCGAACCCTTGCGGACTGCAACCGGCACATCGCGTCATAGCCTCGCTGATACTCATGCTTGTCGATCTCCGTGGCTTCGATGATGAGGCCGGGCCGGAAGGGGATGTTGAACTCCTGCAGCGCTGCTCTGTAGCCCGAGTAACGGAGGTCGGCGGCGGCGGTGCGCGGACCTCGCAGATACGCGGGCTTGGTACAACCTGCCTGGATCAGATGTGCTGCGGCTACATATCCGATCTCCTGATCGCGTATGCCGACGAAGGGAGACGCGAATGATGGAAGTTTGCGGTCGATGAGGATGACCGGAGCCCTCTGGGTGCCGAGCGCAGTGAAGAACTCCGGCGACTCCTGAACCGAGGCGACGACCAGGGCGTTTACCTGGCGGGACAGTTGCAACTCAATCTCGTGGCGCTCGATCTCGGGATCTTCTTCGGCGGAGGAGATGAGGAGACCGTAGCCCTTTGCACGGATCGTCTGGGCCAGGCCCTTTGCGACCTCTGCGAAGAAGGGGTCGGCGAGGGATGGGATGACGAGGCCGATGCTGAAGGTGTTTCCCGTGCGCAGGCTGCTGGCGGCGATGTTGGGCCGGTAGTTCAGCTCCTTCATGCGCTGCAGGACTCTGGCCTTGGTGGCTGCGCTGATGTCCGTCTGTCCGCGCAGGACCTTGGAGATCGTCATCTTGGAGAGGTTCAGATCGCTTGCGATGTCTTTCAGGCGAACCGTCATTGCCTGGGCGATCTCCTCTGTGACCTGGCGTTGAGTTGATGCTCATCTTACACTTCCTGTTTCAATTCCTCACTGGTACCCCTCCCCCTCCCCTGTTTGGACCTAAAGTTATTAGATTCAATACTTTGCATGGGTATAATATGTGCAAAGTATTCATTCCAGAGACTTTACAGGTAAAGTCTTCTTTCCAAACGGGTTATGCCATCTAAATGCAAAAGCCCCGGTGGTTAGCCGGGGCTTCTTTCTTGATCTCTACTTTAATTATAGCGGATTGGGTGGAACTCCTACGCCACGCGTATGTGGTTGATTGGTATTGGTTTAGGCGACTTGGGGGCTTGACAGGTTTTTGAGTGGGTGGGATTGGTGGGATGAGAAAGGAGAGCGGTTCGCGCTTCGCGCGAATACCCCACCCTTCACGATGAGACCGTGAAGGATGGGGCACCCGATGCATGGTATCGATTTACTATTGGGTTCCGCGGCCGGTGAGGGAGCGGATGAGGTCTACTTCGTGCTGGCGGTAGGGGGTCCAGTCCTGGCGGAAGACCTCGTGGAACCAGACTGTGGGCTGGGAGAGGACATAGGGTTTTTGCCATGAGTCCCAGGGGAGGTAGGTCTGGGTCTTGCCGGCTACGAAGCCCCAGTTGATGGCTCCGATGTTCAACTGCTTTGCAAGAGGAAGGATGGTGTCGAAGGTGCTCCCGTTGCCGCGCGCCATGTACTCGGTGCAGATGATGGGGCGGTGCAAAGGCTGGAGCGATTTGACCTTGGCTTCGAAGTCTTCGGGCCAGCCGTAGTTGTGGAAGGTGATGACGTCGGACTCGGCTAACTGGATCCTGGTTACGGCACTTTCCTTTGCGGGGTCCGTCCAGTTCCCTGTCCAGACGCCGCTGGTGAGGGGGTGGATTGGGTGGGCGGAGCGTGCCCAGGCGAAGGCCTTGGGTAGGAGGGCGGCGACGAGTTCCGCCTTGTTCCTGGGCTCGTCGAATCTTTTGTCGTTGGTGTTATCGGGTTCGTTCCAGATGTCCCAGCCGAGGATGCGGTCGTCTTTGGCGAAGGCACCCACGGCTCCCTGGACGTAGGACTTCAGTTTGGGCTCGTAGGAGGGGTCGGTGAGCTCGGCGGCGCCCGGGCTCTGGACCCAGCCGGAGTTGTGGATGCCGGGGATGGGTGGGTGCTGCGGGCCGAGGTGGGGGTTGGACTCCCAGCAGGAGTCGAAGAGAACCAGAAGCGGCTTGATGTGGTGCCTTGCCGCGATAGCCAGGAAGGCGTCGAGTCGTTTGGTGAAGCCCTGGGGGTCCTGCTCCCAGAGTTGATCCTGCAGGAAGACTCGCATGGTATTCATGCCGATGGATTCGGCGAGGGCCAGCTCCTTGTCGTTGAGCTGAGGGTTGAAGGTGGCGGCCTGGAACATCTCGAGCTGGTTGATGGCGTCGGAGGGGACGAAGTTCGCGCCTACGAGCCAGGGTTGCTTTGCGTACCAGGCGTTGGCCGCCTGCTCGGTCCATCGTTGTGGCTGGTCTTGTGCGGCGACAGAGAGGACGGGGAACGCGAGGGCTAGACCGACGGCGAAGAGCTTAGTTAGCTGCATGAGGCGAAATGATACGTGAGAGGGATGGAGATTCGTATAGGAAGAACAAACGACAGCAAGTGCAAGAACAAGAGCAACCGAAGGTCCTTCGACTCCGTAACTCGCAAAATATGCGAGTTACTTCGCTCAGGATGACACATCGTTTTAGGGGAGTTGAGAGAGAACAGACAACGACAAAAGCAAAAAACAGAAGCAGATCCCTACGGGATGACAACCAAAAGAGCAACGGCAAGAGCAGCTGCGACGGCAAAAGTAGCTGCAACTGCACACGGACTACATCGATAGGCGGGAACGGTATACCCTTGTTGCGCGAGGTTTTTGCGCTGTGATGATGAAGGCTTTGTTGCTCTCTGAATACAAGCATCTGGAAGTGACCGATTTGTCTGTGCCGGTGCCTGGGCCGCAGGATGTTCTGGTGCAGGTGGCGGCTTGCGGGATCTGCGGGAGCGATGTGCATGGATATGACGGCTCGTCGGGCCGGAGGATTCCTCCGGTGGTGATGGGTCATGAGGCGGCGGGGACTGTCGCGGCGGTGGGCTCGGAGGTGACAGGATTTGCCGTGGGTGACCGGGTTACGTTTGACTCGACCGTCTATTGCGGTGCGTGCGAGTTCTGCAGGAAGGGTGAGGTGAACCTGTGCAACAACCGGCAGGTGGTGGGAGTTTCGTGCGGGGAGTTCAAAAGGGCGGGGGCGTTTGCGGAGTATGTCGCCGTACCGGCGCGGATTGCCTACCAGCTGCCGGAGGCCCTGGGGTTTGCCGAGGCGGCGATGCTGGAGGCGGTGTCGGTGGCGCTGCACGCTGTACACGTCTCGGAGCTAGAGGGCGAGGAGACGGCGCTGGTGATCGGCGCGGGAATGATTGGGTTGCTGGTGCTGCAGGCT
>Ga0209648_10005007_pt1 | contig 11292 bp, 10 predicted proteins | sample GraSoi2013_115cm_FD_185830 | JGI IMG/M metagenome (GOLD analysis project Ga0209648, IMG submission 185830) | Grasslands soil microbial communities from the Angelo Coastal Reserve, California, USA - Sample 9_17_2013_115cm (SPAdes) (version 2) | ecosystem: Environmental > Terrestrial > Soil >...
GACGCCGTCAACTCTCCCATCGTGGTCACTCGGCTCATGTATGCGAGGTCTGCCTCCGCTTGACGCAATCTCTCGCGGTCTTGCTCCGCCCGCTTACGCTCGGTTACGTCCATGGCGCTACCCACGAATTCAACAAGATCGCCGGAGGCATTGAACACCGGACGGACTACGCCATGGATGTACTTGATCGAACCGTCCGGAAGAACAGTTCGGAAATCCACTTCGTAACCGGTCCTTTCACGGACTGCTCTCTCGCGGCTTTTGAGTACCATCTCCCGATCCTCGGGATGAACGCGTTCCGCCCATTCTTCGAATGACGGTAGATCCATTGTTGGATCGAAGCCATACAGTCGGTAGACTTCCTCGGACCAGAAGGCGATCTCACTGGTGGCGGCGTTGAATGCCAAAGTACCTATGTGGGTCAACCTCTCCCCTTCCTCCAATAGGGCCTCACTCCGCCGCAATTCGGCGGTCCGTTCCGCGACCTTCACCTCGAGTTCCTTGTGCGCTTGCCGAAGCGCTTGCTCCGCGCGTCTTCGCGAGGCGCTGAACCAACTGAAAACTAATCCGAATAATGTGAAAACGACCAGGTAAGGCATATTAGAAAGGTCCATCACGAGCCGATAAAGGGGAGGAGTGAAGAAGTAATCCACACTCAGGATTGAGAGCACAGTCGCGAGGAAACCAGGCCCACGTCCGGCATACCAGACCGTTAGGGCAATAGCCATCAGGAATGGCGTGACCGCCACACCTTCGAAGCGTCTCACGATTAGCGCTAACCCGAGTCCGATTGCGACGGACAGAACTGCAATGCCGTAGCGCAGAGTTGCGGGCAGAGCTGTCGCTGATCGAGGATACCAATGTGCCATAACGTACTTTGCTTACCGTATCCGGCGTCTCTTGCGCAAATAGTCTGCAGAAAGGATGATAGCGCATTAATTTAAACTTAACTAGAATGCTGTTATCTCGGCAGTACGGCCGCCTGGAGACGGCCGATTCGGCGACCCGTAGATGGACGTTCAGTTATTAGAACGATGAGAATCCCGCTAGGATACGTGTGCGCTGCGCGTTTCGGACTGGGCGCACTACTGAGCCTGGTACTGCGGTCGTCATCGGTGGCTCTAGTTCTAATTTTCGACCTCCAGAATTGCCGTTCGACCCTCAATCCTCTCCATTCCCTGCATAACACTTAACCAGTTGATTCTCCCATGCTATCCTTATCCTGTGTTTGCCAAGTTCCATCTTCGCCGATCTCCCGATTCTCTCTCCGGCCTAGCCCCTGCTGTCCGCCCCCTATCCCCTAACTTCTTTATTTGCCACACATCCGCAAACTCGCCCGTAAGTCCAAGTATTGCCACACTTCCGAAAACGACTGTTTCTAAGCCCAATGTTTGCCACACATCCGAGACCCCCTGGGGCGTGTTCCCGTTCCATGTCGACTTGCTTGCCACGATCCTTTCGCATAGATTTCGACCCTGTCGGACAGTATCTCCTAACTCCCATGGAATCATTTCCTTTGCCGACCCCCACCCCTTAAGCTATTTCGTATCATATCGTTACAAAAACCTAGGGGGCAGGGGGCTGGCGACCACTCGTCCAGAATCACCGATGAATGGCGAACCTGGGGTTGCCGCACGTACGGTATGCGCGACCAAACTGATCGGGGCGCACTTGTCGGCCGCTCCGTTGACTTGCATCTTCCGGGCCCCTAACATGGCACTCCAAAGCTTCACCGCGCATTCCCAGGTTACCGGGGAAGACGATTTCCGCGCGGAAGTCGGGCTACTGCTGAGGTCTTGAAGTCCTCTGAAACATGCCACCTCCGATCATGACCCTTCAGGCCTTTGTCTCGCGACACGTTGTAACGGCGGAAGGGGTCCGGCCAGCGGCATTACTTGTGGACGAGGGACGGATCCAGGCCGTAACTGCCGCGGATCAGGTGCCCGCTCATGCCCAGATCCATGATTTTGGGGAGGCGGTAATCCTTCCAGGGTTGGTCGATTCGCATGTTCACATTAACGAGCCCGGACGTACGGACTGGGAAGGATTCGCAAACGCGACTCGCGCTGCTGCCGCCGGAGGCTACACGCTGCTCGCGGATATGCCTCTGAATTGTCTGCCGGCCACGACCACGGTTGCCGCGCTCGAAGCGAAGCGAGAAGCCGCTCGCGGCCAATGCTGGGTAGACTGGTCTCCCTGGGGCGGCATCGTCAGCGATAATCAGGAACACATCGAATCTTTGGCGGCCGCGGGTGTGGCCGGATTCAAGTGCTTCCTCATCGATCCCGGCATCGACGGCTTCAGCATGGTTACCGAGCGGCAACTCCGTGCGGCGCTGCCGCGCGTTGCGCGAAGCGGACTTCCTCTGCTCGCACATGCGGAGTTAGCCACGCCTGTGAATACGGCTACAGGGCGTTTGGCCAATGCCGACTGGAGACGCTACGCAACATACTTACAATCCCGCCCAGACGAGGCGGAACTCTCGGCAATCCGCTTGCTGCTCGCGCTGTGCCGCGAATACGCTTTCCGGCTGCACATTGTGCATCTCTCGACATGCCAGGCGCTGAACGATCTGCGCACGGCGAAGTCCGAGGGCCTCACAGTAAGTGTCGAGACGTGCCCACACTATTTGTGCCTGGCGTCGGAAGACATACTGGACGGAGCCACACCATTCAAATGCGCGCCGCCGATTCGCAGCCGGGAGAATTGCGAAAGACTATGGGAGGGGCTCCGGGAAGGAACGATTGATATGGTTGTGACCGATCATTCTCCCTGTCCTCCGTCTATGAAGTGCATCGACGACGGCGATTTTCGAATCGCTTGGGGCGGAATTTCGAGTCTCTCCGTGGCGCTGCCGGTAATGTGGACGGAGGCCCAAAGGCGAGGATTTACACTGGCCGATATTGCGCGCTGGATGTCGGAGGGCCCGGCCCGGCTGGCTGGCTGCGGCGCGCGCAAAGGCCGAATCGCGGCGGGCTATGACGCCGACCTGGTGGTATTTGACCCTGACGCCGACTTCCTCGTGACGAAAGAGAGACTGTATTACCGGCACCCGGTTTCTCCCTACCTGGGGCAACGGCTGCGTGGAGTGGTAGAGGCGGCGTATCTGAGAGGGAAATTAGTTTTTGCGCAAGGCGATTTTCCCGGTGAGGCAGCGGGACGCGAGTACCGGCGCTAGCTGCTGTATACTCGTCGACTAAAGAATGGAGTCCGTCGAGTTGCGAGAGCATCACAGCGTCGGAATGTCAGTTCCCCGCAAAGAAGGACGCGACAAGGTCACGGGCGCGGCGCGGTACGTGGACGACATTTCCATGCCCGGGATCGTCTATGGAGCGACCGTCCGGAGCAAGGTCGCGCGGGGCCGGATCAAGAGTATCCGTTTCGGCAACGAAGTGGCCTGGGACGAATTTGTGATCGTCACGGCAAAAAATATTCCGGGAAAAAATCATGTTGCACTGATTGCGGATGATCAGCCGTGCTTGGCCGAAAATATCGTGAATCATCCTGAGGAGCCGATTCTGTTGCTGGCTCATCCGGACCGGCATGCGCTTCCGAAGGCGGTCGAGGCGGTCTCAATCGAATATGACCCACTCCCGGCAATTCATAGCATCGAAGAGAGCGAGCGGTGCTCCGAAATCATTTGGGGCTCGGACAACACCTTCAAGACATTTTTGATCGAGAAGGGCGATGTCGACGCGATCTGGAGCAACGCGGACTACATCGTGGAAGGCGAGTACTTCACCGGCGCGCAAGAACAGCTGTACATCGAAAACAACGGAATCATCGCTGCCGTCGACGCGGAGCTTGGAATCACCGTGTGGGGATCGCTGCAGTGTCCTTATTACGTGCACAAGGCGCTGATGACTCTGTGCGCGCTTCCTGAGGACAAGGTTCGGGTTGTCCAGACGGAGACCGGAGGAGCGTTCGGCGGCAAGGAAGAGTATCCGTCCATGATCGCGGGACACGCGGCGCTGTTGGCAATCAAATCCGGACGCCCGGTGAAAATTGTGTACGACCGACTGGAAGACATGACCGCCACGACCAAACGTCATCCGTCGCGTACACGCCATCGCACGGCGGTGAGCAAGGACGGCAAAATCCTCGGCGGTGAAATCGAATTCACGATCGATGGCGGAGCTTACACAACGCTGTCGCCAGTCGTGCTTTCGCGAGGCACAATCCACGCCGGCGGTCCTTATTATTGGCCGGCTGTTCGCATTCGCGGGAAGGCCGTGGCCACCAACGCGCCTCCCAACGGGGCGTTCCGCGGTTTCGGCGCGCCGCAAAGCCTCTTCGCGATGGAGCGGCACATGGATCGCATCGCCTGCGTTCTTGGCCTCTCTCCGGTCGAGATCCGCCGCCGAAATTTTTTGCAGCCGGAACAGACCACGACGACCGAGCAGACCGTAAAGGAAAAAATTAACCTGAATCATCTGCTGGATCGAGCCCTTGAGCTTTCCGGATACGAGTCGAAGCGCGCACGCTTTGCAATCGAGAACGAATCGGCGGCCACCAAGAAGGGCATGGGAATCGCCGCCTTCCTGCATGGCGCCGGATTTACGGGTTCCGGCGAGCGGTATCTGGGGTCCGTAGTCGGCATCGAAGCCCATGCCGATGGCCGTGTTCGCGTACTGGTTTCGAGCGCAGAATTCGGCCAGGGCACGAATACCGTCCTTTGCCAGATCGCCGCCGAAACGCTCGGACTCCCGTACGAAGATATTGAAATTGCGCAGCCGGATACGCGAGAGGTTCCCAACAGCGGCCCAACGGTGGCGTCACGGACGGCCATGATTGTCGGGAAGCTGGTGCAATCGGCGGCGGTAGGATTAAAGCAAACCCTTTGCGGATGCGCATTGCTCGGAGACACTTATACGAGGGCGCAATTCAGCGCTGCCTGCGGTAAATACGCCGCCGCGCGCGGTCCCCTCAAGTCTTACGCGCGTTACGAATCCCCAAGCGGCATTTTCTGGGATGACGAGAAATACCGCGGCGAAGCCTATTCGGCATTTGCCTGGGCCGTTTACGTTGCGGAGGTCGAAGTCGACCTCACCACCTACAGCGTGTCCGTGAAAGATTTCGTCGCTGTACAGGAAATCGGCAAGGTGCTTCACCCGGTTCTAGCAACCGGGCAGATTACCGGAGGCGTGGCGCAAGCGATCGGCTTCGCGCTCTACGAAAAAGTTAACCAGCAGAACGGACGCATGCAAAATGGCCAGATGACGAATTACATCATGCCGACGTCCGTGGACCTCCCTCCCATCCGCGTATTTTTCGAAGAGATTGGAAGCGCGCACGGCGCTTACGGCGCCAAGGGCATCGGAGAGCTTCCCATGGATGGACCCGCCCCGGCGATCGTGAATGCCGTCGAAGACGCGACGAGCATCCCATTCAACTCGATTCCCTTGCTTCCGGAAGACGTTTTCGAAGCTATGACCGCCAGGCTTGAACCAGGCAACGCGGCCGTTCCGTTGGCAGGAGCGCGATGAAAGCCTCGACGACTAGCGCGGGCAAATGCGAAGTCTCGTTCACCATCAATGGCGAGCCGAAGACGGTGTTCGTCTATCCGATGGAGCGCCTGTTGGACGTGCTGCGTGGCCAACTCACTCTTACCGGCGCCAAAGAGGGTTGCGGTGAAGGTGAATGCGGCTCGTGCTCCGTCCTGATGGACAGCGTGCTTGTGAATAGCTGTCTCGTTCCTGTGCTGCAAGCCAGCGGCACGAAAATCATCACGATCGAGGGGCTTGCCGAGGATTCGCGATTGCATCCTCTTCAGACGGCTTTCCTTCACTGCGGCGGCGCGCAGTGCGGTATTTGCACGCCCGGGATGATTCTGGCGGCGTCCCACCTGCTGCACAAGCGGCCGGAACCCACACTCGACGATATTCGTGAAGCGCTTTCCGGCAATCTTTGCCGCTGCACCGGCTACATGCAAATTTTTGACGCTGTGATGCGAGCGGCCCGGCACGGGACAGCAACATGAGATCCGATCCGGCGGAGTTCGACCTTGTCGCGCCGGGAAACCTGCATGCCGTCGTTGCGCTGCTGGCGGACGAACCCGGTGTGTGGTTGCCCGTCGCCGGAGGCACCGACTTAATGGTGTTGTTCGCAGCAGGCACGCTCGCAGCACGGCGCCTCGTCAGCATCTGGAATCTTCCGGAGCTCCGCCAAATTGAGGTGTTCGCGCACGAAATTCGAGTCGGTGCCGGATGCACGTACACAGATCTGCGCGAGCACGTGGTAGTGCGACAGGAATTTTCGCTGCTGGCGAGTGCGGCGGCCTGGACCGGCGGCATCGCCAACCAGAATCGCGGAACGCTCGGGGGCAACATCGTCAACGCCTCGCCCGCAGCGGATTCACTTCCCGCGCTCCTTGTATACGAGGCGGAGCTCATCCTGGTCTCGGCGCGCGGTGAGCGCAGGATACCTTACGGAATCTTTCACACGGGTTACAAGAAGATGGAGCTCCGCTCGGATGAGCTGCTTCGATCCGTGTGTCTTCCGAGGCGATTCGCCAATTATTTCCCGTACGCGCGAAAAGCCGGTGCGCGAAACGCGCAGGCGATTTCTAAAGTGTGCATCGCGGCTCTAGGCCGGCTGACAGGCGAGGCGATCGAAGACGTGCGCATCGCTTTGGGAAGCGTTGCGCCCGTTCCGCTTCGCCTGCCCGAAACGGAGCGGCTGCTGATCGGGAAAACGGTCGCACCATCTCTTTTGGACGCCGCAAGAAAAGCCGCCTCTACGGAGATCCAGCCTATTGACGATATTCGTTCGACCGCGCGATATCGCGCCGCGGTGGCAGCGAATCTCGTCGCCGAGTTTCTCGGGAAGCTGCAGGCCGAAGGTAGAAGCCCATGAGTGACGTGCTGGCACGTTGGAACCGCCTGTCACACCAAGACGCGATAAATGACATTCTGCCGTGTTGCGGCTCGAGAGCTTGGGCGGAGAGCATGGCCGCCAAGCGTCCCGTGTCGGACGAGACGTCGCTGTTGGGGACCTCGAACGAAGCCTGGCGCGCACTGAGTCAATCCGATTGGCTGGAAGCGTTTAGCAGCCATCCGCGGATCGGTGAATCCCGCACGGAGCCATCCGCAACGCCGAAATCTTGCGGGTGGCCGGCGCGGGAGCAGCAAAACGTCACCGCGGCGGACGATTCCGTCAAGGCTGCGCTTGCCGGCGCGAACCGGGAGTACGAGCAGCGATTCGGCCGCATTTTCCTGGTGTGCGCGAACGGAAAATCGGCGCAAGAAATCCTGGAGAATCTGCGCCACCGGCTGCACAATTCGGACCATGCCGAATTGCAGGAAGCCGCGGAGCAGCAGCGGCAGATCACCCAGATTCGATTGAAAAGGTGGCTTGGAAAATGATGCGCATCTCCACGCATGTTCTGGACACGGCGCGCGGCAAACCCGCGGAGCGCGTGCCCGTGCGGCTGGAACGGCAAGAGTCGCCAGGAAAATGGCGGCAGCTCGCAAAAGCGCTAACCGATCGCGATGGCCGGTGCGGGCAGTTGCTGCCGGAGAATGAAGTCTTTCAAGAGGGGCTGTATCGTTTGAGCTTCGAAACTGCAGATTACTTCGCGGCGCAGGGAATACAGGGCTTGTATCCGGCCGTCGAGATTACATTTCAGGTGCGTAACGCCGAATCGCACTTTCACATTCCGCTCTTGCTAAGCCCGAATGGATACACAACGTACCGTGGGAACTGAGCGCATGGCGACATTGGCCGAGAACCGTTATGGAAAATCGCGGGTGCGATTGGTGCAGGTTAAGCGTCACCGCGATCGGAACGACTTCCGCGAATGGACTGTGCAAGTGCTTCTTGAAGGAGATTTCGCCAGCTGTTTTGAGGACGGGGACAACAGCAAGACCCTGCCCACGGATACGATGAAGAACACGGTCTATTCGCTGGCGCGAAGTTCCTCGGCCGGTTGTATGGAAGACTTCTCGAAGGAGCTAGTGGATTTTCTGCTGAACCGCAACCCGCAAGTGTCGCGCGCTGAAGTCAGCGTGTCAGAAAAAACTTGGGAGCGGCTCCAGACAAGAGGAAAACCTCACTCGACAGCCTTCGTGCAATCGAGCGGCGAGTCCCAGATAACGAAAGTAGCGCGCGTCCAAGGCGGCGCCTTCTCGGTCTCGTCCGGGCTGGAAAACCTCGTCATCATGAAAACCGCGGGATCGGCCTTCGAGGGTTACATCAAGGATTCTTTGACGACGCTTCCGGAATCGAGCGATCGCCTGTTCGGCACGGCTGTCCGGGCTACGTGGTGCTACTCGGCCTCGGATCTAGCATTCGCGCCGTTTCGCACAAAGATCCGCGAGATGCTGCTTACGGTTTTCGCGGATCACGAGAGCAAGTCCGTGCAACACACCCTGTATGCCATGGCTGACTGCGTTCTCGAAACCGTTCCAGAAGTCGACGAGATCACGCTGGCGATGCCGAACAAGCATTGCTTGCTCGTGGATCTTTCCCGCTTCGGGCAAGACAACCCAAACGAGATTTTCGTACCGATCGAAGAACCGCACGGATATATCGAGGCGCGGATCCGGCGCCAGCGCTGAGTTGAGATGCCCATGAGCAGCGACAGCACAGCCCGCGCCGAAACTATCATCAGTCGATGCCAGACGCTGGCTCGCTTCAGCGAGGACCCAGGCAGCACGCGCCGAACGTTTCTCTCACCTCCGATGCGCGACTGTCACCGCGAAATCGCCTCGTGGCTGTCCCCGCTCGCTGTTTCTGTGACCATCGATGCCGCAGGAAATCTGCGCGGCCTCTATCCCGCCAACCACCCCAACGCTCCACGGCTTCTCATCGGTTCGCATCTCGATACCGTGCCGAATGCGGGAACCTACGACGGAATTCTCGGAGTGGTACTCGCAATCGCTTTGCTGGAGACGTTTGAAGGACGAAGGCTGCCCTTCGGTATCGAAGTGATCGGCTTCTCAGAAGAAGAAGGAGTCCGCTTCGGAGTGCCCTTCATCGGCAGCCGCGCCCTAGTGGGCAGGCTCGACCACGAACTTCTCACCCGCCGTGATGTGCACGGAGTTTCCATCCGCGAGGCAATTCAGAACTTCGGATTGAATGCTGACCAAGTCCCCGCAGCTACCCTGAAGGATGACGTTTTGGGTTACGTTGAATTTCATATCGAACAGGGACCGGTCCTGGGGAATCTCGGAAGATCTTTGGGAGTGGTCGAAGCAATTGCAGGGCAAAGCCGCGCGGAGCTTAGCTTCGCCGGCAGCGCCAACCACGCGGGCACTACGCCGATGCATCTCCGGCGCGACGCTCTGGCCGCTGCAGCGGAGTGGATCATCGACGTCGAGCGCGCTGCGCTCAGCATCTCAGATCTGGTCGCTACGGTGGGCTTCGTAGAAGCCAAGCCCGGCGCCGTCAACGTGATTGCCGGCGAAGCCCTTGCAACTCTCGATGTGCGTCACGGTTCGGATAACGTTCGAACTGAAGCACTGAGTGATCTGATCGCGCGAGCCGAGCAGATTGCCAAGCGTCGTGGCCTTTCCGTCAAGACGAATGCCCTACTCAGCCAGCACGCTGTTGCGATGGATACCTTCCTCGCGGATCGGATCGAGGACGCGATTCGCAAGGCCGGTTGCGAGCCGCACCGCATGGTCAGCGGAGCGGGCCATGACGCCATGATTCTGGCCGAAAAGGTTCCCGCGGCAATGATCTTCTTGCGCACCCCTGGCGGGATCAGCCACGATCCCGCGGAGTCCGTCTTGATCGAAGACGTTGCGAAAGCGATCGATTGCGGGGTTCATTTGCTCGCGCAACTTGCGTCCTCACAGGAAACCTTAGGAAGGATGTGCCGTGCATAATCTTGGCCAAACGCGCAGTTCTCATCAACGCAATCACTCGCTGCTGACGCCGGACACTTTCGTGCGCACCACGATGCCCGGAATGAAAGGAGCCTCGGCCGTCGTGCACGTCGGCCCGGCGCTTGGTGCGGCATTCACAGAGTACACGGTGGAGTTTGAAGCCGGCGGCGAACTCGGCAGCACGCCAGCGCAGCGCTTCTTTTTTGTGATCGAAGGTGCGGTCACCCTGGAATCCGAAGGCAAGCAAAAGGAGCTCGGCGCGCGTGGTTACGCCTACGTGCCTGAAGGAACGCCTCACCACGTCAAGGCGGCCAAGAGCAGCCGCGCTGTCGTGATCGAAAAATCATACGAGCGCGTCCCGTCGGTCGAACCTCCACGTGTACTGGTGTCGAGCGAGGATGCCGTCTCCTCTCACGCTTTGGGAGCCGACCCCGACCTGCAGGTGAAATGCCTGCTTCCTGATGTTCCGAGCTTCGATTTCGCCGTAAACACCATGATCTACCAACCGGGCGCTGCGCTGAGCATGGTGGAAATGCATGTGATGGAACACGGTCTCATCATGCTCGAAGGAGGCGGCATTTACCGCCTTGGCGACTCATGGTATCCGGTCACGGCCGGAGACTTCATCTGGATGGGACCCTGGTGTCCTCAGTGGTTTGGCGCCATCGGAAAAGCTCCAGCGAAGTACCTTATCTACAAAAACTGGAACCGTCATCCTTTGGGCGGCAAGTAAGAATGAACCTTGCGATTGATCAGGAATTCCTGCTTTCGGAGTTGGAGACTCTGGCCTCCATCTCCGATGCGGAACCTCCTGCCGTAACCAGAATCGTTTTCACTCCCACGGACCTCAAGGCGCGGGCATGGCTGACTTCTCACTGCAAAGAAGCTGGCCTCGCGTTGCGGCAGGACGCCATCGGAAACATCTTTGCGCGCTGGGTTGGTCTGGATACTTCGGCGCCGGTGGTGGGCACCGGCTCGCACATCGATGCGATTCCCAACGCCGGAAAATACGACGGGGTCGTCGGTGTCCTCGGAGGACTGGAAGCGATCCGCGCACTTCAGCGGGGCGGATTCCGCCCAAAACACTCAATCGAGCTTCTGGCCTTCACTTCAGAGGAGCCGACTCGCTTCGGAATCGGTTGTCTTGGCAGCCGTTTGCTTTCAGGCGACCTTTCTCCCGCTGCCGCGCGGCGGTTAACCGACAGCAACGGCGAATCGCTCGAGCAGGTTCGCAGGAGCGCGGGCTTTCGCGGCGAACTTGAGGAAGTGAAACTGCCCAGCGGTTACTACAAAGCTTTCGTCGAATTGCACATCGAACAGGGGCCCTTGTTGGAGCGCCAGCAGACGCCGCTAGGAGTGGTCCAGAAGATCGCAGCTCCAGCAAGCCTTCGCATATTGATCGAAGGCGCAGGCGGCCATGCGGGAGGCGTCTTGATGCCGGATCGCCGGGATGCCCTCTGCG
>Ga0209648_10005009_pt1 | contig 11291 bp, 11 predicted proteins | sample GraSoi2013_115cm_FD_185830 | JGI IMG/M metagenome (GOLD analysis project Ga0209648, IMG submission 185830) | Grasslands soil microbial communities from the Angelo Coastal Reserve, California, USA - Sample 9_17_2013_115cm (SPAdes) (version 2) | ecosystem: Environmental > Terrestrial > Soil >...
AACAGATCGGGAAGCAAAACGGTGGCATATCGTCTCTGACAACTTGCATACGCACCAATCTGAAGCTCTGGTGCGTTTTGTCGCGGAATGTTCTGGAATCACGGAGGATCTCGGAGTGAAAGGGAAAAGTGGTATTCTGACATCACAGGCCAGCAGAGCCGCTTTTCTCCGTCAGAAGGATCATTACGTGGTGTTCCATTACACTCCCAAACACAGTTCCTGGCTGAACCAGATCGAAATCTGGCTGGGTGTCTGGTACGGAAATTGCTCAAACGGGGATCTTTTGCCTCCATTGAGGAGTTAGAGGCAAAAGTGTTGGCTTTCATTGGCTATTACAATCAAACGGCGAAACCTTTCAAGTGGACGTATAAAGGAAAAGCTTCGACTATCTAACCCCAAAAAGATTTCAGCCGTAGTGTACTAGTATTGGGGTTTATCGCTCGATCGTCTCCCTCAGCTTCGTTACGTCGTTGTGCAGGCGCGCGAGGCGCGCCTGCACCTCGGCTGTTTTCTGCTGTTCCGCACGCACAAAACGAGTGTAGGGCGCGATGGCATCCCGCACGCGGTTGAGCGAGTTGTTGAGTTCTTTGTGGAACTGCTCGTTCATGGCATTGTGCAGCCTGGTGCGCAGTTCCTGCATTTTGTCGTTGAAGTTGCGTTTCGCGCGGTTGCGCCGCGCTGGGAGGATGTATAGTCCAAGGCTAACCAGCGTGACGCCCGCGATGATGCCGGTGATATCTGCTGCGGCGGCTGCCCCGGCCACAGCCACGATGACCGCACCCAGGCCGATGCCACCCGCTCCGGCAAGCGCGGTCTGCGCTACCGCTGTGCGCAGGTCTGTGGAGAGCTGCTGCGCTTCCGCCTGGCGGTCGTAGGTCAGCACGACGTTGGCGGCAGCACGCGCGACCGATTGCAACAGGGTACGCCGGTTGTAGTCGAATCGCCTGCTGACCGAGCCGACCATCTCGCTATCGCGCCGCGCGCTCACCTGGCTCCGGCGGTCCAGGTACTCCATGACATCCTGCCAGAGGCGGTGTTCGTGCTCCACGAGCCAGTCGATCAGCCCCTGAACGGCCTCATCGATATGCGCCGCGCTGTCGCCAGTGACCTCCCGCTCGAATTCCTCACGGGTGCGTTGGGCTTGCAGCAGGTCGAAAATGCGACCGAGGCGGATGGTGTTATCGAAGAAGCGGCCGCCGCGCTCGCGCATCTCCAGCACGATATTCTCAATCTCGCCGAGCCGGTGCGTGAAGTTCTGCTCCATATCCTGTGCATACAGTTGCAGCTGCTCGTCGATGGTGGAGACGGTGCGCGCGTCCTCGGCGAGCAGGCCGGCGCGTTGCCCGACCGAGCGTTGCGCCTCGGCGAGCAGGCGCTGCATCACACCGAGTGGGCTGAGCAGCTTCAGACGGACGCGCTCCTTTTCGTCCAGCGTGCGAAAGAGGTAGTCTTCGAGCGGCCCGAAACGACTGCTCTCCCACAGCTCGACGGCCCTGTGCCCGATGGCGGTGCGAGCCTGCTGCGCCTGCAACGCCGACACGGGAAAGGTCTCCGGCTGGAACCCGAGCAGGTGCCTGCAGTTTTCGCGCACGAAAGACTCGACTTCTACCAGCCCTTCCGCAGTCTGCAGAATGTCGATTTTGTTCAGGACGATGATGACTTTTTTTCCCCAGGTACGGATGCGCTCCATGAAGGCGCGCTCGCTCTCGGTGAAAGGGCGATCAACGGAGGTGATGAACAGGATCAGGTCGCTGCGCGGGATGAACTCTTCGGTGAGCCGCTCTTGTTCGCGTTCGATAGCGTTTGTGCCCGGCGTATCGACGATGCTGATGTCTTGCAGGAAATCGGCAGGGTAGTGCAGTTCGAGCAAGGCGCGTTCGCGCTGACTCTGCTCGCTTTTCTCTCCGTAGCGCATGATGATGATCTGCGATGTTGTCGGAACCACGCCCTCTTCCAGCACATTTTCGTGCAGGAGCGCGTTGATGCAGGCCGACTTGCCCGCGTTGAACTCGCCCACAACCACCAGGAGGAACATCTCATCGAGCGTATCTGTCACCTGCCGCAATGTCGTGGCATAAGCATCCGCGCCCTCAAAACCGAAGAGGCACGCTTGCAATTCGCTGGCTATCTGCCGCTCTTGTCGTAATAGCTCGCGCTGCTGTTCTTGCAGAACTACTCTCGCCATAGTTTATCTGCTGCTTTCTATTACACACGTGGAGGTAAATCCATACCTCACATACTATACGTTCTGTTTGCCTACAAAGTAGTAGGGCCGTGGTGCCTCCTACTCTACCATAGGTCTATTTCGGCCTCAATGTACTAGCTTTCCATCGGCTCCAGGACGATCATGAGATCTCCTAAGCGTATGGGTTCACCTTGCGTCTTGGCGATACGTGCCACCCGATGGGGAGCAGTGACATCGGGCGGGGCGGGAATATCGATAAAGCCAACCGGCGCCTCTATCTCCAGAAGCATATCCCCTGGCTGGATAACATCACGCTCACGAACATACCATTGTGCTATTTTCAACGTGTCATGTTCACTCATCGTTGGAAAGATTTGTGGTAGGAAGATTTCTCTCATGTGTATTGTCACTCCAACTGGTAAAGTCATATGGTGAACTCTTTACGTGTGCATGTCTCTCCCTCTGGCACCAGGCGTTTTCGTCTTCTCACATGATGACTCCTGTTGTATACAGGGTGTATAGCGGATTAATGAGAGCAGGTTCCCCGCCAGGGGCAAGCACTGTGTGCTATCTGCTACCATTCGTCTCCCTCGCGCAATACAAAGGTGTTGGATGCCCTAAAACGCTATCGGGCGAGTAGGGTCGAGCCTCCACTGAACCAGTCGAGATAAAGTACAGCAGCGCCAAGAGCGAGTATCGCGGTAGTCTCCTACCATAACAAGACTACCATACGCAAAAAGAAGATGCCAGAACACATCACCAGAAAGTAAGCAGCATCATGCACGTACCTTTCGCTGATTTCCTCGGCAGACGTCTTGTCATGGCAACAGGAAGGCACCATTGTTGTAGCATAGTTCTGGATCAAGAATGACCGTGTCTACCTAAAGTGGGCCCTTTGTGTTTTTGCCTCTCACCATGCATTCTGCTAGTTCATTCTGGCAGCCGAATCTATCATCATTGGCTGAGATCTGATAGAAAACTACCACGTGGGTGCGGTATTCGTCTGCTACACTGCTTTGCGGGTGATGGAGTGCAACGGCCCGTGTCCCCGTTTACTGTTGTCACGTTGAGTCATCACCTTTTCTTTAAAAGAGCACCTGGGTATGCTAGGCGACTTGGCATGCTTGTTCGTCCATTGGAGATATTTCCAGGCTTTTCTCGTATCGCCTGGATCGTCAAAAGTTCAGCATATTTGCTGCTGAGCTGAAACACGAGAAGAGAAAGGCGGCCTAGATGACGAGTAGCAATAGTGATGAAAAGAACTCGATCCCCGTCAGCGCGGGATCGCTCTTCCACACCCCAGGCAACCCGTTCTGTTACGACGAGACCTGTGGCTGTCACGAAAATCCTGTGTTGATCGCAGCAGTCGCTGATGCTGTCAACCAGGGGTTACTGACCCCTGAAGAGGCGACACGCCTGGTCGCAGGCAAGACTATCTAGTCAGCACAGTCTGTTCCATGATGGGCACGACCTGTCACTCACTCGAGGAAAGGACTATCCCATGGCGCACAAACAACGAACCACCGCGAGCGTCTCATCATCGCGCACGAACAGGGCTTTACGCCAGCGCATCGAGGTGGATCTGGCACAGCTCAAACGCTGCCAGCATAACGAACATGCCATGCAGGCGACCCAAAGCCCTGGCGTGGTGGTGTGTACGTTTTGCCGCATGGTCGGGGTCTGTTTGTGGTGCGGCGTAGTTCCCCCCCAGGGCGCGTCTATCACGCCCTGCCGGGCACACGCTCATCTGGCCTCGATCGACGCTGCACGAGCGGCCGCAAGCACCACGCATTCCAACGGAAAGGAGCAGGCAAAGCATGATGGTCACCAGCCCACTCCCCACTGCTAAGTTGGGCAAGATTGCCACCATCGGTTCCCACCAGGCGGAGGCGTGGCAAATCCTCTCCTGCATGGTCGAGGAGCAAGGCTGGCATCTCCTTGATGTCAGGTATGACCGCAACTCCTACTGGGCGAGGTGGACAGAACGCCCGCTGCGCCAGCAGTTTGGCCATCGCTATCACCCCGTGCCCGAACTGGTCAACCTCCACGAACTGGAACCCGATCTCCCCGTGGAGTTGGTTGATGCTGCCGCCGGACTAGCGAAAGTCGGCACCTGGCTGGAAGCGGGTCTTCAGTGCTTGCTGGTGTGCCGGTGCCACAACTGGCAACACTGTCATCGCAAACAGGTGGCGGCTTTGCTCCAGCATGCCTACCCTGCGCTGGCGGTCACGCATCTCGTCTGTGACCGGCGCTCTATCGAGCTGCCCGGTGTGCTCGCCAAGACGGTCGAACTCTTCCAGCGATACGGTTTGCTCGTGTCAGTGCCGTGTGCGCCTGGGGAGCAGCCTGTCCTGGTACGCACCGCCAAAAGTCAGCGGGTCACCTTGTCCGACCTCGGCCCGTGCACACTGAATCTCTCGGTCACGCTCTGGCCTGCTACCCCGCTACAGCACCAGAGCAAGGGCGACCTCGCTGTGCGAATGCAGGCGGATGCTCTGCTCCTCCCTAGTAGCCAAAAGGAGCATCGGTCATGAACAGGCAGCGCAACGACTTCCGACAACCGCCACAGGGAGAAAGGACGGTGTGCGGATGAGCACGAGAGAACAGCCAGGCGATCCCGTGCTCCCACGCCGCCAGCTTGCAGCAGAACAGGAACGTTTGCGGCGATTACAGCTGCGACAAGCCTCTCTCGATCAGCATCGACAAGCAAGGCAACGGGATAGGCGCACCACGGCCGGCAAAGGAGCCGAGGAAGAGCTGTCAAATGAGGAGGAATATGACGATGTGTGGCCTCCTCGTCTGCCCAGCAGTACGAGACGGTATGACGTGCCTGCCGATCAAACCACCTGGGAGTATATGCAGGGCAACCGGAGATATATCTTTCATCGAGGTCCTCCACCCGTGAGACAGACGCCGCCACAGCTTCCTCCAAGCACACAACAGCCCCGGCAGGCAGCCTACAGCGAGGAACCGCGAGCACGAAGCCGCGCACATTGGATGCTCATCTTCGGCATTGGGATGATAGCCATGCTGACCCTGTGGGTGCTGGGGAGCATGCTGGTGAACTGGTGGACGGTGACGCAGGATGACTGGCATTACGGGCGCCCGCGCACCTACCAGATCGATGCTGTCGTAGGGCATAACGACAGCGCAACCAATCCGAGCCACTTCATCGCGCTCAACTTGAACCGCCATGCGGTGATTATCGAACTGCCAGGGGGAGATACATCCAAAGCCAGGATATATAACGGGCCGCCGCTGCTGGGCAACGGGCAAGAGCTTGCTCCGGTCACCTTGAGCTTCAAGGATGTGAACGGTGATGGACTACCCGATATGCTGGTGCATGTGCAAGACCAGACCTTCGTCCTGATCAACGATCATGGGCAGTTCCGACCCGTCAGGACTGGAGAGCATGTGGTCTTGTAATGTGCACCGCAAAGTAGTAAGAGGAGAGCACCATGAGGGAAGGACACTCGCTGGAGGAAGAGCTCAACCGTCTCGTACGAAGCATCGGTGAGCGTCAGGCAAAACAGGAAGATCCCCTCTCACCTGAGGGAGAGCCAGCACCTGAAAAAACCGAGACCATCCACGTGTACGTTGTGCGTGAGGGAGAAGAACCGCTCGATGAGCAGGTGGTAGACAGTACCCTGACAGAAGATGTGGCTTTGCCCTCGTCTGACGGTGGCGATCCCTGTTCCCTCTTCACCGTGGAGTACCGAAGGCCTGGATTGCCTGGCTTGCTCGCTGCGGGGATGGGTGTCTTGCTCCCCCTTGCGAGCATCGTATTCCAGGTACTGCTTGTGCTGCTGACCCCAACCCCAACCATCGTCTTGGTTCCTCTCGCGCGTCACCTGAGCACAACAGCAACGATTACGGTAGGCTCAGGAGCCCCAACCGGGGCGCAAATCCCGGGGCGGCTGCTGCCATTGCTCGCGCTCACCCAAACCAAAACCGCGCCTGCCACAGGCAAAGGGCACCAGGATGCTCAATACGCCAGGGGCGCGATCACTTTTTACAATGGTCTGTTTACCGCCCAAACCGTAGCAGCAGGAACCCGGCTCGTAGTGAGCGACGGGGTACAGGTGGTCACCGATCAAGTCGCGGTGATCCCCGCAGCACGCGCAACCACCCCACCCACCTATGGGCGCGTCACTGTGTCCGCCCAGGCCACGCAGACGGGCCCGCAGGGAAATATCTCCGTTCGTGACATTAACGAAGCGTGTTGCTTGCCCTCCGTACTGGCGCAGAACACGGTCGCATTCCAGGGTGGACACAATGAGCGGGACTATACGGTCGTCACCCGAGCAGATAGAGACAACGCCGTCTCCAGCCTCACAGCAACGCTCGGCCAGAGCGAACAGGCTGCGCTCGCAGCCCAACTCGCCCCCGGCGAAGCACTCGCCACCCCTGCCTGTAAACCCGAGGTGACCCCCGATCATCAGCCAGGTGCGGAAGCAGCCGCGGTCACGGTGACCGTTTCAATGCGCTGTACGGCTGTTGCCTATGAGAGCATAGCACTGCAAGAGAGAGCGACCAGCATCCTTACCACGAAGGCGCAGCAGCAACTCGGAACCCACTACAGCTTGATCGGAGCCGTACAAGTGAGTGCGTTACAGGCGATGATCACTGATCAAAAGCGGGGGAGAGCGAGTATTGCGGTCACCGTTGACGGAACGTGGGCGTATCAATTCAGCCAGCAAGAACTCTGGCGGATCAAGCAACTGGTTGCGGGCCAAACGCAACAACAGGCGATACGCATCCTGTTGGGCTTGCCAGGGATACAGCGAGCAATTATTGAGGGAATAGGAGAGAGCCAGCGCCTGCCAAAAGAGAACCCCCGTTTCCAGATACGCATGCTGTATGGAGAAGTCTCGTCCGCAATGAGTAATCGTCATTGGTTTCTGGAGCTATGATTGTTCGACCTGGCGATGGAGATACCATGAGCAGGGCTCCTTTCAGCAAGGTGGAAGATCCTGGAGCTGTAGCGATTCTGATCAACAAATATCAACAAAGCGCAAAAAGAATTCCTTACTATGAGCAATGAGAGCTCGACAGAAAGACGGCGCATCTATATGAAGCTCAAGAGGTGGAGCCGCCTGGGGAGCCTCAGCGGGCTTTCGTGATGTTTCCGTGAAGTGCTTTCAGAGCATCGTGAGCATTGTGCTGTATATATGTCCTGTACACCTTGATCTTCATGCCATCCAGCGAAGTCGGTCAGGGCAAAGAAAGCGAGGCGCTCTATGTAAGCTATCCAGTACACACGTTCTGGAACGTGTTTTTCGAGCATCTTTATAGTCTCGGGGTTTTGGGTCCTCAAGACCTCTGTTCGCATGAACAATCTCAGGTTTTTGGCTTGGGGCAACTTCTTTGTGAAAGAATCCTCGCAGCCCCGTACATGAGGCCAATTTGAAAGGATAGTATGTACAGACATGGGTAGTCAAAAACACTATTACACTCAGCCATTACAGGTATTGATCGAGCCTGGACCGGGCAGTCTGGCAGTCGGATACGTATGTGCTCGTTCAGCGAAGGATGACTCAATCAACCTTGATTTGCAGAGACGACGGGTCGCTGAATTTGCCGAAAGCAAAGGGTGGGAGCTTACCAGGTGGTATGAGGAGTACGAAGGTATGGAGCGGTGCTCCGTTTTTGCTCAATTATTGAGTGATGCAAGCAGCCAGTTTCAAGTCGTGTTGTGCTCGGCGAGTAGGTACTGGTCGCGAAATATAGGCTCTGCTTATGAATCTTTGGATCACTTACGTCAATTGGGGATCTGGTGGGCCACTGCCGATGGGCGATGGGACATCAATACCGTATGGCAGGAGGGCATTGAGGTGGTATGCGTTCTTCAATGTGCCCATACTGTGAATCGCGACCTGCGCAAGCCGCGGATCGGACGAAAGGAGGAGAACTGATGCCGAGGCAGAAAAAACACCCAAATCGGGTCTATCAGATGATTGGAGAGCCAGGGCCAGGAGCGATTGCTGTAGGCTATGTTCGCTATAGCATGGAGCTGCAGGACCCAGCGAGCATCGCGACGCAAAAACGGCGGATTACAGAATTCGCGGAAAAGAAGGGATGGAAACTTGTCTGGTGGTATGAAGAACCTGAGCAGAGCGCCAAGTATGAGGAAATCGAAGAGCGGCCCATCTTCAGCGAGCTTCTCAACGATGCAGGAGTGCGGTTTCAAGTGGTGCTTTGCTACATGAACAACCGCTGGTCGCGCAACGTTCCCGTAGCGTACAACTCGCTTACGCGCCTGCGACGGTTGCGTGTCTGGTGGGCGACCTCCGATGGACTGTGGGACATCGACAAAGTACAACAAGATGGGTTCGACGTGGCTTTTGCGGTTGATACGCAGATGAATGCTGCCTTTGTCCGCCAGCTCTCCAAGCGTACCATTGATGGAAAAGAGGACCGGGCACGAGATGGATATCATAACGGATGGGTTTCTTTCGGCTATCTACCGCCGGAATACCCTAAGGCCCCCGATGGAGCGCCTTCAACCTGGCGGCCTCCTCGCATGCCCGTGCGACCCGATCCGGTGACGTTCCTTGCGCTGGTGCGAATCGGAGAACTAGCAGCCGAGGGATGGGCGGATAGAGCCATTGCTGATGAACTCGAGGGATATAACTCGGTGACGTCGCGCTTCGGCGAGCGAGCACTCACCAAGGATACCATTGCGGCTATCCGCCGCTCCTGGTTCCCTCGAGAGTTTGCGCCCGGGTGTGGGCATGGCACCATCGATACGCCCTCTGGAGAGCTGGTGGAAGGTAAGCACCAGGCAGCGTGGCCCTACGAACTCTGGCAGCGCATGATTGAAGTGAAGGCAAGCCAGTACCGCAGACCCACAAAGGAAGCGCAAAAGCGTCCCCACGAGTTTAGCCGAATCATCGTCTGTGCAGCGTGCCGGCGCCCTTTACGGGTAACGTTTGGGAGCAACGGCCTACCCCATTACAGGGACACCAGCCTGGAGCGAAAGCTGCCCTGCTCCACGACGGGCAGCCTTTCAGTCAGAAGCACTCTTGTCATGCAACAGTTCGGGGAGGTCCTGCGAAGCGTTGAACTGCCGACGTCCTGGCGTGAAGCGATCGCGGAACAATGTCAGGCAGCAGCCAGTGCAGAGGATGGTGATCAGGAAAGGATACGGAGGCGTCGAACAGAACTCGCTGAAGAACAAGAACGGTTAATCGATGTGTATACGAAAGGGTACCTCTCCGAACAGGCACTCGATGAGAAGATGGGGCGTATTCGTTCTGAATTGTTCGCGCTGCCTGTTCCTGAGGCAAAGAATCCGGGGAAGACCACGCGGGAAGCAATCTCAGCTGGTGAAACACTCGAGCGTATGGCAGATTACTGGAACGAGGCCATGGCAGAGGAACGGCGTGATATGGTGTGGTCGCTTTTAAACGCCGGCGGGTTGGTTTATGACCTAGAACGGCAGGTAATCATTGGTCTCAAGCCACGTATCAGCGTGTTACCTGTTCTGGCTCTGGGACTGGAGGCGACATCCATGTGGGAACGGCGTGAAGATGGGCTGTGGCTGCGTGAGCGTTACTGGCCTCCCAGGCAAGAAAGGCCATACCCATCGCCCCCGCGAAGTCTGACATCGGCCCAGCAAGAACGAGCGATCATGCTGATACGGCAGGGCATGTCACTCAGGCAGGTCGCAGAACTCTTTGAGACATCGTATGAATGCATACGCAGGCTGGCGAAAAGCCAGGGGATCGTTTTGGAGCGGAGCGAGCGCAAGCTGACCTCGGCACAACTGGAGGAGGCATATCGTTTACTGAGGGATGATGTCCCACTCAGACTGGTGGCACAGCAGTTTGGTATCCATCCTGAGTCGCTGCGAAGGCTTGCATTGCGAGACGGGGTGGCATTGCGGCCTAAAGGCCAGAAGCGAACGCCCACGCAACGGAAGCTAACGCCGGAACAGCAGCAGGAGGCATGTGACTTGGTGAGATCGGGTGCCTCGATCAGGCAAACGGCAAAATTGTTCGGTATCAGCCGCCAGGCGCTGGAGGGGCTTCTCAAAGACGAGGCAGGTGAGGGACAATAATAAATAAAAAGTGGGACGCCGACAAAATTAGTCAGCGTCCCACCATTTGAATGCGATTCTTGACAGCGTTCGCGAAAGGCATTTTCAATGCGCACTCTACCGTGTGCAGCATCGAGGGGTTCAACGACGATTAGGACAAAACTGTCCGTTTGACATAGTACTCATTTGTTTGCCTCTCCTATCACACCTAATGCGGAAAAAGAGCGGGTTTTGAGCGGTTCTGAGACGCTTTTTGACGCAATGGTTGAGCAAGATATCCCACCTAATGGGCGGTTAGCTGCGATACAGAACAGATGGAAACGAGCCGATGGCACATTCTGTCAAACTGCCCAGTTTTGTACGAACCGTTGTCGTACCCCTACAAGCGTTCGGCAGGATTTCAAACGAGAAAAATCAGGTTGAGCTTTCGCCATTTTTCTGCTCTTCCTGGTGGTTTTCCTTGGCTTGAGGCATTTTTGGGAGTAACATACTGCAGCAAAGTCTCAGCGCTAACCACCAGAGGTAAATGGCTTGCGGAGCAAGGAACTCGTCATAATCCATAAGTCCATGCGACCCTTCATTTCTCAGATTTGAACCAAAGCGCTCCACTAATAGCCCTCGCAGATCGAACACGATATCTTCGCTAAACACCTTCTCTAACTCATCTTGATAATCACGGAGTATTTTATTGAGGGGAAACTCATCCTGAATGCTCTCTTTATCCAATTGTGAGGTGATACAACCTTGTCTGATCAGAAGAGAGCGGATTGAGTTCTCTAGCTGAGGAATAAGCAGGTGAGCAGCCACAAGGGTCAATACATCTCACTTAAGGCCCTCCCACAGGCAGCACAGAGGCGAGAGGATCAAGCAGGGCGACAAAATCGAGAAACTGCTCCTCAGGCGCAAAGGGCGCCGGTGGAGGCACCTGGCGCTTCTTAGGTTTGTATTTGTTGTAGACCTGCTTGACCTCCCGGCGGTTGATGCGCAGCCGACGTGCGGGCAAGACGTGCTGTGCCATCTTGTGCCGTAAGCGTGCCAGCAGCGGCTCGGTCGCCGCCTCGGGCT